>SDBT01020865.1_pt1 | contig 10239 bp, 9 predicted proteins | sample 2277101 | NCBI WGS metagenome assembly SDBT01 (sample SAMN10404973, study PRJNA504765) | marine sediment metagenome | isolation source: marine sediment core GS10_PC15, 103 cmbsf | place: Arctic Ocean: Southern Knipovich Ridge | collected 2010
CTCTTTCAAATTGTCTTTCTCTGAAAAGAGTTTAACTTTTTTAATGACGTTCTCTTCAAGATAGCCTTCCTCGATTGCTAGATTAAACATTTTTTTCAATAGCTGTAGATATCTGTTTACTGTGCTTTTGCTATTCCCTCGCTTGAGTCTGGATGCTCTGAATCTTTCAATATCAAGCGGAGTGATAGTCCTCAAATCTATGTTTTTGAAATAACCGCATAGCACTTGAAGCCTATACGTATCGGGTCTGAAATTTCTTCTCACTGTCTGCATGTAGTCTGTGTGGTAAATTTTCGCAAAGTCACGGAATCCGATCTTCTCTTCCCGGGGTTTTTCAATTCCGTGTGCTTTGTCAAAGGTTTTAGAAAGCTCTCGCTGGAGAGCATTGATCGCCTGTTCCCTGCACGTTGCTTCTGAAACAACTTTTTGAATCCTCTTGCCGGTTCCGTCATAAAAATCGACACTCCAGCATCCGCCTGACCTTCGTTGATAAACGTTGCCGTAGCCATAAGAAAGGCGAGTTTTGGATTTGCATTTACTCGCCAAATCATTCACCTCACTAATAAGATGATTAGTTACGGCCTTTTTTGTCAAGTAAAATTTAAGATTTTGGCGAGCTTCTATCCTACCCTTGCTGACATACGTTTCTAAATCTTGTTCCTTGAAAAGAAGCCTTCGCTTCTTCCTAATGAAGCTGATCTCGCCTCGCTTAACGATCCTATAAAGCGTCGATTTTGAGCATCTCAAAAAGCTGGTGGCTTCTTTGATATCTAATAAAACGTCCATTTTAATACACCACCACCTCAAAGTAGTCACTGCCTTCCTGACAGAAGATAGTGAATGGAATTATACCGAGGATCGGTTTTGAGGGCGGTTAGGGTTGCTTTTGCCCTCTGTGGTTTACTTGTGGGTTTTAACCTGGAAATATTATATCCTCACAAAGCCTAAAAGTAAATAGAAATATGAGGAATGAGCCAAAAGACTCTCGCTGGTGGTGAGGTTTCTCAGGTTTTCTTATCTTTAAAGGTTTTCAGATTGGCGAAGCCGATTCATGAGGACTGTGGAACTAACTGAAGGTCTTCTTACCTTGAAGAAGAAGGCTGAAGCCTTCACTTTCTTCCCTCTTTTCTTAAGCAGCCACCTTGTGGCTGTGCCCGCTTCGGGTACGGTTTTTCTTGGTTTTTCTTCCCAGCCGTTAGGCTTGCCTCTCTACTTAACGTAGTACTTAAAGACGTACCATCCATATTTTCTCGGGGAAAAATGGCAAAAAGCGTAGCCAAAAATGCATTAAAGCGTAGCCAGTTTTGCATTATTCCGTAGCCAAAATTACATTAATTTCTAACCACCCCGGGAGGGTGTGTTGCACCCTGACCAAATCTGTTTTACTTTTCATCCTCTCACAATCTTATATACAGTTTGCTTTCCTACCAGCTCTCTTCCGTCTTTCTCACATCTCTTCCAGGACTTAATTATTTTTATTCTCTTCAACTCATCGAGTTTCGCTTCGATGTTTTGTTTGCGGGTCCTCCAGTTTCTCACCTCTTCTTTATAGCCCAGGATTTCACTCGCCTGTCCTATAGTCAGGTAAGTGCTCTTCCAGCAGCCGACATATCGTCCCAGCGCCCGCGTCCCTATGCTGATATCATAGTAGAATTCTTTAGGGAAGCAGGCATAGCGTTGGTGGAGGATGTCATTGCTGAAAATCATATTCCAGGCCGTGCTGAAGGTTGCGATAAATTTGTGCTGTATGTTGCCTTTGGGTGCGAGTTTTCCCGTCTCTTCGGTCACGACATCTTGGATGATGCTGCTCTCGAACGTGACTCTCTTATAGCGTTTCCTCTCTTCGCCTTTCTCGCACCAGATTTTAGCTCCTTTGAGCATCACTTCCGTATTTCTGAGTTCGTGAAGAAGCTCAGCTATTTCCTGATCGGTGAGTCGGACACCGAGTCGTTTTCTGAATTCTGCACTTGTGAACGGAATTCCGTGGACTACGGTCCCATCTTCTTCGGTTTTTTTGATGGCTTCCTCGAATTTTCTCAGAGTGATAATATCTGCGGGCCGAGGTTCGCTTTTTAGCAACTCAGCGCCATTCCGTTTTCCGTGCTTGTCGAACAGGAAGTCGATCCCCATTTCAGCTCGGTCGCTGAGACCTATGACCTCGAAAACGACTTCTCGTTCTTCTCCATCTTCTTCTCTTACCTCTTTCCGCGTGAATGTGATTTGGCCTTTTCCGCTTTTCAACTTTAGATAGTCGTACGAGAACGGCGAGAGATGGCCGCTCATGGCCTTTGCCAACTGCCTCTCTTTTCTGGGTTTCGGACGTATACGCTGAGAGCGGGGATGTCGGGGTCTCTCACCGATTTTTATTTGAGCCAGTTCGAGAAAAGTCTTGCCCGTCTCGTAAAAGACCTCTAGGCCCAGCTCTGCTATTTGCTCGTCGTATTTTCTGGAAACCCTCAGCTTCGCTTCACGGTCTTTAGCTGAGGCGAATTCTCTTCTGGCCTGTGTCTGTAATTCATGGTACTTTTCCTTTTTTTTGCAGGCTTCTTTGAGCAACCGCTTCTGCTCTTCGAGCGACACCTTTTCAAAGCGGGGTTTGAAAATAAATCCGAGCACGGCTCTTTTGTGGGCTTCTTCACGTTGTTCTTGCTTTGGTGGATATCTTTCCTTAATTCGCCCTCGCGTGATGAAGCCTTCGGCGAGGATGCGGAGGCAGTCAACACGCTTTTCTTCGAGATAAGCGATTCCTTCACTCTCTAAACTGTTCTCTCCTCTCCAACATTGTACAAGGGAGACCTTGTCTCTAGCGCCCTGTGGCGGGAAGGCGGCGACAAAATCGAATTCCTCTTCTTCGTTATCTCGTTCTTTCATATATGCTCATTATTTCCTCTTCTTTAGAGGTCCAACACTGGCAACGATTTGAAGGTCAAACTTGTCACCTAAAAACCCCTCAGTAAGGCTATCCGAGATCAGTTTCCTGATGATTTGGGATACTGTCATACCCTCAGCTCGTGCTACGTGGTCTAAAACGACAACCTGACCCGGTTTGAGTCTGATAGAGAGTTGAATCATCTGTCCTCTTCTACTTCCTTGCTTTTGTCCTAACATCATGTCATCTCCTTTTACATACAATATTACATTTAATAATGCAGTGATGTCAAGTTGTTTTAAAAGTTGTACGCAGAGCATGCTGATGACGTTAGCGGGATATGAAATGGTTAATATTGCCTGGAGCGGCGGGTCGAAGGACAGTAGAGGTATAGGTCTTTGGCTTCCAGTTGGCTCAATTCTTTTTACCCTTAAGGGCTGTTTCCATTAAAAAAGTTGATAAAGTTGAAGCTGCTCCTGCACACAAACGGGCGTGCCTCGGAGTTAATCCTTTTTGATCTGGAGATTTACCGTGACCCGATCCATAAAGGTTCCTTAATTCGGCAAGTCCCTGTACAATGTTTGCAAGGCTACCTAGCACTCGCTTTATAGAAGTTGAGCCTTTCTTTGAGTTAGGAACTTTTGCCGGGATCAAATCTAATTCTTCAGCGACCATATTTACTAATTCAGGAATGTCAACCTTGAAAGAAAAGGATTTACCTCTTTCTGCAAGAATTGCTTTGCAACATGACTCGACAAGTTCTTTTGAAGACCCTATTGTCAAGGCAGGATCTATTTCAATACCGTTCTTGATACGGTCTATATTCACGCGTAGCTGAGAAAGATCTACTCCTAACTTATGATCATCTAAATCAACAAGGTGAATATCATGAGGGGAAAAGTGAATCCGGCGTTCAGAGTATGGAAGGCCATCCCGCTTGAGATAATTAGTGAGCTTTTTAAGTTCATTCTCAGCATTGCGATCTTCAAGTCTATTGAGGTGTGACTCAAGTGCATCAAGAACTCTACGCACTTGAGTGGGGGATGTCCAGTCTACTGATTTATAGTAACGTTGGATAAGACTCCTTCTTGATCCTGAAATAAATTTATCAGGGGATAACCTAGACATTTCAACTCCCGCATCATCAAAATCGCTAGAAATTTCCCTTAAAACGGAGTAAGTTACATAGGATTCCTGGAATGCTCGTCTTGTGGGTCTAGAGACTATGTCAGCCATCCTAATTAACTTCAATCCAATTCCTGATAATTTTATTCATTTTAAGAGAGATCAGGACTGTTGAACTATTTTCCTGACTGCTGATCCTACTAAGGTGTTCCCCCTTGAATGTCTACTCCAAGCCCTTATGCATGCATTACGCTCAGGAGTTGGAAAGTACCTCGATGCGAATAGAATCGCTGAATGGACATAGTCGGAGGGTTCATTAGTATATTGTTGGATAAGGTTTCGACGTTGACCAGGATTGCCATACTTTCCTATGAAAATTGCACATAATGCACGAAGTGCGACTGAATATGAGTGGTCACGTAGAATTCGGATAACTCTAGTAACTGTGCTTCTTTCAACATTTTCTAGGTTTAGGAGAGCAGCAATTGGCCACATTATTTGCCAGTCATATGAAAAATCACTTTCTCGGAGTACCCGCTCCATTTTCTCTTTAATGTTAGAGTTAAATCTTGCGAGCCTCCCTAAATAAGAACTGTAAATCTTGGCAAGGTGTGGACGCTCTACTAGCCCTTCTAATGCACGTTCTACTGCAATTTGAGATCCGGCTTCCGCTAGGCTTGGTAGACAAAAAAGTTCAATTCTGTCGGAAGGAGCATCGGGGTCTTCAATCTTTTGGTAAAGAGACTCAACAGCATTTAATGTAATCTCCTCCTCTGAATATTCTTCCTCTTCAGAAAGCCAGATAGATTGAAAACCATACCAGTCAACAGTAATAGCCTCAGCTTCAATCTCTTCTCTGGCTTCATCAAACATTCTATCAATTTGGGTTTCCTCGTGAATGAGTTCCTGGACCTTTAAGATTTTACTTTTGCGGTCATTCAAGTGTAGACCCTCTCTGCGGAGTGACTGGCAGATTTCAGTCATTCCCTTCTGGGCGTTGGGCTTCGAAGGATAAAAAATAAAGAGATCATCGACATATCTTGCAGAAGGAACTCCTTGAACTTCCAGGTTAGAGTCCAAGCCCACGAGATAAAAATTCCCCAAAAAGTCAGATGGGAACATTCCTTGTAAAATACCATGCGAATCTCTTTCCATCCAAGAGGAAAGAAGTGACTCTAGTAAATTTACTGCTCCAGAAGGACACTCCGCTGAACGAAGAAGATTAATCAAAACATGCTGATAGAGTCTCTCAAAGAAGTTAGCTACATCAGCTCGAATGGCATGAGACCACCTTGAATCTTCAGAATATTGCTTTATTTTCTCCTTCAACCGATTCCGGCAACGATGATGATCTTCGAACATACTGAACTCTGGATCAGGGCTTAAAAGGACATTGCTAAAAGTTCTAGCCCGATCAATATTTCCTTCGGCAATTGGTGCTAAGATATCGGCTAAAAATTGATAGACAAATCGATCCTTCGGCTTGAGAATCGCACCAGGTCGAGTGAGCCCTGTAGGTTTTGGCACTTCGATCGTAATCGGTAATTCAGGCTCGAAGTTACCGGAATTAAGACTGGATTTAACTATCTCCCATAGCTCATCACCTGAATGGACGAAAACAGACGCATAGTGTGGAGAAAGGATAAAGTCTGTTGGGATGTCTCTACAGATTCTCCCAAGAGATAGGTTATGATCTATAAGCTCAATTATTGTAGAATCAAGACCTGGCATATTGCATTCCCCCTCTATGATAATTTTGCCTTACTCAGTTTCCTCATAACGTGTAGCACAGGTGTTTTTTTAAGTCAATTCATAAATTTTTCGATGTGGATTAGTAAACATTAGAATTCAAGAAGAGTTGGTAATTTGAGAATTCCTATTTCCCTCATTCGTCTATCTCAACGAGGCGTTATTCCGGCAATAGGCCGTCATTTCGACATTGGGAAGCCAGGACTGCCTGGCTTCCAGTCGCCTTAATAATTATAGAAGACCTGGTTTTATTTAAATACTTGAATAAGGAAAGCCTAATTATTTCTGCTGTTCTTTACCAAGATAGAACTTCTCATAGAGCTTTTGCATATAGAACTTGATGCGTCCGATATAAACCATTATCAACAGCATCATCAACCAGCCGATAAGAGCAAAAAGAACCAAAATAAGATTACCTTCCATTTGAACCTCCTCTTTGCTGATTTTGTTTAATCTATATTACAGAAATGTAGCCATGTCAATATAATGATTGTAAATGCTTACAGGGTAACACTAGTAAAATTAGTTGACAAGAAACAATATTCTTTTTAAATTAATATAAAATCAAAAACCAAAAGGAAGGAGGAATATCATGGGTGTAGATGAAATTGGTGCATTGTGTTTCGGTTTAGTGATAGGGTGGATCACTTATCGCACCCTCCGTAGAAAAGAGGGGATGTCGAACCTTTCTGACATCTCCACCGTGATTGGTGCAGTGGGAGGAGCAACGGTTACAGCACTTTTCAAGGAAGGACAGCTCTTCAGTGCTTATTGTATTGGTTTGGCCATTGGCTTTTTCGTCTATTTCATTATTGGCATGGCTGTATACGGCAGAAAGAAAGTTGGCGTCTGGATGGGTGACTAAACGAGCTATAACCTCGTCGTAGCAATAGAACCTCATTTTCTCCTAGTAGCATGGCTCGCGGCCTTATTCCATAGATGTGGACTCTTCATTCAAGATACAGGTTGGCTGAGCAATAGGGAGTATAAGCTAATCCCATCATGTTACCCTTGGAAAGGAAATGATTCCGTATCCGGTGGATTGCCTCCCCCACATTCCAGTTATATTCTAGCAAACAGGAGAAGAACTGCAGCGCGGCTTCGCTGGCCAAATCCTGACTGATAGCAACCTCTGTTCCGATAACCCCGCCAGCGCCGGCCTCAATAAATCTATCAACGAAGTTAACCAGTGAATCGGGAGTTAGTTCGGCCGTGTGACAACCATTGATGAAGACCAGCGGCTCTGTCATCGTCCAATGGTCAACTGGCCATAAATTATCCTGCCACATTTGAATGTCCCCCGTGGTTATCGACTCACCCCTGCCAACCTCAAGGTATGTAATTCGTTGAACGCTCCCAGGTAGTCTTCTTCGCCGGCCATGACAGAAGAAATAAACAAACTCAAAGTAAGATTCTCCTAACATCTCCTGAATATCTTCTTTCGAGTCTTTGGCTATGACCCGCACTTTATTCTTTAGTTGATTCCTCAGCTCTGCGACATGGTCTTGTGGCCTTTCCAACTTTAAGCTGAGCCCCATTGCTATCTGAGGCTTCGCATCAGACCGGGAAATCTTCAGGGGCAGGTTGCGACCCTTTGGCATTGAAGGTGGGAGTTCGAGCGTATGTTTAAAACCCCAGAAGCCAAAAGGACAGATTAGGTTCATACGATGGTTCTTGCCATCATCATAGGGACACTTTTCAGCCTCGGGATCAATCAATGCCTTCCCGGGTTTCCAGTCATTCAATAATTCGCATATTCGCCACTTGCTGGAGTCAGAATCAAGGTTAATATCGTAGATCATCGCCCAGGGAAAGAGCATCGGGGAATCAGTGTTCTTGGAACGGCAAATCTGAATTGGAGACCGCTTTTTGAGTAACCTATTGCGAAGCATCCGCCGGCTTTCAGGGTATCCCTGAAACAGCGTCTCCCACAACTGCGTACCCAGATTCGCCAGGTTCTTTATATCGGTGATGAATTCACCCCTATCTTTAGCATTGGAGATACCATCGAGTTCCTTCAGCAGGTTTTCGTACTCTGCCTTTTTTATGACCTTCTCTGAACCGTCGGGAAATACCTTTATTTTTGCTTCTAATAAAAGTTTCCGATGTGTGTCATGCAGTTCTTGACGAGCTGAGTTCATGGCATCCCTTATCGTTTTGTCGACAAGTGCGCGATGGTGGATATATTCTTTGCCCACTAAGATAATTCGGTGACTGCCATCGATATTCTCATTGGTTTGAATGCTTAGGGTCCTAGCAGGAAAACGCGCTAATTCTGAAAGATCTCGAGTAATTGTATAATCAATCTCCGATTCGTATCCCATTTTTTTTATTGTAACTTCAATCCCTACCTGTGCGGTTAAAAGCTGAGACTGAAGGAGATTGTTTCTGTAGTAGAAGCCAATTCGAAGGGTGCCCTCACGAGACTTGTCCGAACTCTTCACTGGAACATAGAGGTATTGATCGCGCTCCTTTGGCTTGCAATAATGTCTGCGTTTGTGAATACAGTTACAAACCCAACTTGCACCACTTTTCGGAAGAAAAAGAATATACCTTTCCCTTTTTATGGCAAATTCTTCACTAGTAACTATAACATCAAGCCAATTCCCCTTTTCTGTTTTTGGGAGAATGTGGTCGGGGAAGAGGTATTTCCTTACATCTTTAACAGCACTAGAGTCCCTCCACGGGCCGATGTCAATCCTCAAGTTGTATTCGGTGCTAATGGACAAGGGCTTGGCAGGATCGCATCGCTTTGTGGTTGTATAATCAACCAGGTCTACGTTGACATACCGCGGTTCTGGCTCTTTTTTCAAAGGAGGAGCTTTGATCTTTTTTATTCTCTCAATCTCGCGCACCTTCTCCGCTTCTAGTAGAGGTTCCTCTTCGATTGCTTTTTCTATATCTTCCTCAAGCCAGATCTGGCGCCTAAACTTTCCCAACCCAAATGGCCGTCCTTTTTCCCCAGGCTTTCTACGCCTTATCCTCGCTTTCGTCTTTCTTGGCAGAGCCTCCAGGGGAACAACCTCTACCTCTACCATTTCTTCCTCTTTTACTTCTTCCTTGGTTTCCGCTTCCAGCTTTTTCATCCTCGCAGCGTCTTTGACGCCGCTTATTCCAGCGATTAGGGCAATAAGACCGCCAAAGAAAAGTACCGGGGGGATGCATCAGAAAACGAGGTCAATGAATTTCTGCGGCCATACAAGAATAACCAGATAAACGCCAGCTGCCATGGCAATTAAGCCTCCTAAGATAGCTAAAATCTTATTCAAAAGTGCACTTCCTTGCTGACTTATTTTATTACTCACGAAAACTACTCCATAAAACCAAGTCTGAAAAGGAAATTAACTCGTTCAGCGTCTTTTTCAATTTTCGGGAAGCCAGGGCTTTGGGGGATTTTGGCTGGCTATTCTCTCTTTGGTGGTGGCTTAAGGAGTACCTCTCTCACCACACCTTCTATTACTGCGCCCACTATGCCCTTATAGGTTAAAGCAATGCGCTTACTCCCATAGAGCCCAACTTCCCTTTTGCTATCTTCAACGGGAGTCAGCAGAACGCAATAATAGTCAGCGTTGTATCTCCTGCCATACTTTTTTAAGGTCTTAAAAATCTTTTTTCTATCCTCGCTGAGGCTCATGGCTGACCTCCTTCTCTTCTTTTCATAAGCTCTGTGCCTATTGTCCATCCTTTCTCTGTCAATTTAAAACCTGATTCTGTAGATTCAATCAATTTCTGTGCAATCGCATTATTAAGAATCTCTGTGAATCCTTCAGGACTTAGCGAATACGTGATAGGGTAATCTTTTTCCGCTTCCAATAAAATGCTATCGCCAAACTGAGGAGACTTTCTTGTTGCGTACCAAATTAAATTCTCTAGCTTTTCAGCAAGAGTCTTGTTTGCATACCCTGTGATTATGTCCTCATCTGGGTATCCCAACACAGGTGGCTCCCCTCCATGCTCAAATCGCTCTCTTGTATAGGCAGAGAGCATTGTCCTCTTCTCTCTGGGCGCTTCTTCTCTATAATGCCTTACCCACATAGATGGTTCGCCCAAATAATATTTACCACAAGTCTCGCATCTTACGAAGGAAAAATCTCTCCCAAATTCACCTGACACACTTGCCTCATTCTCACAAAGATAACACACCTCTTCAAACTCTGTATTGTCACATGAAGGACAAGGGGAAAGCGTATCTTCAGGGTCATCAAGCCCTACTATAGTTCCACAATTAGCACATTTGTAAGTCCCAACTCCTGGTTTTTCTCCTGTTGTAAGCATTTTTACCTCCTTGCTAACAGAATTAATAATCACAAGAAGGACATCCCCAATTTGTGCCTTCAGGTCGCTGTGGATGTATTTCATTGTCCAACTTTTCACTTTCACCAAAATCGTGATAATTCTTGCATTCTTTTTCAAAAGCAGCCTTTACTGAGGGAGCATAGCTATATTTAAAACGTTTATAATCAGGCTTTCTCCCTACCCAATATTTCAATCTACCT
>SDBT01020866.1_pt1 | contig 10238 bp, 12 predicted proteins | sample 2277101 | NCBI WGS metagenome assembly SDBT01 (sample SAMN10404973, study PRJNA504765) | marine sediment metagenome | isolation source: marine sediment core GS10_PC15, 103 cmbsf | place: Arctic Ocean: Southern Knipovich Ridge | collected 2010
CGACAGATCCGCCCGCGTACCTGTCCAAAAAATTGTTTGTTCTTTTTGCTGATCGGGGTGACTGCCACCCCTGACCGAACCGCCGGGATATCGATTCCCGTCCCGATGCTGTGGAATGTTCCGACCGCCACCTTGAGCCGATCGTTTTTCAATCCCGCGATCGCGTCCTGGTATCGTTGCGCGTCGTCCCCCTTGTTCCCGCCAAGCAATTGACCCACCTCGACCCCAAACGCATCCTCAATCATGCCGACCAAATGCTTGACGTGTTCGCGCCTGTGACTGAACAGCAAAATTGGAACCTCGTCCCGGGCCAACAGATCGCGAACCAAATCCAAAACCACGAGGTTTCGATCCTCGTCCTGTGCCATTTCAGCAAGTAGCGCGGTGAAATCCCTTTCCTCGGCCTCTGTCGCTTGCGAGTACCAGTCCGCGACGAATTCCGTCTCGACCACCCTGACCGTTACCGGGTGAACAATGCCGTCCCGCTCAAGTTGTTGGCGATCAACATCATGAATCACACCGCCGAACATGTCGTAGATCAGAAATTCCTTTCCGTCCCGGCGCGTCTCGTCAGCCGAAAACCCGATCCTGTATCGACAAGGGAACGAATCGATCACCGTCTGGAATGTCTTGGCCGCGACCGTCTGCACCTCGTCGACCAACACCACGCCGTATGGATCCTCATTCAGCAAATCCAAAAGTATGTCCTCACGCCGATACAACGTTTGCTGTAATGCCAACGTGATCCGCTTGCCCGGCCTGATCTTGCCGCCCATCACGGTCCCGATCTCTTTGCGCGGCACCCCGAGGCATTCAACCACCACGTCGATCCACTGTTTCAACAGGTTCGTGTCACGCATGATCACGATCGCCCGCTGGCCGACTAGGGAAATGAACGCCAACGCCCCGATCGTTTTTCCTGACCCTGTGGGCGCCCGTATGATCCCCTGTTCAAAACGGATCGCCGCCTCGATTCCCGGGACTTGATGCGCCCGTAATGCTCGCGGCGCGTCAGGATTGTCCGGATCTGGCGGGGGCCGGAACGTGGGGAACTTTACCGGCGCCACCGTCCTCTTGTCATGCGTGACGATATGGATCCCAAACTGTTTCCCCACCTCCCGCAGTTTCGCCAGCCCGCCCCGGGGGATTGAAAACAGACCCGTTTCACGATCGTCGTTCGTCGTGTTGATCCATTGTGGGACGCCCCACGTCGCAAACTTGAGGGCTTTCTTTTTTATCCACTCCGGATTTCTGTGTTTAAACTCACGCCGAATTGCCGCCTTGAATGACCGCCCGATCTTCCCCTGGATAGTGATCCGGGAATGGACGACGACGTTGAAACTTTCCACGATCCCGATTATCGGACAACCTCACCACAACATCGCCGTGTATATCCGGATATACTGAAATGACAAATTGACTTGACTTGTCACAACCCTCCCCCCCTTATACCCCCTGTGGGGGCAGTCGTTGAGCGTAAGCGAAACGGCAGGGGGTCTGGAGGCGAAGCCTTAGGATCTGATCACCGATCCCTATAGTCTGAACGGAGCGAAGCGGAGATCAGACTATAGGTTAGAGACACATATGATCGAATAACGATCACATATTCGAATAACAACTGATCAGACTTTCGAAAGTCCATTGATCTCAGATTCGAATAACACACCGAGGTAATGGATCGGGGAACCTAACGGTTCCCCATGGTTCTGACGCGGCGAGTCCATCTGTAGTAAATGTTGCGCGTCCTCCCACACCTGACCCGGACCATCCCCGCCCGTGCAACCGCCCCCGGGTGATCCCAATGTTCAGCCGCCGGGCATGAGTCAGCGATCTCCCCCCGTCCCCACGCCTCGACGAACGTCCCGATCTCGGCCCACATCCGATCGGACACTTTTGGATTCACTCCCGGGGCAATGCGTCGCAATTCCCGCCGGGGGACCGGGATCCCAATTCGCAACGCCTGAACGAATCGCCGCTTGTGAATCAGCCGGATCTCGTTTTGATTCCCCGCCGCCCGCGCCTCGCGCATTCTAGCCTCCGAGGCCAGTCGCGGTTTGACCGGCGCCGAGTATGCCCTGACCACCCACGCGAACGACCGGGGCCGTCCCATGTCCTGATATGCCCGCCAGCGCCGCAACAACGCCCACGCGATGATCGGCCAATCGTTCCGGTTAACCTGTGCCTCACCCCACAGACACGCCGCCAGCGCCGTCCGGGCTTCCGGGGTCCATTCTGCCGGGCTCATTGGAATATTCCCACGCGACGCGTCCAACGGATTCCCCAATGATTCCGACGTTGGGCGTGAGGATTGGGCACCCACACCCACGAATGTTACCAAGATCAATGCGTTAATTATTCCCATGATCAGAGACTATCCTTTTTGGTTATTCGATATTCGAGATTCGCGAACGCGTTAGAACTTCAACGTCAACGTAACCAACTCAGGATCGACCTTTTGCGTTACCGGAATCAGACGCAACCAAACCCGCTGGATCGCGCTGTAGGTAAATCCCTCACGTTCGGTTTCGCTGACTTCGTGATCCCGAAGTACCCCGCCCCAAACTCTAAACTTTTTGATCCGGGTCCCTTTGTTCTTCGCGTTGTCCATGATTAAGTTATACCTTTTCATCTTGATACTGTCAACCCTTAATCAAAAATAAATGACGGGCCGTCCTGAGTTTGTCCTGACCTCAAAATTTACCGGCAAGGGGACCGGCATAACCCCAACGTCCTGACGCATTCCTGACAGCCCGCCAAAAACGATCCTACCCGGGGGCCGGTATGAACGCGAGACAACGGGACACCACAACAAGCGCCTCGTCCGCTCCCTGGAAATGCCGACACACCGGGGCGTGATAGCACCGCAAGCAAAGCGTCTCAGCCTTCCACACTTCCGCCGCGTCGCTGTCCTGCATTCCCTCGTAATGTGCATGCCCGGGCTTAGGGGCGTCGTCCTTGCCTTCCGTGGGATCTTCCTCGTTCTGTGCGAATCCCGGCCTGACAGCCCCGGGGAATTTCTCAGCGATCGGAAATCGTTTGATCCTCGGGTGATCGCGCCTCAATGGCCGGGGCTTGTCGGCGTCGTCAGTCATGATCGTGGTCAGGGACCGCCCCCGCCCGGGCCGCTTCCTCATGGGCCGCGTCCTTGTATCCGTGCCCACCCCTCAGGATCGCCGCCAACGTCCCACAGCCGACGAACAGGGGCCACGCCGACCACCACAGCGCCACACCGCCCCACGCGTCCCCGGTCCTCAGGAACAACCACAGGCCCGCCACGAACAGGACCATTGCGATCACCTCCCACTGTTCGACGTGGATCGCCTCATGGCCCTCGGTTCGTGTCCACCGATCCCGGCCCTTGCTCAATCCCGCCGCGTCCTCGACGATCAGGCCCCCATGTCCTAACGTGATCGCCCCCCAAAACTTCCGGAAATATCTGAATATTCTGGTGATCCACGATCGCTGCGACAGGATACACCACAGGCCGGGCAAATCGTCGCCGTCCGGGGGCCGTTGCCATTTGAGATTGATCCCCCCACCGATCACCCGGGCCGCCATTACGAGAGGCCAACAGACCGACAGATTCCACGCCGCCGAAAACAGATACAGAATATAACGCAAGGCGTCCTATGGTAGCGGGGGAGGTGGGCCGCCGTCGTCCGAGTCCACGATCTGAACCGCCAAATATACCAACGCGAATCCCGCCACCGCGCCCACACTGGCCCACAACAACCGGGACCGGGACCAATGATCAAGTTTTTCCTCGGCCAATCTCTGCCCACGGATCGCCGCTTCTAACGTGCCGGTCGCGATCTGGCTTTCCTCGATTGCGATCCTGACCGCCTCGTTTCGTAGATCGATTTCATCGGCCTGATTCTCGGCCTTCCGTTCGAGCAATTCGATCTGGACGTTCAACCGGGGGATCGATTTCACGTCGCCCAACAGACACCGCGCCACGTCGGCCCGGAACCAGACGCCCCGAGTGCCGTCCCATTCGAGGGTTTTCCGCCGGGGGCCTTCCATGTCGCCCGGACAGGGATCGCCCGGCTGACGCTGGTGTTGGCCGTATGCCTCACCACAACCGAGAAACGTCACCGCTGTCCAGAACACGACCGCGAACGCGACCCACTTCCACGACACGTCGAACCGCCAACGGCGATCAATAACCGAGTTTTGCGAACTCGTCAGCGATTTCGTCATCTTTCAGATCCTTAACTTCCTGGTGAATGGCAACAATCGCCTTTTTGTTTTCGACCAACGCCTGATCGATCTCTGCCACTTCCTCGGCCTTGGCGTCCGCCTGTGTAAGAACCGCGACCCGCTCGGCATGGAGCGCCGCGATCTTTCCCTTGGCCTTTTCGATCTTGATCGAATCCTTGAGGCCACCGACCCGCCGCTGATAGGCCCCCCACGCGAGAAACCCAACCAACACCGCCGCGATCCCCCCGAGAATGACCGAAACGTTCCGGCCAATCCATCGCAACGCCCGCATTATGTCCCCGGGTATTTCGTCGGACTCGACCCGTTGCCGTTCTCGCCCGGCCTCTTGAAATCGAACCCGCGCTTTTTGGCGATCTGTTTCAGGAACGAGAACAGCCACGTCGACAGCAACCCGGCGCCCATAAAGTAAATCACCTGTGCCGCCGTCGTCGTAATGCCCGGGCCGACTGGCACACCCGGAACGAATCCGATCGTCATGCCAATGAAAACCGGATGGACCGGCAAAGTCTTACGTCCCCACCACATGACGACGTGCTTTTCGGCCATTACTTTTGAGAACAGGGATCCCTTGAGAACCTGACCCAGTAATGCCAACGCACCCGACACCACGAATAGCGGCCAGTGTGGGATCACGTACTGATTTATAAAATCCATCATTTGCGGGAAACCTCCGGCTGACAGTGTAACCCACCTTTCGGGTCAGTAGCCAATCGAGGGCGTTAGACGTGAGCCCACGTCACCCGTCGAACGATATGGCTGACGCTTCGATCGTTGATTCCAAACTTTTCGCCGATCTGTTTTTGCGTCATCCCCCCAATACTATACAGCCGACGGATCTCCCGAACTGTGGACGCGGTGATTTTTGATTTGTGGTTCTTTTCACCTCGGAGGGAACGCCCCCGCTCAACCATGTCCTGTGCGTTCTGTTTCACTGTTCCAATAATCAAATGATCTGGATTGACACACGTCGGGGTATCGCATGTGTGCCGTACAACCTGACCCGAGGGAATTTTTCCGTTGTGCAATTCCCACGAAATCCGATGCGCCCGGAATTGTCGACGTGTCCCACCGTAAGTCATGACCCCATAGCCGTCTTTGTCGGTCGCCCCGATCCATTGCCAACACTCTGGCGAAACTTCGACGTATGACCAGAACGTTTTGGATTTAGATTTCGACCGGATCACACCGCTCGCCGACCGCCCCGGTCCACAAATTCAAAGTGCATTGGATCCGAATATGTGTGATCGGTCGTGTCGCCGTCCTCGTCCCAATCTGACCCAAAAGCGAACCCACACGACTCGAACGCCTCGACGACCCCTTTCGGGATCCCACGGGGCCAGATTTTCCGCCACTCGGGCGAATCGAACTTTGGGGCCTCCCCCCGCTTGAACGTTCTGGCCGCGTTAAGATGCGGATCGAAATCGATCGCCGCCGCGAAACTGTGGATCGATAGAGGCCGGGACGGATCGTGTCGCTGGTGTCGAAACACGTAACATGCCACACGTTCCGGGTGATAGTCCGGACACGCGATCGTCATCCGTCGCAATGCTTCCCGCGCGTATGGTTCGACCTTTTTGTGAATCTGGATCCAGCGATTCGGAGGCACGCCCGGCAACGCATTTCCCCGGCTTACGTGGCAAGTGATCAGGTTTGCCCGCTCCCACTCTGGATCCGGTTTCCCCACCCCGGGATCGCCAAACATTTGATAAACCCCCCGGCGTCCTTTTGGTCGACGTTCCAAAGGACCATCCCACGGGGTCCACACGCTCGGGGCCTGTACGGGCCGTATCGCCTCGTCGACCGTGGCCGCCGTGGCCGGTCCAAACCGCCCGTCAGCGTCTAGCCCGTGGCCGTCCTGCCAATATTTGACCAACTGGACAATGTGATCGTTATTCACCCTGTCCGCGTTGTATTCGATCGCCGTTTTCAAAAGTCGAGCCCTGACAATGGATCGTCCTCGACCTCTCGGACTCTGGCTTTTGATTCCGTTATCCGTCGACGCATGTCCCGCCGTCTAGTCCCCGACCGCGCCCGTGGTTCTGACGCTTCGATCAGGTATTCCATTTGGGTCTGAACCAGCCTGTCGCGGGCCGCGCTGGCTTGCTGTTCGCCGTAAATCTTCACAGTCCGATCGTTCAATTTCTCGATCTTTGTGTCGACCGCCTTGTGAACTTCCTTGTGATCAGTATCCCGTTTCTCGGCCTTGGCGTTGAGATCGTCCTTGGTCGCGTAGGCGCTCACCTTGTCGGACAATGTGAACCCTGCAAGGAAGATCACCCCAACGATCCCGATCATCCATTTGTAAAAGTTGACCTTGCGCTGTAGCCGCTGTTCCGGTGTCTGTGGCGGTAGGCTTTTTCGCCGTTGCCTTTCCTCCCCCGGTTGCGTCTCCATGCTTTGCGTGTGGCTTGTCATCCCGTTCGTGTTCCGTCCTAAGGGCCACATATCACGACGCCTTGATCAGTCCAAGCTGTTCCGCGACGTTTTTCAACAGAATACTTTTTTCCGAATTGTTCAATTCGACGAAAGTCTTGTCCTTGAATTGCGCCGCCCGGTTTTTGCGCGCCCGCGATTTTTCGATCTTCGCCTTGTGGTGTGGAAGATCGCGCGCCTTGGTTGCTTTCTTTGTCGGCATTGGTTCCCCTCGATTAAGCTGGCGCGACGATTCGCGAAACTCTCAATTCCTCGTCCGTGATATCAGCCGACGCCGCTGGCGCCAGAATATCGAACAGCCTGTGTAGTAGCGTCTTTCCCGCCGGGGCCTCGTAGGGTTCGTCGCTTCCGTCCAAAACCATTTCGTCAACGACTAGCTCGGCGTCCCCTGTCGCGTTGTCCTTCTGAATCCACCCGACCACCTGTGTCACGTCCGTCCCGTCGACCGTGACGCTGTGAACGATATCGTCGGGAAAATCGAAATCCTCGCCGATCATTTTGAACGACGCCGCCGCAACCCGAATATCCAACAGGTTTTCCAACGTCACCGTCAGATCGATTCCGTGACGGGACGCCTTGGCTTCCGTGTCGATTGTCGTGGTCGTCATCCTGGATCCCCTTGTTTATGTCTGTTTGCCGATTACCAAAAACGCCACATCGACGCCGCCACCCGCGCTGAAATTAAGCAACGCGCCCGAACTGATCGCCCGTTGTTGAATCGTGAACCCGGCTGACGTTTCGCCGGTCGCGACAAACATGTGATCGCCACCCGTCAACGGCATCGCGACCACAACATAATCACCGTCCGCCATGGCTGTCGCGAACGTAATCACCAATGACGACGACGCACCCGGATTTGCAGGAACCGGGAAATTGAACCCCTCGCTATTGTCCACGTTTCCCGCCGCGCTCATTTCCAAATTGCCCCACGCTTTGACCATCGTCGAAGCGTAAAGGGCGTTTTTTAAAACTGCGGTTGTGTGAAGCGGATTCGAAATCACCGTGACATCTGTGAACGCTAACCGTGCGTCCTGTGTGGACAGATCAGACGCGTCGCCCGCCGATCGCTGTGCCCGGAAAACATTCGTGTCCCAAGACGATTCAGCCCAAGTACCGGCACCCGCGTTTTTGTGTTGGTGCTCCAATTCGCCCATGTTGTTTCTAACGATCGACGAAACAACCGCCGCGTCATCCTGTGACCACACCGTCCCCGTCCAGCGAGCGTTGACGGTCGTCTCAACTCCATAATCGACGATCGTCCCGTGACGCATATAGATCCGGATCGGTGGCCGATTCGCCGTAGGGTTCGTCGTCTCGCTAAGTAGGATCCTTTCACCTGTTCCGGTCGCCACACCGCCCGCTCGAATCCTCGGGATCAGTCCATCGGCCTCCGAACCCAACAGATCCAACCCGAGATCGATCGACTTTTTCGCGTCAACATCCTCGTCGACCTGTAGGGCGCCTGTGATCGTGTCACCCGAACGCAAAACCCGATCGTTGATCTCGGCGAGGATTTCGTTGATCTGATTGTCCAGCGTCACCGCCGTCACAGACGCGTCGCCCACCGTGTCGGCCGCACCGTCGATCGCGCTCGTTGGGTGGATGTTGGCCGCGCCGTCGACGTGATTGTTGAGCGCCGTCAGGACCGCCCCGATCCCCTGTTCGGGTGTCCCTGTGTTGATCTCGATCGTTCCGCCTGTCAGCTTGATCGCCCACTCTTTGCGAATGAAATCCATATCCCCGTCGAAAATTTGGGTCTGTCCAAACGTCCTGGTGATATCGACCAACAGGATTTTGTTCGGATCAACGGCCGGGGGGATCGCGTTCCCGGCGCCCGCCTCGGCACCCTGAACGACCGAGAACTGAAACGACTCGGCCCGCACGAAAAACACCGTGACCGCGTTCCCGTCAATGCGTGGATCCGTCAGCGTCCTGTCGAACAGAACGAAAACCGAAACGATTTTCTCGTTGCCGCCCGAACCGACCGCCGTTGACACTGAACCGTCGTCAACTGAAATGTCTTGATTCTGCAACGTCGCAACCCGGATCCGCTCGCCCTGTTTGCTGTATGCGGTCCCCGATGCAATGTCGACCGTCAGATCGGGAGTCCCGGCTTTCTCAGCCACGCCGAGTCCGTCCATGACGCCAACAAGATCGGCGTCGATGCTTTGATTGAAGTCGCCCTGTTCAAGTCCCTCGAACCCGGCGTCAAGCTCGGCCTCGGTTACTTTCTGGCGGAAATAATAGTCGCGGCGTTCAGCCATTGGATTGTCCCCTTGGGTTGGTTTCTATCGTAACTCACCCTCGCACCGCGAGGCTACTCATGAAGATCCCACTCGTCATTCGCGAGAGCCGAGATCCCTAATTCAAGATGATCGATTACCTCGGGCACCACTGGCTCAACGAGGTTCACGCAATGGGTGTGGGCTGGTTTCATGAGATCGGTGATCTCTTTGATCTGATCTCTTTGTTCCTGTGTCAACACAACCGGGCTAACGATCTCGAACGAATACAGCGCAAATTGTGTCCCGGGTCCAAGCGTCGCCGGGGGAGTCCCCTCGGTTCCGAACTCGCTCAACTCATCAAGTCCGAGATCCCAACCCTCACCCGCGAACACCGTGATCGTCACCTCGATCCCGAGAAAGAATCGGATCGCGTTAACGATCCCGACCTCTGTCCCTTTTTGCTGATACAGGGGAACCAGCAACAAAACGAGTTTCCGCTTTTCCGTCAACGTCAGATCGAACTCGAACGGGTTCCCGAGATCGCAAAGCATAGCGTCGACGAAATTCTCAGGCGCCAGATCAGGATCAATGATATCGGTCCACCTGTCGATCAGGCACAACGCGAGGGCGCAAATCTCTTTGAACACCTCGACCAACCGGCGCCCGTCCCCATTGTCCTCGTCCCGGTTCTTTTTCGGGATCATCTTCCACGCATCGAAATCGCGCTGTTCAGGTATCTGTGGGACAAACCCCAAAAATTGTTCCTGATTGTTTGGAGCTACTATCGCGGTCCCCAACACGTCCTCGATCCCTGTGGCGAATCCTGTGTAAACCTTGCCGGGTGTCATTTCCCAATCAATCGTCACATCGAATTCGGTGGAACTCGCCGCCTCGACCGACTCGGCCAAAATCGGAACCGAGGGGATCAACAGGTTGGGGTCGTCCGCCACCGTGGTCCGGGTAAATAGATAGTTGGCCGGGTTGAGCGCCGACGCCGCGCCCGACGCGCCACCCTCTTGACTGACTGGCTCGTTGAACGTGAACCGGACAACTTTCTTGGATCGACCAACGATCAGATCCACCTCTGGCGCGGTCTTATCCTCCGAGGTGAATGTGTACGTCTCGTCGATCGCCTGTGCGTTCGTTGACGTGGCAATCACCCGAATCGAGATCAAGGTTTCGCTTGGGAAATCCGTCGTTGGATCTATGACGATTTGAGCCGTATCGGCATCCGGGAACGTGATCGCCGACCTGGCACCGTTCCAACCAACTTGAAAAACGCCCGCGAGGATCGCCGTCACTTCCGCCGTGCCCCCCACCGTGATCCGGACCTCGACGTTTCCCGAAACCGGCGCGTCC
>SDBT01020867.1_pt1 | contig 10238 bp, 9 predicted proteins | sample 2277101 | NCBI WGS metagenome assembly SDBT01 (sample SAMN10404973, study PRJNA504765) | marine sediment metagenome | isolation source: marine sediment core GS10_PC15, 103 cmbsf | place: Arctic Ocean: Southern Knipovich Ridge | collected 2010
GAACTATAGTGGTGGGCTATGAAAATGAGCAGGAAGCACAAGAAGCTGTGGCTGAAGTTATTCTTGGCAAGAGAAAGGCAACGGGGCTATTACCGGTAACACCTTAAAACTGAACTACTGGCCGAAGGATAGGCCCATTTTAATCCATAGCCCCCATTGAGCATTGGCACTATTATCACACGGATCAGCACGGGCAAATTCTGCAAAGCCGCCCCCGCCGATAAATGGAATAAGGCCCAAGTCGCGCTCAAGCGCATAGCTGAAGGAAAAGAAAATCGTGTGGGAAATTGCTTTAGGAAGGATGGCCGAATCGCAATCGATATCGTCGTTAGTCAGTAGTATTGCCGGATTTGAGGTCCGTACTGCTACTTGTGAAACCCCCAATCGATTAGCGTCAGCAAGAGTGAGCTGATTGAGAGCTGCTCCAAGATTATCTGATGCATTCGTTATATTATCAGCATTGATATTTGCAAATTCAAAACCGGTATTAAAGTTGCCATCGTTAAGGCCTGGAAATGCACTATCGGTAACCGGTTGGCCATTATTGATGGTCGCATTACTTTGCGTAGCTGCAAGCGCTACTGGGGTCTCGCCTGAGCTCGTGAATCCGTAAAGTTGCGCATCCCCTTTTACGGCATAACAGGTCTCAATGCACTCACGTGATTCAGTTTTTTCTGCTGATCGGCCCCATAAATTGTACCCAATTTCAAATTCAAATCCGCGGCGTTTGAAGTTCAGCTTTGCAAGAATATCAGCTTGCACGCCTACTGATATTTTGGTGTCTAAAGTAGTTTTATTTATTGCTGGCACTAAGCGGCCTTGATATTGAATTGTGGCCGGGGTGTTGTTTGGCGAAAGACCATTATTCAAAGCAACCACCGGCTCCGCCATTTTTTGTAACAGAATATATCTGCTTCCATTGCCATTATTTTTTAGATCATATGAACGTTTTTGCGTGGAGCCAAACATGTGAGAAAAGTGAGCATCAAGCCAGAAGCTTAATCTTTTGTCTTGTTCGCAATCGCACCAGAAATCAACGTGCCCTGAAAGCCTGCTTCCTAACTCCCAATGATGATCATTGCCCGCTATTGGCTCGAAAAGAAATTTTCCTGAGCGTAACGTTCCTGTTGGAGCGGCTGCTCTCAGCGCAACCCCAAAATGAGAATGCTCGGTAAGTAAAAAGTTGTAGCCAAAAGTCATCCACAATTCAGATACACGTGTTTCGTTCTGCCGGCCAAATATCGTGCCAAACGCAAGCGGCTCTCTCATATCGCCAAACACAGCCTTGCCTTCAAATGCATGCATAACCGTTTTGGGTGCTTGATCGCCACTATTAAGCTCCGTGAGCTCAATCGGATCAGCTGATAGATATCCTGCAGGATAAGAAGTAAACGTGCTCCCCGCATCGGTGATACATTCCACCAATTGTAAATCCCATTTCGTATGCACTATCGGCAAATAAATATCCGCAAACAAGCCCGGCGTCCAGCCATCAAGAGAGATATGGCAGTTGAAATCCATCAAAAAATTAACAATCACTGGCTTAAATTGCACCACACTTTCATAATCGGAAGGAAGCCCCCAATAATCGGCCAGAATATCTGTAGCATTCCTACCAACTACTTGGCTCCCAGAAAAGAGAAGCTCGGGGCAACCGAAAAGAAATTTGGTAATATCGTCTGGCCAAAATGAATGCATATAAGTGGGAGCGACAGAAATCGTGGCACCCGTGCTCTCACGATCAGGATTGTAGATCAAACGCTGCCATCCAGCAGCCTCTAACGGAGAGAATAGCGCTTGAGATCTTGGAACAAAAACGGTCTTTTGGCCAAAGCCAAAAAGACCGCTCGTTATACATAAAATCCCTATCAAAAGCCCATAATTCTTGTAGCTCATTTCTCTCTCCTTTACATGCTGAAGTAGTTCATACTGAACGGCACCCAGTCTAGTGAATTGAGGCCTTTTTCGCAACAGTTTTTCTGCCCTCAAAACGCAGCGTAGAGCCCTCTAGGCTTTCATATAGAAATGGGATCGAAATAACGTAGCAGGAGGATGATTTATCAAAAGAAGTATGGTATACTAGGGTGAAATATTGATAAAAAAGGGAGTTAATTCAAAGGCTATTTGGCATGAAGGTAAAACGAAAGCAAGGTTATTTTTCAATATCTGCAGTAGCGAAAATGTTTTCTGTACATCAGCAAACAGTTCGCCTTTACGAAAAGCAGGGACTCGTTAACCCAAAGCGATCTGAGGGCAATACGCGCCTTTTTTCCGAAGAGGATATTGATCGGCTGGAAGAGATTATTTATCTCACCCATGAGCTGGGCATTAATCTTGCAGGCGTGGAAGTGATTTTCAAACTTAAAAAACAGATTAAAAAAATGCAGCGTGAAATGAATATCGTTTTTGAAAAAGCTCACCAACATCTTGATGAACAATCCGAAGAATCAAAACAAGTGATTAAGCGCAATGTAAAACAGCTGATGAGCATTCATAAAGAAGCCACTGGTGAAACTCCAGAGCCACTTCCGCTTGTTGACGAAAAAGAAGCCGATCCTTCAGTTGATGTTGAACATTGGGAAGTTGAATACGAAGACTAGACCAATTACCAATACATTTGGCTTGAACTATTTTGAAGTGCAATACAAAAATGATAGGCCAAAAAGAGAGTGGTAGATGGTAACACTGCAACCAAGGATGTAAAATGAATAACTCCCAATTCGTTCTTTCATATGAACTACTCGTCTTACTCCGTTGGCTCATAGATCATGATACGGATAAACTAAAAAAAATAATTGGAAAGGCACTTACCTCTGGCCTTCAAGAAGAGCTGCAACTGCTTGATAATACGGAAGATACTGCAGAGCTAAATGATTTGCAACACAGCATTACTGATTTTTTAAGCACTTTTGAATCTCTTTTACATGAGACAGTCAATGAGCATGTGAAGGAAAAAGCACGTCAGAAAAAACTTTTTCCTGCAGTGGACCAAATTGATACAACGCTTTGTGACAATACAACCGTCAGATTTAGTTTAGAAAAAGTCACTTCTACGCTTGCGAACAATCCGGATGCTAATCCAGAAGAACAACTCTTTAAAGAGTTACTAAAACGCTGGAAGCCATCAGATAAAAACTTGAAAAACTAAAAAGGATTTTTTTAAGCGAATCTATCCTTCATTTTATAATACTGCGTCTTTGCAATTCGCTTTTTTGCGTCATAAAATGTGTGAAATAATTTGCTATCTAATTCGGTAACACGAATAATTTCGTCATTCTTTTTTACCAAAGGATCAATGCCTCTAAATTTTCCCACATAGGAAAAATCATTAAGATGCTTTGACCCTTTTTCATATAGAGTTTGTGCCATCATAATCTTTTCGATCGATTTTTGAATAATGGCATCATCACTCGTTTTCAAAAGATGCCACAGTTCGTCGTCATGCCCAAAGTGAATATCCTGCATCGCTATAAGGCCTATATCAACTGCTCGCAATAATGCATCAGCGCCATTTTCATATGCTCCTATATTCCATGCGGATGCAAAGATTTCTTCACATAAACGAATTGATATTTGTGAGAATTTGTTTGCTTGCACGATGTCACTAAATACCCAATTACCGTTCTCATATCGCAACGCAGCAACTATTTCATGAATATCTTTTTCAGAAAGCCATCCTTCAATAAATCCCCCATACAAAACATACTCAAGTCGATCTGCACAAATATCAGGATATTCCCGCTCGAGCATGTTGTAATCGCCGCATTTATGATCCATATCATCGATTGGAATAGTATAGCGCTCAAGTATCTTCGCAATATCGGTTTGCTTCAGATAGGACACGTGCATGCAATCTTGATAAGCATCATCATTTTGATCAAGAAGCTGATTATTCATGCGAGCTGCAACATGGTCGCCAACGTGGGAAAATACTGTATGGGATACATCATGCAAAAGGCCAGCCATCTGCTCTTTTAAAGACGCACCAAATTTTCTCAGTAAATAGAAGACACCCAACGAGTGAGTGTAACGGGTATAAGGAATTTTTGTTGGATAGGAAAAAGCGTTTACGCCATATTGATTAATCTTTTTTAGTCGCTCGAACGCTGCAGAATGAATGAGCTCCAAAAGCACTGGTTCGGAAACAACCGTATCTCCATAAACAGTCTGTACTGTTTCTGGAATAGCGGCGTTTTTGTTTTTGAAAAAATAAAAAAAGGAAGAAAAACCACATAAAAATAGTGCATAAACGATATACTTTTTTTTCATGCTCCTCCTAATTTAGCTATTCGAAAAAGCCCATCCGATGCAATGCTTCACGAAATTCATACATCGGCAAACCAACAACAGTTGAGTATGATCCGCGTATCTCTTTTAAAAACTGAGCCCCAAACGCTTCTACTGCGATCGCATTAGAACAAGAAAGGCCAATCGACTGCTCTAAGTAGGTATCAATCCAACGGTCCGGCACATAAAAAAGATACTCTGCAGGCACCATTTCATGAATACGTTCTTCAACTTGCCATTCCCCATTTTTGAAAACTTTTTTATCTAAACAGAACGCTGTACAAAGGCGAGTGCCCTTCCGCGCTTGCTTAATTTTGGAAATCGCGTCCTCTTTATCCTTTGGTTTTCCTTGCATCTCGCCATTCGCATCTTGCGACAATGTATCGGCAGTAAGCACAAAAATAACGTCACCTTCTTTACCATCAGGCAATGTTACGTGATTCATTTTATACAAAGAAATGGAAGCCACTAATTTATCGAGCGGCAAACCCCAATCACATGCAGATTCATCTGCGTCTTGGGATAAGAGCTGAAATGGAATATTGGATTCTTTGAGAAGTTGTTTACGAGAATAAGATTCTGAAGCGAGATATAATTTTTTGTTCATACTTAATTAAATGGTTGGGGCGGGAGGGATCGAACCTCCGCATCACAGGACCAAAACCTGTTGCCTTACCGCTTGGCTACGCCCCAGTAAAATTTTAAATGATATTCAATGATGTCAGCAGCCATGTGCGGTTAAAGAAACTACGATCTTGTTTCACACAAATTTATGCAGCTTGAAGAGTCTCACCACTATCAACAGCTTTATTGTATTCATCGATTACGCGATCTTCAATGAGCTGCCGTGTTTCGGAATTAAGTGGATGAACTATGTCCCTGAAGGTGCCATCTTTTCTTTTTCGGGAAGGCATTGAGACAAATAAGCCTTTATTTCCCTCGATCACCTTTAGATCCCTAATAATAAAACAATTATCAAAGACAACTGTGGCATATGCTTTGAGTCTTCCGCCATCCTTGGCTGAAAACACCTTCACTTCAGTTATTTCCATGGCTGTAATCCTTTGGAGATTTACACTTTCCTCTTTCTACTGCTTCTTTGATCTACTCACGCAGATGTTGATAATTTTATCGAATACACCCCTTTTGTCAAATTATTCTCACCCGCACCTGTCCCGCCTAATCTACTTCCTGATCGGGCGTTTACTCTCCTGTGCGTACAGCAGCTCGTACCTTTGCAGACCGGCTCGAGGGATTTGCATGGATCTCTTCTTGTGAAGGCCCTATAGGCTTTTTGGTGAGAATTTCGAGGTGTCCCTGCTCTTTTTGTTCTTTAAAAAACTGTTTTACGAGGCGATCTTCCAGGGAATGAAAACTGATACAGACAATGCGACCGGCAGGCGAAAGAACCTTCACTGCCTGCTTTAAAAATGACTCTATGTTGCTAAGCTCGTCATTTACCTGAATTCGCAACGCCTGAAACACTCTCGTTGCCGGGTGAATGCCCGATTTTTTGTTGCGCGGTACAATGCGTTCAATAAGACCCGCTAGCTGCTTTGTCGTTCTAAATGGCTCCTTTTTCCTGTCTTCCACAATTGCGCGTGCAATCCTTCGCGAATAACGTTCTTGCCCATAAATAAAAAAGATGTGAGCAAGCTCTTCTGCAGAAGCTCGTTTAAGAATATCGGAAGCCCAAATTTTTTGATGACCTTGCGACATGCGCATATCAAGCGCACTGTCTTTGTATATCGAAAAACCAGGTCTCTCGGCAATCTGCATTTGGGAAGTGCCAAAATCAGCTAATATGCCATCAACGAGCTTTATTTTCTGCTTTTCTAAAAGCCGCTCAAGATGAGCAAAATTACCATAGAGGGGCGTAAATCTTTCACCAAACTCTTTTACCAAAAGAGGTCCATACGTATCCAATGATGTTTTATCCCAATCCAATCCAATAACCTTGCAGGTTGGATTGGATTGTAAAATTGCCCGAGAATGGCCGCCGCTACCAAATGTGGCATCTACGTACATGCCACCTGGCTTAATAGAAAGCAGCTCGACAACCTCATTAACCATGACTGTTTTGTGAAAAAAAGTTGGTGATTTCATTTATTTAATACAGTTTATTTAGTATAACGTTCCACAAGATTCAATAATCCAACACCACCCGAGCCTTTAACCAATATTAAATGGTCTCTTTCGCCAATCATCTGATTCAACGAATGCTCTGCTTCTTGCCAAGTCCCTACACGCTCTGCTTTCACATTAAGGGGTAGTGTCTTTTCAACCCATTGTACCAAATTTCCCACTAAAATCACCTTCTTTAGCGAAGGAACCTTACGAAAGAACCGGCCAATCTGGCGATGCCAAAAGGGGCTATTTATCCCGAGCTCTAGCATATCCCCCAGCACAGCTACCTTTGCTGAGCTCGTTTCTATATGCTGAAAAGCAATCAAGGCCGCTTTCATGCTCTCTGGATTAGCGTTATAACAATCGCTAATTATAGTTCCATTGCCAATTTTTAGTGCTCTACGTTCAAAGCGCCCAGGGACTTCAATCGGCTCTTGAATAGCTTCGATAATCTTCACATGAGGAAGCATGAGTATATGACCAACCGCGGCGGCGCTAAGCGCACTTGTAACTGCCCCCATGTGCGGCTTAAAAAGAACGACGTCATATTTTTCTTTATACAATTTAAATACACATCTTGTATGCGCATCCACAAAGCGTACTTTGCGAGCCTGAATCTGATTTGTTGTTTTTAAACCAACCTTTATCACTGGATGATGGTATGAAACAGATGAAAGCAACGATTGATCCCCGTTAACAACTCCTATGTCATTTTCCGTAAAATATTTAAAAATATCTCTTTTTTCCAAAGCAATATCTTGTAATGAGCCAAGCCCCTCCATATGAGCGTGTCCCACACTCGTTATCACTGCTATTGTGGGTTTAACAATCCGAGCAAGAAGCGCCATTTCACCGCGACGATTTATCCCCATTTCAAAAACCGCTACTTCATGCTTGGGGCGCAGTCGCAACACATTCAAGGCCGCACCGATCTGAGTATTTTGGTTGCCATAAGAAGCAATATATGATTTGCCTGCAACATAAAAAGTTTTGGCAATCATCTCTTTAGTAAATGTTTTTCCCACAGATCCGGTAACACCTACAACAGGAATATCAAATTGTTCACGCCAAGCTGTTGCAAGCATAATTAATACTTTTTGCGGGTTATCTACCACTATTAAAAATTTATCGGCAAGCTCATTCTCTTTTAACTCTTGCTGACATTTACTTAAAAAATCTGAGGAAATTATCGCCCCGCTTGCGCCATTTTTACAGGCACTGACAACAAATTGATGCCCATCACATTGTTCCCCAGAAAGAGCAACAAAAATATCATCCTTTCGAACAGTTCGAGAATCTATACTAAAAAAAGGATTAGTCGGTATAGTCCCATAAATCAATACGTCAGACAATGTCTGACGTATAAAATTATCATCAAATTGCATCAAAACATTCCTATTTCACTCAAAAAAGAAAGTGATTACATCGTCACTACTAAAATCGTGAACTTACATCTTTTTTATCGAATGACCCTACGCGCCTTGCCCCCGTCCGCGGGCATTATATAACCGCGAGTCTCAAGTAAATCAATAAAACGAGCTGAGCGATTATACCCTATTCTAAACTTGCGCTGCAACAGCGAGATAGAGACTTCTTCCACCTCACCTAAAAAAGAAATTATCTCTTGGAGTAGGCCTTCATCCTCCTGAGATACATCACCGTCTGAATCAGAATTACTTTGTGATATATCAAGATATTCAACAGAACGCTGAGAGCGAATGTGATTAGCAACCATTTCAATTTGCTCATCAGAGACGTATGCACCATGAATTCGTTTGAGTAATGACACTGTTGAATCTAAAAAAAGCATATCCCCTCTTCCTAATAATTTATCTGCTCCACCGCAATCAAGAATTGTGCGCGAGTCTACCTTTGAAGTTACACGAAATGAAATTCTACTTGGAAAATTAACCTTAATCAAGCCGGTAATTACATCAACCGACGGTCTTTGCGTCGCAACAATCATATGAATGCCGGCTGCACGGGCCATTTGGGTGATACGTGTAATGAGATCTTCTATCTCTCTTCCAACCGTCAGCATTAAATCAGAAAGCTCGTCGATAACTACGACAATATTAGGAATAAACTCATCTGAGTTACTACCAACAGCAATATTATAATCGAAAATATTTCGCGATCCATATTTAGCCATTTTTTCATAGCGCTCATCCATCTCATGAACTACCCACTTAAGAACCGGAATTGATTTCTTAGGTTCAGTAATGATAGGAAAAAGAAGGTGTGGAATATCAGCATAGAACGCAAATTCTAGCCGCTTGGGGTCAATCAAAATCAATTTCAACTCATCAGGAGTACGTTTACACAAAAGGCTAATAAGCATCGCGTTCAGCGATACAGATTTACCCGAACCAGTGGATCCAGCAATCAATAAATGGGGCATTTTAGCAAGATCAGCAACCACGTTGTTACCAACAGTATCTTGCCCTATAATAAGAGGAATGGAACCAGTAAATTCCTCATACTCTGTCGATTGAACAATTTCAGAAAAAAGCACGTCCTTACGATCTGTATTTGATACCTCAAAACCAACAACCGATCTGCCGGGAATGGGGGCCAAAATACGAATACTGTGTGCCCGAAGAGCAAGAGACAAATCATCTTCAAGGGTTAATATTTTACTCAATTTCGTGTCGATATTTGGTTGGTATTCAAATAGCGTAACGACTGGGCCATTTTTTATTGAAACTACGTTGCCATAAACACCAAAGCGCTCTAGCTTTTCTTCAAGAATACGCGCCCGCTCTTCTAACTCTCTTTTGCAATTTTCATCTTCTTTTTTTTCAGGTATACCAATAAATATATCTTTGTCTGGCAGCCCAAATGACCCCTCTTTCCCTGATGGCAATTGAGTAGTTTTAGCAGTCAGCGTCCCTTCGCCAGAGTCAACTTCAGCCTGTCTTTCGGGCCCAATTACTTCTTTTTGATAATTCTTTTCTCGAAAAGGGGAATACTCAATTTGTTTATGTTCATCTGTTTCTAGTAACCGAGCATCTTTAACGGTAGTCCCATCAATCAGCGCAAAAAATGATTTATTTAAATGGTCCAACCCCCGCATGCATAAAGAAATTGGTGTATAAACTGCTAAGCGCACTTTATAAGCAATGCGATACCTTTCAATTAAGGCGTAACTTTTTCGCAGTACATGCGCTATCTCTTGAACGGCTGATATGAATGAAAAACGAAATAGTATCACGAGAGAAGCATGTAACACCGTGTACGCAATTAGCAGCGACCCTATTTGATCGAAAAAGCCATGCAACCCCATAGAAATATAAAAACCTGTATAGCCACCATATAGGCTTCCTGCGACTAGATTAATTTTATGCAAAGTACAAAGGACAACAACAGCCAATACAGCGCCAGCACCGGCAAGAATTCTCTCCCATTGGGATCTCCATGAACCTCCCGAGGCCAGCCAATAAATAAAAATCCCAAGCAGAATAACAACTAAGTAGGCTGCAGTCCCAAACAAAAAGAGCAGAGCCGCTGAGAGCTGTGCACCAAATTTGCCACACCAATTGGCTATTGGTTGAGAAGATGACGAGAGAAAAAACCAAGATGGATCGGAAGAATTGTGCGAAAAAAGCGCGATGGCTGCCATAAGAGTCATCACGCCACTAATAAAGGCATAAATCTCTTTTTTATAGGAAGAAAATAATAAAACTGATCGTTCCATAGTAAACATTACCCATCCCCCTCAATTATTTACCAACAATATGGCTCTATTTTATCGATCTAGGCTCGTTAAAAGCAATATTTTATGTAATAACGTGCCGAAATCGTCAAAGGAATAATTATATAAA
>SDBT01020868.1_pt1 | contig 10238 bp, 11 predicted proteins | sample 2277101 | NCBI WGS metagenome assembly SDBT01 (sample SAMN10404973, study PRJNA504765) | marine sediment metagenome | isolation source: marine sediment core GS10_PC15, 103 cmbsf | place: Arctic Ocean: Southern Knipovich Ridge | collected 2010
CGCTATCCATCCCTTTCAGGATGGCAACGGACGGCTCTCGAGAGTGCTGACCAACCTCCTTTTGCTTCGTGCGGGATATGACTTCGTGCAGTACAGCTCGCATGAGCGCATTGTTGAAGCTAACAAGGACAAGTATTACCAAGCCCTCAGTAGAACCCAGGCCGAGCATTTGGGGGAGGAAGACACCTCATCGGTGTGGGCTGAATTCTTCCTGGAGATGCTTAAGAAACAAAAAGATGAATTGGAATTGAAAATAGAGCGTGAAAAGAAGGCACGTGCCGTGCCTGGACTATCTGCGGAAATCTTTGACCTGGCACGGGAGCACGGCCGCGTCTCGGTGGCGTTTTTGACAAGGACGCTGGGAGCCAACAGGAACACGGTTAAGAAGCACCTCCAGCAACTCGTCCGCCAGCAAAAGCTCGTCCAACAGGGAAGAGGGCGCGGAACGTTTTACTCACCTTTCTGAGGGGAACTTGGTCCTACGCCTGGTCTGTCAGAATGGACTTTGTAAACATGTGGCCAGGTCTGCTCTTGGCCCTTTCTAATTTAATCAAAGGTGATGGTCTCGTAAAAAGTCCGAATTAGACGGCAAAGCAAAAAGCTCCAGATGCAAGGCGCGCGAATCTTGAGGAATGAGGCGTACTTATCGTACGTCGGAATGACGAAAGATGAAGCGCAACGCCGCAGATGGACTTTTTACGAAGCCGTCAAAGGTAAACCACCGGCGATGCCGGTGGACTCGCAGAGTTTAACATTTCCGGGAGTATGTGAAACTGCGGGAGTATGAAATAGGGGACATTTGTAACTAAAGGATCATCTCCCGATTAGTTGTAGTTTTAATGCGAACTAAATGGGCTATCTCCAACTGAGCAGGCGTAATCCCAGGGGGTTTCAGGGGTCAAGGATTCAAGGGTTCGAGTGACAAGAGGTGAAGCATCAGCGCTCAATGCTAAAGAATTGCACAGATATTATTAGCAGGGGATTTAGATTTGATTGAAAAAGGTGAATTGGGAACACTAAAAAAAAGACATAGCAGAAGTCGAAAGAATGTTAAAAGCCCTGATAAAGTCTTTAGAAAACAAACCCTTGAATCCTTGATCCCTGGAACCCTTGGACCCTCTTCTCCAACTAAATCAGAATTAATCCACCGGCTCTGCCGGTGAGAATTGAAAAGGTTCTACCGTTTTCGGCGTAAACAGAAAACGTTTGACAGGATTAACATGATGTACATGATTTATTTTGCCTTTCCAAATGAAAGGCCAAAAAGTGTAATCCCTCTTCGAGGGAGGACATTTACTGCAAGTTGTCAAGCTTATCAAAGCCCGGCAATGGGAGGTCAAGTCTCCTTTTCCCGCCTCCAGCGGGATTGAAATTTCTCCCTTCCATCAGGGAAGGGAGAAACACAAAAAAGATCCATAAAATCCTGTGAATCCTGTCCAAAAACAAAGAAGGTTATTCATGGCCCCTTTTAGGGGCCTTCCTCATACCACCAGTTTTACTGGTGGTGGCTGATTTGTTCAAGCACCGCCTTAGCCACCAGATCTGAAGACGCAGGATTTTGCCCTGTTATCAGGTTGCCGTCAGTAACAGCATGTGGATGCCAATCGTCGGCCTTTGAGTATTTTGCCCCTCTCACCTTCAACTCGTTTTCCACCGAGAAAGGCACAACCTCTGATAGTTGAACGGCGTCTTCTTCGGTGTTGCTAAAACCGGTCACAGACCTCCCCTTAATTAAGGGAGTACCATCCGGAGTTTTTGCGTGATTCAGTACGGCAGGTGCGTGACAAACTGCAGCCACTGGTTTTCCGGAGGCATACACGGATTCAATCAAGGCTATAGAGTTACGATCTTCTGCCAAATCCCATAGAGGGCCATGCCCCCCAGGATAAAAAACCGCATCGTAATTTTCAGATGAAATATCTGAAAGTTTCAATGTATTTGCCAATGCTACTTGAGCATCAATGTCGCCCTTAAAGCGTTTAGTCGCTTCTGTTTGGGAATCAGGCTCATCACTCTTAGGATCAAGAGGTGGCTGTCCGCCATTAGGTGAGGCAAGTGTAACGTCTGCATTTGCGTCCTTGAATACATAGTAAGGGCTGGCTAACTCCTCGAGCCAAAATCCAGTTTTTTCCCCCGTGTTCCCGAGTTGATCGTGTGATGTAAGTACCATGAGAATTTTCATTTTAGCCCTCCGTGTTGTTCATACGTTGTGTTTTACAAAAGTTCCTTCGCGATATTCGTCAAAAGCAACTCGTAGTTCTTCCTGAGTATTCATGACGACGGGACCATACCATGCTATGGGTTCCCCGATTGGCTTCCCAGACATAAGTAGAAACCTTGCCGGTTCTTCCTCAGTGCTGACAAAAAACTCCTCGCCACCTCCAAAAAGAATGAGTGTTCCATTGTCCAAAAAGGGTTCTCTTTTCATATCGAAGTAGTTGGTTCCTTGGACTTCGTACGAAAAAGGTTTCTTCTCTTTACAAAAGAATCCTTTTCCCTCAATTACATAAGCGAATACGTTATGACCGCTTTTTGTGGGGTGCCTATAGGTCGTTTGAGGAGGAACCGTGACATCAATGTATTCTGGGTCAATAACAATGTCACGAACCGGGCCCTCAGTATCTCCTACCCGACCACAGATGATCTTTATGCTCACTCCATTGTCTAACGTGACTTCGGGGATCTGGCTTGATCTCACATCTCTATAACGAGGATCTATCATCTTTTGGGAGGCAGGGAGATTGGCCCATAGCTGAAACCCCAACATCCGGCCATCAGAATCGCCTTTGGGCATTTCTTGATGAATGACACCGCTACCAGCAGTCATCCATTGGACATCGCCGGAAGTTATAATCCCCTTGTTGCCCATACTGTCTCCGTGCTCAACATCTCCGCTGAGCACATAAGTGATAGTTTCGATTCCGCGGTGTGGATGCCAAGGAAAGCCTTTAATGTAGTGCTCTGGCTTTTCAGCCCGAAAATCGTCCAGCATCAGGAAAGGATCGAATAAGGGGACCTCACTGAATCCAAAAACCCGCTTGAGATGAACACCCGCTCCTTCAGTTACCGGTTTGCTCTTAAAAACCTTGCGTATTTTCCTTGTCGTTGTCACAGACAGTACTTCTCAACTAAGCAATTCGAAATATGGTCAGATATAGAAAATCTGGTGGAGAACTTCACGCTAACCAATTCCTGTCATAGCTGCTCGATTTTATGTCAGCGGGCTGGAAACTCAATAAGGTTAAGCCTGTATTTTTAAGGATAAAAGACGGTATTTCTAGAGTTGAAATCGAAGACTGTGTGTTTAGGGTGGTGTCGGTCCTTCGCATTGGAGAGAAGCCCTTAAAACATTTGGTTTTCGATCTCAAACGAAGGAACATGGGGGTAAGGCCTTCATTCTTGACAGAGTTGAGCGGGAGGAAAGTGAGGGATGAAGACCTTACCCCTCTATGGTTCCCAGTAAATTATATTCGCACATGTGTTGTCCGAGGTTGGGGTTGTGTTCAGAACTCGAGGTTTTTCTGATGCCATCAAAGATCTTGCAAGTAACGGTGTAATTCGACAACCCTTGTTCTGAGACACACCTATCATAAGGAGATGTTTGCAGTCCCCTTCCAGGTTGCCGCTCGATCCTACAGGCAAGCCAACCTTAAAATGCAGTCTTTCTCGGCACAAAGTACATGATTCACCCCATTTACTTGGTGCACTCCCTTGATTATTGTTGCCCCAACTAACTCCAAATTGTCTAGGTGCTCCCTGGCATCACTCAGGCAAAGCCGACGGAAAGCCATTGGGTCTTAGGAGGAGTTGTCCAGGTTTTTGAGGAAAGGAGGTCGACTTTTCTAAGGGGAAAAATAGGGAATGCTTATCATTTTGCAGAAAGGAGGACATCATGAGTCGTAAGTATATTGATTGCCGGGATTTTCCCGATAGCAAGTGTACAGTGGCGCTATCAGCGGACACTGACGAGGAGCTGCTTGAGGCCGTGGTTCAGCACGGGGGCAAGGTCCACGGATACGAGGATACGCCAGAGTTTCGAGAGCAGATCCGCAAGGGATTTAAAGAGGGATCGCCACCCGCCTAGCCAGCTGTCAGAGTGGCAAACGCCACCTGGGAATGCCCTTGCAGGTGGATATCGTTGGGACGAGGGCGCGGCGGCGGCAACTTCTGACACCTTAGGCCCTGCACCTAGGAATTCACTGCCTTTCCCCATGAGTCCAGGTTCGCACCGTACTCGGATGGAAAAGAAAAGGAGGTCGACATGGAACGACAGAAGATTTTTGACGAAGTGAAAGCGACTTTCGGATCGGTTCCAGGATACTTAGATGGTATGCCCGACAACATTCTCGAACAGAAGTGGGCGGCCCTGAAATGGGTGCTGAGCGACACAAAGCTCTCGGCACGTGACAAAGCCCTCATTTCCTTCGGAGCGGCAACCGCAATAGGCTGCCCTTACTGAATTCCATTCCATACGGCTCAGTTGGGCCTAGCGGGAATGGACGAGGAGTATGTCAAGGAGGCAGCCCGAGTGGTTTCAGTGGGTGTGGGCTTTAGCGCATACTTCACCGGCATTCAATACCCCCTCAATAAGTTCAAGGAGGAACTGGAATCAGCGGTTAAGTACATCAAAGCCAACTCATAGGAGCATACGCAACCGTTTGAACGGCGCAAGGAGGCAGTTGATTCTGCTAACTGTCTTTAATCGGTTTTTGAAGGAACATCGGGGTCTGCTCTTGACTCTTTTTAGTTTAATCAAAGGTAAACCACCGGCTATGCCGGTGGACTCGCAGAGTTTGACATCTCCGGGAGTATTATCATTCCTTTCAGGACACACCGGATAAGCTGGACTATCGTGGTTTGGCCAGGGTAACTTATGGTATTTATAAAGCACTAGAAAAGATGGTTCGACTTTAGGGCCTACCTGATGTCCCCAATCTCCCACAGGTGCTTCCCTTTCTGTCCTTGACTCTGTAACCAAAAAGGGGTATGTTTCGTTACAGCTGTTGGGGGCAAGTTGTATGCAACCAGTTGAAAGTAAAGTGGTTAGCAGGATATACGGCAAGGGGAGGGGTTGGTGCTTCACTCCAAGAGCCTTTCTAGATCTTGGAAGCCCCGAAGCTGTCCGCATCGCCCTGCACCGGCTTGAGAAGAAGGGAACCATCCGTCGACTGACCCGTGGTCTCTATGATTATCCGAAGAAACACGCGACCATAGGCTTCCTCTCGCCAAACCCGGAAGAAATCGCTAAGGCCCTGTCGACACGAGATGCGACACGCCTTCAATCTTCAGGGGCTTACGCTGCTAACTTGCTGGGTCTCTCTGAACAAGTCCCGGCGAGAATCGTCTTTCTGACGGACGGTCCGGCACGTCGAGTGAAAATTGGCCGTCAGGAAATCGTTCTCAAAAACACCACCCCTCGCAACATGGCAACAGCGGGAAGGACCAGTGGCACGCTGATTCAAGCGCTGAGACATATTGGCAGGAAGCAGATGAGACCGCACCACATTCAGCATCTTAAGACGGCCCTAAGCGCTAGTGATAAGGCGCAGCTGAGAAGAGACAGAGTCTACGCGCCCGGCTGGATGCACTCGATCATCGACACCATAGCCAAGGTCTCTGATGATTGAATTCGCGAAACTACCACTTGATGAACGCATCACCTTTAATGAACTGCTGAGGCAACTGAACGAAATCGAAGATAAGATCAACGGCAAACAAGAAGTGTAGGCACAAAACATGTGGGCTAAGGCCAAGGAAAAGAAGGATCACCCAAAAGAGTTTACCCCCCGTTAAATGATTTTGTTTCTATTTAGCCGGGGCCTTGAGCTGACTCACCGACACCGCACTATTTCGCTATCCCCATTATCATTCCTTTCAGGACACACCGGATAAGCTGGACTATCGTGGTTTGGCCAGGGTAATTTATGGTATTTACAGGGCTTTGGAGAGGATGGTAATGTAACAGATATGTTCCCGTTTCGGCTTCAGTTCTTACAACACGGTCACGACCTATCTCAAGGCCCTGGAGCGGAAAGGTTATATCCGCCTTCCCAGGAAAAAGAACCAGAAACGGGCCATTGAGGTTATCAGCCATGTGGAAACAAGGCGGCTGGTGTTTCCCAACCTGACCCAGCAGTTTTGGCTTGACCATTTGGACCTCCTTCGTGTATATCTCCGATAAATCGTTCAAAATATCTGTTTCCCTAAAGATGGCGACGCACTTCTGAGAAAAGATCCTGGGAACGCCAAAGTAACAGCCACCTAGTGTTTCGTTGTTTGAGACCCTTCGACTTTCAGTTGGACTTGCAGGACATATGTCATAAAGTCAGAACCTTTTATACTGGAGAATTGAAGCATGTCACCCTGGTATCGGGTATTATTCTACAGAATCGCCGGATATCCCATTTATCATGCAAAAATGACGTATTATAATACGACTGTTGGGCAGTCTACTTCTAGTTAGACCTAAACAAGATGAATGGATACAAACTAAGTTATTTCTGTGATGGTCGGGATCGTGGTCTTTGGCGCTGCTATTTATCTTGTCAAGAAGCTTCCGAGCGGGAGCAAGGAGGAACAAGAAATGAGTGAGGAGTCACAGCATATTGACGTCTTCCTCGATTTGCTCCCGAACTGGCCGAAGAACGACCAAACTCGCGAGAACTTCCGAAAACTCCTCCGGGAGCGGTTTGAAGCATCTCTGCCGGATGCCGTCGAGCGCGTGTGGGATCTGCCCCCAGTGATCCTAAAACCATACGGCGACTACTTAGAGCTGCTGATAGAAGCACGGCAGTTGTATGTTGTTGGCCATTTCTATTCCTGCGTTGCGATGTGCGGTATTGTTGGCGAGCGCCTAGTCAAAGACGTGTTTCGCGTGTCTATCGTGGTTCAGAAAAACGGTTCACCGCAGATCCCCCCAGACGGTGCATTCGATCAGTTCGAGCGTGTTGAGGTCAGCGGTATCATTCGTTTTCTTAAAGAGGCAGACCTTCTGAGTGACGAGGCCGCGACGGCCGCTGAAAAACTCGGTCAAATTCGTAACCGATACGCTCACGCTCGTGGTAAAAACCCTCAGCGGGATGCCCTCAAATCCATCAAGCTACTTCATACCCTTGTCGAGGATACAGTTTCGGTGTTCAAGGAATTCGATATCAAGGATGGGGCATTCGTACGTAAAGCTAGCCCCAGTGCTACCAAGAGTTGAATCATGGGGTCTAACAAGCTGCTGGACAAGGATGCGCGGAAAAAGCGCCCGCGCACCTGTCAGCAGCAGCGAGCGCTTTAAAAGGAACGTATGGTATGAAACATGGTTACATACATTTCGTAAACGTTTTAGATCGAATATGCACAGAGGCGCCGTTAAGCCATCAGAAGTACCACCCATCTTCAGAAAACATTGAAGAAGTAAACTACGCACGTTCACGCGCCTTCATTCATCTTTTCTTAATGTCTCGGTTCGGACTTACTAGTTTTCAGGACCGGGAGAATCACGTCACTGACGGAACTGGCGATGCTGGGATTGACGGCTACTTCATTGACCCGGACAAGAAGGAAATCTACTTCATCCAGTCGAAATTCAGGACTACCGGTAAAGGATTCGAAGAAAAGGAGATTCGCTTTGAGGAAATATTGTCAATGGACGTTGATCGTGTGTTGAATGGCGAACATTCAGCCGAAAATGGTTCTAAGTACAATGGGAAAATTCTTTCCCTTATCAAAGAAATCCAGTCTATTGATGATATTGGGCGTTATAACTATCGAGTTGTTATATTGGCAAACATTAGAGATGTGGGTCGGAAGAGGCTCCAGCGTCTTACCGGCGGTTTCGCTGCCGAAGTCTATAATTTCGAACGTTGCTACAAGGAAATTGTCTTCCTTGTGCTCGCGGGAACCTATTATGATTCGGAAAATCTATTCATCCATCTGAATCTTTCCAACAAGCAATCCGGATCTAAGATAAGCTACTCTGTCGATACTCAAGCGGGGCCCGTTGAAATCACTGTGGTTTTTGTTCCTACAATAGAGATTGCTAGCACGATGGCCGATTACCGAAACGGAATTCTTAAGTACAATCCTAGATGCTTTCTCGAATTCTCCGAGAGCAACATAAACACCGAGATCGCAGAAAGCATTTTAAAGCTTGAAACAAACGAATTTTCATTGTTCAACAACGGAATTACAATGCTTTCCGATGATACGTCAATAAACGAGAAAATCGGTTACAGAGACAAGGCCCAACTGGTTCTACGGAATCCGCAGATCCTGAACGGTGGCCAGACGGCGTTTGCTCTATGTCGGATTTTGGAAGACGACCCAGCAAAAGCCGAGAGTCTTTTTAGTGGCAAGGAGGTATTACTCAGAGTTATTACGATGAATAGCGAATCAATCTCACCTAAGAGAAAGATTGATCTAATTGAGGCAATCTCTAACGCAACCAACAAACAGAATGAAGTTACCCATGCCGACCGGCATTCAAATGATAGAATCCAACTAGACATTCAAGAAGCTCTTTACAGGGATTACGGTATCTTATACGAGAGAAAACGGGGCGAATTTGCTGACGCGCTAAGGCTTGGTTATATTTCGAATAGGGATATACTCACACGTTCACAGTTGCTTCGAATCTCGAGAACCATAGCCGGAGACCTCAGCAGAAAGCAGTCCGGGAAAAAATATTTCAACAATACTCAGAACTATGACCGGTTTTTCCGTATTGACGACGTCCCAAAGTACTATCTTGGTCACTTCATACTCACGCGACTTCGCGAAGTTCAGACTAATCCTGCTAAGCGGCACCGTGGCAGTGCAAGGGCTTTGAGCCAAGGCATTTATCTTATTCTTTTTGCCGTTTTTCGCTACGTTGCAAAGCAGAAGATACAATCCGAGGAGAAAATTGTCAATATTGTGCAGTTGTTCTTGTCTCGCTGGATTGACTTTGAACGTTCAGCCATTAGCAGTGAAACAAACAAAAAGTACATTCGCTCAAGGGTGGATAGAGTGACTAGAGAAACGACACTAGTTTTCAACTACAAAAAATACTATCAGAGCAAGAACGTAGTACAGGATTTGCAAGATTTCTTTCAGCACGAGGCATGAATAAGTAGCTCTAACATCGCGCGAGATGCTTCGCGGCTCGTTAGGTCGCTATTATTCTCCTTGAACAACTCAAAAAAATCTTCTCAATAGCTTGGGGATCAAAAAATGAGCCATTCTTTCAAGAATCATAAACTCTCAGATGCAGAGAGGCTTTGGTTACAGGAGGCGTATAAAGCCGAGGAATTTGATCCGAAAATCGCCAAGGTCAAACTTAGAGACAAATTGCCGAAAGGCTTTAATCCAAAAGAGATTGATCAGAGGCTCCTTAGAGACGGCAAGAATCTCACAATCATCGGTGTCTGGCACGCAGATCCCAACTCTGTCATGCTCAAGCATATTGAAACAGGAATACTTGCCATTAAGGACTTGATAATCAAGAACCATGGGATAGAAGTCATAACCGCAAAGCAAGTTTCTGCCAACACAGATCTTGAAGAATCCCTGGTTGAAATTGCATTACGGAACATCAGTGACTTAGGGCGTTTTATTTCTTCTGCCTCAGGCTCTTCTGATGCCAAAGGATATTCTCAAATAGAATTGTCAGGAGATGATGCCTATGACGCCTACCTAGATTTTGACAACCTTGAGAACTTGATGGAAGACTATTATAAGATACTCGGTGAGACATCTAATAGAATAGTTGTTTTTGATACACCCCAATATGCATCTACCGTTTTTGCCTCGTCACATGGGCGTCAGGTATACCACGCCCCTTCAGAGGTCGCAAAACCTGAAATAAAGCGAAATATGGCATTTGTCCTTATGGCGATGGATCCAGATAATGCCGAGCTTGAGGACATATATCACGCGATAAAAGATGTTTGTGTAAGCTTTGATATAAAGGCATATACGGCGGGTGAAATAGAACATCAAGATCGCATAACAGATCGCATTCTATATGAAATCAAAACTTGTGAATTTTTGATTGCCGATGTGACTCACGAAAGGCCGAATGTTTATTATGAAATAGGGTATGCTCATGCAATCAATAAACGTCCAATTCTGTATAGGAAGAGGGGTACTAAACTGCATTTCGATCTCTCAGTCCACAATGTACCTGAATATAGAAATGTAACAGAGTTGAGAGATATGTTGACCAAACGGTTAGAGGCAATACTAGGTCGGACAGCAAGTTAAATTGA
>SDBT01020869.1_pt1 | contig 10237 bp, 11 predicted proteins | sample 2277101 | NCBI WGS metagenome assembly SDBT01 (sample SAMN10404973, study PRJNA504765) | marine sediment metagenome | isolation source: marine sediment core GS10_PC15, 103 cmbsf | place: Arctic Ocean: Southern Knipovich Ridge | collected 2010
CCAAGCTGTACACGTTTTCCAAGCCCTATATCGTATTGGAGGGCATAAAGAAGGGGTGTTGGCACTTCTACCCCTCCACTAAGCGTTACGGCACTGGTCAGGTGTGGCAGCGTACCCGCACCATGGACGAGTTTCTGATCAGAGGCAATGGCCTGTCCGCTTATGAGAAAAATAGCAAAAAAGAGGAATAGAAAACACTTTTTCATTATACCCTCCTTACAGGTGAATGGTTAATCTCCATTCTCTTTTGTTTAATATTATTAGAATTATTCCCACAAATATTTTTAATGTCAAGCAGTTATTTTTACTCATATGTTTGAACCAACCTCAACAGAGCGGTTTTATATTTTAATAACTTAATTGCTTATTTACTTAGATCACCCAATTTTTTTTCAATTGTATTGCAATGGCGAAAATGAAGTGTGAGTGATGTATTCGAACATTAATTACCTTGAATATGGTACTAAAATAGGCTTTTACGGTTGAATTTCTGACAATACTTCTAAATATATACATAAATTGACTGTATTTGGGTTGTTTCAACCTTAAAAAGCTCTCTCCTGAAGAACAGGTGAGTTAAGTCAATAGGCAATAACTTAATTTTTCATGTATAAGCCAAATGGGGCACATGGGTTTAGAGTTTTTGACAGTATCTTGGAGGATTGCGAGTAAAATACAATACAAAATCCACCTTAATTCAATATACATTTTGTCCAATTTCCGGTGAACTAATACGTTCGCTGTTATCCCACTTAAAATTTACATAATAAATATTCGAATGGAGCTTGATTAACCATCATTACTTATGATTTATCAGTTTCAAAATGAATTACGAGGGAAACGAAAGGAGTATATTCTGAATACATATGAGGATATTATTACAACCATCTGATGTTGTAGAAATAGGAGTGGTATGCCGATATTTTTAAATGTAGTTATGCTCTCCCTCCAAATGACAGCATTCTATATTCGGTCTATTCATCATACGATGATAGACCGTTTTTTTTTGTAGGTTTAAAATAAGAACTCGCCCTATAAATCTGCCCAAGGATTATGAAATTTAAAAGAATTTTCAAATGTCAAAGGACGAGTCCTTATATATTTTCATCTATACATTCTCTTACTCTATGAAACACATTATTTAATGTATTTATGACTTCTTCATCTTGTTCTGTTTCTGTCATCTTTTCTGATTTAAACACTTCAACAAACTTTTTCCAATCAAACCCGGTACGTTCAAATAAATCAATCAGATATATGACATCAGGATCATCTTTATCTACTTTTTCACTTATTACCCTTAAAAGAGTCGGTACGGCTGCGATAAAGCAGAAAGTAAAACTTGAAAGGCTGTTTTTTAGCGATTGATATTCATCCCGCAGAAAACCTAATTGTACAGCATTAGCTGTTGTACGATTCCCAATTTCCTCCCACTGATCAGCAAGCCCTTCCGCTGCTTTTGTTAGTGTTTCTACCTGTTTTTCTATATCCATAATTTTTGTCCCCGATTTTTATATTATCTTACATTTAGAAGTGTAGAATTGAACGTTCATAAACTAAAAATTAAAAGTTGAAATCTATCGTATTACCACTTCTCTTAATCTTTACAATTTGACTATTAACTGCGATTAATAGGTAGCTCCCGATCATATAAAATATTTGATTAATTTTATTGTATAAATTCTATTTTCATTTACAATGGAATTTTAGCACTTAACTATCATGCTTTTCTTTAAAAAAAAATTTATATCAATAAGCTCAATTTACGGACGCTAATCTTGGGAGATTGTACAATGAAGATCAGAAAGTTTATTTCAGTATTTCTTATTATGGCTGTGCTAATTATTGCGGGAAGTTGTGCGACAGGGAAAAAGGCGTATGTAGCTCAAGAGGATGAAGAGTTATATGGCACTTGGGTTAATCCAGAGTATAATCCGAAGATCTTTGAGGCGAAGTGGATTTACAACCCTGATGGAACATTAGAAATGTATACGACTGATTTCGATACGAGGATTTTTGGTCAAGGAAATTTCACAATATATGATCGATGGACTGATTCAGAAGGCAATATTTGGTACAAGTTTTTTATACACAGCTTACGCATGCAAGGAACACGTCAAGGTCCCGAGTTTTATTATCTCGTAAAGATTAATTCTTCCCATGAAACCTTAGAAGGTTTATGGACTGGGACTGACTACCCAACGGAATTTGATAAAAACAACTTACATTATAACTATGTAGTTTTTTACCGTCAGTAGACTGCTAAATTTATAGGGTAAGAAAATCTCACATTGGCAGGGATATAATAAGAAAAGGAGTGTTGCATAAAGGAAATATCTGGTATACGGCTATTTTTAAAATTGGGATAGCGGAAGAAACAGTTTATGTGTTGGTTAAAATAAGCAATTCTGGAAAGACATTGGACTTTTTCGCCTGATGATTATCCCAAGGTAGTAGACCCACAAGATTCCAGATATAGTTATCAAATCTTTTACCGCAAGTAGCCTGCCTTAATTTATGGGGGTAAGATAATCTCTAGTAGCACTGTGACAGGGATACAATAGTAAACTTATTATTACATATTGTAAAAATAGCGAGGTAGTGAAATGAAGACCAAAAGTATAATTTTAAACGTATTTTCAATTTTGGCTGTATTAATTTTAATGGGAAGTTGTGCTACGTCAAAGAAGACCACACTACCTATAGATAATATCGATGAGTTGATCGGAACCTGGGCCAATCCGGAAAATAATAAGAGTATAACGGGTCATAATTTCGGTAAGATGGTGTATAAACCGGACAAAACAGCTGATTTATATGCAAATGCAGATTCTGATAAACCGGGATATCTCTTTACCTCAATTGATATGAAAGAAAAATGGATGGACCAGAAAGGCTCTTATTATTATAGAGCTTACTTTAACCATCCTGGTGGAAAATCCTATGGCTTGCTTAAAATCAGTTCTGATGGAAACATTTTAGAAATGATGTGGGTGATGTGGCCTGGAGGGAAATCACTAGAGGAACTTCCTTCTGAAATCGATCCAACTGTTGGGTTTACGAATGTTCTTTCATATTTCATTTGGTACCATCAGTAGAATATCTTAATTTATTGTATGAGATAAATGTAAAAAGGAAACTGCATAATGAAAACCAAAACGTTGATTTTAGCATAAATTCTTATCATGGCTGTGCTAATTATTGCGGGAAATTATGCGGTTGGGAAAAAGGCTTATGCGCAAGAAAAACCAACCATTGAGGATATTGCAGGAACTTGGGTTAACACAGAAATGACAATGGATAAGATAGTTTATAAAACCGATGCGACTTGGAGTCATTATACGTATTTAACTGTGGATATACCAACGTTCGAAGGCACGTTCACTATTGAAGACATTTTGGTTGATAAAAAAGGAAATAAATTTTTTAAAGTGATTAAAAAACCAAGTAGCATAAATATGTATATTTTTGAACTTGTGAGAATAAATGAATCGGGAACTGTCTTAGAATTAATTGTTCGTGACGACTTCGAATATAAAAGTAGAGATGATATTTCTGAAAAATTTCCTTCTGAAATAAATCCTAGAAGCCTTGAGGGTACATACCTTATTATGTATCGTCTGTAAAATTGTTTAATCTATGGGGTAAGATAATCTCACTGTGGCAGGGATAGTTTTTTTGAAATAATTTGAAGTGAATCAAATACACAAGTTTAATTGTGAGGTGCTTGACACAAAATAGATTTATGCTAAAATGTTATTATATTTTCCATATAACATGGAGGCAGGACATGAAAACAAGAACGTTATTTGTAATCCCAATCATTATTTTTGTAGTAGCAATTTTCTTTTTTGCTTCGTGTACCACCACTGGGGACGAAAATGGTGCCGTGACACCCGGCGTAACACCTACTCTTGCTGGTACATGGGTCAATCCAGACTATGATGGAGAAGCCCTTCCAGCAAAAGTAGTTGTTATCGATAACGGTGATGGAACCTTCACAGGTTCAAATTATGATACTGTTTCTGATACTGAACCTTCTCTCACTTCAATTGTGCCAGTGACCGATGAATGGACTGACTCAGAGGGAAACCTGTTTTATAAAGTGGATCTCCCGGCTCCTATTGATATGTACGAGTTAATTAAGATTCATGCAGATAATCAAACTATAGAAGTAAATATGAACGAGTTTGAGTATCCCACTGAGATAGACCCTGCTGATGAAAGTTATGGTATCTATTACCGCCAGTAGAATGTCTGGGGTAAAATAATCTCACTGTGGCAGGGATAGTTTTTTTGAAATAATTTGAAGTGAATCAAATACACAAGTTTAATTGTGAGGTGCTTGACACAAAATAGATTTATGCTAAAATATTTTCCATACAAAATTGGAGAATGCAAAATGAAGACCAGAACATTGATTTTAGTAGCTCTTATCATGGCAGTGCTAATTATTGCGGGAAGTTGTGCGACTGATCCGATGAAGTATATTTCCAAAGATTATGAAATCTATGGCACATGGGTTAATCCTGACTATAATAATACGGATTGGCATCCAAAGGTTGTTTTTAATCCTAATGGGAAACTGGATCCCTACCGTGCAATTACTGCAACCAAGACCCCTTCTCAGAGTGATTTTGTCATAACAAATAAATGGATCGATAATATGGGAAATGTATATTACACGCTTATTCTGAAATTTCAGTCTTTACAGTGGTACGAGTTGTTGAAAATAAGCAATTCTGGAAAGACTTTGGAAATCAATAGGTCCCAAAGCGATTATCCTAAGGAAATAGACCCGAAACGCGGTGAAATCATTTTTATCATCGTCAGTAGAATATCTTAATTTAAGGGAAAAATATGGCACAAAAAATTACATTAAAAACTCAGTATGTTTTCTTTTTTTCTACTCCTCACTTTCAATCGGCTCGATTACAATAATCTGAGAATTGTAATGTGGAGCAAAATAAGTATTACTATCATAAGGACCTCTACCAATAACTCGTGGAGTAAAATAATCATCTATAACTTCAATTTTATGTTTGATGCAATAAGGGCATTTTACTAATTTCCCATCAACAATCAACCCGCCCATTTTATAATATTTTTCATATTCCGGATTAAGCATGCTCTTTGTACCACAATTTTTACAGATATATTCCACTGTAACTCCTTTTTATATTATATGGCTTTCTTCAGGTGATAATGATGTGTGAGTATACATTTCTAAAGTTACACTTACACGCGAGTGCCCAAGATAATTTGAGACTGATTTAACGTCCTTCTTCTCGGTCCCTATTTTATAGGTCGGAAAAAAGTGGCGCAATGAATGCGGAGAAGCTATTTTCCCCGTATGCCGTTTAAATGCCTTTGATACCTGTTTGTATAAATTAGTGCGGCTTAATTTCAATCCGCTTTTTGAATGAAACAAATTTTCATTGTCACATTTATACACATCCCTTATTTCTATGTTTAACGGACGGGATAAATATACAAACCGCTCTTTATCACCTTTTCCTATAATCCTGATTTTAAAATAGTCTTTGTTTAAAAGCACAATATCGGTATATTTAATATTGATCAGCTCTGATATTCTTAATCCTGTATTTGCAAGAGCTTTAATAATCAAAGCAGTCCTTGGATTTGCTTTATTGACAACCATAATTACATCTTCTTTCACAATATTGAGGCTGATCCGCCGTTTTTCCCTTTTATTAATCCGGGTTGTTTTGGAAACCTCTTTTACCATATTCTTTTTGACAAGGCCCAATTTTTTATAGATGGAGAATATTTTGCTTAATGAATAAATCTTACGGTTGATTGTAGCGTTTTTGAAACCCCGGCGTTCAAGTTCTTTAACATAATCAATAATGTCGAGCTCATTTACATCCATCAGATTTTTATTCATGATTTCAAAAAATGTCTTCATATCATTTCTGTAGCACCATATAGTGTTTTCTGAATAAGTCTCCAAATATTTTTCTATAATCCTATTCACTTCACTTGCAAATTTAGCAATCGGATCAAATGATGGTATTATTGGAATTGATTTTTCTTCCACTTCCGGTGGTAACGGAATTAAAACAGACATAATTTATACCTCCTGGTTTAATTATATCTTATAATTGTAGTACTCTAAAATTAAATATGTGGTATGATTTATAGGCGATGAAGTTTGATGTGTATTTGATCCTTCCTAAACGTTTTGAGCAGTCTTCACGACTTTTTTTGAAACAAAATCTAAACAGATTTGTGACAGATTGATAAAAAATTGAATCATTTTTCTGTCCTAAATGTGGTTCTGAGATGATTGTGTTGTGGGAACAACATATTAAGGATTCATGGCAGCTAATACGAACGACTGCACACAGTCGGTGGAATTTCTTCTTGAGATTTTCATGATGATGGCTAATAGAGGATAATGGAAGTGAGGCTTGGCCAATGCCTTTCTCAATATGTTTACACAAACAAAATGATGAAAATCATCATCGATATTTAGGATTTTTACAATTGTTGCTCTCAGAGAATTTTGGCTTAACTCTCTCTCCGCCCCAGATTTTGTCGCCTGCACGTTTGGGATTCTCAAGAAAAGCTTGATTTCGTTCGGCAAAATACCGATTGATCGCTGATTTGCATTCGGCCTTAGATTGATAATTACTGTTATGGATGATTGCTTTCGCCATCCCACTAAATACCGATTCTATCACATTCAAGAATTGGGCAGTGGAAGGCAATGGTGCGAGTTTCACAAGAGGTGTGTTGATTTTTGACCGATGCACCTCATCATTGAGTTCGTTAACTGTGGTGTAGAGTTTTTTAGATGCGTGCCATGAAGCCGCATCCCATGAAAAGTAAATGCATTCTTCGTCATGATATTTCTTTAGTAGAATCCGGAGAAGTTTAATCATTTCCTCCGTGTTCTTTTTTTTTGAATAGAAATGAGTAATCTGATTTGTGGACAATTCGAGCGCGGCCGTGACAATCAAGCTGCCTTTATTCTTCTGCCAATGGGGGATTGTCCTCACTTCGCCTTTCAGCACAAGTTTTCTTCCGTTGTAAATCTTTATGGCGCACGGACCGTATTCATCTATTGAGAAAAACTTTTCTGAAGGTTTGAGATTTTTGAGGATTCCGGTTATCTCTTTCAGTTTCGTTTTGTATTCAGGATCGTTGCTGGTCAACACCACTTTAGCTTTGCGGACCTTAAAACCAGCATTTCTGATAATCTTGCTAATGTAATGTAATGCTATCGGTAAACCCTTTGAGGCCATAATTCGATAGACATCCGGCATTATCCAGGATGTTCTATTTATGTCGTAACTGGAAGGAGGCGAGTGGAGGATCGAAAACAGGGTGTCAATGTATTCTTTCAACTCATACTTTTTCGGACCCTTTCTCTCATTACTCAAGAATTCCTTGATGCCGCATGTCTGGAATTGATGGATCTGTCTCTTGACAGACCTTGGGGAAATGAATAAACAGCTCGCTATTATTCTATTTGGAATGCCCTCATAATGAGCAATGATAACGATGGCTTTTTTTCTATAGCGAAGCGGCTTGTCACGTATGCAAGCCACTAATTCATTGAATTCATCGGCGGTCAGATTCTCTATGGTAGTTGGGTCGGCATATTCATATTCAAAATTGCATTGAATTATCTCCAACATGTGTTGTAGAGACGTATAGTCACCTTTCTTGACCAACTCTGGACTTTTAAAGCCACACATCTTCATACGATCTTTTTTTGATTGTCCGTTCTCTTCGAGAATATTGTAGATTGTCGAGCTGGAGTTTGTTTTTATATCCCAGATAAGCCCCAGATACCCAAAGTCTACTTCCATCACTTCACCTGCAATTGTCTCCCGCACCATAACGATTGTAGGTGACTGCGGAAAGTTTTTATGCACATACCTGCGTACCGTACTTTCAGAACAGGGTACACTCTCGTTTATCAACTTGTGCATAACCACAAAACTGTAGTTTTCTCCCATCCATCGTTTAATCTCAGCTTTAAAATTATCCAGGAGATGGGATTCTCCTTGCTCTGTAGCATCGCGGCTCTCATACGCTTTTTTGATCTCTTTCTCTGATGGTACCAGAGAGCCGGGGTCAAACCAGTTGTTCTCTTCTGCAATCCGTTTCACTTTCCTGATAACTGTCTTGTGCCTTTGTAATTCCCTATTGATTTCCTTGATTGATTGCCCCATCTTGAGCCTCTCTAAGATATCCTTCAGTTCAATCATTGGTATTCTCCTTGGCATTGTGTCCTCCGTGTATAAAAGATTATCTCTAATATACACACAAAGAGGGGTCACTAAAATTGCCGGGAGGGAGGGGTCGTTATAAATCACGAGAGGGGGTCATAAACTATGCCGATTTTCAACATCAGCGGGAATGAGCACGTCATTGCCGTATTGCTGAAGATCTTCGGAAAAACTCATCTTGCGCTGCAATAGCTTCATCCTGTCCTTCTGAGAAATTGATTGATGGGTTGTATAATTTAAGATTCGCCAACATACGAAAAAAACCTAAAAAGCCCACGATTTGCCCATAAAATATTCACGAATGCTTTTCTCGCTAAAAACCGACAGCCTTATTGTAAGTATTATCTATAATAGAACATCCTGTCAAGAATAGAAAAAATGTGAAGTTTTCAGAGTATTTTTGAAAATAGGATGGGTGTACCTCAACTTTGGATATTTTTTCACTTCAAAAAGTTATTATTACTGCAATTTATTTATTAACTCTTTCAATATTCTGCAATCCTGACAATCAGAGTTAGGATCCGGAGGTACAGATTTATCATAGATTTCCCGTGCATTTTGAAGCAGTTTCGGAATCATATCAGGATCAAACTTTATACCCATAGTATGAGCATAGAAATACATATAAAAACCGTCATTTTCTGTATAATCATCAATTAAATCCGGCGTAATATCAGTAAATGGCTCATAATATACAAGACCTAATCCGGTTATAGGCCTATATCCAATACTTTCAGCAATATAAGCATACCCGTTCAATTGGACTTCATACATTGGAATCAGTTCGTCTTGATGGTTTGTAAATCTTGCAGTCTTATAATCTGCAATAAAATATGATTCATCAGTCCTTAAAAACATTTCATCCGGAATACCAGTTAATTTTATGTTTGTATGATGGTCAATAATGTAAAAATCCTTGAGGGAAGGAACTTTTATTGGCTCTGAAAGGTTGAAGTCATTGAACCATTCTGATAGATCTCCATGTTTTCCATAATAGTAGTTTGTAATTTTTTTAGAATAAGAGTCAATAGAACTAAATATCCCAGGGAATATTTGATATGGTAGTTTGAACTTCATATGCATCTTAATCCAAAAACATCTCGGACAGAAATTAGGAAGTGTAAGATATCCAAGATTTTTAGCTGATATTCGAATTTGTTTCATAATTAAGTCAGTCCTCTTCAGACAGCATTATTGTAATAATAGGTTCTCCTTTATCTCCAAATCCTGCAACTGCTTTTAGTGTTATTATTTGTCTATGAGTTGAAGCCATTAAGAATGGGACTTTGAAGTAAATAACAGTATCACTCTTTTGTGATGAAGCATACAGTAGAGCAACAAGCACATCCCATAAACGACCTTGCTCACACTGACCATGATTTAATAGCCTATCATCTGGTACAATATACCTGTGCCAAACAGCAGAAGTAATTGCAACAGGCCAATTGAATCCCGCTTCCTGTGCGGTAAAAGTCACATCAATTAATATTCCATCTTCAATTGCCTGTTTTCTTGTGTAACAATATATAATGTCAAAATTATCAAACATAGATTCCATAATTTAACCCTTACTCCCTGAATAGTGCCGCCTTACAGCTTTTACAACCTCTTTACGCAATATAGAATCATTGGTCATAAACTTTAATATCTCCTTTCCATCAAATATGACGCTTGACCCATTTTCCAATACAATATTTCCTATATCATCAATAACAGTTTGTTTAACCTTTTTATTCATCTGAGATATTTCATCTGTTGATATACTCTCTCCTGTAATAAGCCTGTCTAATATCTCATATTTTACATATTTGTCTTTCATTGCAGTCAGGGTTCTTAATTTTTTAATCCCGATATTATCAAGTGCTTCTGCAATATCATTAATAAAATGTGTATCACCGTGATACTCATTCTTGCCTTTATATTCTTCAAAATAGTGTTGAAGCAATGATACAGCATTGAGGATGCCATAAGCA
>SDBT01020870.1_pt1 | contig 10237 bp, 5 predicted proteins | sample 2277101 | NCBI WGS metagenome assembly SDBT01 (sample SAMN10404973, study PRJNA504765) | marine sediment metagenome | isolation source: marine sediment core GS10_PC15, 103 cmbsf | place: Arctic Ocean: Southern Knipovich Ridge | collected 2010
CTTTTGATCTATTAAGGGACATTTCTAAATTGCCAATGAATGCGCGAAAAGTTTTAGGGAAAAGTATCTTAAGAGTATTCACTCATATGCGAGCGTTAAATCAAGATAATGCTCTAAAGCTTAGTAAGACGCTTGAAAAATTTCCAGAAGAAGCTGTTGCAGAAGCAGCGCCTCTATTTATTTATTTTGCTGAGTTGAGAAGAAATAGTTTTAAAGACTGGAAATGGAAAATGCCAGGGTTATATGATGACCTAGATAATTTTGATAGTAGACCATTCCAACAGCTTTTGGGAAGAATTCTTAAAAAGAAGAATCCAAAAATCAATTCTCAATTTTCTTGGCATTTCTGCGAACTTGTTGAAAAATCTGTCCCAGATAAATTAGAGGTAAGGAATTTATTGAAATATGACAAGGCATTCGAAATTTCTCACAGATATCTTGGTCTTATACTTAATTATTATGATCAACAAACATTTAGCCACATCTACAGATTCATTGAAGATAATTTCGAAAAAAAGCCTAGAGAATGCTATCAACTTTGGAAAAAATGTTTAGGAAAGGAAAGAGCAGCAATCAAAAAGAAAGTTCAAGAAGCCAAAGCAAACGAAGTACATTATTGGCTTAACCATGAAAATGTAAGAATCTTAATGAAAGTCAAGGAAAAAGGTACAGTTAAGGAATTCTTGCATTATTTTGAGTTCTTATTAGATTATCCAAAAGAAGTTGTTATCAGTGACATTAATGAGGTGATAAACATTTTATATAGACTACCAAAACGAAAGCGGTACATAAAGCAAGTTACCAGAATTTTCGACAAATTAATTGCTAGAAATCCAAATTTTTATAATATTCGTGAAAAATGGAGAAAGAGATAGTGGGACGCAGGGCAGGACACCTCACCAAAAATTCCGGTGGTCAAAAACAAGAAACCAGCTGTGATTAGGATAGCTAACAAACAATAAAGGTTAAGACTATGCCTATTTTCAAAATAGAAGGTTCAAGGCTTAATCTTGTTAAAGAAAAACAAATTGAATTAGAGAGACATATTCAAAAACTAACTGAGGAAAATCTAGATACGATCTTCGGTTGGGAGTTTGTGGCTAGCGAATTTCAGGTCAGTAACTTTTTCATTGATACCCTTGCTTTTGATCCGGAAAGCAAGGCTTTTGGCATCATTGAATACAAGAAAGATAAAAGCTTTAGCGTGATAGACCAGGGCGTAGCTTATCTTTCACAAATGTTGGATAATCAGGCCAATTTCATCTTGGAATATAATGAGAGGCTGGAGAAGAACTTAAAGCGAAAAGATGTGGACTGGTCGCAGTCTCGAGTTGTTTTTGTAGCCAACTCCTTTACCCGTTATCAGCGGAACGCTATCGGCTTCAAAGATTTACCTATTGAATTATGGGAAGTAAAGTTCTTTGAGAACAATTTAGTCTCTTATTCACAACTCAAACCACCGACTGTTAAAGGTTCTATAAGAACATTGACCAAGGATAAGACAATTCAAAAGATAAGCAAGGAGCTCATCTATCCTCTAAATCATCATCTCGGCCGTATTAGAAATCCCAAAATCAAAGAGCTTTTTGGAAAAATGAGTGAGGAAGTTCAAAATTTAGGCAAAGTAGAAGAAAGTTCTCGTAAGTATTTTATAGGTTATTGGAATGATAATGTTAAATTTCTTGAGGTTTTTCTTCTTCAGAATCATCTTACACTTAGGGTTCGTGTTCGAGGATATGAGCCCGATGACCCAAAGCACTTAGCCAAAGAATTAAATATCAAGGATGAGTATTGGAAAAAAATATATAAAGAGATCTGCCTTAAGTCTTCAGATCAAATTCCAGCTATTATGCATTTAATAAAACAGGCTTACGAGAAGGCTGAGTAGGATTAAGACATACTATAGTCAAACTTCATCTACATCAAACAAGGAATCTCTACTGGAGCCGTCCAGGCTCTTTTAGGCCACGTCAGATCGACAACCACAGATCTTCACCTTAACGTATGCTCAGACAGCATAATTGGAGGATTTTCGGACAAGTGGTAGGCACAAACAAGTTCTTTGCAGGAATAGGTGGACATCCTGAAGAGATCTTTTCAAGAAGCGGAATACGTGCTACCCTGGTTGTCATGCATATTTTTGACTGAAATAGGGAATCGCCAACTTTGTTACTAAAAAGTTATCGGACGAACAGCAATGGAACATATTAATGTTCTAAATAGACTGAATAAACTCACAATAAAAGTCTTAGAAGAAGCAATCATTCCAAGTTTCTCTTCTGTTGCATGGGGTAAAGCTTACATAACGATACGGCCTATGGAGCTTTCAGGCGATGCTGATACAATACGTACGGCTTACTGGTCAAAACCTCAGTTAGAAAACATATCGGAGAACTTAGTCGGTTATCATAACGCCAGGCAGATATGGAAAGACATTGCTACTCTAAGCGCGAGTGTTGGGCTATTCTTATCTTACGCTTGGGCAAGTAATGAGTTGCAGAAAACATTCAACAAAGATAATATTTGGGCACAAAGATTGCGAGAATTCGAGTTCCAGAATTTTTTGGATGCTAGTATATACACAATCTTTATGATTCGGGAACGAGTAGGTTTAATGATTTTTGAAAGGTTAAGGCACGAAAAAAAATTTGGGGATTTCTATGCGAGAAGGAAAAAGGAGGGAGGAAAAACACGGTCTGAATCCAGAATACCAGCATTTGAAAAAGTAAAAGAAATAATTATTGAGAAAAAAGATGACAGAGCTAAAGATTGGCTTGATAAGGACCTGGGTGCTCTAGAAGAAATCCTTCAAAATCTTGATAACACTAATGTTAAGAACCTCAAGAAGAACTATCGTAATAGGTTGACACACAGAGAAAGGCACTATATAACAACTAATACGTACGACATACGCAAATGGAGAAGGAAGAAGGGCGAGGAAATACGTGAAAAAGTAGATATTTCTAAAATTTTCGGGATTTTAAGTGCACCAGACCTTCGAACAATACCTAAAGAGGATGATACGTATCGAATAATTGATGAGATGGAGTACTTCATTCTTGACTCTTCTCGTTTGCCGGTGAAACAAAAAGAAATAGATGCTTTTCTCAACAAAGTAATTTCTATATGGACATTATTTTATGAGCAACTATTAAGACTTGCGAACTTAAATAATTTTTCTCTCTTTCAAGCTGCCTACGGTGAGTTTCTAATAGAAAAATATTCAAGTGACTTACCTTGAATCGTTGCCTGACATCATTTGGTATTAGTGATTTTGGAGGCCCGGTACACCACGCGAAGCAAACTCCACCTACTCACCTGTTTCGCCCAAAAGCGATGAGTAGTCTTGTGACCATATTGTGACTATAATCAGTACAAATTGAGACAAATTCACACAAATTGATAGGAACACGAAAAAGCCAGAAGTTAGTCTGAATCAAGGATTTGCTCATTCAGCGGGACTGTCAGAATGGTGGGTCATGGGTTTCCTAAACCGCGGGCCGCGGGTTCGAGTCCTGCCAGGCGCGCCATCGTCTAAAACGCTTTTCTGTAGCCCGCTTCACGTCTATTTAGATTGCTACCCTGGCAGGACTGAGCGGAATGCTAGCCGTGAACCTATATAGGAACCACCCAGGATCCAGCAATAGGTAAACTCGTCCTCTGGAATCTGTGCCAGGAATTCCCCAACGGATTCAGACTGTGTCACAATTCAATTTTTTAGGGTTTCTTCAAAAAAATCCCCCACTTTGGGTCTAAGACTGAGGCTAAATAGGGAGAAGACCCCGATAATTTGTGTTTTTTTGCTCTTTTCCCTCCACTTTGATTACCGAACTTCAATTGTGACACAGTCTGAATCTGAGTTTTGGGAGTCCTTAGTCCAAAGATTATCAATGTCTTGCGGAATTGAGATGCACAGCGATTTCACGAAATAGATCAAAGCGAATCAGAAAAGACTCTCCAGCTGAATTGTGCAATAAAGTATCTTCTCTGGAGTTCCTTGAGGTACTCATTTCTGGAGTGCATATTCATTTCTCGTCTCCCTGGTGCTCTTAATTTACCACGGAATATTGTATCAGGATTGGGTTAGATTTTTTGTGATTTAACAAGTAGCCCTTCGGTTAGATTTAGATGATTCAATTCGTGCCCTGATACGTAACAATTAAAACAAGACTCGGGAACAATTAAAATAAGACTCTTTCTGGAGGAAAACTAAAAAAAGCGCTCTTGACTTTTGAATGAAATATATTACAATCAGTTCAGCATTAGAGACCACAATTATCTAAAGTGTAAAAACTTTTAGTATTAAAATGGAACAGTCAGAAGTAGTAAGGAAGCTGTCAAAAGAAAGAGGAATTCCTGAAAGTACATTACTCAGAATGCTTCTAGATGATTCGTGGAAGGATAAGCTGAAGAAGAAACTATTTGACCATTAAAGAGGGTGAAATTGAACAATACCCAATCCTCAAGAAATGGGTTAATTTCTTCTGGTAAAAAGGATAGCTTTAATAAGGTAATTTCTATGAAGGATAGGCGATGCTTTATGCGTTGCCTATCCTTTTTTTATTATTTTGCCAAGTCGCGTAAAGTGAATATCAGAGACGAAGGTAGCCAGGTCTCCGGACAATCGCATGTCCTGACGCTCTGGTTCATAGGCTCCTTTGCTGAAAGATACAATAAGGCTATAAGAGAATAAGACACTAAAGAATAAGGCAAGAGGGAGGTGAGAAAGTAAGTAGGCCGTTAGCTGGGAAACAAAGGAAGGTTTCTGGACGGAGAGGTATTAAGAGATTGGCTTCTCTTGTCGGGAACTTTCCAGGAAAAATAGACAATAGCAGAAATATCACAAAGGAGATAAAAAGTGATACGAAAATTAACAGTGTTGTTGTTAAGTGGAGTAATATGTTTGATAGGAGTAACTTCAGCATTGGCGATAACCTATAATGAAGCTCCTATGTTGAGAACTAAAGTAGCGGCAGGAGAGCTTCCTGCTGTGGAGGAAAGATTACCTGAAGAGCCATTCGTGGTCGGTCCGGGAGTACTGCTGCCTGTCGAAGACCTTGACCTGGAGATTGGCCAGTATGGGGGGACAGAAAGATTGGTTCGCATCTGGCCAGAAACCTCCTGGTCTATGTATCTCGAGGGGAACGAACCCCTGGTCAGTGCGCCAGGAATGACTGGAGAAAACATACGGGGAAATATCGTCCAAGATTTTGAAATGTCCGATGATGGAAAGGTCTTTGTCTTCCATATGCGAAAAGGATTGAAGTGGTCCGATGGCGCGCTTGTAACCACCGAGGATATTCTTTTCACCTATGAAGATGTTCTGCTGAATGAGAAACTTACCCCGGTCTTTCCTGGGTTCCTTAGGGCCGCGGCCAAAGGTGATGCTGAACCGATGAAGCTGACCGTTATCGACGAATATACGTTCCGTATCGAGTTTGCAGAACCCTACGGGGGATTTCCGATGAACTTGGCGATAGGGTATAGTTGGGGAACGTACACGCCTCTTCTCAAGCCGAAACACTACTTACAGAAATTCCACCCACGCTACACTGCAATGGAGGAGCTCCAGCCGCTCATCAAAGCACAAGCTCTTGCTGAAGGTGAATGGTGGACCTTATTTCTGCAGAAAGATATCGAATACCCTTCAGAGATAACTGAGGATGCCATAGGCTTTCCCTCTCTTTGGCCCTGGACGATGGTAAAGTTAACACCTCAGGTTGCGAGCTTCGAACGGAATCCCTATTATTTCAAGGTAGATACGGCGGGCAATCAGCTTCCCTACATAGATGCGGTGAGAGATGAACTGGTTGAGAATCTAGAGATGGTCACCATGAAAATAGTGAGTGGAGAGGTGGACCATTCATATGAATACGGAACTGCGGCAAAATTTCCGTTCTTTAAGGAAAACGAGGAAAAAGGTGACTACCGAACAATACTTTACGATATGGCTAGATCAGCGGCTATAATGATGCCTAACGAAACCTATGATGATCCTGTATGGCGTGAAGTCCTAAGGGATGTTCGGTTCCGAGGGGCGCTGAGTCTGGCTATAAACTATGAGGAGATAGTAGAAAATGTCTTCCTTGGACTTGCGGTCCCTACTCGAATGACACCCAATGAATACAATCCAGAAAAAGCCAACCAACTCCTGGATGAGATGGGTCTGGACAAAAGAAATGACGATGGCTGGCGCCTGGGACCTGATGGCAAGCCGTTTGTCATTCCCGTTGAATTTGCTCCGTTCTGGGAAGGCCTATTATCGGTAGGTGAGTTAGTGGCAGAGGCCTGGCAGGCAGTTGGCATTAAGACAACATTGAAACAAATAGCGATAGGGCTCTATTATGAGCGTGTTGCGGCAAATGAGGGACAATGCGTGATACACTGGAATAATGCGCTTCCTGATGTCTGGTGGATGTGGGCTATGAAATGGGGACATCACACATTCTGGGCCACCGCTCCACTGTGGTGGACCTGGAACGAGACTGGTGGAAAAGTGGGTGAGACGCCTTCACCAGAGGGAATAAGATTATTCGAAGCCACTTCAGATCTCATGGCAGCAACTACCGCTGAACAAAGGGAGAGCATAAAGAACGAGATATTGAAGTTGGAATATGACAACGTCTGGTTTATGGACACAGTATCAGACGTTAAGCAACCTGTGATGGTGTCGAACAATCTGGGAAATGTTGCACATAAGGGGTATGCACTTGCGGCAAACCAGGCCGCAGAAATATACTTCTTCAAAAAGTAACCCAAAGATTCAAACTTCAGGTACCGGGTCTTTTTGACTGGCCCGGTACCTGAAGCTGATGTCGGGTGGCTCTGAAGCTCTAAGACTACGGAAGGAATATCGGGTCTTGCTCAAGTTTGTGGCAAGGCTATGCATTGATTTAAGGTATTATTCTTGATTTCCCGCTATTTTAACGTTACTGGTTTCCGGTCAACTTCTGACCTCTGCAAACGCAAAGAGGCTGACAAGCTGAACTTCAAGGATCTTGCAGAGAAACTGCAAATCGCCACCTAGATAATGTTATGAAAGAGTATCCCCCTTATACCTAAGATATATGGGATCTCCTGAGCTTGCCAAGAGAGTATGGCCCTATAGTAGGATTTTCTTAAAGCACCCGACAAGATACACTGAGAAGGACACAAAAATAATGGATCAGATTATCTTATCCTGTAAACAAGACCTTCTTGCAAACGTCCTTGTTTTGAAAGATGTTTTGAAAGACCGACAAAAGGCTGCCAGAAACTTGAGCAAGTTTCGGAGCATTTGAGATGTTAAGCTATGTAATCCAGCGGATTGTTCAGTTAATTCCTATATTAGCCGTTCTTTCCATTATTAGTTTTGTCATTATCGAACTTCCACCTGGTGATTTTTTGACCATGCGCATAGCGATGTTAAGGCAAGCAGGTACAGAGGTTGGAGAGGCAGAAATTGCCAGACTTACTCAACAATACGGTTTGGATAAGCCGATGTATGTGCGGTATTTTAAGTGGATATGGAATATCATCCGTTACGGCAATTTTGGTAGGTCTTTTCAATGGCAGAAACCGGTAAGCAGAGTGATAGGTGAGAGGATAGCACTGACCATGGTTATATCCATATGTACACTATTTTTTACCTGGATGATGGCTATCCCCGTTGGTATTTATTCGGCCATACACCAATATTCCCCCTTTGATTATGCCTTTACTTTTTTGGGTTTTATAGGTCTTGCCATCCCCAACTTTCTCTTAGCCCTTGTGCTTATATGGTTATCATTTGCTTACCTTGACATCCCTATAACTGGCCTTTTTTCTGCCGAGTATCTAGATGCTGTCTGGAGTTGGGCAAAAGTGTGGAATATGGGTCAGCGTCTCTGGGTTCCCGTTATAGTGATCGGGACGGCAGGTACAGCTGGGCTTATCCGTATTATGCGAGGGTGTCTATTAGATGAGCTTCGCAAGCAATATGTGATAACAGCACGAGCCAAGGGAGTCTTAGAGAGAAAGCTTTTATTTAAGTATCCAGTGCGCATGGCTATTAACCCTTTGATCAGCACCATTGGCTGGCTGTTGCCTGCTATTATTTCTGGGGAGGCTATTACAGCTATTGTTTTAAATCTACCCACTACGGGACCTGTACTTTTACGGGCACTATTGTATCAGGATATGTATCTGGCAGGAAGCTTTGTGCTGATATTGAGTGCGTTAGTCGTGACCGGAAACTTACTTTCTGATATTTTATTAGCCTGGCTTGACCCTCGTATCAGGTATAGGGGAGCATCAGAATAAACTTAACTGGGGATAAAAAAGAACAAAAAAAGGAAGAATATTATATAGCCTCACAATGGCAGCTTATGTGGCGGAAGTTCAAAAAACATAAGTTAGCCATAATAGCTGGTCCTGTACTTGGCTTTCTCTATTTTTTGGCTATATTTTGTGAATTTATCAGTCCTTATAGTTCCCTCATGCGTTTTCCTAAATATGCAAATGCTCCCCCACAGCGGATACGTTTTTTTAATAAAGATAAGGGCTTTCAGCTTCGACCGTTTGTCTATGGCTTAAGGAGAGAAATAGATCCAGAAACTCTTCGGAGGACATTTATTGTAGACAAAAGCGAAAAATATGCTGTTTATTTTTTTGTCTCAGGCGAAACCTATAAACTCTGGAATTTATTTGAATTTAATCTCCATCTCTTTGGTACAAAAGATGGCCCAATATTTCTTTTTGGAACAGATAGACTGGGTAGAGATTTGTTTTCTCGGAACATATATGCCTCTCGCATCTCGTTATCCATAGGGTTAGTAGGTGTTTCTTTAAGCTTTGTTTTTGGATTAATGTTAGGTGGTATCGCCGGATACTTTGGTGGAATTACTGATAACATTATTATGCGAACCGTTGACTTACTCCTATCCATACCAACGATCCCGCTCTGGATGTCCTTAGCAGCGGCGGTGCCAAGAGATTGGTCGGCAATCAAGACCTACTTTGCCATCACCATAATTCTCTCTATTATTGGCTGGACAGGTTTAGCTCGTGTAGTCAGGGGTAAGCTTTTAGCTTTGCGCGAGGAGGATTTTACTACGGCGGCTAAGATTGCCGGAGCAACTGATGGACGAATAATAATAAGACACCTCCTTCCCTCATTTTTAAGTTACCTTATAGTGAATTTAACTCTGGCTATACCTTATATGATCCTAGGAGAGACCGCTTTAAGCTTTCTTGGTTTGGGACTCCAACCTCCAGCAGTTAGCTTGGGCACCTTACTTCAAGATGCACAGAGTGTAGAGGCTGTGGCCCGTTATTCTTGGCGCCTCATACCTTGCCTTTTTGTCATCGTAGCTGTTCTAATGTTTAACTTTTTAGGGGATGGCCTGCGTGATGCGGCTGATCCATATAAATAGCTAACTTAACGGAAATCCCTGATTAACTGCAATTTTTGTAGAAGCTCATTATCGTTGAGAATTAAACAGACTAACAGATTAGACAGTATAGGAAGTTACCATGTCCACTCGACGTGTAGTAAAAGATGATTGGTACCCATCCTCCGCATTATGCTGGAGTGGTTAAATCCAAAGCGTGATTTAGACCCCGAACCTTGGGTTAAGGAAGTGGTTGCTCGGCCCCAGAGCCTCAATGTCGATACCCTTGCTTTCGATTTTTGTCACGGGGGTTACCCCATTTTTGATGGAGCGATGGCACCAAAGGATCGACACGCGGGTTGACCTGCCCCCATTAATACTACCACTTGTTAAGTTAGGAGCAACGGAATGATGGCCTTCGAGGAAGGTGGTCGGTAGTCAGAAATGTTACCCAGCAGTGACCCCACAAAACAGTTTTAGAAGTGCTGTGATTTGGTTTAGTGTACTCCTACCCGCTGTTTTAAAGGAATCTCGTAGATCGGGATCTCTATATTCTCTTCGAAAAAAGTTCTAACAACGTCCTGCCAGGTGCACCACCAATCTCTTTACTACAAAGGCTTTCAGCCTCCACCCTTTTTGCCCCTTCCTTAGCCTAAGCCTTTTGTGACCACCCCTATCCATTCCTCTCCCCATAGGGGAGAGGGTAGGGTGAGGGGGCAAGTTCTCTTTGCGAACGCAGCGAGGCAATCTCATTGTATCTATCGTCCCACAAACTCTTTCCTCCTATTGTATTTCTTTGATTCTTCTAGACAAGTCCGAAGAAAGGTGCTCTGTTGGTCAAACCACGAAAAAGCACTACTAAAATTGCAGGTGCATTAATTCGTATT
>SDBT01020871.1_pt1 | contig 10237 bp, 9 predicted proteins | sample 2277101 | NCBI WGS metagenome assembly SDBT01 (sample SAMN10404973, study PRJNA504765) | marine sediment metagenome | isolation source: marine sediment core GS10_PC15, 103 cmbsf | place: Arctic Ocean: Southern Knipovich Ridge | collected 2010
AAAACCCCGCCGGGTATGATCGCCCACCATTGTTCCCTCTTTCGTAAGTAAATCAGCCAAAAAGCCAGGCCTATACAACCCAGAAATACCCCACCTGACCAATCAGCGCCAGGAAGTAAATTAAGAATATCTTCCAAGGCTACAAATACTAATCCAAACAAGGTCAAGCCAGGGATTATTGCCCACCATTGTTCAGGCTTGGTGAAATATATCCATAAAAACACACCAGCTCCTGCACCCATCAGCAGCAGCCATAAATATTGAACTGCGTTGCCAAGAATGTTCAATTCCTGAAGCATAAACATCACACCAGCCAGGATTAATAAAGCACCCCAGACTATCCTGCTTTGATCTTTTTTCATTTTTCACCTTCCTAGCATATGGATAAGATCTTAAAAACAATTTCAACATCATGGTAAAGAGCCTGACTGGACGTCAGGCCCCTTTTTGCTGCTATTATATACGGCCAATTATTACCTAAGTTGCATAAAGAACCCACTTAATATTTAATTATCAGGCACCAAATATCTCACTCCTTAATTTTATGCCTGTGGCTTCCAGCCTGGGTGTGAACAACGGACGAAGTCCGGTCGCTTCCATTTCACCGAGAACCTTGCCGTTGGAGGCAACCCCTGTCTGATCAAACTTAAAGATATCTGACAGGGTCACAATATCTCCTTCCATGCGGGGCACCTCGGTGATTTTGGTGATCTTTCTAGCTCCATCTGATAATCTTTCCATATGAACGATCAAATCGATAGCCGCAGCCATTTGGGTCCTTAACGCCATCATTGGTATCTCTAATCCGGCCATCATAGCCATTGTTTCCAGGCGTGAGACAGCATCCCGGGGGGAATTCGCATGCAATGTCGTTATTGAACCATCATGCCCGGTGTTCATTGCCTGAAGCATATCCAATGCTTCGCCAGCCCTCACCTCACCAATCACGATCCGATCAGGCCTCATTCGCAATGCGTTCCTGACCAGATCCCGGGTAGTCACAGCACCTTTGCCGTCAATATTTGGCATCCGCGTTTCCATCCTGACCACATATTTTTGATTTAATTTGAGTTCGGCAGCATCCTCAATTGTGATTATCCTTTCCTCGTCCGGAATCGATCCTGCCAGAATATTCAACAAAGTTGTTTTTCCGGAACTGGTATTGCCCGTTATCAGAATATTTAATCGGGCCGCAACACAAGCCTGTAAAAATTCTGCCATATGGTTCGTTAGCGTATCAAGCTTAACGATTTGCTGCATGGTTAATTTACTCTCCAAAAATTTCCGGATTGTAATTGACGCCCCATCAACAGCTACAGGTGGTATAGCTATATTTACCCTGGATCCATCAGGCAAGCGGGCATCAACCATCATGTTTTCTTGATCTACTCTGCGTCCCAGGGGAGAAAGGATACGATTGATAATGCTCATCAAATGATCATTGTCAGTAAATTTCACTGCGGTATCTTCCAGCTTTCCATTGCGCTCAATATAAACCTGTTCTGGACCGTATATCATAATCTCGCTGATATCAGGATCATTCAGCAGTGGCTGGATTGGCCCAAAACCTATTATTTCGTTTTCGATTTCTGTCAGGATCTGGGTTTGTTCGTATTTTGTCAGCGGGAAATCATCCGCAATCTTGCCGTAGGCAGAAGTAATCAATTTTCTGACCAACGACTGATATTCAGCGCTGCTGTCAGGTGATTTTTTGTCGAGTTCCCTGTTGATAAGATCGATCAGGGAACGCTTAAGTTTAAGTTTGTCTTTTTCGGAGATTCGGTTTTCAGGTTCAACATAATGATTTAACATAAACCGTCCCTTTGATATTAACTCTTATTATACAAAAACTTCTCATACATTTTGGGAAATATCTAAATTTTCGCAAATTATATTTCCCACAGTTCCCGGGCAGATTTTAACGTAATCATCCAATTATCTTTTTCAGCTACACCTGAAGAGCCCACCAGATCCTGCCAATCTTGTTTCATCAGGGCTGTCGAGATAGCCTGGCCGCTTGCTTTGCCAGCTTCAAGATCATATCCGCCTTCCAGAATAACTGCCAATTTACCTCCGCATTTATTTTCAGCCCACTCCAAAAGATCCTTTAACATTTGATGGATACCTTGAGCCGAGACTTGCATGCTGCCAAGGGGATCTTTCCAATGGGTATCAAATCCAAAACTCAATAATATCATTTCTGGTCCGATTCTATTCAGAAATGGAAAAACGATTTCGTGAAGAAGAGTTAGATATGCCCGGTCTCCCGAAAAGCTAGGGATAGGCAAGTTCATTGTAAATCCTTTGCCCTGCCCCCCGCCTATTTCATTGATTGAACCGGTTCCTGGATAAAATGGTGCTTGATGGATCGAACAAAAGCTTACATCTGATCGATGCCAAAATATATCCTGGGTCCCGTTGCCATGATGCAGATCAAGATCCACCACTGCCAATCTTTTAGCATCTTTGTACTGGAGCAAGTATTCTACCGCTACAGCAATATTATTAATAAGGCAGAAACCCATCCCTCGATCTTGAGTTGCATGATGTCCGGGAGGCCTGGATAGGGCAAATCCCGTACGGTATTTACCATCCCAGACCGCTTCGGCCACTGCAGCTGCTCCCCCGGCTGCATTAAGTGCCAGCTGCCAGGAATCCGTTGTTGTATAAGTATCAGGGTCCAGCATAGACCCGCGGACACAGGCCTGCTCCAGAATTTTCATATATTCCGGAGTATGGACAGAACATAAAAGTGAATCTTCAAGCTCAAGGGGCTTGATCAGGGGTATAGTCTGCCAGAGTCCGATTTCAACCAATCCTTCCCGGATCGCTTCAATTCTCTCCGGGCGTTCTGGATGTCCAAACTGCTGATGTTTTTGATGTCCTTCCGGATAGTACAATACAAAGTTTTCCATGAAATCATCCTGTCTTATGATACAGTGCAGAGAACTATACCTATATTATACTTTTCAAATCAGTTATAGGAAAAAATCGAAACTCTGTTGATCCATAACCATAAAATGGAAGGTTTATAAGGTGAAATATAAAGAAAGGTATTTCAATAATCTGCCTGATTATTCAATTTCTTAACAGGCTGGGTTCAGGATTGAAATAAATGACCAGGGTGAGAAATGTGTACAATTACCTGCTTAAGGACTATAATCTTCCAGTGAAAAATGACTATAAATAATCAGGAGAAAGGATGATCCGCTTCCGAAATCTTTGGTTCATTGCACTGATCCTATTGATCAGTTTCTTCCCGATGATCAGCCGCAGTTATGCCCAGGAACCTGTTGTGCAGGCAGTTCTATTTTATTCTCCCACCTGCGGTCATTGTAAAATTGTCATCGAAGAAGTTCTCCCTGACCTGGATGCCAGATATGGCACCCAGCTGCAGATATTTGGTGTCAATACCCAGACTGATATTGGCGATCATCTGTTTGAGAATTTTGTTATCTCATACAATATCTCCCCAGAAGATCAGGTAGTTCCAGCGCTGCTGGTTGGTGATCAAATACTTTACGGCTCCCAACAAATTCCGGAAATCCTGCCGGGGATTATTGATGAGGGCTTGTTAAACGGCGGCATTCCCTGGCCAGAGCTGGAAGGCTTATCTGAAGCCATTGCAGGAACCCTCGGAGTCAAGTCCCAGGAAACAACAACTTTTGAAGAAAAAACCTCCCTGTGGGATAAATTTGCAGGTGATCTGGTTGGAAATTCTCTGGCTGTGGTAGTCCTGGCTGGAATGATTTTTTCCCTGGCATTTACAGGTATAAATCTTACCAGGGAAAGTGAGGACCAGAAAAAAGATCTGCCGTCCTGGCTGATACCAATTCTTTCATTAATCGGAATCGGGGTTGCCGCATACCTCACATTTGTTGAATACAACCAGCTGGAAGCTGTCTGTGGTCCAATTGGAAACTGCAACGCAGTCCAGCAAAGCTCTTATGCCACTTTATTTGGCATTCTTCCTGTTGGGGTCATGGGTTTGTTAGGTTACCTCGGAATAATTATTTTCTGGCTTCTGGGACAGTTAAACCTGGCCGGTCTTGGCAAAACCATTGATTTGACACTGTGGGGATTTACTTTGCTGGGGTTGCTATATTCAATCTATTTAACATTCCTGGAACCTTTTGTAATTGGCGCAACCTGCATGTGGTGTCTTTCTTCAGCTATCATTATGACCGGATTGTTCTTAATAACATCTCGAAAAATAACAATCCAGTAACATGCTCATCCCCATCGGAGAAATTCATGCACGAGTTAGGTATTACAGAGCAAATTGTTAATATCGCTATCAAACACGGGGAAAAAAATCAGGCCGATAAAGTAACAGACCTATACCTGGTGATCGGTGAATTATCTTCAGTTATCGATGATTCAGTGCAATTCTACTGGGATATGATCGCTGAAAATACTATTTGTGAGGGTGCAAAGCTCCATTTTAAGAGGATTCCTGCTATCTTTAAGTGTCAGGATTGCTCCCAGGAATACCACTTGCAGGAAGGGGAATTAACTCCCTGTCCCGCCTGTGATAGCAGCAAGATGGAAATCCTCCAGGGAAAGGAATTCCATCTGGAGAGTATCAATATCCTCTAGAAGGATGAAAATGGCCAAAAATATATCTATTGAAGAGAAAATTCACAACGCCAATGATCAACTGGCAGAGACAATCAAAGAACAACTCACCCAGGCAGGATTATTCAGCCTGAATATTATGGCCTCGCCCGGGGCAGGTAAAACTTCTTTAATTGAGAAAACTCTTGAGATCATGGTTCCAGAACACAATATCGCAGTTATCGATGGAGATATAGCTACCAGCATCGATGCTGACAGGGCAGCCGAAGCTGGAGCTACTGCAGTGCAGATCAATACAGGTGGACAATGCCACATAGACGCCAATATGCTCCGGATAGCTCTCCTTGAATTAGACCTGGAAACATTCGATTTGCTGCTTGTAGAAAACGTTGGAAATCTAATATGCCCCGCATCGTTCAGTCTAGGCACAGATAAGAATGTTTTGATAGCATCCATCCCGGAGGGTGACGACAAACCCTATAAATACCCCGGCATGTACCAGGATGTGGATGCGCTGATCATCAATAAAATTGACCTGCAGCCATATGTAGATTTTGATATGGATTACTTCATCCAGGGTGTCCAGATCTTGAATCCGGATCTGACCATATTCCCTCTCTCCTGCAGAACCGGGGAAGGAATCCAGGACTGGGTCACCTGGGCTATGGACCAGATCCAGAATTTCACCATAAAATGAAGCAACCCGCTGCTTACCGGATCCTGATCAACGGCATCGTCCAGGGAGTGGGTTTCCGCCCCTTTATCTATCGAATCGCTCTGGAAAACTCTTTATCCGGTTGGGTCAAAAACACCTCACGCGGAATAGAAATTGAAGTTGCTGGATCACAGGGAGATTTGGAAAAATTCATCTCTGCGATCAAACGGAATGCCCCTCCCCTTTCAAAAATTGATTCACTCCAACACCTATCAATAGACTTGGAAGAATATGACTCCTTTCAAATTCACCAATCCCAGGTTGTCGCCGGCGGATTTCAACCAATTTCACCCGATGTCAGCATCTGTGATGATTGTTTAGAAGAATTATTTGCCCCGGATGATTTTCGCTACCGGTATCCATTTATCAACTGCACCAACTGTGGTCCCCGGTTTACGATAATTAAAGATATTCCCTATGACCGTCCCCAAACCACAATGGCCGGGTTTAATCTTTGTCCCACATGCAGGAACGAATATCAAGATCCCCTTGATCGTAGATTTCATGCCCAGCCTGTAGCCTGTCCTGAATGTGGTCCTCAGATCTGGCTCGACCTACCTGCCGGATCAAATTTAACCCAAGGTTTGTCCGGAGATCCAGCGCTGGTGGAAACTCAACGCTTTTTAGCCGAGGGTTATATTATCGCGATCAAAGGTTTGGGTGGCTTCCATCTGGCCTGCGATGGAGAAAATCCGGATGCGATCCAGCGTCTTCGAGAAAGAAAAAATCGTCCCTCAAAGCCTCTGGCAGTCATGATGCCTACTCTCGAGGCTGTTCGGAAATATTGCCAGTTATCCATTGCTGAAGAAAACCTGCTGTCTTCACCCCAGCGTCCAATCCTGTTATTAAAAAGAAATCCTGATTCAACCCTGCCCTTGGAAATTGCTCCCGGCCAGGAATATATTGGTGTAATGCTTCCCTATACACCGCTTCATTATCTGCTTTTTTCGGGTAAAGAAAATTTTCCTACCAGTCCTTACAGGGTTCTGGTGATGACCAGCGCCAATTTCAGGGGAAATCCTATCTTAACCGAAAACCAGGATGTAATCAGTCAACTAAACACGATCGCTGATGCATATTTGCTCCATAATCGTGACATCCATTTCCATTGTGATGATTCAGTGGCCAGGGTGCTTCCAGTTCAGATCGATCGATCTGAAAACATATACCCTGTCAGGCGCTCCCGGGGATATGCCCCCCAACCCGTGGATTCTCCCTTTACTGGAAAATCCGTCCTTGGGACGGGAGCAGAACTGAAGAACACTTTCTGCATGACAAAAAACAGCTATGCCTTTATCAGTCAGCATATCGGGGATTTGAAGAATTTTGAAACTCTTACCAGTTACCAGGAAAGCATAGGTCATTTTGAAAACCTGTTCCGGGTTCAACCCGAACTGATAGTTCATGATTTACATCCAGATTATTTATCTACCCGATATGCCTTAGATAGGTCTGAAGATCAGGGCATCCCTCTTTATCCTGCCCAGCATCACCATGCTCACATCACCTCCTGCCTGGCGGATAATAACTATCAGGGTGACGAGCCAGTCATCGGTCTGGCATTTGACGGCGTCGGTTATGGTGATGATGGCGCGATCTGGGGAGGAGAATTTTTAATTGCAGATTATAGTGAATATACCAGGGCTGGCCACCTGGCTTATTTCCCGCTTCCTGGTGGAGATCAGGCAATTCGCGAACCATGGAGAACAGCCTTATCGCTGCTGCATCATTATGATATCCCCTGGGATTCCAGCTTTCCTCCGGTTCAGCACTTAAACGGGCTTTCAGAACTGCTGCCGGGCGTTCATCAAGGCGAAGTCCTAAGCAATCAGTTATCAACTGGGACAAATGCCCCTCTCACCTCTTCTTTAGGACGGCTTTTTGATGGAGTGGCATCTATTTTAGGGATCTGCCACCAGATCAGTTATGAAGGCCAGGCTGCTATCGAGTTTGAAGCTCTGGCCCGGGAGGATGAAAGGGGAACCTACCCCTTGGAAATCAGCAATGAGCTGATTTTCAACCCTGGAAATATGATCCGGTCCATTCTGAAAGATCAAGGTGATGGTGTCCAGCTGCCAATCATCTCGGCCCGTTTCCATAATACCCTGGCAGAAATGGTATTAGAAATTGCCCTATCCCTGAGACAGACCAAACAATTGGATACTGTTGCCCTCAGCGGAGGAGTATGGCAAAATATGACTTTGCTGAAAAGTTCAGTCTTAAAACTGCGTTCAGCCGGTTTTCAGGTATTATTACATCAACAGGTACCTCCCAATGATGGCGGTTTATCATTGGGCCAGGCAGTCATTGGCCAAAAGTACTTACGAAATTAAGGAGTAATTTGATATGTGTTTAGGTGTTCCCGGAAAAATTGTAGAAATTTACGAGAAGCAAGGTTTAAGAATGGCCACTGTGGACTTCAGCGGAGTAACAAGGGAAGCCTGTATCGAACATATTCCCGAAGCCGTGGTGGGAAATTATGCCATTATCCACGTTGGATTCGCCATCAGTTTATTAAGTGAAGAAGAGGCCCAGGAATCCATTGACCTGCTCCGCGAAATCCTGGAAGCAGGTGAACTGGAAGGAGCAGAAGGCGAATGAAGTACCTCTCAGAATACAGGGATTCTGATCTGGTCCTTTCCACCATAAAAAGGATCGGAGAGGTAACTACTCAACCCTGGGTTTTAATGGAGATCTGCGGGGGACAGACCCATTCAATTATTAAAAATGGACTGGATCAGCTGCTGCCGGAAACAATTGAACTTGTCCATGGCCCAGGCTGCCCGGTTTGTGTTACACCCCTGGAATTGATCGACAAAGCTCTGGCGATTGCTTCCCAACCCAATGTGATCTTCACCAGTTATGGAGACATGTTAAGAGTGCCAGGGTCCCAGGCGGATTTATTTTCAGTCCGGGCTCAGGGAGGAGACGTACGGGTTGTTTACTCACCCCTGGATGCGTTAAAGATCGCCCAGGAAAATCCCGACAAAGAGGTTGTATTCTTTGCAATCGGTTTTGAAACCACAGCGCCGGCCAATGTCATGAGCGTTCTCCAGGCGGAACATCTGGGCATTCAGAATTACAGTATCCTGGTTTCTCATGTACGGGTCCCTCTAGCCATCGAGGTTATTTTAAGCTCACCGAAAAATCGGGTCCAGGGATTCCTGGCCGCGGGTCATGTCTGCGCTGTGATGGGTTACTGGGAATATCAAACTCTAACCGAGAGATTTCAAATTCCTATCACTATCACCGGATTTGAACCGCTCGATATTGTTCAGGGAATACTGATGACAGTTGAATCCCTCGAAGAAGGCAAATCCGAGGTTAAGAACGCCTATATCCGGGCGGTTACAGAAAAGGGCAATCAAAGTGCCCAGGCTGTTATCAATAAAGTTTTCGATACCTGTGACAGAAAATGGCGTGGAATCGGAGTTATTCCTGGAAGCGGCTGGTCTCTTAAACCTGCTTATGAAAAATTTGATACTGAAGGTCGCTTTAATGTAAAAACCATCACTGCTGAAGAATCTCCTCTCTGTATCTCCGGATTGGTTCTGCAGGGAGAAAAGAAACCAGACCAGTGTGAAGCCTTTGGTTCACTGTGTACCCCGGAACACCCCCTGGGGGCTACCATGGTATCGGATGAAGGTACCTGTGCAGCTTATTATCGCTACCGGACCCAAAACTCCAAGACTGACGGGAAGAACACATGAGTGATAAAATCCCCAACCTGGAAGGGCCTGTCTGCTCACTCCCCATTAAACACAAAGACACCATTGTCATCGGACACGGCAGCGGTGGAAAGATGATGGCGGATTTGATTAAGGATATTTTTTATCCTCCCCTGGCAAATCCTGCTTTGCTGGCTGGTAATGACTCCGGCGTAGTCCAGTTAACTGATGAGATCAAGCTGGCAGTCAGCACAGATGCCCATGTGGTTTCACCATTGTTCTTTCCTGGGGGAGATATCGGAAAACTGGCAGTCTGCGGCACGGTAAATGATCTTGCCATGGTTGGTGCTAAACCCCTTTATCTTTCAGCCAGTTTTATCTTGGAAGAAGGTTTGGAAATATCGATCCTGGAATCGGTCGTTCAATCGATAAAGAACGCTGCTGAAGAAGCCGATATTGATATTATCTGTGGGGATACCAAGGTTGTTGCCCACGGAGAAGCAGACGGTTTATATATATCCACAACCGGTGTTGGAATTGTTGACCCAAAATTAACAATCGCTGGTTCAGAAGCGAAACCGGGCGATCAAGTGATTGTCTCCGGGACAATTGGCGACCATGGTATAGCAGTGCTCGAAGCCCGGGGAGATCTGGGATTTCATACCAGCCTGGAAAGTGATACAGCCCCTTTGAATCATCTGGTCAGTGAGATGCTGGCAGTCAGTGACCAGGTCCATGTCCTGCGTGACCCCACCAGGGGAGGCGTTGCCACAGCTCTGAATGAAATCGCCAAACAATCCGGAGTCGGCATTATTCTCTACGAGAATAAACTCCCCATCCATCCTGAAGTAGCAGCTGTCTGTGAGATGCTGGGGTTTGATCCCCTCTACATCGCCAATGAAGGTAAACTCCTGGCTGTGGTCGGCAGTGAAGACACTGACAAATTGCTCCAGGTCATGCAAAAGAATAAATACGGAGAAAATGCGGCCATAATTGGGGTAGTTAAGGGATCCCCATCTGGCCGGCTGTTAATGTCCACTGGTCTAGGATCATCCCGGATCGTGGACGTTCTGGCTGGGGAAATGCTCCCCAGAATATGTTAATCGGAAACATTAAGGAATCTTAGAACAATAAAACTTGGAGGTATATTCTTATGGATCTCACAAATCCAGCTCCGCTTTCCCTATTATCATTTACTATCAATCTGCTATTAGGCCTGGTCCTTTCCTTGTTGTTGGCTTGGTACTACAAAAACTTTGGCGAATCGCTTTCTAAC
>SDBT01020872.1_pt1 | contig 10236 bp, 8 predicted proteins | sample 2277101 | NCBI WGS metagenome assembly SDBT01 (sample SAMN10404973, study PRJNA504765) | marine sediment metagenome | isolation source: marine sediment core GS10_PC15, 103 cmbsf | place: Arctic Ocean: Southern Knipovich Ridge | collected 2010
CGACAGGACCCGGCTCAACTGATCGATGATCACATCGTTGCCAAGCACAAGACCGTACCGCTCCAAAAACATCGCTATATTGATGAACTGCTCGCCTTTTTCACCGGGGTCGATCAGAAAAATGATCCTTCCGCCTTCCTGCAGATAGTTTTCAACAAGGTCAAGCTCATGGGTCTCGTAATCCATTTTCGGACCTGCAGAAATAAGGACAGCGCTGTCCTCAGGCACCTTTTCCTCTCTCAATAAAAGCAGTTCTTCAATATCATAGTTTTCAGCTTTGATTGCAGCTCTGATTTTATCATATCCATCCTTGCTGTAATCATCGATGGAGTGCTCTCCATGCCCTGTAATAAAATACACTTTTTTGATCTCGATCTTGAGGAGCTTTATGAGGGCGTTCGTCAGGCCCTCTTCATTCTTTGATTTCAAATCTTCGGTCCTGTCCTCATAGCTGACCACGACCTCGCCATACTGCTCAATGCCCATATCCTCAACCATACCCGGGTTGAGATCGGGGTCGATTATCTCAAAATCAAAGTCTTTGTAATGATAACGGTATTCGGTAAAAAGCTCGGTAATACCGGACGCGTCCTGCTGTTTTGAATAAAAGGCATATACTTTTACCGGACCTTCGAGCTTTTCGAGGATCTTTACTGTCTGATCGGAAAGTGAGAACCTTTTGGTCATAGTCAGGTCAAACCGCTTTGTGTGGTTCATCACGACCAGGTACAAAATAACAACAAGCCCCAGCACAACGATCGTAATTATGAAGCTGTTTATACCGGCTTTTACCTTTCGTTTTGTGATCTTTCTGGCAACATCATCAAAAAACCTCACAAAAAAGATCGTTCCGATACCGGCGCCGGCTATGATCGTGATCATTGAAAAAGACGCGAACTTGTCAGTTATATAGTAGTTGAACAAACCGGCAAGTATTAAAAGCGGTGAAACTATATATAGGTATTTTTCGATTTTCTTCGACATATTATCCCCTCCATCTCGTTGAATCGAGTACTCTCACTGTCAAAAAAACAGTCGTAAAAATAAACAGGACATAATAGACAATATCTTTTGTGTCTATTATCCCCCTGGTGAAATTGGAAAGATGGCTTATAATACTCAATTCACCCAGGACCCTGCCTATCTGCCTGCCCGAATTCGGGTCTACCGCCCACCCTAAAAACCAGAAACCCAGTAAAGCCCCGTATGAAACGCTTATCGCCACGATCTGGTTTTCTGTCAGGGCGGATATTAAAATCCCCAGGGACAGGAACGAAAGGGACATCAAAAACAGGCCCAGATAACCTGCAAGCACCGGTCCCCATTCAGCGTGCTTCGCAAACCCGAATGCGATAAAAGGCGACGGTGCAGTAAGCGCAAGCATGCTGAAGATCACGGTAATAGCCGCGAGCCACTTGCCTAAAACTATTTCAAAATCTTTTAAAGGGTAGGTAAACAACAGCTCGATCGTCCCTGTTTTCTTTTCTTCGGCAAACAACCTCATAGAAATCGGGGGGATGACCATCAGCAGGATCAAGCTGTTCGAGCTGAACACAGGGGAAAACACACCAAGTATCAGGTCGATCCTCTGCGCGTAATAAGGATTCTGCATCATCTGGTAAGAAAGATTTGAATAATAAGTTAAATTCCTGAAAAACAGAAATCCGAATATTGCCGTAAACACAAACATTACTATATAAGCAATCGGGGTCGTAAAATAAAATCGAAGCTCTTTTTTATAAATTTCAGCGATGTTCCTCATCAGCTATTACCTCCCTCTTCTTCCGTAACCAGTCTGAGAAAAATATCTTCAAGGCTCATGGACCGCGTTTTCATCTCAAGAAGGCCATAGCCGCTTTCTACTATTTTTCTCGCGATCAATGCGCGCAGCTCCTTGTCCTTTTCAACATCAATTATATAAGTAATTCCGGTGCTCTTGACTTTTTCTATCCCTTCCATCTTAGAAAGGCTTTCGACCACCTTATCGGTTGGCCCCTCTACCACCATTTCGATCTGCAGGGATTTTGTCAGACTTTGGCCGATATTTTCGGTACTGTCAACAGCCACGATCTCCCCATCATTGATTATGACCACTTTACTGCAGGTCATCGAGACTTCCGGCAGTATATGCGTTGAAAGCACTACAGTCTTTTCCCCGCCCATGGATTTAATGAGCTCCCGTATCTCATGGATCTGCTTCGGGTCGAGGCCCGAGGTGGGCTCATCCAGGATCAGGACAGGCGGGTCATTTACAAGCGCCTGGGCCAACGCCAGCCGCTGTCTGTAGCCTTTTGAAAGCTCACCGATCCGTCTTCTGGCATAAGTACCCAGCGAACAGGTCTCAATCGTTTTTTCGACACTCTTTTTTACATCGGGTTTGGGCACACCCTTTACCGCACTGATGAATTTAAGATAATCATAGACCCTCATATCTTTATACATCGACGGGTTTTCAGGCACATAACCGATCCTTTTTTTCACCTCGAGAGGCTCCGAAACGACACTGTGCCCGTCCACAAAGACATTTCCGCCTGTCGGAGGGAAGAACCCGGTTATAACTCTCATCATGGTTGTCTTTCCGGCACCGTTCGGGCCCAGAAACCCGAGTATTTCTCCTTTTCCAACTTCAAAACTGACATCTTTTACCGCGACATTCTGTCCATACATTTTTGTGACTTTGTCGATTTTGATCAATTTTTAAATACCTCCTGAATCTCTTTTATAAACAGCCGGTAAAGAGAGCAGCTATAGCTTCTTCGAGAATCACGAACCTGAATCAATTGGCTTATCGCTCCCTTTTATTTAAAAAACCTCTACTGAAAAAAAGCAGTAGAGGTTTTAGGCATGTCTTAAGTCGTGTAAAGCTGCATCGGACAATCCCTTTTACTCTAACCGGAACCAAATTATATCCTTTATAATATATGTACATTCTCATAATACAGGCAATATGTTTTCACTATTCTCATGCAGGGAGGTAATACGGGTTTGCCTGTGTTTACCTGTTATTCCGGGGTTGTCACCATTTCACCCTTAATTAATCACAAAATCGTTAAAATCAAAATAGTTGAAATTCAAAATAGTTGAAATTCAAAATAATCCCTTGACGAACAGTTTAATAGTTTTATTATGTGTAATAATATGTTTAGAAAAAAATATCTGAAATTAATCTTAATACTTCCATGTTTCCTGGTGCTGATCCGGACAGCCGGAGCTGATTATAAGAAAGAGCGTGAAAAACTTGTACAGGAACATATAGTTAAAGACGGGATAAAAGACCCCGAAGTGATAAAGAGCATGCTCACTGTCCCGAGGGAGGAGTTTGTTCCCGACAATCTGAAAAAGATGGCCTATCTGGACAAGCCTCTTCCAATAGGATACGGGCAGACGATCTCTCAGCCTTACATTGTCGCATTGATGACCGAGCTTCTCAGATTGGACAAGAATGATAAGGTTCTCGAAATAGGGACCGGTTCAGGCTATCAGGCAGCCGTTCTTGGAACTATCGTTGATAATGTATACACTGTTGAGATCATAAAGCCCCTGGGGATAAAGGCGAAAAAACTGTTTAAAAGACTCGGGTATTCAAACATCAGCGCAAAGATAGACGACGGGTACTTTGGATGGGAAGAACATGCTCCCTATGACGCGATCATTGTCACAGCTGCAGCCGACCACATACCGCCGCCCCTCATAAAGCAGCTGAAAAAGGGCGGAAGGATGTGTATCCCGGTAGGCCAGCCTTATTTCGCTCAGGTATTAAAACTTCTGGAAAAGGATGAAGAAGGCAAAATATTTATACATGATATTTTACCTGTGATATTCGTCCCGCTTACAAGGGAAATTCAAAATTAAAAAATATTGCGGGTTCAATTTCATTAATAAGATACTGTTTACCGGCCCTGAACATCTTAAATAGAACCAATAAAAAAGGTAAAATGTAGAATTGTATCTCCCGGCACTATTCTTTACATCCTCCTCTCTTCTTGCCCTTGAGATTTCACTTATGAGAGTATTGAGAGTCGAAGGTTTCGGTAACTTCACTTTTTCCGCGATCGCCCTGGCTCTCACCGGCTTCGGTGCCGGCGGGACTCTGGTATTTTTATTAAAAAAGTATTTTTTAAAAAAAGAACTTTTCGCGTCCCTGTTCGCGCCCGCGGTATTCCTTTTTACATTGGGTCTCGGATATTATATCTCCGGGTATATATCTTTTGACCCTTTACGGTTAGTATGGGACATAAACCAGCTATTTCGCCTGCTTCTCAGGTTTTTTATTTACACAGTTCCCTTTATTGCGGGCTCGACATTCATAGTTCTCGCTTTCTCAATAGAAAAGCCGGGCAAAGTCTATTTTTTCAACATGTCCGGTTCCGCTTTTGGCGTGCTCGTCATACTTGTCAGCATGTACTTTATCGCCCCGGAAAGGATCTTCATCATACCCATGTCTCTTTCCTTTGTCGCCGTTATCCTGCTTTCAATATCCTTAAGGCCGGGCTACAAACGTTTAACAGCACTGGCGGTGCTGACCGCATCGGGCTTTATTTTTTTTATTAATGCCGGCATAAACATCGTTCCCTACAAAGGTATAAAGCTCACCCTGAATCTGCCCGACGCAAAAATCATCGAACAGAAAATAAGCCCGTTCGGCACTCTTGAAGTAGTCAGCAGTAAAATGATCCGCTCGGCCCCAGGTTTGAGCCTTTCCTTCGAAGAGACACTCCCCGAACAGCACGGTCTCTTTCTGGACGGTGACACCTTTTCAGCAATTGACAGGATAAGCAGCCCGGAGTCTCTTGACTACCTTTATTACCAGCCCCAGTCCGCTGTGTATTCTCTTTATAAAGGCCCGGATGTATTTATCATCGGACTTGGCGGCGGGATCGCGGTGGAGAGGGCTTACATTAACAACTCCAGGAGCATCACGGTTACTGAAGACAACCCGCACATTCCAAATTTATTACAAAACAGATTCGCGGATTACAACAACGGCTTTTTTAATAAAAACAACATCACGGTTATAAAAAGCAACGGCCGTGATTTTATAAACAGGACAGACTCACGCTGGGACATCATCGATATATCCGTGACAGACAGTATGGTATCATCGATAGGGGGGATATATTCAACAGAAACGAACTACACTCTTACGGTTGAAGCGTTCCTCGGTTATCTGAGGCATCTTAACACAAACGGCTCGGTTTCCGTTACAGTCGGGTTAAAAAATCCCCCACGGAACCTGCTGAAGCTCGTTAATCTCGCGAAACAGGCGCTGATAAAACAGGGGCTTGACCCGGTTGAGCGCATTACAGTCATCCGCGGCTGGTCAACAGGGACAATGATACTGAAAAAAAGGCCTTTCACCCATAATGAGACAGATAAGATCAAAGCCTTCAGCGATCGTATGTTCTTTGACATGGTTTACTATCCCGGTATAAACCCGAGGGAAGCCAACAGGTACAACGTAGTTGAGGGGGCCATTTATTATAAAAGTGTTTCCGGCATTCTGAATGACGACCGGTATGTAAAAGATTATGTTTTTAATTTGGGCCATCCGACTGACAACAGGCCCTATTTTTCCTATTTTCTTAAAATTGCAAAACTTCCGTTTCATCTCAAAGAAATGGGTCACAAATTGATACTGGTAATAGAAGGGGGATACATAATTTTATTCTCCACCTTTGTAACGGCTGTCGTCTATTCTTTTATACTGATCGTTATACCCCTCTTTTTTGCCGGAAATAAAATTAAACCAAAAAAAACAAAGGTCCTGATCTATTTCGGTCTGCTGGGCATATCGTTTATGCTGATCGAAATCGTCCTGATCACAAAGGTCTCAAAATATCTTGCAAACCCGCTGTACTCCAGTTCGGTTATAATAACATCGCTGCTGATATTTTCCGGTACGGGGAGCTATGTTTCAGATATACTGGCAAAAAAAAGAAAAAGGATCACCCCGAAAAATGCCGCCTATTTTTCAATACTGTTTATCGCCGGATATACGCTCATTATTCTCTTTTTCTATGACAGATTTTACGATTCCCTCGCGAATACACCACTTTTCCTCAAGCTGGCCGTTTCAATACTGCTGATATTGCCTCTCGGCCTGTGTATGGGGATACCTTTTCCTTCCGGCATCGCCGAGTTAAAAAAAACACCCGACCACTCTATACCATGGGCATGGTCGATCAACGGATATTTTTCAGTTATAGCTTCAACAGGCGCTGTTCTGATATCTACGAACGTTGGGCTTGTTTTGACAGGAGTGATAGCCGCAGCAGGGTACCTGTGCGCACTTCTTGTATTTCCGGAATGATCTTATCTCTAAAACAGCCGCTGGCGCTGCCTCCCGAACTCTGTTTTTTCTGGTCCGGGTTTATTTTCGCTGTTAGCAGTGAGGATCATTAAATACCGTACAAAACATTCGAAGGCAATAGTCAATCAAGCCTGCAGTGTATCAAAGGTCCTTGCTGTATATCCTGTAACGCTTATATTCCTCACTCTCGATCAGGCCGGCAGCCCTGATTATCGGCACGTTGGTTTCCAGCACCCAGGACAGCTCACCTTTGGTGAAATTTAGCTTCTGAGACTCTACCATAGTGCGGTAGTAGAGAAGGGCATCCACACCTTTTCTCCTGTACTCGGGTTTTACACCCATACCCCATAATCTCAAACCTTTAATTTTTTTATACCAGTATAAAAGCTTGAAGATCCCAAAAGGGAACAGCCTTCCGTTCATATGAATAAGAGCTTCGTTTATATTAGGCAGTGTGATCGTGAATCCAACGGGCTCACCGTCAATCTCTGCTATAAGCGCAAGCTCCTTGAGGTATATCTGTTTCATGTTTTTCACAATGTCTTTTAATTCTTCTTCTGAAGGGGGCACAAAACCCCAGTTATCCGCCCAGGCAAGCTTGTATATATCCGTGATGATTTTCGCGTCGCGGTAATAATTTTTAGGGTCAACCTGCCGGATTGTGATATTCCGGGTTTTTTGCACCCTTTCGGCAAGCATGGCCATTCTTTTACCTACCGGTTGGTCAAGAGTCAGGCTGAAAGACACAGTGTCCATTGCCTTTTTATAGCCAGCACCTTCAACGAGCGCCGCATAGTAAGGAAGCGCGTGCGCCGTTAAAAGATACGGAGGATATTCAAAGCCCTTTATCAGTATACCGGGCGATATGTTTTCCGTGCTGAAACTGAGAGGGCCGATCACCTGGGTCAATCTCCTCTCTTTAAGCCATGATTCCGCGGTTTTCAACAATTTCCCGGCCACTCCCGGATCGTCGATACACTCAAAAGACGCAAAGAACCCGGTCTTGCTTTTTTGATATTCATTGTAAGCAGTATTTTCAATAGCAACAATACTGCCGACAACTTTTTTACCCCTGTAAGCAAGGTACGATTGAGCATCGCCATGCTTGTAAAAAGGGTCCTTTTTTTTGTTAAACATCTTTTTCAAGTCCATCCTGAGAGGCTCCACATACGCGGGATCATCTTTATAAAGCTTTCCCGGAAGATTAAAAAATTTTCTTAAATCCGCCCCTGTTTTTACCGGTTTAATTTCCAAAGTCTCCATTTATTTTTTCCTTTCTTGTAGATTAAAAAAAATGTTATCTTTGAAGAATATTATGAATACTGTTTTTACGCAAGGATAAAAATTACAAATATGAATAAAAATCAAAAAATACTCGTCACCGGCGCCAATGGATTTATCGGCTCTCATATCCTAAAATACCTGTCTGATAAAAAGGAATATGAGGTGACCGGGCTCGTTCGGAAAACATCCGATCTTTTCAGGCTTGGAGGAAAAAAATACAGGCTTTTATACGCTTCTCTTGATGAGCCTATGGAAGGTATTACAAGAGGCATGGACATAGTCGTTCACACAGCCGCGATCTCCAATATCGTGGGATGCTATAAGGATATTTACAGAGCAAATGTGGACGGGACATTGAAACTGATAAAAGCTTCGGTTAAAAACGGAGTCCGCAGATTTGTGCATTTCAGCTCAACCGTTGTTTACGGCTTTAACGGGAACGTGGACACCACAGAGGACAAAGCTAAAAACCCGTTCAATAATAACTACTGCAAAACGAAAACCTTGACCGAAGAGCGTCTTGAAGATTTTAAAGACCTGATAGAGCTCATCATTTTGAGGCCTTCCTGTGTGTTCGGCCCCATGGACACAAAGTACACGTACCTTCTGTTAAAAAACCTTGAAAACGGCCTCCCGGGATTTATCAAAGGCGGTAAAAGCCTGACATCTCCCTGTTACGTGGACAACCTGGTTTCCGCGGCCCATAGGGCGGTCATCACCGAAAAAGGCCTCGGCGAAGCGTTCAACATTACGGATGGAAATGACATTCCATGGAAGACTTTTCTCGGTATGGCAGCAGGAAGTATCAACAGCAGGCCGCCCCGCATCCCGGTGCCTCCGGGCCCGATATTTGTACTCGCAAAATTTCTCAAGATATTTCACGATATTCTTAAAACAAAAAACCCGCCGGTCATATCACCCTACACGATAGCCATGGCAGCCAAAAACTTCAGTTTCAGCATCGAAAAAGCAAAAAAACTGTTAAATTATCAACCTGTCTGCACAACAGCTGAAGGTATTAAAAAAAGCGCCGACTGGTACCTTGAGCACAAAACTGCGGTTGGAACAAAATGAAGCGGGTACCAAAAAAATTATCACATTATTTTTATTAAAATGGAAAGTCGTATTATTTCTAACTCTCTTAAAATTTAATTTGAAGTGCTATAGTTTATAAAAAGTGTCCACTAACCAACACAATTATTATTTGTCAACTTCGAAAAAACTGATTTTTTTTTCGAAAAACCTTAGAGGTTGTCAATATTTATTGATTAAAGTCAATTATTGTATTTATCGATGGAAATTTGAGGAAATATACTGAAAATTAATCTGCAAATAGGTTTGAAAAGCAAATAACAAATTGTGCAATATAACACATGAAAGAAACCCCTACTAATACGCCTTTAACAGTATTTCCATGAGGTTTTCAAATGAGGCTTTTCTCGGAATTGAATTGATATCCTCAAAACGTATCGCGACTTCCGCTGCTTCAGCAAGGTCGTCCTTTTCAAGCCCGAGCTGTCCGATCTTGTGTTTCAGCTCCACGCCCAGGCTGTCTCTGAACTCCCTGAAGCCTTCAATGGCCATCGATGCTGCTTCGGTTTCAGGAAGACCGGCCACCTTTTTTCCCATTACCCTGGCAATCTTGGCAAGCCGGGGAGCTGATACCGCAAGGTTGTATTCCATTATATAAGGTATAAGCATGGACGTCACAATTGATTTTGATATCCTGTTCTTCCCGTTCATTCCCATTGACAGGGCAAAACCTATCCCGAACCCTGTTATGATGTTAGCAATCGCCGTAAAAAGACCGGCCGTGCAGAGCTTTTCCCTGATGCTGACATCCATGGGGTTCTTTATGTACTTACCCAGGTTGTAGTAAACAATCTCGATACCGCGTAAAAGCACAGGCTCGACAAGAGGATTCACTTTTAATGAAATGTAGCCTTCAATAGAAAGCGCAAGGATGTCCAGTGCGGTGTACGCGGAAAGCACGGGCTGTATCCCTGCCATAATTGCGGGGTCATCGACAAGGACATCCGTTCGCAGACCATTTAATGAGAGAACTTTATTGACCTGATCAAATGCGTCTGTGATAAATGCGGAATCTGTTAAAGCATACACCTCTCTGAAAGTGGTCGGGATCTCGATGTAGGGCACCCTCTTGCCGTTTCCCTCTTTGCCGTGCATGTAGTCGGCCATTTCCCCTTCATTTTTACACAGGAACGAGACCAGTTTAGCAATACTGCATATCCGTGTGCCGCCGATACCGACAACCACGTTTACTCTTGATTTTCGCGCCAGCTGGGCGATCTCGTCAACTGTGTTGGATTCAGCGTTCGGAAAAACACCGTCGTAAACCAATGCCTCTATGCCTTTCCCTTTCAGGACACTCTCGATATGCTGAACAGCCTGAGACTGGCTGAGCACGTTTTCGGTAATAACGATAACCCGGTCACCAAGCGAGCTTGTAAAATGCCCGAGTCTCGCTGTTGCGTCTATCCCGTATTCGATCCTGGTTGGTATTGTAAACGAAAAAATACTCATAAAACACCGATTAATAAGAATTCATAAAAAAAAAGGCGGAGAACCCTCCGCCTTTTTTTACCGCACAATATTTCCTTACAAATTATCTATTATCTATT
>SDBT01020873.1_pt1 | contig 10236 bp, 12 predicted proteins | sample 2277101 | NCBI WGS metagenome assembly SDBT01 (sample SAMN10404973, study PRJNA504765) | marine sediment metagenome | isolation source: marine sediment core GS10_PC15, 103 cmbsf | place: Arctic Ocean: Southern Knipovich Ridge | collected 2010
CTGTAGTGCCAGGTAATCGATGGTTGTTTTGTCATGTCTGGACCCTCACTAAGGACGGGCAAACTGGTTCTTAGAGACTGACTCATCATTCTCCTCACCTGACTGTTAATCACCTAACTGTGCATTGGGTAAGGTCTCCTATTTGTGGTCTTTAGTTGGATTAGTAGTCTTGTTAGATTAGTTAACTATTACTTTGTTTAGAAGAGTTATAAGAGAAATGTATATAAGGACTAATAGGGACTAATACAGGTATATACATATAGAATAGTAAACATATAATACAGAAGAATAAATAATTAATCTAACGGTAGCTCAGTTGCTATGTAAGTCAATCAGTTACAAGTTAGTTACCTGCACTTGCCGCCTATGCTGCCCACTAGTATGCCTACCGATCCACCAAAGAACTTTCCTGTCCCCAGCCCTGCTTGTCCTAGGGCATAGTTGATCGAGACTTTTGGTAGGACCTGTCGCCTCTGTTGGGAGAGTCCATAAAATTGGCCCGCCTAGGCGACTAGTCCCAGGATTTTAGACCTTGCGCGATCTGTAGGGGTCTACCGGGCCGCCCTTAGAGCCTAGTAGACCGGGCCCGCCGTAACGCCAGGTAGACCGGTCCTCCAAGTCTCAAAAGAAAAGGGGCCGAAGCCCCCTCTCCTCATGACTCCAACTGAGTGACCTCAATGCAACAGTGTACGAGGTCAACATCTCCATAGAGCTCCACTCGCTTGGCATCAGCCATCTCATGTGACTCATATGGTCCATGAGCTTGTTCAATTACTACCTCATCACCCGACATAGGTTGGGTGTCTATAACTAGCACTACATATGTATTCATTGGTCTGCCCCTAGGTAGATAGGAATCATTCCTGTTTAGGAATGATTCCTACCTAGTAATGATTACTTGGTCGGATTACTGACTGGAGTAATCTGAACATTTCTGACATGCTGATATCGAATCTTCAGATAGTCAGCGATTTCAGATCGCTTCCAATCCAAGCTCGTCAGATATCTGATCTTCGCAGATTTCGTAGACATGGAATCAGCGTTAAACTTCTGAGTTTTAGTAAGCTTGTTCATAACATTTCCTATTCATGATTAGCTAAATGATTATTCATTTAACTTATAATTATAATAACTTATATAAGATACGAAAGCTACTATTTTGAATAATCATAATTTTCCTTTCCGGAAGGAAATCAATGAGTTACATGCCATGAGCGTCCGTACAAAATTTTGATTTCCGGAGAAAACCCTGCGGCACATTGCCTTCTACTTGACATCCTAAGTAGAACGCGATATAATAGAGACATGAACACACAATCGCAGGCGGTGGAGGCAATCCGAGCCCTATCAGCGGAGTTGCCTCTAAATGACTTTGGGCTCCCAATAGGGATCTACCGTGCTGATCTCCTCCCGTTCCATGATTACGCACCACCGAACGCAACTGCACTAGCGATTCCTGACTTGCGCCCAAGTGAGATGGGTGATGGACCCTCCGACACGGATATTGCACTTCGCCCTGCGAATCCACTGTCGGAGGGTCCTGATCCTTCACTGCCCGGCGTACCTGAGGGTCCAGAGGTGGACGTCAGTGAGTATAGGATAGCTGGGTTCCCTGCAAAGGCACTTAACCAAGCATTTGTCCCATTGCAGTATGATGAGGGCTTCCCAGCGTTTCAGGATGGTAGACCGTTCTGGAGTTGTCTCATGTGGGAGCCCAAAGATGTCTTCCGTGCATTTGAGTCATATCTGCAGATGCCCCTAGGAAGACCGTCAAATCCAGATGAAGACGAGGATAATGGCGAGGCTGCTAGTGGTACCCGAGGTTTGAGTGCTCTGATAGGGACACTCTTCCCACATCTCTCAAATACTGAGCTCCTGATCAAGATTGAGGAATATCGGGAGAACTTCTATTTGTACTACTGGGGAATGCGTACCCACGCGTATGACCTCTTCAGAGTCGCACAACATCAGAAACAGCAGGAGCTCCGTGCTTTAGAGACTCAGGATGAGCATTACCTCGATGCACGCAAGCTTCGAAACCGCCTTATGCAGTATATGAACTCCGAAGAGGAGTTTTGGGATCTTATGACTCCCAAGGTGGCTATTGACGCATTTAAGAGCGTTACAGGTCTTGAGCGCATATCTGCCAACTTACCTGCAGGTGGCCCTCCCATAGCCAAGGAAGAAGGTAGTGGTCAGTCCTTTGAAGTAGCATTCCGTACCATAGCACAAACGAACCGTCCTCAGGTACGTGCCATAACCGAGGAGAATGTGGAGGTCCTCTCTAAGGCCCTCGAAGATCCGGAAACTACGGAGACGCTACAGGAATTGATTATCCGTGTAGGAGGATAGTATGGTAGTCCCACATAGGCGCGATTACGACAAAAGGCTCTGGAAGAAGTGTATTAAGTGCCGTAGGTGGTGGCCTCGCGAGGATCTCTCTAAAACCCTCGAAGATGGAACCACCAAGGACTTTAAGCATGGATTCGGGTCACATAACGATTCCACCGACGGACTCCAGTCTATCTGCATGTCATGCAAGAATGTCATGAACACTACAGCTCGTGTGAAGAACGTGTCCCAGCGCGTTCGACATCACACGGGTACTAGATGCTTGACCCAGCTTGGTGACCTGGCCCCAGAAGGTCTTGTAGCAGATCTAGAGAAATACCTAGGCTATAGGATTGCCAAGCTGGTCAAGCACCTCGGAACGGATCTAAAAGCAAGGGAGGGGTCATCTCGTAAATTGCGGGATGCACTGGGTGAGGGCTACCATATAGATCACATTGTCCCACTTTCCTCATTTAACGTGATCATCAAGCCAGCAGGGATGGGATCCAGCGTGGACTGGGATACATTCCGTGAATGTTGGGCCTTATCGAACCTACGGGCTATCCCAGCTGAGGAGAATCTAGCTAAAGGAGCAAAACATGTCGAAACACAGGGGAAAGAGAGACAAACCGAAGAGGGAAAAGAAGAAGCCCCGAAAGATGTAGCCTCCGAGGACACTGGATTGAATCCTTAGTGAGGTGCCAGAATAATGGATGCAGGCGACTTTAGTCACTCTGACAAGCAAAAGCTCCAAGCTGTACTAAAAGACGGTTGGAAGCTTACTCCTGCAACACTGGGTCATAAGATCACAGAGGGGAGATGGATCCCAGCACGTCATCTCCTCTACATCAGCACGATCGTGGCGACGGAAGTAGCAAAGGGTGGTGCGAGGCTGATTCTCACAATGCCAGCACGCCACGGCAAGTCAGAGTTCCTCTCCGTGAATACGGCTATCTGGTTCCTTGAGAAGTGGCCAGGCAAGTTTGTTATGACCATCTCGTATGGTTCGGAGCTTGCCACTGACTTTAGCTTGAAGGTGCGTGATGTATTCCAAGATGTGGACCTGCACCATCTCCTCAGCACTCGTATCAGAACTGACAAGAAGAGGGTAGATAGGTGGTTAACACCAAATGGGGGTGGTCTGACGGCGGCTGGTATCGGTGGTCCATTAGCGGGTCGTGGTGCAGACCTGATGTTGATCGACGACTACTGCAAGAACGCAGAGGACTCGTTGAGCGAGACCCTACGCAAGAAAACCTGGGAATGGTTCAAATCGACAGCCTACACGCGATTGGAGCCGGATGCCAATCTGATTATCCTGGCAACGCGATGGAACCTGAAGGACCTCATTGGTTCGTGTCTAACGGAGCTCCCACATGAGAACTGGCGCGTCATCAATCTTCCTGCCCTTGCTGAGATTAATGATCCTTTGGGGCGGGAAGTTGGCGAAGCGCTATGGCCAGAGCGTTATAGCAGGGAAGCTCTTCTCAGAATCAAGGAGACGACGGGATCCTATTGGTGGGAAGCGATGTACCAGCAACATCCGCTCCCATCTATGGGTGGCCTCGAGTTATCTAGCAAGCTTCGGTTCATCTCTGCAGACGAAGTACCTGATTGGCGGACGCTCAAGAGGATCCGTGCATGGGATCTCGCAGCTACGCCAGAAAGCTCAGGGGATTACACCGCTGGACCGAAAATGGCCTTATGTAAGGAGACTGGTCGAGTTATCATCGAGGAAATGGCACGAGGGCAGTGGAGCCCGAACAAAACTGAGTTAATGGTGCAAACATGCGCAGACGGAGACGGTCATGGTGTCCCTATCAGGATGGAGCAGGAGCCGGGGTCAAGTGGCGTAATTGTCATAGATCACTATTCCAAGCTTCTCGGTGTGTACAAGTTCAGAGGGGAGAAAGCGACGGGACCGCTAGAAGTACGTGCCAGTCCGTTCTTAGCCAAAATCGAAGCGGGGCAAGTAGATATCGTGAAGGGCGAATGGAACAGAGAGTTTTGTGAGGAGCTTGATGGATTCCCTGATGGGGACTACGATGATCAGATCGCTGCCTGTGCACTAGCATACAACAAGCTAGCGAAGGGCTTATATGGTGGTCTCACTTGGGGTCGGGCACTGAAAGGGGACACTCCTAGCAATGTAGTCCCATTTAAGCGGGCTAGCGGCAACTTAATTGGCGAGAAAGAGCGCCACAGCAGGTTAACATGGTAAGGGCGGTGTGAAATGGCAGGAAAAGACGTAGAAGTGACAAGACAGGGCAAATCAATCAAGGTAAGGCGTGTCGGCAGCTCATCCTCGGCAAACGGCGAAGATAAGGAGCCAGGACTCGTTATGCGCACGTTAACCGGCCTAATATCGCGCCTACAACTAGCAAATAGAGCCGGTTTACGCTTCGATTCCAAGCGGAATTACTACGATGTCTTCGGATATAAGCGGCTCCTCGAGAACGAGGACTTCTTGGGCAAATACCAGCGTCAGGACATTGCGAGTAGGATTGTTGATGCTCCACCGGGTGCAACATGGAGTAATCCGCCAGGAATCAAGAACAATGATGCAATAAAGACCAAATGGGACGCTCTTGTGCTCGATGCCGACCTCTGGTCTGCGATGTACCGAGCGGATAGGCTTGGTAGAATAAATAGGTTCGCCATTATGCTCTTCGGCTTTGATGATGCAGGGTCGTTCGAGAGTCAGATTACGAAGTCCAGTGAGCTCCTATATGTGCGTGCTATAGGTAGTCGCATGATCACAAAGGTAACATTCAACAAGGACGAGCGTAGCCCTCGATTTGGTCTACCTGAAACGTATGAGATTAGCCTGGACGACCCTGCACAGAAGACTATCCTAGCGGATAGTGTCGAAGTGAAGAGCCTCAAGACCCTAAAGGTCCACTGGTCTCGTACGGTTCACATCGTTGATAACGCCCTCGAGGATGTCACAGTGGGTACACCTATCATGGAGAAATGCTTCAACCTCCTTGATGACCTATTAAAAGTCTCCGGGGGTACCTCAGAGACCTACTGGCTCACTGCTAATCGTGGTATGCAGGCAAATATCGATGAGGAGATGGAAATCGACCCCGCTGATGCAGCTGCGCTGAGTGATGAGATCGAGGAATACCAACATCAACTGCGACGCTTCATTCGCACGAGGGGGGTTGACCTTAAGGTTCTGGAGAGCAGTGTGCCAAACCCGAAGGAAATCTATGACATGATCATGGGGCTGCTCTCAGGAACTACGGGGATCCCTCGTCGGATCCTCCTTGGTGCTGAGGCGGGTCAACTAGCGTCGGAACAGGATCGAGCAAACTGGGCAGAGAGGATTGAGGAGCGACGACGCCTATTTGCGGAACCTGTGATGCTGAAGCCTACAATGGCTCTCTTTCAGACCGTTGGGCTCGTGCCAGAGGGTGATTTCGAGTGGGATTGGCCCTCAGCGTTTATACAGAACCCACTGGAGGAAGGTCAGACCATGGCACAGAAAGCTCGGACCATTGGCAATATCTCTCGCCAGACAGGTAACAAGGCTCCAATGCAGATCACGTCCCGTGATGAAGCACGTGAGATCCTCGGACTTGAAGGTTCTCTTCCAGAAGCTGAGATCATCGAGCCTCCAGAGGAGCCAGCCCCTCGAATCCCGGGAAGGCCCGTCCCTGGAGAGACACCAGAAGAGGAAGGAGCACCTCCCGGCCGGAATCCTTAGTGAGGTGCCACAGAGGACAGTTGATATTCCCACAATTAGTCATTATAATTAGATAGTAGAACTGGCTTATATAGGCCTATATAACCCAAACAGGAGTAAGTCATGATCGGATCACCAAGAGTACGGGCAGCACGAAAATCCATGCAGCTCGATAGACTCGCAGCGAAAGAAAACGACCCAGAGAACTATGCGGATTATTATGCCAACATGCCCTCGCAAAGGGTGGCACGAGAGAAATCCGATCAGATACGTGGCGCCAAGCAGGATCTGAGAGATGCAATCGAGGATCTACGTGTTGCCGAGATCGATGGCAATAACCTCCTCGGTGCGCAAGAAGCTGCAACGGTAGCCTCGTTGGTGGTAGAGAAGCTCGTTGCTGCCGCAGCACCCAATTCCCAATTCAACCTGACAGCCGCCGGCTAGGAGATACGACATGGCAGCCTTAACGAACCTAATGAAAGACGATGTCCTTGATCTCTTGTTCACGAATGTCAGCCTTCCGAACGTTGGTGACGTCGCTGGCCTACTTAAGTCAGTAGCCGATGGTACGTGGAATGTCGAGTTGCATACGGGCAACACCATCGCTGACACTTCAACCGTACAGACAGAGGCCACAGCGGCCTACACGGGTTATGTCAGTCAGACAGTTCCACGTAATGTTTCTGACTGGACAGTCGCCTCCGGACTTGCTGATAATGACTCCGCAGTTAGCTTCCCGATCTCGACCTCTGGTCCTGAGACGGAAACTGATGTCTCACTTGGAGGACTTGATGCTACAACTGATATCATGCATATATTCGGTTCGTTGGCCGCCGATCTTGTCGTCAACAACGGTGTAACGCCTGAATTCGCTGCCGGTGCACTCGATATCACCGTAGTCTAAGTCTGGGCATGAGTTCGATGCTGTTCAAGTATCATCAGATCAACGTTGCCTATGCAATGGATCTGGTGGACTGGACTATAGGCTCAAACAAGATCCGTCTCTACTATCCGACTTGCCTGAAACTTGCTGGCGGCATTCGTGTCGCTGGTAAGGCAGCCATTGTGAATGCAGGTGAAAGTGTTACGCTCTGGCGTGATCTAGCTGAGTTCGAGCTTAAGCAGCCTATACAGAAACTGCATCGTGAGTATCGGCGGTCAAGGGAGTTATCTAACCTGCATGCGTGGCGCGTTGATATTGAAGGCTCCCTGGTGGCGGTGTATCTGGACGACTTTGTAGCTAAGTTCTACTGTACCGATGCACTCAGGATCCAAGCAGCACTTATGGTGGCAGGCAGACAGGCTAAAGCCTGGGCAGGCGATGATAGTACGGCACTGATTATGACAGCCAGACTGCACAATGCTACGCCAGAAAGCAAGGCTTCATAATATAATGGACATAGGAGCTTGTTATGGCTGGGTGGACAAAGGCAGAATACGACACCGCCTACAGATGGCGTGTAGAGCGTTACTTTGGTGGGCATCCGAATACTAGATCAGAAGTAAAGGTCCATTATCATCGATGGGCGATGGCGCCACTCCTGGCGAATCGTTGGTCTGTACTGCAACCAATCCTCAATATCCTGTCTACTGACGAGGTAGTCGTCGTAGGGGCCGGCTTTGGCTGGGGCGTAGATGCCCTAATTGTAGAGACTGGAGCCACTGTAGTAGGCATCGATATCTCCGACTATATCGCAGCTGAACAGGCTAATACCGAAGAGACTGAGCTACGTGCTGCCGTAACGGCTGCCTCATTGGACCCTGATACTGGCCGTGGCTTAGAGATCATGGGTCACATCTATGACGCTCAGCCTCGATCCAATATCATAGTCCTACAGGAAGATGCAGCGACTAATGGATCACGGCAGAATATCCGTACCGCTCTTGGTGGGACCAATCCCTCAGTGGTGGTCTACGAGGACATAATCGACGACACTTGGACCGATACGGATATCGTCAACGCACGTAACGCTGGCAATGGCTTTGGAGGGACTCAGCGCCTAATCTTCCTTTACAAAGGGACAGCTGCACGTACCCATCAAAACCTCCTCGACTTGTTACCCGGTCCAGCAGCTGAGGTCATCTCCGCCGATGGCCAGATATACCTGGTGCGATAGATGGCATTGCCGACCACAGTTTTATCTGATGTAGGATTAGAGGGGCATCATCCGCCATTTAAGTCTAGTGGTGGCGCATTTTATTCTGTAGTTCGTGTAGATGCAGATGAGCTAGATGTTTATAAGGCCACAGACCCTACGTCTTCATGGGCAATACAAGATTCAGGAAATGGCCCGGTTCATGCAGGCACTATCTTAGGCTTTGCTTGTGTTCAAGACGGGGACGTTATTCACATGATCGCGTGGGCTAGCGATAGACATGAATACTACACGTTCAACATGGCAACTGATCTGTGGGCGATTGACGAGTCCATTACAGATACCGATATACAAACAACCCCTCCGACATTCCCTTGGGCCTCAATAGCAGTACGCTCAGACGGCGATATAGTTGTTGTTTATGCCGGCGAAACAGATGCCAACATGGGCAACGAAAAAGAGCGTGTTGATGTAAATATAAGAACAGGAGGTACGTGGGGCGGTCCTGTTGCATTAGATGCAGGCGGGGATGTTCATTACGGCAATCCTAATATTATTAAAGCATCTGGCACTGATGATACACATATTATCTTTCAACGGACTTCCGACACCGCTGATGATCCGCCTGTCTCTTTCAACAGTCAAAGGGCACGAACACTTGACCCATCAGATGGATTAAGTTCTGTTATTGATGCCGGAGGCCCTTTATTTTCAAATGTATTAGGGCAGCAGAACACAGTTAGCTATGATGATTCTAGTACCGAGCGAATGATATCAGTGGGAGTGTTAAATGACGGCGGTCTTCAATTTTCTCGTGTTAGTCGGTGGGAGGAAGATGGGTCTAACGACATTATTGCTTCTGCGACAGCATTTAAGGATATAACAGCTACCGATGCTTTTGCCAATGGTGTAGTCGGTATAATAACAATGGGTGAACTTAGTGGAGATTTACATATATTGTTTTCGGGTGGTGGAGATGATGGTGTAGATCAAGATTTGTACTACACAAAAAGCACAGATGATGCGCTTAACTGGGACACGCCAACAGAAGAAATAGACGCCATCACTGTCAACTTCATATCCGCTAATATTTACGTGCGTGGCGCTGATACCGTCATGGCTTACGTCTATGACGATGCAGGAACGCAGAAGTACAATGAGAAGGTACTGATTGCTGGTGCAGCTGGATTTCCGTACCATGCATTCAAACAAAAGCGCCGCGATATGCGGACATTACTGACTTTATAGGAGAACAAGATGTCCAGGATGTATGTTTTATCCAACGAGCTAACGGCGTTCATTGCCGCAAATACGGTTGTGGAGATAGGAGCACTAACAGATACAGTAGTGCTAATCCACCGTATTAAGATCGATCAGTCCACCAGCGAAACGGACGACTCAACGAAGATAGAATGGGGTCGTTATACGGCTACCGGTACAGGTACGAATATTATAGCTAACGTCGAACCTATTGATCCTGGAGATTCAGCATTTGGTGGTACTGCTAAGGATAACCATACAGCGGACATCTCCACTGGAGAAGTGATCCTTGGTAGAGAGGGGATCTCCATCCTGGCTGGCTTTGAGAAAATCTTCCTGCCTGAAGCCCGTCCAGTTATACCAGGTGGTGGGTTCTTTGGGATGCACATCAGGGCAGCGATCGACTCAGTGACCGTAGTGTACGAAGTCACATTCGAGGAAATAGGCTAATCCGATGGCTGATGCCCAGATATATCTGGTGAGATAGATGGCACTTCCGCTTACACTTAGGTCTTTTGCTGGAGTTCCGGGGCATCACCCTCCTTATAAGTCTAGTACTGGCTCTTTTTATGCGACAGTGAGTGAGCAAAATATAATAAGAGTATTCAAAGCTACTGATCCTACTAGTTCATGGGCAGAGCAAGACGGTGCAGGTCGTGCTACTAGTGGAACAGTTGACTTTACACACGTTGCAACAACAGAGTTTGATGATGTTATACATATTGTTACAATATTTGTAGATGGCGCAGATGTTGACTATCGTTATTTTCAATTTGATATGAGTACAGACCAATGGGGATTAACTACGACTGGAGAGTTGATAGAAACGCCAGCACAAGCCCCCGATCAACCTTGGGC
>SDBT01020874.1_pt1 | contig 10236 bp, 6 predicted proteins | sample 2277101 | NCBI WGS metagenome assembly SDBT01 (sample SAMN10404973, study PRJNA504765) | marine sediment metagenome | isolation source: marine sediment core GS10_PC15, 103 cmbsf | place: Arctic Ocean: Southern Knipovich Ridge | collected 2010
TTGAATAACACTTCTTTACCTGTAGTGGAAATTAAACCGAAAAATGGTTGGTATGATTATAATAATAAATACACAAAAGGTAATACGATTTATGAAGTTCCAGCTAAATTAACTAAGGAGGAAACATCGAGAATTCAGGAATATGCCTTAAAAATATTTTTTCTTTTTGATTGCAAAAGTTACGCCAGAGTAGATTTCAGATATGATGGAGAGGATTTTTATTTTTTAGAAGTTAATACTCTGCCAGGAATGACTCCACTGAGTTTGACACCAATGGCAGCTAAAGAAGCGGGTTATGATTTTACTGCGTTATTGATGGAAATAATCAATAATGCAGTTAATTAATTTTTTTAAAAAAAAAGGAGAAGAAAATGGTAAGAAAGTTAATAATTCTATTTTTTATTCTGATGATGTTTTCATTAAATGCACAGTATCCATACCAGATTAATTTCACTTTAGAACCACCATTTTATAATGGCGGTACATTCAATCTGTTTTATTTTAATTATTTTGCAGATTTCGATTTGGATGATTCTGCCTCTCAACCTTTAATTTTCACGATTTATATTCAAAATGTTTCTTCTGAATATCATGATTACTATCTTCGTCTTGATGGTCAGTGGTCAACTTATACAGGTGATTCTATTTTAACACCTGATACAAATAATCCTCAACCTGGAGGAATGGAAATAATTACCAATCAAGATATTGTTTCTCACGATAATACATCAATTTACGAGATTGTTAAAAACTTCGATGAAATGCAGAATGCATTGGAAGACCAGGTATACGCTGATGAAACAGGTCGCATGCCTGATGGTGTTTACGCTGGTTCGATACAGGCTTTTGAACCGGGTACAGATAATCCTTTATCAAATCAAGCTACGATTTATATTACAATAACTTCACCAACACCGATAATACTGATTCTTCCGGGAAGTCCGCTTGGTTCTCCCCCATTAGAAATTGAAGACATGAATCCGAACTTTGTCTGGGTTTCCAACTTATTTGAATACACTTTTAAGATTTGGGAGCTTGAAGATGAAAGTATCACTGCTGAGGAAATTGCCCTTCTGGATCCTCTTGAAGTTATTGAAGGTATTGTTTCTACTACTTATACTTTGCCCCCGAGTGTACAACTTGACAATGATCAGGTTTATACTTGGCAGGTTTCATCAGAACTTAATACACCTGAAGATGAAGTTGTCATTTGGGAAAGCGATTTCTATCTTTTCATTATTCCATCTGCAGGAGCTACTGGGGGTGGTGATAATACCGCAATAATCCAGAATATTTTAAATCAAATGCCACCAGGTTACGAAACAACTCAGATTCAGAATTTATTGAATGGCGGTTATGTTCCTGATGAAATTATTTTGGAAGGAGAGGTCATTACTTGGGAAGAATTATTATTATGGCTGCAAAATTTAAGTAATGGTACCTGGAATATTCTCGGCCTTACAGTCGAATAAAGGAGATAATTATGAAAAAGAAAATATTGTTTATAATTTTATTTATTTCCCTAACATCTATGATCTATTCACTCGATTCTGTGGCATTTGCCCTTAAGGTGAAAGGTAACGTTGAACTTGCTCGTGAAAAAAATATAAGTGAGATTTCAACCGGTGAAGAACTAATTAACAAGGACGAACTCAAAAGCAAAGAGGATTCTTTTGCTGCAATAAAATTTATCGATGGAAGTTCAATAGTAAAACTTTTCCCTAATAGCATTTTGCAAATAAATACGGAAAAAAAGGATGGAAAGCTGAACAAGAAAAGTTTTCTTAAGATGGGAAATTTGTGGTCCAAAGTTGTTCAGAAAACAGGTGTTTTTGAAGTTGAAACTCCTACCACTGTTGTATCTGTGAAAGGAACGGAATTTCTTCTTACAGTTTCGAAAATGGGTATAACAGAGATTTTTACGTTTACGGGTGAAGTTCAAGTAAGGAATAAATTCGATAATAAGACTTCTACAGTTTCTGCAGGGAATAAGGCATTATCAACAGGTGAGACCGAGTTGGAAATTACTGAAATTGAGGAAGGTGATATTGATGAGGAAACTCAAGAATATATTGAAGAAGAGGTAGAAGAAGAGGAAGAAGAACAAATAGAACCTCCTAAGGTATTGGAAATTCATTTGCAGCACCCCAGTGGGGAAACAAAAATAATCAGGATTGAATATGAATAAAAAGAGATATGCATTAATTATTGCATCTCTATTTCTTTGCAGTTTTCTTTTTTCTAAATTTGTTTTAAATCACGAACCACCACTTTCCATTAAAGATAATGAGGAGCTAATTCTTATTTTGGAGGTTCAGGAAGGATTTGAAGAAACTGAATCTGCAACTGTTTTCTATCGCGAATCCGGAACATTGGCATATCTGGAAGCGGAGATGTTCAAAGGTACGGAATCTGATCCGCAATACTGGGTTAATATTCCTGATATCCGCGTTTTTCAAATGGGAATTGAATACTATTTCATTTGCTTTGATAAGAATGAAGGATTGGAAACTTTACCAGCTTTACAACCGGATTTAAGTCCCTTCAGTGCTCATATCGAAATATCCAAGATCTATTCTGATAAATTTGTGTTATTAAGCCCGGATAAACAGTTTTCTGATATTGGAGAGGATTTCATTATTGCAATTTCTATCTTTGCATTATCGGATGAGATAATTCCAAACTCGATCAGATTTATCTATGATGGAATGGATATTACCGGAGAAGCTAAAATAAGTAATAATCTCCTTGTTTATAGTGTTGTTAATGCTGTTGCAGGAAAACATTATTACCAGGTTTATGCTCAATTATCAAATGGAGAAAGAATAGAATCATATCGCTGGTTTACCGAAGTTGCAAAAAAATATATCAAACTTCCTTTAAATATCTCAGGAAGAGCAATATTCTATACTCTGGCAAAATCAACCACATATGATGATAGTATTGGTTCTTATGAGGACGAATGGGATTCCTACCTGTCTCTTAATTTGAATGGAAATCAGGGAAATATGAAATTCAAAACAAAAGCATATATTTCTTCTTTGAATCGAAAAAGCCAACAACCTATAAACCGCTTTAATTTTGAATTCAGAATGCCTCACCTTGATTTCGTTGTTGGAGATTATATACCCAATTTTGGCAGTTTTGCAGTTTTTGGAAAGAATATTCAGGGTGTTTATTCCAAAGTTTATTTTGGAAAATTCTCTTTTCTTTCTGTTTATGGAAATCTGAGGAGGAAAATTAAAGGAACATCAGAAATAATTTCAGATACTACTGCAACAGGTCAAGATACAACCTGGATTTCGTATTCTGCAGGCACATTTAAACGGCAAACTTTAGCTCTCAGAACAGAAGTTGGAAGTAAGAAAAGTTTTCTGTGGGGATTTGGCATCACAAAAAGCAGAGATGATAAACATTCTATTTCTAAGAAATATTTTATGGAATCTGATTCTTCCAGTACTACTTATATGACTTCTCCTAAAGATAATATTGTAGTTTCCACTGATGCTCAACTTTCATTGTTTAATCAACGCTTTTTGTGGGGAGTAGAAGCTGCAGTAAGTATGTATAATTCCAATATTACTGATGGAGCAATTCCACTAGATTCTCTTGAAGCTAAGCTTGAGAAGGATATTCCACTTCCATTTGATCCAACGGATATTTCCGACTTGTTTGTGATAAACGAATATATTGAGCCGATACTTCCGGGATTTTCCAGTTTAGCTTATAAAACATATTTGCGCGCTTTCTATAAAAGAAATTTATTGAATATATCTTATTCAGCAATAGGATCGAGCTTTAATTCTTTAGCAACCAATCTCGTGCAAAAAGATGCTCAGATACTAAGTATTTATGACAATTGGAACCTGTTTGACAACAAATTATCTTTGAATGCGGGTTTAAATATGTTTTCCGATAATGTTTATGATACAAAACAAACAACTACAAAATCCTTAAATTATTCGGGTTATATTCTATACAGACCTCTAAATCTGCCTTATATCAAATTTGGATATACAAATACGGTTTCAGAAAATGATGATGATGAATATCCTTATCAAAATGAATCAGTTAATCTTACTTTTTCTACTGGCTATAAGATCGAACAAATATCTGCAGCTCCAACGAATTTCAGTTTAAGTTACAGCAATTATGCAGGTGATATTAATTTCGCAACTAGTTTTTATGTTGAGGATAGTTTGAAAACATATGATGCTCAACAAAGAGATAATATTTCTAAAAACACAATAACCTTAAGAGCCATCAGCAAATTTGCTGATTTACCCTTAACTACTACAGTTTCATTTTCTTACACAATAAATGATAATCCATCAATAACATATGTTGATTCTTTGAATTTAACAGAAAAAACCGAAGAAGAATCAAACTATAATTCCATTTATCTAAAAGGAGCATTTACACTCAAAGAAGACAGATTAAAACCTTACGTGGATTTCAGATATACTTCCTATGGCGGATATGTGGATAATCAAGCTACCCAGATGTTCAATATGGGCGTGAATTATAGTGTTTTGCAAAATACTTTTTTAAAATCAGAATTCGGAATGAAATTTTATCAAAACCTCGATGCAGAGGGAGAAGACTATAAAAAATTCAATTTCAGGTTTAAGATAACTCAGAGATTTTAATTTCTTAATATTAGCTTGTTCCCATCCGGCAGTTGCCGGATGGGAACACATTTAAATATGAAACCAATAGAGTTTCAAAGGTTGGACTTGACTCGCAGCGACTTGTCCGGGCGTAATAAAATGAAGACTGGAGCGTGAGTTGAGAACAACCTGTCTGAAATAGTCGCAATCCTCGACTCACATTTCCTTCGGTCATTGCGAGTCAAGTCTTGCTTAAAATGGTTTCTTAGGAGAGGTAACTCTATGAAAATTCTTAAAGCTTTTATCATCACAATTGTAGTCTTTTTCATTTTAATCTTATTATTCTCATCTGAATTCTGGGGAAATTTAGAGCACAAAGCTCTGGATATTTTCTTCATGACTCGTGGAGTTCGAGAAATTTCAGATGATATTGTGATTGTGGAAATTGGAGATGATACCTTTAGTTCTCTGGAAATCAGCTGGCCTTTTCCGCGAGAATTACACGCAAAACTTATTGATAACCTGGAGAATGCCGGCGCAAAACAAATTATAATTGATATTGAATTCACAGAATATTCAAATCCCTATTCAGATTCGATTTTAGCTGCCACTGCTGCGAAATATGATAATGTGATATTTTCCGGAAAAATGATCCGTGAAGTAAAAATCGATTATTCAAGACAGCAGATATTACCTCCTATAAAAGATATTATAAATCGCGGTTTGGATTGGGGCTCGGTGAATATTTCCGCTGATAATGACGGTTTTGTGCGAAGATACGAGATTTTTCAGGAAATGGGGGATAAGAGAATTTATTCAATTGGAGCTCTTTCCTATGCACTTGGATTAGGATTTTCCGATTTAGATAAAGAATTAAAAGATAAAAGCTGGTACTTCTGGATTGGAAATAATAGAATCCCCAAAGTTTCTATGAAAGGAAAAAGTTGCCTGATTAATTATTATGGTCCCAGAGAAACATTTAAATATTACGATTTTGCTGATGTTATTGATGATTCGACTTTTAATATTTCAACTTTGGATTTGGATCATTATGAAGTTTTTGTTCAAAATGAAGATTTCAAAGATAAGATCGTTTTTGTGGGAGCTACAGCAGATGAACTTCGCGATATATTCAGTACACCATTTATGTCAGCCACCAAGCAGATGATGCCCGGTGTTGAAATCCATACCAATTTTGTTGAAATGGTAAGACGTCAGGATTATTTAGAGAAGTTTTCTTTATTTAAGTTTTACATACTTTTCATTATAGCTGCTTTCCTGATATTATTGTTTAATTTAAAATTCAAACCAACTTTTACAATTTTCTCAACAATATTTTTGATTATTATCTACATAATTTTCAGCTATTATCTTTTTAAAGAAAAAAGTCTGATCATTCCAATCCTGGAATTCCCGGTATTATTAATTGTGATTTATGTTCTGGGATTGGTAATACAATACATCAAAACAGCAAAAGAAAGGAAATTTATTAAGCATGCATTCGGACATTACATAGCTCCCGAATTGGTTGATCAACTCATTAAGGATCCCAAAAAATTAGAATATGGTGGAGCCCAGAAAGAGATCACCATTCTTTTTTCTGATATTCGTGCTTTTACTCCATACACAGAAAGTCATACACCCAAAGAAACCGTATCACAATTGAGGGAATATCTGACAGCAATGGTGAAAGTTACAATGGAGAATAAAGGAACGATCGATAAATTTGTAGGTGATGAAATTATGGTTTTGTTTGGGGTTCCTGTATTTTTGGAAGATCATGCCTTATGGGCTTGTAAAACTGCATTGGCAATGCGTCTTAAGATAAATGAATTACGAGAAAAATGGAAGAAGGAAAGAAAAGATCCTTTTCAAATTGGAATTGGTATAAACAGTAGTTTTGTAACTGTTGGTAATCTGGGTTCCGAACAGATATTTGATTATACTGCAATCGGAGATGGTGTGAACGTGGCTGCTCGTTTGGAAACATTAAATAAAGAATTTGATACAAAAAATAAGATAATTATCAGCGAGAATACTCTTAAAATGGTTGAAGATAGATTGATTGTGAAATACATAGATGAAGTGAAAGTAAAAGGCAAAACAAAACCTACAAAAATCTATGAACTCATTGGTATAAAAAAGGAAGTATAACGAAAACCCGAGTCGGATTAGAAAACTTCTTTGGAACTAAAACTTTGTGAACCGTGTCAGGCGTTTGACTGAAGGTTAACGACCTTCGCAATGGTTAATGTGGTTGAATCAGTTGAATTAGTTGAACTGGGCATAAAAGAAATAATAATTTTCGTGTATTTTCGCCTGCCCTGTGGAATTTCTTCTTATTCCATTGATGGTAAATCTCTTTTATTTTATGGGGTTTGTTTCTCGAGAAGACACCTTTTCAATTGTTTTGTTGGCTTCTGGATCTTAACCGTTGAAAAGGTTCAGCAAGAAGAAAAATCTTTTTAAACCTTTTCAAGGATATTTTTCAGTAAGAAATTTCGGAAAGTTCAAGCAATTATCAGAGTTCACCAAAGAATGAAAATCAATAAATTTCTTTACAAATTTAACAGGAAAATTTGTTTCATATCAAAGAAAATCCTATATCTGGAGAAGGTATGAAAAAATATTTTATTTTTGCTTTTTGCTTTCTGCTTTCTGTCACACTTTCCTCTCTCGGTTCACTCCGGGTGGAATCCATCAAACTTTTGCCCGAAACTCACATGAACATCGAAAAGCGAGATGCTGATGGAAAATGGGCACCGGTTCTCATCGTGAAAACAGAGTTGAGAGGTCTTGGCTTCCGGAACGTAAGCCGACCCACCAAACACGCTGCAATCTACGATGAAGGAAAACACCAATACACATTTTACCTGAATGATAACCAGCGCGTTATAGAAATAACTCATTCCGATTACGAAGCTTTGGAAGTGCGATTACTAGCAGACTTTGGGATTGAAGTTAATGCTCAAAGAGTTTATGAAATGAAGCTGACAAATGTACCGGAAAAAGTTTACGTACCAATTAATATTGTTACTTTACCCGAAGACTCAAAAATATTATTTGATAGTAAAGAAATAGAATCTAATTTAACTTTTAATTCATATATTGGGGAACATACTGTTGAAATTCAAAGAAATGGATATAATTCGATTTCAGATAAGATTCATGTTTCCGAAAACAAAACGTTATTTAATTATGAACTTGAAAGAATTGGTGATATTAGATTAAAATTGATAGACAAAATTGATTGTTCAAATTTAAATAATCTTAATGAAATAAATTTTTCTTTATTGCCAGAAGTAGATGATGCTATTGCTAATAGAATTTCTAAAGCAATTGGTTATTATTTTGGGCAATCAATTGCATTAGATGAAATCAATAAACAATTTCCAGAATTTAGAAATCAAATTACATTATTAAAAATGCAATTCGATAGCAAGTTTTTAAAATCTATTCAATTTATGGATTTAATACTATTTAAACAACTTTTTAAGGAAAAAAAGGAATTGATCGAGTTTAAGAAAGACATGTTTAATTCAATTGAAGAACTTAATCTTGAATATTCATATGAAACAGCTATCGAAGCATTAGAAGAAATTGATAAAAGAATAAATGGCATAATGGATGAAGATATATTCACCAGTTTTCTAATATTTAATCCTGAATATTATTTTTTTCCAATCAATGAGTTTACAGACGGATGGAAAGAAAAATTCGAAACAGATGGTTCAGGGAAGTCAAATGGTGTAAAATTATCTCTTTATTACCCAAGAAGTTGGGAGATGAAAGAGGCAGAAAGACCCCATATAGTAAAAAAATTATCTCATCCAATTAATAATATAACAGTAATGCTGGCTGTTCTTCCTGTGCCAATTCAAGTAAAATTACTATTTAATAAGGGTATGTTAGAAGAATTTGCAGATGATAAAGAAATTATGCAAGAAACGATACCAGATGGTAGCACTTACATATCAAGTGGATATAATGAGATTGAAGGATTACCTGGTTATTGGATTCGATTTAAATCTCTTAAAAAGGATAATGATTACCATTTTATTATGGAAAACATTATTTATTCTACAATTTATAATAATAAACTAATTAATTTACAATGTGGTGTAATATCGGAAGTTGAAATAGATGATGAAAAATTTAAAATTTATGATTTTGAAAAATTCAAAATGTTGTTCAAGCAAATTGAGAATAGCATTACTATTGATAAATATTTAGAAAGAGATCCAGAATATATGAAAGGATATAGAGAAGGTTATTGGCTTGCAACAATTTTATTATATTTCTTTACATGGTTACTTTGGTTGTTTATACCTTTATTAATTAGGTTTGTGTTTGTTCGAAAACCTTTAACCAAAAAAACTACTTATATTGTAGTAAATATTCTGTTTGCAATTAATATTGTTATTGAACTTATTTATCTAAGCAGAATCATCTATTTTGTGTCAATATTCTTAGTTTATTATATATCATTTAGAATTTTTAGAATTATTAAGAAATAAAATGAATTTCCCTCGTTCCAATTCTCCTGCGTTGTAATGCAAATTATAAAATTTGTTTAAAAATAAGGAGTATTCATAATGGAGTTAATTTTTAACATATCAACTAATAATGATCTGAAAACCCTTTTTGATAATCTTTCAGTAGAAATTAAACATAGAAGAGAAGGAAGGCAACAGTTTTCTTTGGAACTGTGGGTGCTAAAACATTATTTACCAAAAATTGTAGACGAATTGGATTTTCCTATGAAAGTTTATAAAAATGAAAGTCCGGATTTTATTATTGAAACACGTGATTCCAAATTAGGTATAGAGATCACAGAAGCCACATCTGAATATTACCAAAAGTTATTGTATCAACTATCTTATAAACCAAATTACTTTCTTAAATTGAACAACATTCAGTATGGTAAGGAATATACAAACGAAGAATTGTATTCATTTTTAAAACCTAAAGGGACGCCAATATATGGATATGGTTGGAATGGATATCAGTGTGAAGATTTTGCATCTAGTTGGGTTCGAGATGCTGCACAGAAAAAGGTCTGTAAAATAAAAAGATGGGAAAAAGATTATCCAGTTAGAATAGTTATATACGATAACACACCAACAAATGATCTAAGAATGGATGTTCTTTCTGACTATTTAAATAAAAAAATATTAATGAACCAAGAATTAAATTCACATAGAATTGATTTTTTAAGTTCTGATGGTTCAATTATTTTAAAATCTATAAAAAATTTCATAAAGGATACGAAAATTTAATCAATCTCACGGACTCCAATGTTCGTGATACAAATAAAGGAGCATTACAATGAAAAGTAATTTTATGGCTAAATTCGACGAGCTTATTGTAGATACACAATTTTTTGTTAAAAAAAATATTGCATTAATTATCAAAAAAGAACCTGAATATGAGAAATTAATTAAATTAAGCGTTAACGCACATTCTTTACCAGTACAATTTTCAAAGTCTTACAATAAAATTAAAGAATCTTTTCCCGTACCAGAAAATACAGATGAAGCTATTATGCAATTTTTAGATAATATTTACAAACAACAAAAAAATTTAAATTTAATATCAGAATATACTGATTTTTTTGTATTCATAC
>SDBT01020875.1_pt1 | contig 10235 bp, 7 predicted proteins | sample 2277101 | NCBI WGS metagenome assembly SDBT01 (sample SAMN10404973, study PRJNA504765) | marine sediment metagenome | isolation source: marine sediment core GS10_PC15, 103 cmbsf | place: Arctic Ocean: Southern Knipovich Ridge | collected 2010
TAATAGCAGATTTGCAGGAAGAGGAGGCTTTGAGGATAGTGAAGGAAAAACTGCGAGCTGGTGAAGATGCCTTCAAGATCCTAGAAGACAGCCGCAATGCCATGGAAATTGTGGGCAAGCGTTTTGCAAATAAAGAGTATTTCATTCCAGACCTTATATATTCCGGAGAGATTTTGCGGGAAATAGCGGAAATAGTTAAGCCAAAGTTAACCGGGGCTACCGAGTTTAAGCGTCTGGATAAGGTTATCATAGGCACCGTAGCCGGTGATATACATGATATTGGTAAAAACATCGTCACCTTTATGCTGGATATCAATGGTTTTGAAGTCTATGACCTGGGTATAGATGTACCGGCACGGAAGTTTGTGGAGAAAGCAGAAGAAACCCAAGCCAGGATTATAGGCTTAAGCGGACTACTGACACTGGCTTTTGATGCTATGAAGGAAACTATAGAGGTTATAAAGAACGCCGGTCTGAGTGATAAGGTTAAAATCATGATTGGCGGTGGTCAAATTAATGATGAGGTGAGGAAGTATACTGGAGCTGATGCCTTTGGGACAGACGCTATGAGCGCAGTATTACTAGCTAAAGAGTGGTCAGGAGAAAAATGAGAATGGAGAAAACACCTGAAGAGCTTTTCCTGGAAAGAACCAAGAGGATTGAAGATGCTATCCAATTGAAAGTGCCCGACAGGGTCCCGGTAGCACCGAATTTTGGCTTTTTCTACGCCAAGTATGCCGGGATAACCCCTGAAGAAGCTCACTACGACTATGATAAATGGACGATGGCAATCAAAAAGACGGTTCTGGATTTCCAGCCAGATATGTACGTAAGCCCGCGAATGATTTTACTAGCACCGGGACCTGTGCTTGATATGGTTGACTTCAAACAAATTAAATGGCCCGGCCACGGAGTTTCCTCTAGTCATTCGTTTCAGTTCGTTGAAGAGGAATATATGAAAGCAGATGAATACGATGCCTTTCTTGAAGACCCCTCAGATTACATAATAAGAACCTATTTACCGCGTGTGTATGGAACACTGGAGCCCCTGAAAATGCTGCCCCCCCTTCGTTCAATGATGATGGGGTACGCCGCAGTGCATTTAACCGCTGCGCTGGCTAGACCGGAAGTTACTAATGCTATCTCGACCCTTTCCAAAGCGGGGATTGAATCACTAAGGTGGCGCACCATAATGGATTCCGTTCACGAAGAGCTTGGCGGTATGGGTTTTCCCTCATGCGCTCTATCAATTGCAGAGGCACCCTACGATGTAATTGGAGATTTTCTCAGGGGGACACGCGGGGTAATGCTGGATATGTATAGAAGACCGGATAAGCTCATTGAAGCTATCGAAAAAGTTTTACCAATGCAACTCCAGGCCGCGGTATTTATCGCCAAAAGGAGTGGAAATCCCCGAGTATTTATTCCACTCCATAAGGGTGCTGACGGCTTCATGTCCTTGGAGCAGTTTAAGACTTTCTACTGGCCCACTCTAAGAAGGCTCATCACAGGGCTAATTGATGAAGGGCTTACCCCTTGGGTATTTATTGAAGCCGATTACACGTCACGTCTGGAGACCATAAGGGACATACCGGAAGGAAAGGCTATCTATCACTTTGAGCTTACGGACATTTTCAGAGCAAAGGAGGTCTTAGGCGACGTGGTATGTATTAGGGGTGGGGTACCAAGCTCATTATTATGTATCGGTACGCCTCAGGAAGTCAGGGACTGCTGTAAAAAGCTGATTGACGTCGCCGGTAGGGGAGGGGGTTTTATCATGGATGCCTGTTCTGTTATTGACGACGCCAAGCCCGAAAACATAAAGGCAATGATAGATTTTACCAAAGAATATGGCGTATACGGGTTATAACCCCAAATCCTTATCGCAAGCTTCATATCTAGACTTTATCGCTATATTTTCTCAGTTAAATATTCGCCCTATTGAAGTCAATGGATATATTCGGTAATCAATTGACAATACCACAGAGCTTGCATTGGGGAGGTTCGTCATGTATGGATGGATGGGAACCATATTACGGGTAGACCTCACTTCGGGGAAGATAGAAAAAGAACCCCTGAGTGATTGGCTGAGGTTGAATTACCTGGGCGGTAGAGGCATCAATTCCAGGATTCTCTACGACAGCGTGGGACCGGAGGTTGATGCTCTCAGCCCCGAGAATGTTCTTATCTTTGGTACCGGCACTGTGGTGGGAACCATTGCTCCCTCCGCCGGCAGAATCACCGTAACCGCTAAGTCGCCGCTCACCGGAATACTGGGTGACGGAAATGCCGGAGGCCACTTCTCGGCAGAGATGAAACGCGCCGGCTATGACCACATCGTGTTTACGGGAAAGGCAGACCGTCCGGTATATTTATGGATTTCAGACAACCACGTTGAACTCAAGCCAGCGGAGCACCTGCACGGTAAGACTACCGTGGAGACTAATGATGAGATTCATAAGGAGCTGGGAGACCCGATAATTAAGACTGCTATCATAGGGATCGGTGGTGAGAACCTGGTTAGATATGCTTCTATAATATTTGAAAATTGCCATGCTGTGGGCAGGACCGGCATGGGTGCCGTAATGGGCTCAAAGAACCTGAAAGCAGTGGTAGTAAGGGGGACAAGAGGGGTACAGGTTGCCCATCCCGGACCTTTTATGAGGCTGTCAAGGAACCTTTATGAAAGAATAATCAATAGCCCGGTGTATAAAGGGCTGGCGTATTATGGCACGTCCTACTTCACTGCGGGGATGTACAGAAGCGGCTGGCTGGCAATCAAGAATGCGCAAACCAATGAATGGCCCGATGTACAAAAGCTGGAGCATAAAATTCTAAAAGGTGACTATTTCGTTAAGGAACTGGCTTGTACCTCATGTCCTCGTCACTGTAACCAGGCATGGGTTATCAGAGAAGGATCGTATGCCGGGACACGCGGCGCCAAAATTGAGTATGGGGCAATAGCTGGCTTCGGACCCGGGTGCCTCATTACAGATTTTGGCGCTATAGCTAAGATGAACAGTATGTGTGATGACTACGGAATCGATGTCGTAGAGATGGGAATTACCTTAAACACTGCTATGGAATGGTATGAGAAAGGACTGATTACTAAAGATGATACCGATGGCATTGACCTTAGCTGGGGGAATGCTGAAGGAGCCATTCAACTGATTAACAAGGTGGCAAGCAGGGAAGGATTTGGCAACCTGCTTGCAGAAGGACCGTTGAGAGCTGCCGAACAAATTGGTCGGGGAGCCGATAAATGTATTGCCCTGCATTCAAAGGGCATGACTTATGGCTTAGACGATATAAGGGCTATGAAAGGATATGCACTGAGTGTAGCTACGTCAACCAGAGGAGCTGACCATCTGCGAGGTATGTCTGGCTTGGAGATGATACCACAGGCATCAACCCCGGAAATACTTGAGAAACGGTTTGGTACCGCCGAAGCCGGTATCCCCAGCTCCTACAAAAAGGCACCCCTCGTCGTCTACTCTCAGAACCTGTGTACTCTAACCGATTGCCTCGAGTTATGCAAGTATACTACCGAGTTTCAAGGAGAAACGATAAACATCGCGGACCTTGCTGCCCTGTTTTCTCTAGCCACCGGGGTAGAGATGGATGAAAAGGCGATGTCGACTGCAGCCGAAAGGATCTACACCGTTGAGAAAGCATTCCTGGTAAGAGAAGGGATGACCAGGAAGGACGATATAGTGGGTGGTAAGTGGGGTAGTGAGCCGATAGTCGGGGGCCCCTCCGCAGGTGAGAGAATCGACCCTAAGAAATTCGATAAACTCCTGGATGAGTACTATCAGTTAAGGGGCTGGGACTCGATGGGAATTCCGACTATATCTACTTTATCGGCGCTGGGCTTGGAAGACATCGCCGAGGAAATTAAGACAAAAAGCCAATAGTATATAGAAGCTTCAAACACAATCAGAGATGTGATATGTCCTTTTACTGGATTCCTAATATATATATTCAACTCAAGCCTTCAGAGCGCCGAAAGCGATTAGAAATCAAAGGACTAATTGGGAAAAATGGGATAACTAAAAGGGAACCATTTTACTGGTAACTCTAACTTAAAAGGTGGACCAATTACTGTGGTCGATAGACCCAGGTGTCACTGCGGGCGGGCTGTGGTGCCAGTTGCATACACCCATGACTCCCTAACCTCTACATCGCCGCTCTCGGACAGAGCCTGCACAGCGCCCTCGGCCAGTCCCTCCGCACACCTGACATCCAAGGAGCGGTCTTTCTGTATAATGGCGCGGGTGATGTCGCTGATGGTTGATGGTCCGTTGGCAAGGCATGTCTTGACCAGACCCAACAGGGAATCCACTGTGAAGTCGGCACATATATTATCGATGATAAACTGCAGCGTTTTCATATGATGTTACTAGTTTGCCTTCGCCTGGCGTAGACAAGCATACTCAACGACCAGTTCTGTATAGACTCGCATTTACCACTTGTCTCAGCTATAGCTAGTCCCGCAAATGCTCTCCGAAGAACTCAAATACTTTCTGCCACGCATCCATCGCCTGCTGCGGTCGGTAGCGGTCCGTATGATAGTACCAGAACCCGTGACCCGCACCATCATATCGATGGAACTGGTAGTTCTTTCCGTGCCTCTTAAGCTCTTCCTCGTGCCGGTTCACCTGCTCCGGCGAAGGGCTCTGGTCATCGTTGCCAAAGATACCTAGCAGAGGACAAGCCAGGCTACTGGTATAGTCAATGGGGGCGACAGGCTGGGCCGTGGTCAACTCCTCGCTCGAAGCGACAACTCGGCCACCCCAGCATTCGACTGCTGCATCGAGACCACTAACCCGGCATGCTACTAGAAATGAGTGGCGACCACCGGAGCATGTACCTATTATGCCGACTTTGCCGTTGGAGTAAGGCAAAGCTCTGAGGTATTTCATGGCCCCATCGCAATCACCTACCACGTTATCATCTGGCACGCCGCCCGCACTGCGAGCCTGTGCAGCCACTTCCGCTGGCAACCCATGACCGAACCGACAGTACACATCAGGGCAGATAGCCAGATACCCGTGCTGTGAGAATCGGCGGGAAGTCTCACGATAGAACTCATCCCATCCCGGCATATGAGCGACCAAGACTATCCCTGGGAATGGGCCCTTCCCCAGCGGCCGTGAAAGGTAGGCATGTATAAGATCACCGTTATGGCCTGCGATGGTGACTGTCTCGGCTAACATCCCTTCGTACTCATCAGTCCTGAACTGGTTCCACATGAGTTTCCTCCTTAAGTACCGATAGTTCGATCCGCAGTTTTCTGCCGTTCTGTTATCCAGGTCTATGGCTACGCCAGCGAAAGGGCAGCTTCAGGCCAAACCATGCCACAAAATATATCAATACACACCAGGCTCTATTTTATACTTTGCGGAACAACTTGTAAAACAATTCGTCAGATTATTTAGCGCATAAAGGTTCCTTTTTATCCCCGAGGTAACAGAACGTCATTTTGTGCAATAAATAAAGGAATAGTTATGGCCTACCGGTAACTCTAACTTAGAAAGTGGTATAGTATACGGGGGCAAGCCACCATTAAGCCCTAAAGGTATACCCTTTTTGACTATGAAAGAAACCAAAGGCATTCCTTACAAGTGGTTGGTATTACTGACGGTATCTATCGGTACTTACACGTCAACATTGGATGCCAGTATAGTTAATATTACCCTTCCAAGACTCACCAAAGTCTTTGAAGTAGAACCCTCCGTAGTGCTATGGGTACCTGTAGCCTTCCTTCTGGTAAGTACGGGCCTTATGCTTACCCTGGGCAAGGCAGGTGATGTATTCGGCAGAAAAAGAGTTTATGTTCTGGGTTTCGCCTTGTTCACTGCTGGTTTAATATTTTGTTCCTTGTCTCAGAACATAGTCCAGTTAATATTGGCACGCGCAGTACAAGGAATAGGTGCAGCAATGATCATGGCTCTTAGCGTAGCTATAATCACTGCTGTTTTTCCGGATAAGGAGCGGGGTAAGGCTTTGGGAATATGGGGGTCAGTTGTTTCTGCAGGATTACTAACCGGACCTGTTCTTGGCGGCTTGCTATTGGATTTACTTGACTGGAGAGCTGTCTTTTACGTCAGAATACCCATTGGTATTATCGGTTTGGTTATGGCCAGAATATTTCTAAGAGAGCAGAGAGAGTCTAATACCGACTTCAAATTTGATATCAGGGGGACAGTCACCCTCTTCGGTGGTCTTTCGTCTTTGCTTCTCTTTTTAAATCTCAGCGGCAGGTTGGGTTTTCTATCACCCCTGGTTCTAATCCTGATCAGCCTTACGTTAATCTTGCTCGTCTTATTTGTGGTGTTTGAGAAAAAGGCGGCTTACCCTATAGTTGACCTGAGTCTATTCAGGAATCGCCTCTTCGTTAGCGGTAATATTAGCCTCGGAATCATGTTCTTTGCCAATTCAGCAAATATATTTCTTATGCCTTTTTACCTAATAGATGCGCTTGGTTATTCTGCTTCAGAAGCAGGACTGATTACCGCAATAATTTCCCTGACCGCTCTTTTGATTGCACCGCTAAGTGGATGGTTGTCAGACAAAATAGGTCCGATGCCATTGTGTACAGCTGGATTTGCCTTAGTTTCTCTGGCTCTTTTTCTTCTAAGTGGTCTCGGTATTGAATCGAGTGACACTAATATACTGGTTAAGCTTTTTATCCTCGGTCTTGGAATAGGACTGTTTGGGGCGCCAAACAACAGTTCAATAATGGGCTCAATACCTAACGATAAGTTGAGTACAGCGTCGGCAATGATTGCTACCGCACGACAAGTAGGAATATCTAGTGGTATAGCCATTTTTGGTACAATTTTCACAATCCGGCAATTATACTATTCCAGTCAACTCATTCATGGCGACATCGATCCACTATCATTACATAAATTATCTCTCATTGGCAGTTACCAAGATACTATATTTATTGCTGCGATTATTTGTAGTCTCGGTATATTTACCTCTTTAGCCCGTGGCAAAAAGTAACTGGGTTAGTTTTTGGGGGGCACGTCAACCACTTCTACAATGCGGGCACCTGATTCATCGTAATATTCGGTTGATCCAGGTAGATATTTGCTTTTATCCAATTTAAGAAAATCCACAGCATTGTTAAAATATATATCCTGTTTCTGCTCTTCAGATAGAAATGTGGGCTAATTACTGGGGGCAAGTTAATCGTCGCCTGAGTCTCGGGAAGCCTCACAATATTATGAACAAGCTCAGGCAACTGCTGCTACAGGCAATCTCTACGTTGCTTTGGCGTCACCTACCTGGACATTATCCTCGTTGGGTATACGGTCCTTAATGGCCTCAAAGACTTTTGGACTTACCCATCGTAGTGAATCTAGACCTCCCTCTCCCTGCATGAAACGCTTGGACAGCAGGTAGTTTCGGGAGACACCAACCACACCGGGTGTCTGCTTCCCTCCAGCAGCGTTAGCCAGTATATTCCAGGTTAAGCCCTCGGGAGCTTGCCCCTGGTAGTTACGCTCAATAATCCCGAACCCGTTAAGTGATTGGAGCCAAAACACGAGGTACTGAAAACATCCACAGTTCGTATGCGGGAATTCCCTCAAACCATGAAGTTGAACTCGCTTAATGTGACTTGGGGATAGTTTTTCCACTGCTTTGTTAACGGATGTATATTCCCCATACTCAGGATCCGTACCTACACCCACTTCAATGGAGCCCCGTATGAGTTGATCTTCTAAATCACGCCGTTTCCACGGGTGTCGCGATGCTCCGAAGAGGGCAGCGGACTTTACCTGCAATCGGTCCTTACCACACATTGGAGGACGATCAGGGGTAACAATACACACATGGTCCCTGGCAAAAGGTTGGCACTCCAAACAATAGTGGAAATATTGCACGGTGTCATCTGACTCATTCTCTATTATCTCGTTTCGCTTGGTTCGGAAAAGATCCGCCCTTTCCTTTGCCTTTTTCGTGTCATCACCGGTAATAATCTTCACATGGACTTTTTCAATATAGGGGAATTCGTAAAGTATCCATTTATGGAGTGCTTCAGCTATCATCAATGCGTCTGGTTTCACCCCTTCAGCGCAATTAATCACCAGGGCACCATCTCCCGTAATTTCCGCACGTATGCCTGCTATTGAACTAATCCCCCTGAGCGCTGTTTTCTCAATGTAGTTGGATGTGGATACATCAAGTCTTTTGTCCCCGATTTCAATTATTATACCTATATCATCACAATCTGAAAGGTCATTACTCTTCGGTAGCACTATCCCATCCTTTACATTTCCGGGTATGAGCACAAAAAATGAATCTCCACTACCGACGGTAGTGACGGTTTCAAACTTTTCAAATACATTTGCGGGATTACAGAAGTCGGGTAGTTTAATTATCTTGTCCTGTACTTCCTTTATACGCAAATTCGGAAACTTTGTCGCCGCCTCTATGATGTTATCGCTGCCATCGGCTCGTACATATCTGCCAAGATTCCAGGGATAACTACTGGGTACTACGGCAGGTGCCCCCATTTTCATCAATCCGAGAAGGAGTAATTCCTCCACTGGTGTGAGCTCTCCATCTGCAACAACTACACCTGGCATATCCTTTTCGAGGAAATGTGACATCTCGTGAGAGTCTCCCGGAGTAATCGTGCCCCAGACCATTGCGTAGCGCACCATAAGCTGCAAAAAATAGATGGCAGCCGTCTCCCGAGGTCCCGAGTCGATGACGTTCTCCACATCAGCTCCGTTCTGGGCGAATACCAGGAAGTCGCGTTCTATGAACTTCTGTGCCAGTTCGGAATGGTCACTACTCCCCATCAGGAAAACCCATCCCGAGCGCCATTTCGAACCGAAGAAAACACGGCTTCGTGTTTGTTCGTCAGTAAGAAAGTATTTGTCACGGTCTGGAGAAGTCGCCTCTATCACTTCAGCCATAACCATGGCTGTTTCACACATTCGCTCAGGCGAAGCGGACTCCAGGTTGTGAGCACTACGACGCAAACTTTCCATATCTACTTTTTGCCCAAGGTATGCCATAGCTGCAGGCTGACCGAATTCAGTACCGTTAAAATCCTGCGAATCCTGCGGAAGGCTTTCCAGGAGTTTCTTAAAACCCCGGTTATTTTGCTGAACCGCATTATCATTCATATAAGTTCACTATTTCCTTTCTCTGTCAAGTATTGCCCGGTTAAGAAACTAGAATATTTACTATTGTTATGCGAAACCCTATCTGTCCAATCATAGGGGTGCAGTCCACCCCAGAAAACTATTCGCTTTCCTCTTTCTTGCCACCCTCAACCTTGTCAGCTTTACCTTCCTCTTTCTTGCCACCCTCAACCTTGTCAGCCTCACCTTCCTCTTTCTTGCCACCCTCAACCTTGTCAGTTTTACCTTTCTCTAACGAACGACCACTGTTGCTCCGATTATCGGTAACATAAAACCCGGAACCTCTGAAAATTATTGCCGACGGGGAGAATAGCCGGCGGACCTTGCCCCAACACTGGGGGCAACAGGGACTTCCTTCATCCTCGTCAAAACGCCTCTTCAGTTCAAAGCGACAGGCGCATTTTTCACATTCGTATTCATAGATAGGCATCATGACCCCCAGAGTTTTAAAGCTATTTTACCATAGCAGCCTGCCTAAGTCCCAGTTCGAAATGGGAAATCCCTCGACCAAGACACTTTCCCTTGGTTTCAGGTGATTGACCTCATGGAGTTCTGTAAAACCCTTGTTGAGTAGCTAATTCACGATAAAGCTATTCTATGGTGACCTGCGCCCCAAAAACTGTACCAGCTATATTGTTAAATTAAGGCTAAAAAAGGAACCATTTTACCGGCAACTCTAACTTAAAAGGTGGTACAATTACTTGGGGTAGGTCAACTTGGCATATTAACAGCCAGTTAGTAAAGTGTATTAATATAGCCACACTAAAATAGGGAAAGGAGAATAATCATGAGCACTGAATTTGGTGAGATGTCAGCTAAAAAACTGACGAAACAGCTACCTAAAGAGGAGATAGGGGCGCTTATCTCTAATTTCTTTAAAGAACAGGCTATGTGCACCCTCGCTACCTGCAAAGACAATATACCCAGAGCTACACCGTTGGAAGCCTTTGCCGATGGGCTGATGCTGTACATCACTGCCGACCCTGGCACTAAGGTGGAGAACGTCAAGGCAAATCCAATGGTCGCTATTGCTATGTGTAATCAGATACATCCTGATTGGTCAGGTGA
>SDBT01020876.1_pt1 | contig 10235 bp, 9 predicted proteins | sample 2277101 | NCBI WGS metagenome assembly SDBT01 (sample SAMN10404973, study PRJNA504765) | marine sediment metagenome | isolation source: marine sediment core GS10_PC15, 103 cmbsf | place: Arctic Ocean: Southern Knipovich Ridge | collected 2010
ATCATTGGAGAGACAGATACTTGAGCACAATGAACGAGTTTTCCAAGTTTTCCATTTCAGTAAGGTTGTTCCTCAAAAGTTATTCGTGGCGCCGCATTAATCCGGTTCCATGGACACCGCTTCGCAAGTCGCTAGTACAAGAAGAGCACTTTTTAATAAGGAAGACATCCCAAAAAATTCAAAGAACATATGATTTTTTGGGATGTCATGAGCTAGCCTCGATCCAGAACCGAACCGTCAGGAACGGTCATAGGCTTGTTCGACTCGTTAATGAGTCGAACGTCTCCTTTAAGCACAACATCACGGCCGAAGGTCCAATCCCCAATCACTTCAAGACGCCTACAATCGACGAGTGAGGGCGCGCCATGAGGAAATCGGGCCTCGAAGTCGGCGAGCATTTTGAAGTGGGCCGAATCCAAGCTCACCCAAAGAGAGCCCGCTCGGCGCTCGGGGTTGGCGACGATTTGATAATCGTCGGTCAATAGGTATGCATCCGAGCGTAGCGCTAGAAGCTCGTTGGTGGTTTTGACCGGCGCGAACCGGGAACGAGGAACCCGAATGGCTAGAGCCCCTTCGAAAACGGAAATGGCTGCTCCCATGGCCGTTTCCAGTTGGTAGACGGGCGTCGAGTCTTTGTCGAGGGGATCGACGGTTTTGGCGTTTCGTATCATGGGAAGGCCAAGGTTGCCGCCTCTGGCTTTCAGGGTCTGCTCCAAACGACTCAAGTCGAGCCACAGGCTGTTGGTATTGAAGTATCGGTGGCGGGCCACATCCTGAAATGCTTCCCTATCTTGAGAAGGGCATTGCGCCGACTCCCGCAGCAAGAGCCTCCCATTGGGTCGGCGGGCGAGGTGGCCCCCTTTTTTATCCATCTCGGTGCGGTCGGCAACTTCCATCAAGAAAGGGACTTGATTGTCGACCAAGTAGCCGAGCATTGCGGCGTCGAGCACCGCGCCGAGGTTATCGGAGTTGGAGACAAAGGCATAGCGGAATCCTGCCTCCAGCATCTCGTCCAGTAAACCACTCGCCATCAAGGCGATGTAGAGGTCTCCGTGACCGGGAGGACACCATTCCAGTGCGGGGTCTTGGGGCCAGGATACGGGGCTCAAATCCTCCTGGGTGATCTTGGGCGCCTTGTGCTGAAGGAAGGAGAGCGACAGACGGCCACCGAGCTCCCGGTAACGCTCGAGCGCCTTCAAAGAATCGGAGTCGGTTGCGAAGCTGTTCATGAGCACCAGCGAGACGCCGGCGCCGAGCGCCTGCCGGGCAATGATGTCCAAGAAAGTCAACCCATCGCGGACCACTAACAAGGACTTGGCTCGATCCAATCCCATGCTGGTCCCGAGCCCGCCGTTCAGCTTGATCACCACGGTCCGGGGCAAGGCAGCCTCGCCGACCTCGCGAAATCGCGCCTCCAGGTTTTCCAAGTTCGGTAGGCTCTCCACCGGCTGGATGTCGGACTCGGGGATGAGTCCGGTCTCACCTTTAGCTAGTTGATCGTGATAGTAAGCAAACGTGTCGATGAAGAAATCGGGGAGCCCCTCTGATTTCATGCGCTCGGCAAAGGGAGAGAACCGGCTGGCCTCTTTGCGCCTCTGCGGTGAAACCCCGGTCTTAGAAGGGAACGTCGTCTTCCTTTGCATCGAACGGCTCGGGGGTTTCTTCAGGCCCGGGCGGGGAAGGCGAAGAGGAGGGTTCGCCTCTTTCCGAATTTTCACCACCCCGGCGGCCCCCGAGCATGACCATCTGGTCGGCCTTGATCTCGGTGGTGTAGCGTTTGTTGCCGTCTCGATCATCCCAGGACCGAGTTTGGAGGCGCCCTTCAATATACACTTGCTGGCCTTTGGTCAGGTACTCTTTCGCTATGTCCGCAAGCTTGGCCCAGGCTACGACACGGTGCCACTCGGTGCGTTCCTGTTTTTGACCGTTTTGATCCGTCCAGCTGTCGGTGGTGGCAAGGTTCAAAGTCGCCACCGACGTGCCGGACTTTGTGTAGCGGACTTCCGGATCCCGTCCCAAGTTTCCAATCAATATGACTTTGTTGACGCCTCTCATGAGTGCCCTCCTGTTAGCGGCGATTCGAGTCCGCACTGGGCTGGTAGGTTCTCAGCACCTTGAGTCGCTGGCTTGCGTTTCTCTCCACTTGGGTGCGAGGGAACAGCTCGATGACCCGTTCGAGCTGCTCGATGGCCTCGTCTTTTCGGCCCAGCGATTCGAGTGCCATCGCTTTCTTGTAACTGGCTTCGGCCAGTTTGTTACTATCCGGATACATTCGAAGGACATCTTCAAAAGACTCGAGCGCCCGTTTGTACTGACGCTGAGCCATCAGACACTCACCAATCCAATACTGGGCGTTGTCTGCCAGATCGCTTTCCGGGTAACGCTGGATGACCTCTTTGAATCCGGAAATAGCCAATGGGTAGCGCATCTGTGTGTAATCCGTGTAAGCCTGGTTGTAAAGCTCCACCGGACCCGGAGCGACGGCCGCAACCGAAGGAGCGGCAGCAGCCGTCGCCTCACCGGATCTCGACGGCGGCATCGGCGGGGAAGCGGCTGCCCCCTGGCCGGACGGAATGAGCAGCGGTTGCTGCGTCTGACGCAACGACGCCATCTCACGCCGCATATTCCCGATGCGCCCATTGGTTTCGTCGAGGCGCGAGGAAAGAATGGAAAGGCCATCCTTGACATCCTGAAGCGTCGTTTGAGTATTGGCAAGAGTCTTCCGGACAAAGGATTCATCTTCGCTGGCTTTGGCGTTCAATTGGTTCAGCAGGCGTCCCAGCTCAGCTTGAGCAGTCTGCAATTGAGTGACCTGAGCCTGAAGTTGCCGCAACTCGGCAAGAATCATCTCTGTGTCCTTGTTGGCTGCAGAGGTGGAAGTCGGAGCCATGGTGACGACAACGACCGTAGCGGCGAGGATCCAAACCATGAGTTGCCAAAATCTCATTTTTCCTGCTCCGTTTACTTGGACGTAATGACGATGTGGCCGCGCCGATTGCGGGCCCAAGCCGCTTCGTTGTGTCCCAGGTCGGAAGGGAACTCCTTGCCGTAACTGATTTTTTTCACCCGGGTCTCCAAAACCCCGAGGCCGACCAGATAATTATAAGTCGCATCGGCCCGTCGTTCTCCCAGAGCCAGGTTATATTGTACCGTCCCCCTCTCGTCACAGTGCCCTTCGACGAGTATCGTCACACTTGGATATCGAAGGAGCCACCTGGCATGAGACTCGAGCAACGAGCGAGCCCTGGAGCTCAAAGCCGCGCTGTCGTAATCGAATGGAATATCGGTGAGAGGCGATTGGGCATTGATGTTCTCCAAGCTCTGGGAAAGGATATCTTCCGATTCATCCACTCTAGCGAGCCTATCCTCGGTGCCTGGGCTGTACGGCTCGGGCGTGGGAGCCGCGGTCTCCGGCTCGGGGATGGGTGTGATGGCCGGTGCCGGAGCCTGCGTCGCCGGTTGGCGGGGCTTTTTTGAGCAGCCGGCAAAGCCTATACCGAAGATCAGGGAAATGAGCAGGCTAGATGTCCGCATTAACGGTCTATGGAAACTCACCGCGTTACCTCCTTGTTCAGGGCGGCGCCGGAGAGGGCCCCCATTTGGGAGTGGTGTTGTTACCGCCCCGGGTAATCTGGTGCTGGTTCGACCCGTCCCGGTTCATGGTAAAGACCTGTGCACTGCCGGAGCGAGTCGATGTAAAGACCAAATGTAAACCGTTGGGCGCCCAGCTCGGGCTTTCATTACTTCCTCTCCCGGTGGTCATTTGACGTACTTGGCCAGTTTGAAAGTTATACACCACGATGTCGAAAGGTCCTCGCTCGATTCGTGACGCCCAGGAAATCTCGCTGAACTCCCGAGAAGGTGACCAGGTAGCGGCGTCGTTGTAGGAGCCATCGAACGAGAGCCGGCGAACGTTCAAGCCGTCCATATCCATTACATAGATTTGCGGAGCGCCCGTTCGATCGGAAGTAAAAGCAATCTCCCGTCCATTGGGCGACCAGCAGGCCGATGTATCGATCGCCTGATGGTGCGTCAGTCTCTGGAGGCCCGAGCCATCGGCCTGGACGAGGTAAATCTCCGAGTTGCCGTCCCGGGTTGACGTAAATGCTATTTGGCTCCCATCGGGAGACCAGGCGGGTGTAAAAGACATCCCGGGTCCAGCTACCAACTGATCGCCACGTCCCTCGTAGATGAAAGCGCGATACAAGTCGGGTCGGCCTCGACGGTAGGAGGTGTATGCCAGCGCCCGACCATCAGGGGACCAGGTGGGGGTGAGGTTGAGCGAACCGTTGGCGGTGAGGGGTCGTTGTCCATACCCATCGTAGTCCATGATGTAGAGCTCTTTACTCTGGCTCCCACGCCGGTCACTGGTGAAGGCGATCTTGGTACGAGCCACTCCCCGGTAGCCCCTGGCAAGCAGCAGAACGTCGTCTGCGATCTGGTGAGCCATGGTCCGGGCCGAATCGATCCTGCCTTCGTATCTTTTTCCGAAAACCATCTCCTGGGCCTGGGTCGCGTAGATTCGGACCTCGGTGACCAGCTTGGTTTGTTGAATCTCGGCCGTTCCCATTACCAAGATGTCCGTTCCAATCGACTCCCACTGGTAATAGTCGATGGACGAGGGAGTGATCGGACCGCTGATGAGCCGGTACCGATCCTTGGGCACCAACCGGTAAACAGAGGCAAACTGCAGGTCGGACCAGGTTAATTCGGAAAGGATCCCGGCGGGCTCGGCGGCGGCAGTTCCCCGTATTTCGAAATCAGGAAGCGCCATGTAAATCGGCCGGCCCGGGCGTTCCATTCTCAAGTACCAATCCGAGGATGTAGGCGGTTGAAAGGTTTGCCCTGACGGTTCCTGCGACAAGACACCCGAGAGGAAGGGAACAAGCGCCAGGACCCCCAACGAAAACACTCTCATCGATTTAGCCATCTCAATTTTGGTCCGAGTAAAGGAATTGAAGGTGTATGCCGACCCGATCCCTGGGATAGGAATTGGGTAGGGGTGATAACGGATCGGAAAGGTAGACAGCTCTCTCGGCTGCCCGGTCCAGCACCGCGATTCCGCTCGACGTCTCGACTTCGACGCTCTCGAGATGACCATCCTTGAAGATGGTGAAACGGATGACGACCACCGTTTCTCCACGTACCGGGACTCGTTGCCAATGAAGGTTTATGCTGCTGAGCATTTGCTGAACGTAATAAGAATATTCGAAGTCCTGATCGAAGGCCGAGCCCCCGCCGACCCCTCCCAGTCCCAAGCCGGGAACTCCCGCCGCGCCTTGGAGCTTGGCCGATGGAGCGCTCGCCGCATCCTTTCCCACCAAACCCGAAGAGGTTTGTTCTTTTCGGCGCCGACGCTTGGGTTTGGCGTCGGGCAACGGAAGCTGCTCGCGATCTTCCTTGGTGGGACGTACGACTCGTGGCTCCTTTTTTTCAGGCTCGGGTGGCTCAGGGCGCGGCTCCGGTGGCGGAGGTTCGGGTGGTGAAGGCGAGCCTCCGCCCCCGCCGCTGCCTGGCCCCGGAGAGCCGGGAACGATCCAGGCGACTCCCGGTTGCAGCAGAACCGGCTCCGTTTGGGAGGCTTTGGCCGCAACCACGAAACCGACAAAAAACGCCACGTGAAGCGCCCCCGACCACATCAACATGGTCCGAAAAGGGTCGTTCTCGAACGCCGGGGTGTGTTTCAATTCGAACGTTTCTCCTCAGGGTAGACGTAGACCATTCCTATCACATCGACCCCGGCGCGTTTCATGATCTCCATCACCGACATGATCTCTTTGTACTTGAGCTCTTCATCGGCGCTCAGGTAAGCGACTCTCAATCCGCGCATTTCAACCGCCTCGCGCAGCCTCTGCTCCAGTAAAGCCCGGTTCACTGCGCGATTATCCATATACGTCCGCCCCTGGCGATCCACGGTCACCCGGACGGCCTCGGTGGCTTGATCTTTCCGGATGCCCACCGCCGGCAAGCTCACATCGAGGGTTCGAACCAACATGGGGGCGGTGATCATGAAAATGATGAGCAGAACCAAAACGACGTCCACGAAGGGAGTCACATTGATCTCGGACATAACGCTTGGTGGATCGCGACGGCCTCGCGCGACGGTCAGAGCTTGCAAGGCCGCTCCGCCGGCACCGCCTGCACTCGTCCCACCGCCGCCAGCCATCATGTCGGTCGATTCCTGTTAGGTGAAATTCCTCTCGATGATCGTCAAATATTCCAGTGAGAAATCGTCCATTTCAGTAGAGAAGCGTTTTACCCAGTTCACATAGAAGTTGTAGAAGATCACCGCCGGAATGGCAGCGGCCAGCCCGGCCGCCGTAGCAACCAGTGCCTCGCTGACTCCCGGAGCCACCACGCTGATGTTGGCTGCCTGCACCACACCGATGCTGTGGAAAGCATTCATGATGCCCCACACGGTTCCGAACAAGCCGATAAAGGGAGTCGCGCTGCCCGTGGTGGCAAGAAAGGCGATTCGCTTTTCCAACTTCATCACCTCGATGTTGGACGAACGCACCAGCGATCGCGCCACACTCTCCAAGCTCTTGATCTGAGAGGTGCCTTGTTCCGCCTTTTCGGCGCCTCCCGGATTCCCCTTTTCTTCCCGGGAACGAAGCTGGTAGTCAAGCTCATTGTAGCCCGCGAGGAACATTCCCACTAGAGGACTGTCTCGAAGCTGGTTGCAAACCGTCCGAACTTCGGAGAACTTCTTGCTTCGACGAAACACCTCGAGGAAGGCGTGCGAGTGAGCTTCGGCTCGCCGGAAGACAACCCACTTGCTTAAAATGATCGCCCAGGAAACGAGAGAAAAGGCGGCCAAGATCATGAGAACCACCAGGGCCACCGCTCCAGAGTCGGCTATGAGCCGAATCGGATCGAGTCCGGATGTGCTCTCAAGGGGAGTTGTGGTGATTTCCTGTAGAGGCGCCAATATACTCCTAACCACTAGATAATGATGTTCGCATGTCAAACTACCACAAGGGCTTGCGGTCTGTCAACGAAACCACACATCGGAGGGATTTTTGCCAGTTTTGCCACGCCTGACTGTAGGTATTTCCCCCCGCTTGATTTTAGCCGGAGAACCCTTTAGGCGGAGAAAGTTGAGAGAGTGCTTTCTGGTAATCGAACCGGTATGCTACATTCCATTCGAGAGAGTTTGGATTTGCCGATGCTGCATTGGATTCGAGTTAAAAATATCGCGGTCATCGACGAGCTCGAGGTGAGCTTCGAGCCGGGACTCAACTTGGTTACCGGTGAAACCGGCGCTGGAAAGTCCTTACTAGTCGATGCACTCGGGCTGGCTCTCGGCTCGCGTGCTTCCACCGACCAAGTTAGAACCGGGGCCTCGAGCGCCGTGGTGGAGGGCTGCTTCGAGCTTGTGCCCCTTCCCGAGAAATTGCAGGTTCGGTTAGCCACTGCGGGAATCGATGTCGACCGGGGAGAAATCATCATTCGGCGCGAGATTTCCTCGTCGGGCCGGGGAAGGGTGGCTGTCAATGGTTGCGCGGGAGGGAGCTCCTTGCTGCGGGATATAGCTCCTTACCTCGCCGATATCCACGGTCAGGGAGAAAATGCGAGCCTGCTACGACCGGAAGCAGGACTCGAACTTCTCGACCGGCTGGCAAGCAACGAGTCTCTCAGGGACAAAGTAGGTGAGTCTTACCGCCGGTGGGTGGAGCTAGGGCGTGAAAAGGGCGAGCTGGCAAGGCAAGCCAAGGATTTGCAGGCACGTCAGGAGCTTCTCGAGTTTCAAGCCGCGGAGATCGATAAAGCAGGCATCGAGGTGGGAGAAGATCAAGCTCTGGAGGAAGAGCGGCAACTTCTGGTGCATGAGGAACGGCTCCGCAGCGCCGCCGATGACGCCTACCGGATCCTTTATGACGCAGAAAACTCGGTGCTTTCGGGATTGGCCCGGGTCTGGAAGCGGGTGGCGGAGCTCGCCGAGATCGACTCTCGGCTGGCACCTTTCATTGAAAACCAATCTCCTGTGTCCTCGCAGCTCGAAGACCTGGCGCTATTCCTCCGCGACTATCGAGAGCAGATTCGTTTCACTCCGGGACGGCTCGATCAAGTCGAGGAGCGTTTGGCGTTTCTGGGGCGACTCAAGAAAAAATATGGAGGAAGCCTGGCATCGGTGATCGCGCACCGGCAGGACTGCCGCCGGTCGCTGGAACAGTTCGAGAACAAGAACGCACATTTGACCGAGCTCCAGGACCAGATCGCTGCTGCCGGAGAGCGGTTTTTGGATTCGGCGCGGGATTTATCTGCACGGCGGCGACAAACCGCACATGCTTTTGAAAAGCGCGTCGAGCGCGAGCTCCGAGGTCTGGCGATGGAAAAGGCCCGCTTCGCAATCAAAATATCCGATGCACGAGACCACATCGAATCAACCGCCGGTTGGCGGGAGACCGGCTTCGACGTCGTCGAGCTTGCCTTCTCCGCCAATCCAGGCGAGGAGCTCCGGAGTGTTTCCCGAATTGCTTCCGGGGGGGAGTTCTCGCGATTCATGTTGGCCCTCAAATCCTTGGGGACAAAAGGGGAACAGCCGAAAACACTCATTTTTGATGAAGTCGACACGGGAATCGAAGGCCGGGTCGCCGATGTCGTGGGCCAGAAGCTCAAGGAGCTTTCGAGAGCCCATCAGGTGATTTGCATTACCCATCTTCCCCAGATCGCCAGTTTCGCCGATGTTCACTATCTTATCAAGAAAACGGTGTCTCATGGAAGAACGGCAACGCAGGTCGAACGGCTCGACCACCAGGGCCGGGTGGAGGAAATCGCCCGGATGCTTGCCGGCGCTGTCATTACCGATAGTGCTCGCCGTCACGCGGAACAACTGGTTGCTGGCAAAGTTAGGAATAAAATTTAAAGCATTACTTGAGGTTTAGAATGGAAACCGTTATCCAAAAAGACATGATCAGGAGGTATCTCGTTGAAACCTGGGGCTGTCAGATGAATGTGCATGACTCGGAAAAAATTGCCGGGAGCTTACGAGTGATGGGCTTTCTGCCGACACAAGATGAGTGTGCCGCGGATGTAATCATTTTGAACACGTGCAGTGTTAGGGAAAAAGCCGAGGAGAAGGTATATGCTCGGCTGGGTACGCTGAAGAAACTCAAGGATGGACGACGTCCCATCATCGGACTGGCCGGCTGTGTGGCCCAGCAAGCAGGGGAGTCTGTTTTTTCCCGAGCACCTTACGTGGATTTTGTATTAGGAACTCAGAGTTTGGTCATGCTTCCCGAAGTTCTAAATCGGGTCTTGCGCCATGGAGAAAAGGTTGTGGAGGTCGGCCGGCACCCGGAGAACCTCGACATCTCACCCGAACAAATTGAACGGGTTCCGAGTGTCAAGGCTTTTATCACGGTGATGGAAGGGTGCGATAACTTTTGTTCCTTCTGCATCGTGCCATTTACCCGAGGAAGAGAAAGGTGCCGCACGGTGTCCAACATCCTGAAAGAAGCCCGCTCGCTTGGGGAATCAGGATTCAAGGAGATTCAGCTATTGGGGCAAAACGTCAATTCCTACCGTGATCCCGAAACGGGTCAGACCTTTGCGGAGCTCGTCGATGCGGTTCACGAAGTCGAAGGTATCGAGAGGATCCGATTTACATCTCCTCACCCCAAAGACTTCGACTCGGCGCTATTCGCCCGCTTTCGCAGCCTTCCCAAACTGTGTCCCCACATGCACCTGCCGGCCCAATCGGGTTCGACGTCGGTTCTGGAGCGGATGCGGCGAGGTTACACCCGTGAGCAGTATCTGGAGAAAGTGAACGAGGCCCGCCGAGCGGTGCCAGATATCGCCATTGCAACGGATCTCATCGTTGGATTTTGCGGTGAAACGGACGATGAGTTCGAAGAGACTTTGAGTCTGGTTCAAACCGTTGGTTACGATAGCATTTTTTCGTTCAAGTACTCTGCCCGGCCCGACACCCTGGCTGAGCGGCAATTGCCGGACGACGTGCCTGAACAAGTAAAAAAGAAGCGCCTGGCCCGTCTTCAAGAGATCCAGCGACACATGCAACTCCGCAAGAATACCGGCTTCGTTGGGCAAGTGGTTCAGGTCCTCGTAGACGGAGTAAGCAAGAAGGATCCGAGCATTCTCTCCGGCCGATCACCTCACAATCGAGTAGTGAACTTCAACGGGATGGACACCTGGATGGGACAAATCATCGAGGTGCGTATCACCCGGGCCGGTCCCAATAGCCTTAGGGGTGAAGTGATATCAGCGCTAAG
>SDBT01020877.1_pt1 | contig 10235 bp, 11 predicted proteins | sample 2277101 | NCBI WGS metagenome assembly SDBT01 (sample SAMN10404973, study PRJNA504765) | marine sediment metagenome | isolation source: marine sediment core GS10_PC15, 103 cmbsf | place: Arctic Ocean: Southern Knipovich Ridge | collected 2010
AAGAATAGCAAATAGAAGGAAATTTCATGAGAACTTAATAAAAGCTGAAAAATTAATTGAGTCCGGTAAGTTTGAAGAAGCACAAAAATTAACTCGAGAAGACGTAATAGTTTATTATCATGTTTATGCAGAAGCAGAAAAAAAGGAAAAAGCTGGCAAGTTAGAAGAAGCTGCCGAATTATATTGGACAAATATTTCCACTAATGGCACAGATGCACCGGCAAATTTCAAGCGATTAATGGTTATTTTGAAAAAGTTAGGCCGATTATCAGAGGCATCAAAAGTTTCAGAGATATATGATAAATATTTTTATCGAAAAATGACTTGAAGAATCTTTTAAAGGCGATAATAAAAAAGGGCATTATAAAGGAATATTTATGAGAAAAATAGCAATTTAAATTTTAAGGGTGGAACCGGGAAAACTATGACAGCGGTCAATTTAGGTTATGCCTTATCTCTTTTGGATTATAAGGTATTAATTATTCCATACTCGTCCTGCCTGGGGAGCCAGATAATTTCAAGTCCTTTTTTATTTTTTGAAATTTTTTCCCAAAAAAGAAGGATTTTTTGTTCAAAACGTTGTGCCAAGAGAGTTTAGGCACAGAGACAATAACTTTAGAACAATAAATTATTGACATAATTCTAATTTTATATATAATATATATAAAATGACAAGCCGCTTATCTCTATCCAAAAGAATGCAAGCGGGCTTGAACAGAGCCGAAGTCCTTACTGTTCTTTCAGCTCTTGTTTTATTACATCATATATTTTATAAAAATAGTAGAGGCTTGACTCTTGTTAGGGTTAGGCTTTTTTATTAAGAGGTGGGGACGAAATGATAACCAACTCGATTAATTCAATTAAGAAGAGAATAGAGGAGGCGCAAAAGGTAGTAAATTTTATTGCTTAAAAGATAAGATATCAAATTTTTTTATAGATATGTGTTTGCCATTAAATATAAAATTTGTAGAAGTGTGATTATATATAATTTAAAAAACAATAGGTTTTTTAAAAAAATGAAATCCATAATTCAGATTATCTTAAGCTATTTTTAAAAAAAAGAAGGTGAAGTATTAAAGTAATACTTCAAGAAAAGTTGAGAAAGGTAAACTATCCGAAAGGATAGGACGCAAAGTTTTGGGTCTAAGGCATTTGTATCGCCTTTTAGGATCTGAAGGGATCTTTAACTAGATAGTTGAAGCTTTAGGTATTGCTGTAGATAGACATCCTAAACGAAGAACTCGTAAAAGGGAAAGCTAAACCATAGAAAAATAGGATGTGTTGTCTCTATTTTAATTAAAAAAATTGAGGGGGAAGAGGAAAAGCGATATTGCAAGACCTGACCCCATAAGAATGCAACCTTATTGTCGAATGGAGGGCATTTTTAAAATAAATTGAGAGGAAATATATATGTGGTCAGATAAGGAATCAGATAAAGATTATTTAAATTTTGGAGAGGTTTCTAACTTGGCAGTGGATATTTTAATGGCTCCTGACATGTTACCAGTGTCGATAGGTATTTTTGGAAATTGGGGTGCCGGCAAATCGTCCTTGTTACGGTTAATTGAACAACAAATAGAAAAACATGATCAGGAGTATATGGTTATTAATTTCGATGCATGGCTTTATCAAGGATATGATGACGCACGAGTATCTTTGTTAGAAGTTATTGCGAGAAAGTTAGATGCAACGGCTAAGGGCAACGAAACATTGCTACAAAAGACTAAAAATTTAATATCTAGAGTTAATACCTTCCGCGCCATGGGACTTTTGGCTGAAGGGATTGCTTTGGCTCACGGAGTGCCGACGGGAGGATTATTTTGTAAGGGCATCAATGCAATAGAAAAAGTACTTAGTAGTTTTCAGGGGAAAGATGATATTAACAAAAAAGATTTTCAGGATTTGCAAAAGACTGCTAAAGAAGGAATGGAAACTTTTAATGGCTTAATCAAAAAAGTTCCTCCTACAACACCACCTCAACAAATAGATGTTTTCCGTAAAGAATATGGCGAGATTTTAAGGGAGATAGGAAAACCATTAATTGTAATTATTGATAATCTTGATCGCTGTCTTCCGGCTAATGCAATACATACATTAGAGGCCATTAGACTTTTTCTATTTTTACCTAACACTGCTTTCATAATTGCAGCCGATGAAGAAATAATTCGTGAAGCTGTTGCTGAATATTTTAAAGGTACTTCTGATCGGCATCAGATTGACTATATTGATAAGCTTATCCAAGTACCTATTCGTGTACCAAGAACAGGGATTCTTGAAATACGTTCCTATTTATTTATGTTATTTGCATCAGCTTCTGATATCCAAAAAGACATGTTAGAAAAATTACGAAGTAAATTAGAAGAGTCGCTACAAAAATCTTGGCAAGAAGAACCTATTGAGAAAGAAGCTGCATTAGCTTTGATAGGAAAATCTAAAGATGCCACTTTTATAAAAATGTTTGAACTTGCTGATCGAATAGCGCCTATCTTGGCAACATCTCCATTTATTCAAGGAAATCCACGGATCGTAAAGCGCCTTCTTAATGTAGTTAAGATGCGCAAGAAAGTTGCCGACCGTCGTAAGATACCTTTAGATGAAAGTATTATTACTAAATTAGTGATTTTTGAAAGATGTGCTGGCAAAGAGGCGACAGCAGACCTTTATCGTCTTATTGATGATGCGGAATTAGGTAAACCAAAGATCTTTGATCTTATAGAAAGTGACAGTTCAAATACTTTATCAGATAATGACTTACCAGAGAGTTGGACAAAAAATAAGACAACAGCGGAATTTATAAAGAAATGGAGTCAATTGGAACCTTCTTTAAAAAACGTTGATTTGCGTGCTGCTGTTTATTTGTCTCGCGAAACCATGCCTATAGGAGCATATATTGTTGGATTGTCGCTTCAAGGAAAAGAAGCTTTAACAGCACTTGCTAATGTACGAAATTTGTCATCGGTTGCTGCCCAAAATGCACTAAAGCAATTACCTTTAGAAGAACAAGTTTTGGTTATGGAAGGAATCATTAATCATTTACGCCAGGTTTCAGATTGGGTCACTCAACCGAAAGGATTTGCTGGTGCTGTTTTATTAGCAAGGCACTCTGATGTAGCTTCTAAAATTTTGAGGCGTTTTATTAATCAATTACCTAGTCAAAATCCATGGATGACAACAATGATAAAAGATGAAAACTGGAATAAGGAGGACGTTTAATAATGGGAACATCTCAATCAAGCTCAGGTCCTGGCGGCAACTCACCTTTAGTTCCACCTTGGGCTGACGATGAACCACAAAAACCATTACCCACATCACCTGGTGCTCGATTTAAACCATTTCGAGAGTCTTTAGGGAAATTTTTAAAAACGAACGATCAATCTTATTTAAGATCAGCTCTTGGCCATTATGCCCGTAAAGGCACAGGTGGAGGTGACTTAGCATCAAGGCGATTGGGAAGTGTTACAAATGCCGGTGCTACATTGTATGGAATGTTGTCTAGTCTTGCTGAATCAAAGGTGCCGCCGGATGTATCGATAGATTTAGATAATTTGAAAGGGCAACCCTGCGATATAGCGATAGATATTATTACACGATCTTTGGCTACAAATGATGGTGATGCTGACAAGATTCGTGTTGCAATGAATCACGCATTGGTGGAAGCTTTAGACGGAATAGTTTTTTTTGATCCAACAAATATAACAGATGATATTATTATTAGCATCATGATTAATTATTTATCTGAGGCTATATTTTTACAAATTGTTATGGATGCGGGGAAAAGACCTTGGACAAAGCCTGAGACAACGACACAAATTGCTATTGCTGAGAATACTTTAAGGGAATTGATTAAAGTGATCGTTGACAAAAATATGGCACCAAGACTTAAAATGAATACACGAACTTTTACAAAGCAAGAGATGATAACCTTGCAAAGAGAAGTTATTAAAATTGTTTGGAGAGAATGGGAGGGGTATCAATGACCAGAGTTATAGTAGATCATGATTTTGAAAAATTACCTTCTTTTACAAAAAATGTTATCCCGGTACAAATTTATGGCATAGATGGTCGGAAAAAGAATGACATTGCAACTATAGGTAATTCAGTTATTGATAAAATAAAAAGGTTTGGAGTTGAGTTAACTCCGGAAACCTTTGATTATTTAACTTTAGCTTTAGCTGTAACAGCTGCAGATACATTTGTAAAACGGGAAACTGCTGCTGATGGATGGTCTAGAGAGATTGAATTAAAGCTTTCTCTTTATAAACCAGTGCCTTGGATAGCACAAAAAAATAATATAGAAGAATTGCTGCATTTTTTAAGTGGAGATCTTTGGAAATTGGAGATTGTAGATGGAGGATGCCCGCCACCAATTCCTTACAGTAGAAAAAGTCGTTATTGTTTAATTGACCTAGAAAAATTAGATTGTGTTTGCCTTTTCTCTGGTGGAACAGATAGTACGGTTGGCGCGCTTGATTTATTAAGAAACGGTAGGAAACCCTTGCTTGTTAGCCACTCATACACACATGACAAATCGCTGCAGGATGCTATTGCTGAGAAGTTAAAAGAAAAACCTCCCAGATTTTTGATAAACGCATATCCAAGGGCACCTCAATTACTGGAAGGCTCCACGGATATTAGTACGCGAACAAGAAGTTTTAATTTTTTTGCATTGGGAGTAATCGGAGGATGTGCTCTTTCTAAGATAAATAAGTTGAAGCAGGTTGAACTATTTGTTCCAGAAAATGGTTTTATATCTCTTAATGCGCCATTAACTTCAAGGCGTATAGGCTCATTGAGTACCAAAACAACACATCCTTATTATATTCAAAGTGTGCAATCATTATTCGAAGCAATTAAAATTAATGTAATTTTGGTCAATCCATATCAATTTAAGACAAAAGGTGAAATGTTAAAAGAATGTGCCGATCAAAAAACTCTTCGAGAGGTAATTCAAAAAACAGTATCCTGTAGCAATTGGAAGCGTAAAGGAAAACAATGTGGACGTTGTGTCCCATGTCTTATTCGACGTGCCGCTTTTGCCTCAATGGGTTTTTGCGAGAGCAATGTTTATCTTTATGAAAATTTAGCCACAGTTCTCAAAGACGAAGATAATCGAGATGATTTGTTTGCCTTGATCTCCGCAATCAATAGAGTTAGCGATAAAACAGTTATTTCTTGGTTATTAGATAGTGGTCCGCTTTCTTCTAATAGAGAGGTTCGAGATGAGTATAAAAAAATCTTTATTAAAGGATTAAATGAGGTAAAAACTTATCTGAAAGATGAAGGATTGATTGAATGATTGATATGCATTGTCATCTTGACTTGTATCCTGAGCCACATAAAGTAGTTAATATTTGTAGGCAGAAAAATATGTATGTTCTATCTGTAACCACTACTCCGAGGGCTTGGAGCGGAACAAAGATGTTGGTTAATGGAAATGATAGAATAAATATGTCCCTGGGATTGCATCCTCAATTGGCGCACGAAAGATATAATGAGCTTGATATTTTTGATGATATTCTTCCCAAGGCAAGATTTATTGGTGAGGTAGGGTTAGATGGAGGAAAAAATTATCGGCATCATTACAAAAAACAGAAAGACGTATTTCGTCATATACTTGAAAGTACAAAGCGAGCCAGTGGTCGTATCATGACAATACATAGTCAATATGCAGCTTCTGATGTTTTGGATGAGTTAGAGAATTACCCAGATGCATGTATTCCAATTTTACATTGGTTTACAGGTAACAAAAATGAATTAAAAAGAGCGATAGCGCAAGGGAGTTGGTTTTCTGTTGGTCCAGCAATGCTTAGAACTCAACGAGGGAGAAATTTATTTATAAATATGCCCCGTGATAGAATTATTTCAGAAACAGATGGTCCATTTGCAATGTTTAATGGGAAACCTTTAATGCCATGGAATGTAAATTTAGTGTTTTCTGTTATATCAAAGCTATGGGGTGAAAGCGAAAAGGCGGTTCAAGAGAGGATCTTAAATAATTTTCGAAATATACTGAAAATTTCAAAAAATGTAATCGTGTAGATTGTTTCTGAAAAAAGAAGATTAATGAAGTTGTGAAGCCTGATCCTGAAGGAACATTTTAATTAAAAAAATCGAGAGGGAATATGAAAAGCGATATTACAAGTCCTGACCCTATAAGTGCAGTATCCGAGGAGCTTCTTAACCAGAAGTTTGGGGCTTTAGGTATTATTATAGATAGACGTCCTAAAAGAAGACCTCGTAAAATAGAAAATTAAACTATAGAAAAAATAGGATGTGTACTTATTTTCAATACAAATTATTTTCCTCAAAAAGAAGGACTTTTATAATATGTAAAACATTTCACTTAAATATATTATATACTTCATGCGGTTATTTTAACCGAAATGATTAACGGAAGGAGGTGAAAAAAGATGGCTGAAGAAGCTTTAGGAAGTGGTGCTGGTTTATGTCCATTTTCTTGGATTGAGGTAACGGAACCACCGGGTTGTTTATCTGGTCTTTTTGGAGGTAAAGGACGATTAGTTTGGAAACCACAGTCTTGTATGAAAGCCCAGTGTAAATTATGGGATTCGGCAGAAGGTAATTGTGGGTTGATCACGAAGAAATAATGACGATTTATAGGAGGTTGACATAAAGTTATGATTGAGGCTCATTTGGCTAACTTGTTAATATACGCCATCCGTATGTACCAAAAATATCTTTCAAAGTTCTCTAGGGGTTCATGTAGGTATGCTCCTACTTGCTCCCAATATGCAATTCAAGCAATCCAAAAACATGGAACTTTTAAAGGAGCAATATTAACTATTCGCCGTATTCTCAGATGCCGACCTTCTTACGGTGGATTTGATCCCATTGAATAATAAACTGATATAAAAATAGGAAAAATGAACAGAGTCTATAATTAAAAAAGAAAATAGGAAGGTTCTGGCATACCAATCAGTAAACAAATCTTGAAGCCAGGACAATTTAATAAACTTCTTATGGAGGGTTCTATGAATTATACAAAACCTAAAGTATCTGCAAAAAATTTTCACGATATTTCATCCAGATGTCAAAAAAAGGATAGTTCTCAAAGTATCGGGTATCAAAAGCCCGCAATTGTTACTTCTGAAAAGGGAAGGATTACATATGGATGTCCTCAAGCGAGCGAAAAAGATTGTGGAGCTGGATATAGAAAATAAAGAGGTTACAACTTCTGGAATATTTTATAATTAAATATAACGGATGGAGGTAAAAATGGAAAGGGATGGATGGTTTGATGAAAAAGGCAGAGAACTTTTCAGAGACGCTCTTGTTGATAAAGGAGAAGAAATAAGGGCGTATCTTGAGGATGGGAAAATAGATGAAGATGAAATTAACAACCAATTCCGAATAATAGTTGATAAACTAAAGGCTGTCGAGCCAAAACTATCTGACGACATTCATAAGGAGTTTTGGGACATTCTCCAAGATCTATATGTCTATTCGGAAATGTGTTTTTGCTACAACAACCCGGAACGGATTAAAACCATTGTGCAATATCTATAATCTGTGAACATAGGAGAGGGGAGACTTTATAAAGCAGAATCTCCCCTCGTGTCAATTTTGTCGAATTGAAGGGAAAAGATAATGTTGATAGGCAGAAAGGCGCGAGTCCGAAAAATAGAAGAAAGTGATATAGAAACTATATATAAATGGTATCAGGATGTGGACTTTATAAGATTCTATTCTCCTGAAGAGTTGATGATAACACAAACCCAGCTTAGAGATTTTCTAGCGCATACTATAAAAAGTAACTCCGAAAATTCAATCCGTATAGATTTTATGCTTGAAGATAGAGAAAAAAACCCTGTTGGTCTTGCTGATTTGACAGCCATCAGCCATCGCTCTCAGCATGCTACTTTTTCTATAGGAATTGATAAAAAATATCGAAACCATGAGTATGGTCCCGAAGCAACGGTTCTTATTCTCCATTTTGCATATACCGAACTAAACCTTATTAAAATATCGGTTCATATATTTCAGGAAAATATAGAAGTTGTAAGACAGGTAATGCGTTTGGGTTTTCAGCAGGAAGGCATACTGAGAAAAGAAGTTTTTTTTAATGGTAGTTTTCACGAGCTTGTCTACTTGAGCATTCTTAAAGAAGAGTTCTATCAGAATCCTCTTGTCATAGAAATATTAAAAAGACTTAATTTGTTAAATTTTGCAAAATGAGAAATAAACAATACATACAATCGAAAAAAGTTTTTTGGCGACAATATAATAATGGTGCTGTTGCTATCAATCATGAGACAAATGAAATTATTCTTTTGAATAATTCAGGAGCTGCTTTATTCTCTTTTCTGATTTATTCCAGAACAATTCAGCAAGTTGTCAAATTTCTAAAGGATAGTTTTGATGTGAGGGCAAATGTAGCACGGGCAGATACGCATGAGTTTCTTTCGTCTCTAATTCTCAAGGGATTTATTAAAACAGCAGGGAAAATAACAAATTCGATTAGAGAGGCTAAAAACCTCCAGATTTCTAAAACTAACGGAGATGATTCCAAAAAAAAATATGAAGTTATGCGATGGGCAGCAAGAAATCTTATCCCGATCTCCGTCCAAATTGAACTCACCCATCATTGCAACCTCCACTGTATTCATTGTTACTTGTCAAAAAAAGATTCAGAAAATGTTCCCAATCTGCTTCTTCTTGAGAAACTTTTCCACCAATTGAGGAATGCAGGAACCTTATTCCTTACATTAACTGGTGGAGAACCACTTCAATATTCCAATCTGGTGAATGCTCTTGATATTGCTGTGTTACAATGCGGCTTCTCAACTACTATCTTTACAAATGGAACCATTATGAGAAAAGACTGGAAGGATATTATCTCAAAGTATTCATTAAAGGAAATACATGTAAGCCTTTATAGTTTACATTCAGATATTCACGATAAAATTACAGGGGTTCAAGGAAGTCAAAGATTGACCCTAAACTTTATCAAGCAACTACTTGATACAGGAATACGAGTTGTTATAAAGTCCCCCTTATTTCGACAAACAATTGAAGAAGCACCTTCTCTCCTTGAATATGCAAAGGAGTTAGGGGCTGAATGGTTTGGTGGCCCATTAATAACACCGAGAGATGATGGCGATATGTTTCCTACTACTATGCGGGCTACTCGCAAACAAATTATTTCTTACTTTCAAAAGACAGAAGATTTATTCTCCATAAAAGGAGATATTTTCCAGGATGTTTTTGGTTCAACGAGCGACAGCCCGTTAGCTTGTCTGGCACTCAGTAATAGTTATTTTATTGATGTTAACGGAGACCTTTATCCCTGCTCTCAGGTGCGTCGGAAGATTGGAAATGTTTTTAAAAATCAGTTTGAGAAGTTATGGCATGAATCTCTTATGCTTGAACGGATAAGAGAAGTGCGTATGAATGACCTGAAAAAATGTTCTAAATGCAAGATAATTACTTATTGTTCTCGGTGTCCTGGTCTTGCGGATTTAGAAGGAGGGGGCATATTTGATTTATCTCCCTTTGATTGTTTATTGGCTCAATGTCGCAAAGAAGCAGAAAAACAGAGGAATTAGAAATATATAGGAAGGGTAAAAGGGTCAAGTTTTGAAATATAACAAAGTCTAGGTTATGCCGACAGTGGACAGCCGTGTAGTTTAATAATTCGGCAATTATTAGCGGAAAACCTATAGGATTTGAAGAATTTTTTAACCAGATGGTTGGGGTTTTAGATATTACTATAGATAGACGTCCCAAAAGAAGACCTCGTAAAAGAGAAAATTAAACCATAGAAAAAATAGAATACGTCACCATTTTAATTAAAAAAATTGAGCGGGAAGACGAAAAGTGATATTTCAAGACCCCATTATAGTTCATTAATTTATAATGTTCGACAATAACTTAGAAGGAGGAATCTAGACTTGACCAGTAGCACAAAGGATACAGTGATCCAGCAACTATTCGAGAACGTGCGCTACTACCAAAGTAAGTTCGCGCAATCTATCATCATTTTCTTGGGAATCACCGGATATTCCCTCGCAAAAGCCGTAGACTCGAGCCTTCCATCCCATATCAAGAACCCCATCAAGATCATCAACCTTGTTCTTACATTTTTCTGTGTCACTGTGGAGTGAACCCCTCAGGCTAGACACTTTAAGTCTTAACACACCATGCATTCCCGAGAGCTATTCTTTGCCAATAACCTCTCGTATTCCTCCGGAGGCCGATAGCCTAAAGAGGAATGC
>SDBT01020878.1_pt1 | contig 10235 bp, 8 predicted proteins | sample 2277101 | NCBI WGS metagenome assembly SDBT01 (sample SAMN10404973, study PRJNA504765) | marine sediment metagenome | isolation source: marine sediment core GS10_PC15, 103 cmbsf | place: Arctic Ocean: Southern Knipovich Ridge | collected 2010
GAACCTCCGCATCGTTGCGTCGACTCTGGGCTCGATTCAGATCCGGCGCCAATTCGGGAATCTGGAGATCTCGGAGCGGATTCCAAAGAGCTATCTGTTCTGGGGGGTGTCCCTCATCGCCGGTTTCATGGCCCTCTGGTTCGGGGCGTCGCTTCCCCTGGGCACCGGTCTTCGGACCCTCTTCTTCCTGAATGCTGCGAGCTGGGGAATCGCCGACCCGATTCTGGGCTTGGACGTCTCCTTCTTCGTCTTCACCCTCCCGGTTCTCCAGGGGGCCTTGGCGTTCGTGATCTCTCTGGCGTTCATCGTTCTGGCCCTGTCGGCTGCCGGATACGCTACCACCGGCTCCCTCTCCTTTCTCAAGGGGCGACTGAGCATCACTCGAGCTCCCAGGCTCCACCTGACGGCGGTCCTCTCGATCCTACTCGTCCTCCTGGCACTCCGGTTTTGGATCGGTCGATACCTGCTGATGTTGAACGGGAACTCGGGCGTCCAGGGCATCGTTGGATTCGCGGACATAGGAGCCCGTCTTCCGGGACTCCAGGCGATGGCGGCCATCACCCTGGCCGCTTCCGGCGTCCTACTGTGGGCTGGGATCAAGAACCGGGGAACGCCGGCCTGGATCTCCCTGGTATCGGTGATTCTGGGGGGCCTGATCCTGGTGCAGCTCTATCCGGAGTTCATCCAGAGATTCAGGGTCGAGCCGAACGAGCTGGAGCGGGAGAGCCTCTACATCGAGCATAACCTGGGCTTCACCCGGACGGGATTCGGACTGGACGGGCTCGAGCGACGACGCTTCGAGTATGAGCAAGGGGAGGGCGTCGACTGGAGCTTCGCCGCCCGTCAATTCGAGGGTCTTCCGGTATGGACTCGCAGCGCGCTCCTCACCACCTACCGTTCGCTGGAAGCCCGGTTCCGATACTACGACTTCGCCGACGTGGTGATCGATCGCTACCCGACGGAGTCGGGGCGCGTCCCCCTGGCCCTCTCGGTTCGGGAGATCAACACCGGGGGGATCGAAGATCCGAATTGGCAGAACCTCCATCTCAGAGAGCGCTATCTGGCGGGCATGGGAGCGGTGGCCAGCGACGCCGCCGCCAGCACGCCGGAGGGACGTCCCCCCATGTTCCTTTCAGCCATCCCGCCGGAGTTCACGCCTGGTCCGCGGGCACCGGCGGAGGTGGACCTGGTGCGCCCCTCCACCTTCTTCGGGTACAGACCCCAGCTGCACGCGGTGATCAATCCGGGGGCCGAGGCTTTCCTGGCCCCCGACGGTGGGGCGGGGGTGGCAGGGATCGACTTTCCTGAGGGAATCCTCATGGACTCCCCTCTGAAGACTCTGGCACTGGCATGGAGCTTCCGCGACCTGGATCTCCTCTTCGCGGCCGAGGTATCCTCCACCAGTCGCTTCGTCTTCAGGCGTCAGGTTCTGGATCGGGTCCAGACGATTGCCCCCTTCCTCAGATTCACCGACCCGCCCTATCCGGTGGTGTTCGAAGGGAGGATCGTGTGGGTCCTGGATGCGGTGACGGCAACGCGCCGCTTCCCAATCTCCAGCGTGTACGAGCTGCCGGACCGGACGCCCGTCACCTATGTGCGCAACTCCGTGAAGGTGACAGTGGACGGGGTGTCCGGAGAGGTCCACCTCTACTCCCTGGATGAGAGCGATCCCCTCCTGGCCACCTACGAGCGGGCCTTCCCGGAGCTCTTCACACCCATCGAGGAGATGCCCGCGGGCTTGCGGGCGCACCTCCGCTACCCTGCCGGTCTCCTGGAGCTTCAGGCTCGGGTTCTCCTCCAGTACCACCAGGAGACCGCGCCTATCTTCCACGGCCAGCAGGACGTGTGGGCTCTTCCTCAGGAGCTGGAGCGAGGCACCCGGCCCGTGGCGTACCGGCCCGAGTACGGGCTCTACCGTCTCCCGGGGGATGAGGAGGCGGGCTTCCTGCTTACAACGGTCTTTGTCCCCGCCGGACGTCAGAATCTGACGGCGGTGCTGGTTGCCCGCTGCGATCCCGAGGAGTATGGGGAGCTGGTTCTGCTGGACATTCCCGTGGAGTCCCAGGTTCCCGGACCCCGGCAGGTCGAGGCTCTGGTGGAGCAGGATCCCACCATCTCCCAGCAGTTCTCGCTCTGGCGCCAGGGAGGCAGCCAGGTCTGGTCCGGGCACCTGCACCTGGTGCCGGTGGGAAGCACCCTGCTCTACATGGAGCCGATCTTTTTGGCCGCCGAGGAGGACGCCATCCCGGAGCTCCGGCGCTACGTGGTGAGCGACGGAAGGCGGGTGAGCATGATGCCGACCCTCCAGGAGGCAATTCGGGAGCTTGCACAGGCCGACGGAGCGGAACTCCTCCGAGCGAGCGATCCGGAGGCGTTGCCCGTCCTGGATCAGGAGGAATGGCCACGGGAGGCTCTCCAGCTCTTGGAGGAGGCCGATCGACGGCTTCGGGAAGGGGATTGGCAAGGCTTCGGAGAGTCGCTGGCGGAGCTCAGAAGCTACCTGGAGCGGTTGAATCGTGGAGCAGGAGCCCTTTAAGGAGAGGCGGAATTCCGCCCCGGGACACGAAGAGGGACTGGAATGAACATACACGAATATCAAGCGAAGGAGATCTTCCGAGCGGCCGGGATTCCGGTTCCGCCGGGTGAGGTCGCCGAGACCCCTGAGCGGGCCGAGGATCTGGCGCGGGAGTACGGAAACACGGTCGTCGTAAAGGCCCAGGTCCACTCCGGTGGACGGGGCAAGGCAGGGGGCGTGAAGCTGGCGTCATCTCCCGAAGAGGCCCGGTCGCACGCCGAGGCCATCCTCGGGATGGAGATCAAGGGACTCACGGTGGAAAAGGTGCTGGTCACTCCCGCCGAGGACATCGCCACGGAGGCGTACGTTGGCGTGCTGGTGGACCGCAAGGCTCAGGCACCCGTCATGATGGTCTCCTCCGAAGGTGGAGTTGATATCGAGGAAGTGGCCCACACCAACCCGGACGCGATCCGGAAGCTGCAGGTGGACCCGCGTTACGGACTGCTCACTCACCAGGCGTACTGGCTCGCCTCGACCCTCTACGATGATCCGCCGCTGGTGAAGCAGGCCACCAGGATCATGTTGCAGCTCTACGACGCTTTTGTGAGCGCCGGCGCTTCCATGGCCGAGATCAATCCGCTGATCTCCACGACCGACGGCGAGGTCAAGGCCATCGACGCGAAAATGAGTGTGGACGACAGCGAGCTCGACCGGAAGCCGAATGTCGCGGCGTACCGGGACCTGAGTGCCGAGCCGCCGGCAGAGAAGCTCGCCAGGGAGGCGGGGCTCAGCTACGTGAAGCTGGACGGGGACGTCGGGTGCTGTGTGAACGGCGCCGGGTTGGCCATGGCCACCATGGATCTGGTGAAGTACTACGGCGGTGAGCCCGCCAACTTCCTGGACATCGGCGGATCCTCGAATCCGGACAAGGTCGTGTCCGCCCTGGAGATCATCACCTCCGATGCGAACGTGAAGGTGATCCTCTTCAACATCTTCGGTGGGATTACCCGCTGTGACGATGTGGCCAAGGGCATTGTTGAGGCTTCCAAGAGGATCGATATCAAGCCCCCGCTGGTGATCCGGTTGACGGGTACCAACGAGGAGGAGGGTGTGCGGATTCTGGAGGAAGCAGGTATGACCGCGACGACTTCCATGGACGGAGTGGTGCAGCAGGCCGTGGAGCTGGCCAAGCAGGTTTGAGCTAGGGCAACTTCCGAATAGAAAGAACGAATAGAATGGCGATCTTTGTAGACGATTCGACGCGGGTGGTCGTCCAGGGCATCACGGGCCGGGACGGGTCTTTCCACACTCGCTCGATGATGGAATACGGTACCGAGGTGGTGGCTGGGGTTACCCCGGGAAAAGGCGGTCAGGTCTTCGATGGACCCGACGGCACGAGCGTGCCGATCTTCAATGCCGTGGATGAGGCAGTACGGGAAGCCGGTGCCAACACCGCCGCTATCTTCGTCCCGCCCGCCTTCGCCGCTGGAGCGATCATGGAGGCGGCGGACGCAGGCGCCGAGTTGATCGTTGCGGTGACCGAGGGGATTCCCGTGCTCGACATGACCCGTGCCCACGCCTACGTGAGAGATGCGGGAGCGAGAGTCATCGGACCGAACTGCCCCGGCATCATCTCTCCGGGGAGTGCAAAGGTCGGGATCATTCCCGGCTCTATCACGACGCCGGGACCCGTTGGAGTGGTCTCCCGCTCGGGGACCCTCACGTACGAAGCCGTGGCGCCCCTCACCGAAGCGGGTTATGGTCAAACCACCTGCATCGGGATCGGTGGAGACCCCCTCATCGGCACGAGCTTCATCGATTGCCTCCGGGCATTCCAGGAGGACCCGGACACCGAAGCCATCGTCATGATCGGTGAGATCGGCGGAACCGATGAGCAGGAGGCCGCCGCGTACGTGAGGGAGAACGTGGACGTGCCCGTGGTTGGATTCATCGCCGGGCAGACGGCCCCTCCGGGACGCCGCATGGGTCACGCCGGGGCGATCATCAGTGGCTCCTCGGGTACTGCAGAGGAAAAGGTCAAGGCCTTCGAGGACAATGGCATCGCAGTCGCAAAGCGTCCGGTCGAGATCGTCGATCTGATCCGAGAGGCCCTCGGCTCCTGACCGATGATCGGGCGCTCTTCCATTACTCAGACAGGCTCCTAGCCCGTCCGGGAACAGGCGATGAAACTCTCCAGTGTCCTGTCATCGGGCCAGATCGTCGTGCCGTTGGAGGCCGAGGATCTGCCCCAGGCGATCCAGTCTCTCGTCGTCCGTCTGGAGGCGGAGGAACGCATTGAGACGGGATCCGGGGATTGGCTCTCCGAGGCCCTCGCCGCGCGAGAGATCGGTGAAGTCATCCGGGTCAACGAGTCGATCCTATTCCTCGTGGCCCAAACCGAGGTGGTGGAGGATCTGGCCCTATCCCTGGGCATCGCGGCGTCGCCCTTCACGGTGGAGGAGGAGGGCGAGGAGGAGGCCACCGCGGCACAGGCCCTTTTCCTCCTCCTGACGCCCCGGAGGGTGTCCACCCTTAAGGTGCAGGTTCTCCCCACGCTCTCCCGAATCCTCCGGGACGGGGAGCGGACCGCGCGGCTCCTGAGGGCCAGCACGCCCTCGGCGGTGTTGGCTCTCAAGGAGCTGATGGAAGCCGACCTCATGGACCAGCTCCTGGTGCATGACGCGCTGGCTCCGCTGCGTTACAGAGTCTATCCCGACACTCCGATCCGGGAGGTGGTGGACCTCATGATCCGGCGTGAGCTTCACGACGTACCGGTGGTGGGGGAGAAATACGAGTTTCTGGGTGTGATCACCGCGGCGGATGTACTGAAGCACCTTCTCCCGGGTCACCTGAGCGGCAAATCCAGAAGGATCGGAGGTATCCAGGAGGAGGAAACACTCACGGCGAGAGAGGTCATGAATCGGTCCGTCATGTGCATCTCCGACGATCTGAGCATGATGGAAGCGGCGAAGTCGATGGTGAACAAGGGCGTCGATCGTCTCCCTGTGGTTCGGGAGGGTGAGCTGTTGGGCTTCTTTACTCTCGATACCGCGCTTCAGGCGCTGTTCGGAAGGTGAAAGGCTAGTGTCCCGTGGCACCCTCGGCTCTCGCCGGACCTCTGGGACGGGACACCAGAAGGCAGAGAGGGCAGGAACTGATTACATGAATCGGACATTAGCGATCATCAAGCCTGACGCCGTGGCCTCCGGCAAGGCGGGGAAGGTACTTGCCCATGTGGAGGGCGCCGGATTTACGATTCGTGCCATGAAGATGGTTCGGCTGACCCGTGCTCAGGCAGAGGAGTTCTACTCCGTCCACAGTGAGCGGCCGTTTTACCGATCCCTGGTCGACTTCATGACTTCGGGACCTGTGATTCCAATGGTGCTGGAGGCCGAGGATGCGGTCTCTAGCTTCAGGGAGACGATTGGGGCCACCGACCCCGCCGCAGCCGATCCGGGCACCGTGCGCGCCCTGTACGCCGAGAACAAGGAGCGGAACGCCATTCACGCCTCCGACTCCGACGAGAATGCGGCCCGGGAGTCCTCGTTCTTCTTCTCCGAGAGTGAGGTGTTGGGCCTGGACGGCTAGCCTCTCCATACCCCCTTTTCGCGTTGACCTAAGAATCGTTCCTGGCTAGCTTTGCGGATTATGCTAGAGTTCGACCTCCACCGTCTCGAGCGGGAGGGGAAGCTTAGTCTGCACGCTGCCGTGTCGCAGGACGACCCCCTCTGGGATGACAGCGGGCTCAGCTTCGCCACATCGCTGGATGTGGACCTGGAAGCCGCGACCATGGCAGGCGGCGGTGTCTGGGTTCGAGGCACCTTCGCAGGCGCGCTGGGGCAGGAATGTCTAAGGTGCTTGAAGCCTGTCGAAGTCCCGATTCGCGAAGAGGTGGCACTCCTCTTTCGCCTGGAGGAGGAGATCGACGAGAACCAGGACGGGGAGATACGCCCGCTCGAGGGAAACGGCAATGTGCTGGATCTCTCCAAGAGCATTCGGGAAGAGGTGATTCTGGCAGCGGCTCCTTACGCGGTGTGCGATCCCGAGTGCAAGGGACTCTGCCCCAAGTGTGGCACGAATCTGAACGAAGATACCTGTGAGTGTGCCGGGGATGATCCGGACCCACGATGGGACGCACTCAGAGCACAGAACAGCGAGTGAGAAGGAAACATGGCCGTTCCCAAGAGGCGCGTCTCGAAGCAGCGGAAACGTAAGCGCCGCACGCACTTCAAGGCAGAGTTACCTACGGTGCAGGCGTGCCCACGCTGTGGGGATCCAAAGCGACCTCATCGGGTGTGCCCAAGCTGTGGGTACTACCGTGATGAGGCTGTCGTCCACGTAGAACTGGAATAGTCCAGGGAAAGCCCGTGCGCATTGCGCTCGACGCGATGGGCACCGACGAGGCCCCGGTGAGCGAAATCGCCGGGGCCGTCGGTGCACTTCGGGACTACGATTCGGGTCTCGAGATCCTTCTGGTCGGAGATCAGAAGAAGATCCGCCGTGAGTTGTCCAATCATGCGGATTATCCGGAGGACCGGCTTCGAATCGTCCATGCTCCGGAGCGGATCACCTCCAGCGACTCTCCCGCAGCTGCGGTGAGACGGAAGCGCGCTTCCTCGATCGTGGTGGGCATCAAGCTCCACCAGGAGGGAGAGGCGGACGCCTTCGTGAGCGCGGGCTCCACCGGAGCCGTCATGGCCGCGTCGCTCTTCTTCCTTCGGAGGCTCCCTGGAGTGGATCGGCCCGCTATCGGCACGGTGCTCCCCACCGCCACGGGCCGGATCCTGATGTTGGACGCCGGGGCCAACGTCGACTGCAAGCCTCAGCACCTGGTGCAGTTCGCTCACCTCGGGAAGATCTATGCCCAGGACCTCATGGGCGTGCATCGACCACGGGTGGGGCTTCTGAACATCGGGGAGGAGCCGGAGAAGGGGAACGAGCTGGCGGTGGAGAGCCACCGACTGCTTCAGGGCGAGAAAACGCTCCACTTCGTGGGGAATGTGGAGGGAAGAGAGATCATCCGGGGGGCGTGCGACGTGCTGGTGTGCGACGGGTTCTCAGGAAACCTGTTGCTGAAGTTCTACGAGTCGGTGGCGGGCTTCGTGATTGGGCTCCTGAAGAGAGAGGTCGGTCACTCCGAGATGGGCCTGGACTTCGAGGAGGTCTTCAGGGTTCTGGACTACGCGGAGGTCGGTGGTGCGCCACTCCTCGGCGTGAACGGGATCTCCATCATCAGTCACGGCGAATCATCGCCGAAGGCCATCAGGAACGCGGTGGGCGTGGCGGCGCAGGCTGTTAGCTCTTCGATGGTCAAGCACATATCCCGTGAGCTGGCTCTCGGTGTCGATGCCACAGAAGGAGTGGGGAAAGATTGAGAAAGCCCAAACCGATTGTTGAGATCGTCTCCACGGGGCGCTACCTGCCCGATCGTGTGATGACCAACGCCGACCTCGAGAAGATGGTCGATACGTCGGACGAGTGGATTCTGGAGCGCACCGGCATCCGGGAGCGCCGGATCGCGGACGACGGGTTCAACGCCTCCCACATGGGTGCCGAGGCCGCTCGCCGCGCGATGGAGAAGGCGGGGGTCGAGGCCGGCGAAATCGACCTGGTGATCGTGTCCACCGCGACGCCTGATCGCTGGCTGCCGTCCACCGCGTGTGATATACAGGCCCTCCTGGGGGCCTCCAATGCCGCGGCCTTCGATATCACGGTGGCCTGCGCGGGCTTTCTATACGCCCTTTCTATGGCGGAGGGCTACCTGGCGGCCGGGAGAGGAGAGATCGTCCTGGTCGTGTCCACCGAGAAGATGAGCGCGATTACCGATTGGAAGGACCGCACCACCTGCGTTCTCTTCGGCGACGGAGCCGGCGCGGTGGTGGTGAAGCCCTCGAACGGAGGGGATCGTGGGATCCTGTCCAGCCACCTTCAGTCCGACGGGAAGCTGGGGGATCTCCTTTACAGGCCGGCTGGCGGAGTTGCGATTCCAATGAGCAAGGAGGTACTCGAGAGCGGCGACCACCTGCTCAGGATGAACGGGCGAGCGGTTTTCAAGAATGCAGTCCGCTGCATGGCGGAGTCCGCGGATCTGGCGCTTCAGCAGGCTGGGCTCACGGGAGATGACATCGATCTCCTCATCCCGCACCAGGCCAACATGCGGATCATCTCGGCCACGGCCAAATACGCCGGCATCCCCATGGAAAAGGTCTTTGTCAACGTGGATCGGTATGGCAACATGAGCTCAGCATCGATCCCGGTTGCACTGGACGAGGCGCTGGAGCAGGGAGTCATCGGTCCGGGATCCCAGGTGCTCACCGTGACCTTCGGTGCCGGATTCACCTGGGGTGCCATGGCCTTGCGGGTCTAGAAGGGTGTTGCGGAAGTGGGGTGCGGCCGCGCACAGGGGTCTTGCGGATGCCAGACAAGGAAGGACGACGAATGCGATGCCAAAGCATCGGGGAGGAGTTCTGACGCAGTATGGCGCCGCAACCCCCCTGTGCCCTTCGGGTTTCGCCTGCGCTACGCTCAGCGGTCTCGCGGGTGGAGTAGCGGACTCGCCCAACTCGTGGGCCGCTCGGCTCGGCGGCACGGGGCCATCTGCTTCGTTGGCACTCCTCGACGTAGCTCATGGCTATGTCTTCGGAGCGCCGCCTTGCATCTGGCCCCGTGGCGCGCGTAACGCGGCTCGCCCCACTTTCGCAACACCCTTCTAGAAACTCCTCTCGGTAAGTATCGAATCGTGTCACTCGCTCTACTATTTCCCGGTCAGGGATCGCAAGAGGTGGGAATGGGCCGAGAGCTCGCCTCGGCCTACCCGGAGGCGAAGCGCGTCTTCGCGGAGGCGGACGAGATCCTGGGATTCCCGCTCTCGCGGTTGGCGTGGGGGGGCGCGCAGGCCGATCTGACCCTCACCAAGAACGCGCAGCCAGCCCTTCTGACGCATTCGGTTGCGGCTCATGAGGTTGCCCGGGACCGGATTGGGCCGGTGGCCATTGGCGCGGGGCACTCTCTGGGAGAGTTCTCGGCATATGTGGTTGCCGGTGCGCTCACCTTCGAAGATGCGCTTCGGGCGGTTCGCCTTCGGGGCGAGCTGATGTTCGCCTCGGGCCAGGATCGGCCGGGAACGATGGCCGCGGTGCTGGGCCTCGACGACGCCACCATCGAGTCAGTGTGCCGGACCGCTGCCGACGAGAGCGATGCCTGCGTGCCGGCCAACTTCAACTCGGCCGGCCAGGTTGTCATCAGTGGGGACTGCGCCGCGGTGGAACGTGCCATGGGCCTCCTGAAGGAGGCAGGGGCCATGAGGGTACTGCCTCTCAACGTTTCGGGAGCGTTTCACTCCCCCCTCATGGCGCCGGCGAGAGAGGAGCTGCGAGAGCATCTGGAGAGCGTTGACTTCGCGGATCCCGCCTTCCCCGTGGTGTCCAATGTCACCGCGGAGCCGGTGACATCCGGCGTGGCGGCCCGAGATCTCCTGGTGGAGCAACTGACATCACCTGTGCGCTGGGCGGGCTCTATCCAGGCGATGCTGGACTACGGTGTGTCGTCCTTCATGGAGTTGGGTCCCGGTTCGGTGCTTTGTGGCCTCAACCGGAGGAATGCCCGGGGAGTGCCGTGTCAGTCGGTTGGAGAACCGGCACAGATCGACACCCTTTCCGATCAGGCTTCCAGGGCAGTGAAGTCGTGAGCGACGTCCGAACGGAGGAACCGATGGAGCTAT
>SDBT01020879.1_pt1 | contig 10234 bp, 12 predicted proteins | sample 2277101 | NCBI WGS metagenome assembly SDBT01 (sample SAMN10404973, study PRJNA504765) | marine sediment metagenome | isolation source: marine sediment core GS10_PC15, 103 cmbsf | place: Arctic Ocean: Southern Knipovich Ridge | collected 2010
ACATACGGCTTCACGTCTATCAGGGGCGAACCGTCGTACATATCGACCCCTTCGACTTCGAGGACATTTCCCTCGCGCTTCATTAGTTTTACTACCGTCATTCCTAACGGATTAGGGCGATAATTTATTCGGGTCGCGAATAACCCCTTCTTCTCGTCGGTCAGATATGGCGTAACTATACTTTCCCAGCCCTCGCTTTTGTGGAATACGAAGAACAGATATAGATGCGAAAACCGTTCGATATCGCGCAACGCATCGGTATATTCCTCATCGAAAACCACTTTACCCCGAACGTCGGGGGCTTTGTAGTTCTGGCAGGGCGGCCGATTATCCTCGTTGTACGGGGTCTCAATATACCCAATCGCTTTGAATGCGTACTCGTCGTTCACTACCGCTCCCTCTGACAATTCGGGCAGATGTGGCTGGAACGGCCGCGCACTATCAGTTTCTCAATAACCGTTCCGCATTCCGGGCAGGCTTCGCCCGCTTTGCCGTAAACCCGGTGCATAATCTGAAAATATCCGGCCGTACCGTCCACCTGCGCGTAAGTGGATATAGTTGAGCCGCCCATTTCGATGGCGTACTCCAGTACGGCGACGACGGCACGGCGCAATTTCTTAAGCTCGTTCGCGCTTAACTTATCAGCGCGGCTTAACGGATGTATCCCGGCTTTGAAGAGCGCTTCGTCGGCGTAGATGTTGCCGATACCGGCGACGATACGTTGGTCGAGCAATAGCGCTTTAATCGGCGCAGAACGGTTGTCAAAGCGCGAAGCGAACTCGTTCCCGTCAACTGTCAATACGTCCGGCCCCTGCCTGTCAGCGATATATCGCTCAACCCCATCGACGCTATCAATATATACGCCACCAAAGCGCCGCGCGTCAACCGTATGCAGCTCTCCCCCATCGAAACCAAGTATAAGATGGGTATGCTTTTCGGGGGCGGAGCCGTTCTCGCGCCAGTAGATATTACCGCTCATCCCCAGGCTGAAAACAATCGCTACATCGCCCGAAAACGACGCTACGACCTTTTTACCGCTGCGCACGGCCGATAGCAACTTCTCGCCGACGGGTGGTTTGACGCGGGTCTCGACGTAATCGCCGCGCCGAATATCAAATCGCCGTAGCTTTTTCCCGCTAGCGCAGGCCGCTATCTGGCGGGCGATGGTCTCGGCTTCGGGCAGTTCGGGCATTAATCGGTTCTAACCCGCTTCTTAGCCGTAACATCGTCTATCTCGATGACTATTATCGCCGAGCCCTCAATGCAGCCGTCTTTCAGACTATATTCGCCCTCCGGCTCGTATTTGGCGATTAACGCTTCGTACGCTTTTCGCTTCTGGCCTGCATCTTTGATTGTCCAGGCTTTACCGTAAACGATGACCGATTCGAAGACGCAGGTACACTCCCCCTTTAAATACTCATAAGTTCCAAGTATAGTAAAACATACCGGCGGGTTGGCCTCGATAATATCCAGTTTCTTGCCTTCGGTCGAAGAATGGATATAAATATCGCCGTCGTGAAAGACGTAATTTACGGGAACGCAATAGGGCCAGGTATCGCGCGTCATCGCCAGAAAACCGACTTCACCCCGCTCCAATACCTTTATCGCGTCCTCATCCCATACGATGTTTAACGTTTCCCGGTCGTGAAAATTCTTTGATTCGTCCATAATTAAAGTTTGTGAACTCCCGGTTTATAGGTTATCCTATGAATATGATAGATAATGATATTGTTCTCGCATTAATCGCCCGCGCCGAGGAAGTAAAACTAAACTCGTACTCGCCCTATTCCGGCTTCAAAGTGGGCACGGCGGTATTGAGTACCGGCGACCATGTCTTCACGGGAACGAACGTAGAGAACGCTTCCTACGGTTTGACGGTTTGCGCCGAACGGGTTGCTATCGGTTGTATGATCGCCGCCGGGTGCGAAGAAATAGCCGCTATCGCCATCGCCGCCGACCGCCCCTATACCCCGCCCTGCGGCGCTTGCCGTCAGGTCATCTACGAGCTTGGGCCTGAAGCATCGGTCATTCTTAGCGGCAAAGGTAAACCACGAATAATCGCTATCTCGTCCCTGATTCCCACCGAATTTGCTCTGGACGAATAACCGGGGAATAGCCAGCAATCCTGTTATTCCTTATGCGGCATACGTTCTCCAGAATCTATAAAACGCGGCTTTACGTTCTCCTCCATCGTCCCTTTTATGCTGTCCATCAATTCTTGCGCGGCTTCGGCTCCGAGTTCTAATGCCTTTTCCGCCTGCTCGAAGGCTTCTTCGTTTCGCCCCGCGGAGTATAGATATCCCCCCAGGTTCAGGCGGGCGTATCTATCGTCGGGACAGCGCTCTACCGACCCACCGGTAATTTCGAGCGCTATATCGAGCCGCCCGGTATCGTAGTAGAACGAAGCAGCTACGCTGGAAACGTACGGGTTCTCGGCATCCAACTCCAGCGCACGCTGCACGTGCCTTTCCGCAGTTGCGTAGTTGCGCCGCGACATCATCATCCGCGCCAGTCCGCAGTGAGTATGGGGAATATCTTCCGCTATCTCCAAAGCCCGCTCGAAATACCCCAGCGCTTTGTTGTAATCCTCCTGCGCGAAGAAAACATTCGCCATCCCGATATAGGGCGAGGGCAGGCCCGGTTCCTTCTCCATCACCCGCCGGAAATTTTCTAGGGATTTATCAAACTCCTCGTTGACGAAGTACAACTGAGCCCGGGCATAGTCAACCCGGAAATGCTCCGGATCTATCGCCGCCGCGGCTTCGACGTACTTCGACGATTCCTCGTACTGGAACTTGAACATATACGCCGTGACACAGGCGATATTTAAATAGAAAGCCGCCTCTATTGCATCCGGCAAGATATTCTCGGCGCGGCGTATAGCTGCATCGTAATCGCATTCGCGGGTTTTCTCGATTATATATATTAGCGCCGTAAATTCCGGTAAGTCAGCCTCGTTGGCCAGCTTGCGCACGTCTTCATATAAAGCGCGTGCTCTGGCCGCGTCGCCGGTCATTACAAGCTCGTAATCCAGTATCCGTATTATCTTTTGAAGCGTCTCTTCCCGGGCCAATTTAACCTCCGGAGTTATTTTTTTGGGTATTGCGGCGTAATATGGTGCGGACGAAATCGGCGACCTCGGTTCCACCCAACAGGTATCCGGCGACGGCGTATACCAACACCGCCAGGGTAATCGTCGCGCCGATTGTCGCGATTTGGGCCATTATACCGTAATCGCTAAAGCGAGCGATGAGGAACTGGTTCAGCAACCAGACCGGCGCTCCCATAATCAACGACGCTCCGCTGTAACGCAACGCCGATACAAGTATCCTCTTACCGCCGATTGGCCCCACTATCTTACGGAACCGAACCAGCAAATAAACCATCGCCGCCGTCGCCGCCATCGCCGAAGCAAAGGCCACCCCCGCGCCGACATACTCCACTGTCCAGGGGAAGGACAGCGTCGCCACCGTTTCCGGCGGCCCGAAAAGAGATAATGGGCCGCTGGCCCGGGCGATTGAGTTGTACCAGATATACGGAGCGACCAGTACCAGCGTTCCTATAAGGTTGGCGACAAAGGCTACCGCCGCCCCGGCGATCGGTTCGCGCGGTTTCTTCAGCGCGTAGAAAACCGGCGTTATTATCTGCATCCCTATCATACCCACCAGGAACACCGAAAAACCTACCAGGATATTACCGGTTAACATCGTATCGTAAGAGGTGAACTGCCCGTGTTCATATATCAGCTTCACAAGGGGATGCGCCAGCAGTATCAGGCCGACGGTACAGGGCAGGCTGATGAACAGGCTCAAGCGTAAGGCGAAAGAAAGCATTCGCTTCAGTTCATCGTGTTCGCCGCGCGCTGCGAAACGGCTCAATCGCGGCAGTATCGCCCCGCTGATGGCGTAGCCGAATATACCCATCGGGAACTGCAACAGGCGCTCGGCGTAGTTGATAACCGAGATAACCCCCTCGCCGATGAAGGAAGCAGCGGCGGTAGTAACCAATAAATTCAGACGAATTACGCCGATGCTAAACATCGCCGGGGTCATCAGCAAACCGATTTTGCGTATCGCCGGCGTGAAGAAGTCAAAGCGCAGCCGGAACCGCAAACCCTCTTTGAGCAAACTGGGGATTTGCAGCAGGACAGAACCCACGCCCCCCGCCAATACCCCAATCGCCAGAATGTATATCCGCTGTTCGTTGGGCGCGTCCGCGTAGAAATAGGCGATTACGGCCAATGCAGCTATATAACAGACGTTCATTACCGCCGGCGACAGCGAGGGGATGAAAAACTTGAAGAAACTGTTTAGTATGCCCATCGAGACCGCCGACAGCATCATCAGCAGCATATAGGGCAGCATTAGCCGGGCCAGCCCGGCCGCCAACTCGAGCGTCTCAGGAGCGGCGCCGAAACGGGGAGCTATCATAAGCACGAGGTAGGGAGCCAGAAGGACGAGGATGACGACGACGACCGAAACCAGTACGAAAAACAGGGTATAGACCGTCTGCGCTACACGGAACGCCTGCTCGCGGCCGCCCTGCTCCAGCTCCTCGGTGAACACCGGTACTAGAAAGGCCGACATCGAGCCTTCGCCCAGCAGGCGGCGCAGGATATATGGGATAACGTAGGCGACACGGAAAGCGTCGGTTACCCAGTTAGCTCCGAATATCGAGGCGAACAGTACCTCGCGGGCCACGCCGAGTATGCGACTCAGCATCGTGGTCGCGCTCAATACCCCGGCGGAGCGGATGACATCGCCGCGGCTTTCGCTGGTTCTATCGTTGGACGAAGCTGGCATTAATCTGGTTTATTCCGTTTGAGTTATACCGGTTTACTGCTATAATTCGCGTATGAATGAGAAACCCACCGTAGTCATTCTCGATAGAGACGGCGTTTTAAATGCCGATAGCCCGAATTATATCAAAACCCCCGACGAATTGAAAGTTTTTGCTTATGCGAAAAAAGCGTTATCGGATTTGCGGGATAACGGTTGTTTGATATACATCGCCTCGAATCAGTCGGCGCTGGCGCGGGGGCTAACTGACGATAAGACACTCACGGAAATCACAGATAAGCTCATCGCTGAAGTAGGAAGGTTCGACGGGATATTCTACTGTCCGCATCACCCCGACGAGGGCTGTGCTTGCCGCAAGCCGGAGCCGGGACTGCTGCTGGAAGCTATCGCCGACGCGGAGGCTAAATGCGAAATTGGCAATATATGGATGGTGGGCGATTCGCCGAGGGATATAGAGGCGGGCAGAACGGTCGGCGCAACGACTATCCTGGGTTTGAACGGCCATACCGACGATGAAACCCCCGGAGCTTTGGCCCTGCCGCCGGATTATATTTGCAAAGATTTAGAGGAAGCGGTTGGGATAATACTGTCGGAAGGATGTAGGTATAAATAAACGTATTTAGGACAACATCGAAAGAAAAAGATAAACGCGAATTCATTTGCTATATTGATGAAGCCGGATGCGAGGGTTTCAAATTCGGCGCCGGGAGTTCCCGATGGTTTATTTTATCCGCCATTATTGTTGAGGATTGTAAGGAGACGGAGGTTCTTTCGGCCATAAAAGCGGTAAAAGAAACGATAGGTAAACCGATTAAGAAACCCCTTCACTGGCGAGATTTAAGACATGACCACAAAGTCTTCCTGGCTTCGAAGTTATCTGAATTACCTATCAATTGTTTTTTATCAGTGATTGATAAACAGGGTTTATTAACGGAAAAAGGTAAAAAAAGTATAACCCCGCTTTTTTTCTATTCGTTGACCTCGTTATTTGAAAGCATCGTCAACTTTACCGAAACAATATCCGTCGAAAACGATATTTACATCACGGTTGATATCACTTTTTCGAATAGGTCGGCGATGACGAACGACGAATTACTCGATTATTTGCATTGTGTTGATGAAAGATGTATTGAAGTATTTAGAGACATCGGGATGATGTCTCCCGGAAGACGCGCCGGTTTACAGGCCGCAGACGCGATAGCCAGCGCGACCTTTAATGCTTTAGAACCAAATAGGTTTGGGTTTACCGAAGATCGGTATCTCAATACCATCCTACCGATTATCTATAACGTAAAAGGCGATTACCTGAATCACGGTATAAAAATAACTCCGCAAAAAGCTATCGCGGAGTTAGAAAATATCGGTGTTTATTAAACTACGTAGGTCCCGGGCCTTAGGATCCCACGCCTTTCGGCGCTGCCATCTTTAACAGACGACCTAAGGTTGGTGTAACATATCCACCCCTTGCGGAAACCCTCATTCCTACTCTAGTCCAGGAGGGCAAGTCTAGTCCGGTATTTTTAAATACCCTTTATCCCGCGCAAACCTACGTAAAATTATACTATTTTAAACCCATTTCGTCAATATCTTTATCGCTATTAAATAAATTAACCGATTTACCTGCTAAAACGATATCCGCTATTATATATAGACCAAACATCAATGTATAAGTATAAAAATACCCCGTTTCGTTTCGGATACCTACCGTCGATTCACTAAATTAAAAACGGGGCATCTCTGCCCCGTTACTTGTTGAGTATCCGGTTTACGTAAATCTACCAGGCGCCCTCTTCCTTCTGGACTTCCAGGTTGAAGCGGGTTACGTTAGCATCTTGCAATTCTTCCATAACCGCGGCTATGATGCCGTACGTAGAGTCGGCGTCGGCGCGGACGTTCGTAATTGCACGCGGAGAAGCTCTACGCGCTTCGCGTACCGCTTCGGTAACCTCGCCCTGCTCTTGAATGGGCAGGTTGTTTACGTAAACTATATTCTGTGCGTCGATAACGACAGCGATAACCTCAATATCCTTCGGTATCTTCAAACCCGCTGCGGCGTATGGCAAACGAACTTCCACAGCGTCCGGCTCTTTAAACGTTGCCGTCATAAAGAAGAAGATAAGTAGAAGGATAATAACGTCGACCATCGGAGTCATATCGATGCGGATACTTATCCGTCTTTTGGTTTTCTTAAGCATTAGTTATACCTTCCGATGTCCGTTTATTCGCCGCCTTCGACGGGTGCGCCCTCTTCGCCCTCTACCGGCGTTTCTTCAAGCTGCAATGAGAACTTCCTGTTTCCCGTTTCTTCCGACGCCATTTTAAACTCGTCGAGTACGTCCATCATATCCGCGTACCTGGCATCGGGAGATACGGTTAGAATCGTAATCAGGTTCTCGTTTTTCGCCTGACGTTTTGCAATCTCTTCCCTTAATTTTTTTACTTCGACGTCGACTTCATCGGCGTATCCATGTTTCATATTGACACTACCATCGGCTTCGACGTTTATCATCAGGGTATTACTAATCGGAACCTTGGTTTTATCTTCGTTACCCGTTGATTTCGGTAAGTTTATCTCGACAGCCGCCGGTTCTTTAAATTGCGATGTCATAAAGAAGAAAATCAGCAACAAGATAATAACGTCAACCATCGGCGTCATATCTATATAGATACTGACTTTTCCTCTTCCTCCACCTACGTCGCCTCCGGACATTGGAACTCCTTTCGTTTATCGTCGTTCGGTTATTAGACATTAAAAACCGCTTGACGGTTAAACGCCCTCTGCGCCGGTTAATATCTTGATCATCTCCGAGGAGTTTTCCTCGATAACGAAGCTCTGCTTGTCCATTTTAGCCAGGAAGTAGTTGTAGGCAATGATCGAGACGATAGCGACGGCCAGGCCGCCGGCGGTGTTGATGAGCGCTTCAGAGATACCGGTTGCCAGCTTGTTGGGATCGGGACGCCCTTTAGCGGACAATGCGGAGAACGCCCGGATCATACCGACGACCGTCCCGAACAGGCCGGCCATCGTTGCGATAGAAGCGATGGTCGCGATAGCGATTAGACGCCGCTCCAGCAGGGTTACCTCGAAAGCGGTCTGTTCATCTATCGCCTCGCTCAGGCTTTCCTTGAGTACCGTCTTGTTGGCCTCGTTCTTCATCGTTTTATAACGCTCGATGCCGTTTAGCAGAACACGGCCTAAAACACCGTCCTGTTTCTTGCATGCTCCTATAGCTTCGTCGTAACGGCCACCCTTCAGGTGATCACGAATCTGTTCCATCAGTTTGGATTCGCTAAACTTGCCTCGAGCCTGCCAGAAAGTTACCCAGCGTTCAATTATGAAGAATATTGTAAGGAAAAATAGGAAAGCAAGAAAGTCGACGAGGCCGCCGCCCTTGGCGATGATAGCTCCGCCCTTCCCCATCCCGTTTACGTTTTCTCCCGAAGTATCGAACAGTATTTCGCCGCCGCCTTCTTCTTCCTCAGCTACAGCGCCACCCATCTGGGCTATCGTGCTGAATACGAAAGAAACGTTTTTACCCATAACCATAAAATGGGTAACCCAGAAGATCAAGTAGACCGCGAAAAAAACATAGGCTACTATCATTATTATCTTCTTAAGCATACTCTACATCCTCACTTGGTTATATTTATATTTAAACTTTTAATTTGTTTTACTTTCACGGATTAAGAGCAAAGTTATCAGCTCAGACGAACTTTCCTCCATCATAAAGTTCATCTTGTCTATACGGCTCAAGAAATAATTATAGCTGATAATCGCGACTATCGCGACTCCCAGGCCGCCGGCCGTGTTAATCAATGCTTCGGCGATACCCTGTGCCAACTGGGTGGAAGCAACCTTCGTCTCCTCGCCTTTCGACGATATGGCGGAGAAGGAACGTATCATCCCGATAACGGTACCGAGAAGCCCCATCATTGTCGCGATAGAACCTATAGTAGCGATGGGAATCATATTGCGTTCCATTATCGCGCCTTCCATCGCCTGCGCTTCCCGGGTCGCCAACTGCAGCTCGGCCTTCATACCCTCTCTCGATACGCTTCCGGTGAGAAGCTGATACCGTGTCAACCCGGCTTTAATTACCCGGCCCAGCGAACCTTTTTGGTTCTCGCAATCTTTCTCCAAACCGTCGATATCATCGGCGAGCAATTTGTCGTTAATCATCCGCAGGAAATTCTCAGCCCCGATTTTACCTTTAGTAAGGGTCATTATCCAGAATCGCTCGATAGCAAATGCTACGACGAGTACGAGAAGAAAGAATAAAGCGGCGACTAACGGCCCGCCCTTATATATCATCTCCAAATCAGGTACCTCCTGAATCAGTAAGTAGTATCCGCTACAAATATTCGCGCTAGCATAAAGCAAATATTAATGCGTGTCAAGTTTTTTTTACCATATCGTCGAAAAAAACTCCGGTTTTTTGTATATACAGTAGAAATCTCGATGAAGTACCGATTTTCTAATAAGAAAACGCGAAGTACCAATTATATATAACAACGCATATATTACTATTGTTGCAGTTTTATCTTGACCGATTTACCTTTATCCTTTATAATCAATACGAGGTCAAAACCTAAAGCTGAAATGAAAATTATCGCGATAAATAAAAAAGCCAAACGCGATTTCGAGGTGTTGCATTCCTACGAAGCCGGCGTGGTATTGCACGGCGCTGAAGTAAAGTCCCTACGCGAGGGCAAGGTATCGCTTAAGGGGACGTATGTACGCCCGCGCCGCGGCGAACTCTGGCTATTGGAGATGCACATCCCCCGATATCATTTCGATTCCGTCGAGACCTACGACCCGGTACGGCCCCGCAAACTCCTGCTCCACGGCCGCGAGATTAAGCAGATAACCAAAGGCATCGAGCAAAAGGGATTGACCGCTATCGTGCTAAAACTATATTTCGAGCGCGGCTACGCTAAAGCTGAAATAGCCCTGGCGCGCGGCAAGAAACGCCACGATAAGCGCGAGGACATAAAAAAACGGGACGCCGAACTCGAGGCGAAACGCAAAGCTAAAGGCAATATTTAAATGTCGAGGTTGCTATGAAAACCCATACGTATAAACCCACGATTGTCGCTATCGTTTTCTGCTTAATCTTCTTCGCGTTTACAGCATCCGCCGCAAACAAAGTAACCGGCCTGGCGGTGAAGGACTTCGACGATTATACCACGGTTATCATTGCCCTGAAAAGCCCGGACACCTTTCAAGTGAAAATGATGAAGGGCAATAAATTGGCTGTTATAGTAGAGAACGCGGGTGTCGACGACAAGGTCAAAGCTATCGGCGGGAGCGGCGCGGTGAAGGAGGTCTATCCCAAAAAGAAAAGCGGCGATGCCTATATAATTATCGAATTGACCGATAAGGCCTCCAAATATACCGGGAAATCAACCAAGCAACCCGCGCAGATAAATCTGAA
>SDBT01020880.1_pt1 | contig 10234 bp, 8 predicted proteins | sample 2277101 | NCBI WGS metagenome assembly SDBT01 (sample SAMN10404973, study PRJNA504765) | marine sediment metagenome | isolation source: marine sediment core GS10_PC15, 103 cmbsf | place: Arctic Ocean: Southern Knipovich Ridge | collected 2010
TTAGATAAATTAAATAATCCCATGTTTTCGGAGATAGAGAAACGATGTGTTTTGTCTCATTACCTATTTTATTTTGTGTTAAGAGCATCCATTTATCTGGTTCATTCAACGGTTCTTTATAAATGTTAGAGCTTTTATACATGGGGTATAAGTAATCTGTTGGTAAATTATTAATTTCGCCCAGTCCGTTTATAAAACCATCGTCTGTTTTTGTTAATTCCATAACTTTCGACGCGTCATGCTTAACCCCGGATCGCCATTTAAATTCACAACCCGTGTCAATATCTGATAGGTTTGCATATATGGATGTATCAGCAACCAATCTATTATTTATAATACCCATCGTTTTATATGGAAAGTGAATTTTCAGATTCTTATATATAGGACATATATATTCTTTTGGAACGTCTTCGGAACCTTTTGCATAAAATAAACACGCATCTACACTTACATTGAAATATTTTTTTGCATCAATTTCACGAACATTCATATTGCTGATAGATAGTTTATTCTTTGCAATAAATAGGAATACTTTTCGAGCTACTGATGTTTTTACTAGGAAAGCCATGGCAGAATTAGAACAAGAGATAAATTCAGCTATTTTCATCAGCATCCATTCTGAAATGTCGAAATTACCTTTACCTGTAATCGCCTCTAATCCTTTGTGTTTCTTGAAGTTACTTTTTTCTGGGATGTTATTGCCGAGTATTCTACCTAGCTCTGAATTTGTAACCCATGGCGGATTACCAACGAATAGAATTGGTTCTTCATATTCATCACCAATAATATTCCAATTAATCTGGAAAAAGTCTTGCTCTAGTATAGATGTGTTATATTTATTAGATTGAGATAAACTATTTCTTGCCAATTGAACATATGAAGGATTTATTTCCCAACCCACTAATTTCTTTGCAGTTGAATGAACATGAATAAATGCCTTTAGGAATGTACCAACTCCGCATGTAGGTTCTATTATTGTCGTAGCATCGCCTTTAGAAGCAGTTGTGATTAATGCTACTTCTTTCGCTAAAACTAAGGGGGTCTGAAAGTCGCCAAATTCAACAATTTCTTTTGATTTTGCTACCAATTACCGAACCTTTACTATACCGTTCACATTCCCCGCTTCTTCGATAACTCTTGAATATTGAAGTCTCCATTGAAGAGCGTTAGATATTGTAAGATAGCCGATTTGTGGTTTCTTTGCTAATACTTCATCAGCTATTTTCCGTGCGGCTATTTCTTCAACTGGCAGCATCCTTTCCAAAAAAAAAGCCAACAAATCATCCTTATTACCATTATTGTCAATTATCCTTACAATCCCAGAGGTAGTTTGAAAATCAGCGGTTCTTGATGAATCTACATAAATTGTATGCTTTATGTCTAGTCGTCCTGTCGTGTCGGTTTGATCATCAAATTTCTCGTAAACAAATATTAACAACGAATAACCTAGTCCGAATATCTTCTGACGAGCAGATTTAAATGGGCATGATGATTGTGGTTGCTTAATGCTAGTTACTTTCATGTCAACCATTAGCTTAGGAAAGTCTATTCCTTTTGCAGAACTTCCTTTAGTGTAAGCGTAACTATTGCGTAAATAAGCTTGGTATTTGTGCTCTAGATACGTACCTATTGCTTTTCCATCTGTCACACCAAATAAAGATGGTTCTTTATGTCGTGACTCTATTAGAGCAAATTTTTTTGCTTCATTCTGAAGATCAGGAATTGTGAGATCTGGATTCAAGTTTTATCCTTTAAAATAAAGAAAATGAATACATCGAGTAACAAGCTCTTAAATAGTACAACGTAATTATTCACCAAACAACCCCTCCACGCTTAAATATCTTTCGCCCGTGTCCGCGAACATGCAGGCGATCATTGTGCCTTTGAATTCTTCCCGCTCGGCGATCTTCACTGCTGCATGTGCAGTCGCACCGGAAGTTATCCCTACCAGTAAACCCTCTTTGCGGATGAGCCTGCGGCAGCTTGCGAATGCTTCTTCTTCGGATACGAGGACGATTTCGTCCACCCACTGCGGGTCGTAAATATCAGGCACCCAGCCGGGAGCGGTGCCCATGATGCGATGTGGCGAGAATTTCCCCTGCGACAACATGGGAGCGTTCTCGGGTTCAATACCGATGAGTTTGAAATCCGGCTTGCGTTGCTTGATGACTTGCGACACGCCCATTGCGGTGCCGGTAGTGCCCAGCCCACAAACGAAAGCATCGATTTTGCCGTCAGTATCACGCCAGAGTTCCTCTGCGGTGGTTTTCATGTGTGCAGTAATGTTATCCGGGTTGGAATGCTGACAGATGTAATAAGAGTTCTCAATCTGCGCATGCAGCTCCTGCGCCTTAGCGCGAGCTCCTTTTGTTCCTTCGGCTGCCGGAGTGAGGATAAGTTCTACACCGTATGCTTTAAGGACTTCGCGCCGCTCGACGCTCTGGATTTCGGACATACAGATGATGAGCCTGTAGCCTTTCAGCAGGCAGACATAAGCCAATGCTATCGCAGTGTTACCGCTGGAGGCTTCGATAATAGTTGTGCCTGCGCCTATGTCACCACGAGCCTCCGCTTCGGTTATCATGTAATAAACCGGTCGATCTTTAATCGAAAACGGGTTGAACATATCGAGTTTGGCGATAATGTCCGCATTTGAGTTTTCGGCATATTCGGACAGCTTCACGAGGGGAGTGTTGCCGATGAGGTCGATAATATTGTTGTGAATGTTCATTTGGATAGTGATTGTTAATTATAGATTTGCTTTGATATACTTGACGGATTATATTCCATTCAAAGTAAACCGTCAGATTAGAATATAAAGTATAAAATGATTTCAATAAAGAAATTAACCATTTTTGTTGCCTCTTGCGTATTAACAATAGCTGTTTTGGACGGCTGCACCAAATACGCCGACCTCGATGACCTTGAAAAACTTGAGGAAGCCAAGCAGGCTGCTATTTCCGCTGAAGCTGAACTGAACCAGACGAAAGCTGAAGAGAAAAGACTAAGTGGAGAAATTAAAGCCCTGAAGCTGGAACTGAAAGAGGTTGAGGAAGAACGTGAAGTTGTGAAACGCAGAGTGGCGGCTGCGGGAGCGGGTAGCGAATAGATACAAAAGTTGATTATGAGAAAAGGTTCTAACTGCGTTAGAGCCTTTTTTTTGACCTCAATCCGGATTCCAGCTTTCGCGTGAATGACGTGATTTTTTTCAAGCAATGCGATATTCGCCCAGCAGATGAGTTGCATTCTCTCCAGTTACCGACAACACATCCTCTACACTCACGTTTTTAATAGCAGCGATCTCTTTCACGGAAATCATCACGTTAGCCGGTTCGTTTCTCTCTGCGGGCACGGGTCCGAGAACAGGGCTGTCCGTTTCAACGAGCAGACAGGACAGTGGAAGCTTCTTGACCAGCTTGCGTTTCTGTTGCGAGTGCACAATTGAGGGCGGGATAGAGAAATAGTAACCAGCTTCGACAGCAGGGAACGCTGTAGAAGCCTTGCCATCGAACGCGTGAAGAATGACTTTCTTTGCATTATGCTCAAGCAGGAGAGCTATCGTCTGTCTGCCGGCTGACCTCGAATGAATTGTGAGAGGCAAACTCAACTCCGTGGCAAGCTCAATAAAACCGGAGAATATCTGGCGCTGAATTTCGCGATCTCCCTCCTCCTTTACTTTCCAGTAATCGAGACCCACTTCGCCAATCGCGAATAACTTATCTATGTTCTGCCGGATGAACAATTTTAACTCCTCAGCCTGCTCCTGATCGAGGATAGTCGGGTATAATCCCGCGGCTGGCAGCAGCATGGGATATTGAACAGCAAGTCGAAGGGTTTTTTGAGTATCCAAAAGACTCTCTCCGACTGCAAGGATATATTTTACTCCCGCCTCTTTCGCTCTCTTTAGGACGTCTTCGATATCTTGATCAAACACATCATCGCACATGTGAGCGTGCATGTCGATTAACAAAGTCTCTTCATAAGGTTTTTTAGTTATAGAACACACCTTTGTTACTCCAGCTCCAAACCGGTAGTGGCGCAATTCATTGCGCCGGAAAAGGTTGACTGCTGTAAAACAGCCCTCCTTTAATCCCCCCCACAATCGCAGGGGAGGAATTGGAAACCCCCCTTTGTGTTTCCCCCCGGGAACCGGGGGGAAAGAGAGAAAAACCCGCACTGTACTATTATTATTTCGGCGCCCAGAGTCCGATGTTGTTGCCTGCCAAATCGCGGAATAGTGCATAGAAACCGTTATCACCGGGGATCTCTGTTTTCACGCGGATCACCACACCTCCTTTGCCGGTGATATCAACTAATGTGTTTGTTATATCATCGACTCTAATATAAACGGTTGCAGCAGGATTCGTAACCGGCGAACCGGCAGTGGTGAATCCACCGCTCATGCCACCCGTATCACTCCACATGAGATAGCCCGGATCATGATCGGACGTCTTCCAACCAAAAAGGTCCGTATAAAATCTGGCGCTGGCTTTCAAATCCTTGGCAAAAAGTTCTACATGACAAATACTGCCGTGTCCTGAAGCCATTTTCCCTCCTTCTATAATTGGTTATTAAATAACAATCTATAAAGTGACAACATGTTCCGGTACAAGCTATCAACAATGAGTTCTTAAACTATTATTGAGAAAACCAAATCCTCATCATTCCAGCGAAATCTGGAATCCAGTAACATATGCAATATCAGCAACTACTCTGGATCCCAGCTTTCGCTGGGATGATGATGGATGAATTCCCTCTTTATCCCTCTGACTCTCTAAGGAGGAAGATCAAAGCGACTTGATTTGGTTCGCATTACTTTGAAAAAGTCTCCTTTTAATCAAGTAGTTGATCCAACCTGCCATTGTGCTTTTTTAGAAGTTCTTCTGCTTGCTGGCATGAAAGTCTCAATTTCCACATAACGATGGACATTTTTACATTTCCCTCAGCAAGTTGCAGCAGCTTAAAACTATTTTCCCTGTCCAATTCAGTCACTGCGGCAATTATACGCAATGCACGGTCACGGAGCTTATCGTTGGAGGTTTTGAGGTCGACCATCAAGTTTTGGTAGACCTTTCCGGAACGTACCATCAGAGTAGTGGAGATCATGTTCAACACCAGTTTTGTGGCTGTTCCCGCTTTCATCCTGGTCGATCCTGTGATGACTTCCGGTCCTGTTTCAAGTTTGATTAAATGATCTGCATTGACCATATTCTCCAGATCGGAACAAGTTAACATGGCTGTCAGCATTTTCGGCGCAAGTCGTTTGGCGTGTTTCAGCGCTCCTGTAACATAAGCCGTTGTGCCTCCTGCTGCGATACCAATTAGAGTATCATTCCCATTGAGAACGAGTCTTTTAAGTTGCGGGCGCGCTCTGTTAAGATTGTCTTCAACTCCCTCGCTGGATCTTCTTAAGGCGTTGTCACCACCAGCGATAATCCCGACAACTACACCTGGCTCAACATGAAAAGTCGGAGGCGCTTCTGAAGCGTCAAGAACGCCGAGTCGTCCTGACGTGCCTGCTCCGACGTAGATTAACCTGCCTCCTTTCAAAAACCTTGGTTCAGCGGCTTCAATGAATTTCGTAATCTCCGGCAGCGCAGCCTCAACTGCAGATAGTATGGTTTTGTCTTCATCATGGATGAGTTTCACGCATTCGGCAGCTGAAAACTGATGCAGATTCATTGAGCGCGGATTGCGCTGTTCTGTCAAGACAAAAGAGCGGTCAGGCGGTAAATTATCAGCAGTGGATTTATTCACGGATGCACCCAGTTTCCTGCAACTGGCGGCTGCGCAACACCAGTGACTTGCGATAAGGTTATGGGAATTCTGTCCTGGCATAGGGCGCCGAGGACAGCCATTGCCACAGCTTCCCGGTGCGTCGAAGGGATACCGAAGTCGTCGCTCAAGGAAACGTTAGCCGAAATCGATTTTCTCAACTCCTCTAATAATGTCAAATTGGCAGCGCCTCCTCCAGCCAAGATAACCTGATCGGCTTCAGCGACATTTTCGGCTATGACGGCAGCCAATCCGGCACAAGCAGTGCGAGCAATATCCTGCGGTCTGTAATTCAGCTTATAACGATCAATCCAACCTGATCCTTCATCACCGCTGCCGAGAGATCGATTTTGTTCTTTCTGTTTCCTCAAAGTTTGCAGCAGATCATTAAGAGGTGTTTCTACGGTAACTCCCTCAGCTGCCAGCTCGCCGTTCACATCAATTAGCTTACCAATCAGTTTCTGCGCTATTCCGTTGAGCAGTTGGTTGCAGACACAAACGTCGAAGCCCCGGATAATATTCCTTGAGAATTCTGTATATTCCGGCAATAAAGTGATATTGCAGAATCCCCCGAGATTGACGACGGCTTGATGCAATTCTCTGTTATCGTACAGCACATGATCAGCGAGCGGGGTTATTGGAGCGCCCTGTCCACCGAGGTTGATATCCGCAGACCGCAAGTTATAGACTACCGGAGTTTTCATTTCGTGGGCGATATAAGAAGCATCAATCATCTGCCAGGTTAGCGGAGGCTTGTGGTAGACCGTCTGACCATGAACAGCGATGAGATCAATCGTCTCTCGCTTCTTCAGTTTAGCGATGACTTCAACATGAATCTGGCTGAATTTCCTTGAAAGGTCAGCTATCTCACCAGCGGTGAAAGGAACCTGCATGGCAAAACGTGAGAGGGGTGGTTCTAAGTCACCGAAATCGACACTCGCAGTCGAGATCACTTCGGCGGAAATGTCAAGGTCTCTCCCGATTATTTTCACGAGTGCAGCGTCCACGCCGTCAATGCTGGTGCCGGACATACAGCCGGCAATTATACGTACTCTCGCATCCTCGTTAACCTTATCAGTCACTGTTTATATCCTCGATTATTCTCTCGTAATATCTGCAACTGTCATCCAGTCCCCCCGGGCGCGACCTGAGACTCCAAAGCCTGCGGTGTTCAGCGATGATATCTCTCATGCGGTTGATCAGATTTTTTCGTTCATCTGCAGAAATTTTGTCCGAATCCAGTTTCAACAATGCTTTACGAATGGCGAAATCTGTGACTTCAAGCGTGTGATTGAGTTCTGCTTCGATTAGCTCATCCAAAATTTTCGGCTTGGATTTCATCAGTTCTGCGACTTTATCTTCTACGTCTTTCCAGTCAGACAAATCGCCTGCAATAATATCTTCACTGAGAGGCGCCTCCATTTCATTGAACAGACAGGTGGCATTCCTCAGAGGCTGAGGCGTGCGGTTTTCCGCAGGAATCCCAGCTATACGTCTCAGGTTCAAATCGAGATCGCCGAGTTGATCCATCCACGTTGAGGTTTCATTAGTACGGTCTCCGAAGGCATGAAAGGATATTGACTCAGTATCATATTCAGACGCATTACACGCGTTCCAGCCAGCGCCCGCTGCTTGTGCAAGAGCATTCAGGCTAACTGACCACTGCTGCCTGTGTCCGAGATCGCCCCAGTCGGTAACCATGAAACCGTTTGCGCCGGAAGCTGTTCCTTGCTCAGCGGCAGCGATGATATTCGCTCTTCGTTCCGAGGTTCTTCCGGTAATGCTGCGCCAGGAACTTGTACCCGGACAGACCCAGGCTTCATGTCCCGATCCGATTAACAATTCACACCACTCGGCAAATTTTGCGTCCGGTTCGTAGTTCCAGACAAGGCAGGTTAATTCTTGTGGAATCAGATTGACATGTTCGGAAGCCCTGAGTGCCATATCCGCCCAGAACATCGGATTGAAATTTTGAGCTACGACAAGATCAACGATCCTGGAAATATAGTCAAAATATACGGACGCTTTGCCCCGGCTGGCAACAGCTTCTGCGGATCGCCCCTGACCGACGTCAAAGGTCTCGTCGCAGCCTATGTTAACCATCGCGGAACTGAAACACGGCAGCAATTGATCTATCAAGTCCTTTATTAATTCGATAGAACCGGAAGCAGCCGGACATAAGCTGAAGGGTCCAGAGCGGGGAATTCCGGCAAAAGACCATTCACCATGCGTTTCGGCAAGGTGTGCGTACTCGGGATGTTTCAGCCAGCGTTCCATATGACCGAAGCAGTTCTGGTTGGCGGCGAGTGTTACTCCGTGTTCCGAACAAAACGCATCGAGTCGACGGATTTCTTCGGGCGTCATTGCTGAGGCGTTCTGCCAGACTTTCTCGTGACCACGGTATGCGAATGTGTGCTCGGTGTAGAGCTGAAGATGATTGATTTTCCAAGAGGACAGCAACCTGACAACCCACTGTAGTTCTTCCATTGTCGGGACGCGGTCGCGAGATATGTCGAGCATTACACCGCGATTGGGAAATGAGGGGAAATCTCTGATTGTTAGTGCGGGAAGCTTGGTTCCACATTGATGAATAAGCTGCGCTAAGGTCTTCAGACCGTTGATAAGTCCCTGTTGAGACGGTGAGGATATTACTATTCTATGCGAGACAGATTCTGTTGTCTCGGGAATGTTCAAACTGTAAGATTCATCAGAATGCTCAGCGAGCTCCGCAGAACTATTATCAATGTGACATGATATTACTGAATCGTGATCCGATGCGGCGATAAATTTGCATGTGAGCTTCGCAGGATAGCCGTTCAGTATAGCATCTATGAACGATTGCTCAATCCCAGAGACCGAAATTTGGTCGTTATGAAGCTGACACCAGCCCGGTTTCAGTTCCAGCGATTGCGGAATCGGAAGCAACAGAAGTCTCGGAATTTGACTCAAGATTCAGCACTCTGTCGTTTACCAAGATTGCAGACGATGAACGCAAGAGAGGTTGCGATGAACATTTGCCAGGGGAAGGCAATAGTTTTGGACGCTGTCGACTGCATTACGAGCACAGTTACAAAGCCGGTAACGAGCGCCGCGATAGCGCTGGCGCTGTTGCCTCTTTTTTTCATAAGAGCCGTCAGGAATACTGCGACCAGTCCGGAATAGGCGAAGACCATGACCATCAGGGCGAAGTCTATGAGCGAGGTTTCAGGGTTGGCAGCCTGCCAGAAAACAGCGATTGCTGCGAAACCACCGAGGACAATTCCACTAAGCAGGACCACAAGTTTGCCGGCTTGAACATATTTCTCTTCTCTTAATCCCGGTTTTATCTTCTTGTAAAAATCGTTAATCACTGTCGACGACATCGCATTCATCGCGGAGTTCAGCGAAGACAATCCCGCGGCAAACAGACCTGCCATCATCATCCCGGCCATGCCGTTGGGCATTTCCTTCAAGATGAATGTCAGAAACACTTTGCGAGTGCCTTCGATCTCGTAAGCCGGGGCGTATCCTCCGAGCAGTTCGGGACGAGTATAGAAAACAAATAAGAGCAGTCCGATGCTCATGAAGAGTGCAGTGACCGGAATGCCCGCGAGTATCCCAATTACGGCTGACCAACTGCCCTTCACTGCGGACTTGCATGTCAGCATTCTTTGCGCGAGATCCTGGTCGGTGCCGTAAGCTCCAAGGTTCAGCAGTGAGAAGCCGAAAATTGCTGTTAGAATCGTGTAGGTATGAGCTGGTCCAACGCCACCACTACCGAATCTAAAGACCGTCAGCTTTGAACTTCCATCGACACCCGCTGAGCTGAGTGTCTCCAGTATTTCGTTAAACCCCACCGGAATGCGGTTCAGCAGAATAATCAGGGCGGCGATCGCAGCGCTGACGAGGACAGCAAATTGTATGACATCCGTCCAGATGACGGCTCTGATGCCACCGATATAGGTGTAAATAATCCCGACGATGGTCATAATGCTAATCGAAATCAGGAGATGAGGAATAGCGACGTCACCGAAAACGATCAAAGACGCTGGCAAAGCCGCGATATATAGACGCGCACCACTGGCGAACACTCTCCCGCCGATGAAGGCAGCGCTGGACGCCAGCCTCGCCCGACTGCCGAAACTGCTCTCGAGGATAGTATAGATCGTCGTGGCGTTCTGCTTGTAGAATGCCGGAATGAAAACGAGCGCGACGATTGTCACCGCGATAATCCCACCGATATTTGCCGAGAGGTAAGTCAGATCGCCCCGGTAAGCTTGCTGTGGACCACCGATGAAGGTCGCTGCGGAAAGAGACGTCGCCAGCAGCGAGATTGCTGCTGCCCAAGCCGGAATACTTCCTCCGGCACGGTAGTAATCGTCGGTTGTGGATTGCTTTCTCGAGAAAAGCCATCCTGTCAAGCCCAGTAATAGAAAATAGGCTGACAGGACGAGCCAGTCGGCCGAAGAAAATCCGGATT
>SDBT01020881.1_pt1 | contig 10234 bp, 9 predicted proteins | sample 2277101 | NCBI WGS metagenome assembly SDBT01 (sample SAMN10404973, study PRJNA504765) | marine sediment metagenome | isolation source: marine sediment core GS10_PC15, 103 cmbsf | place: Arctic Ocean: Southern Knipovich Ridge | collected 2010
GTTTAGAACAAATTTCACTTCGTTCCCGCCATTCTTCTGAATCATTATTTAGTTCATCAATTTTTACAGAATGGATTAAATTATCTTTATACTTTTGATTCATAATAAAATTATACCGATTATCTTATTAATTATTTTTTTCTATTCCCTCTCATTATCATTAACTCTCCTCCTTATGGCGCTTTCGCTACTAGGGAAACAGTAATTATACTGCCTTTATCGCCAAGTGTTTTCCTATCTCTCGCTTGTCTGCCTTCGTACTGCAATCAAAATTAATAAGTGGAAAAATTATTAGAACTTAAATAAATTTTTACACTTAAATAAACTGAAATATAAAATTTAGAATCCTTTTAGGGTCTAAGGAAAAGTATTAATTAATACTTTATATTCTATAAGAAGAATTATTATTTATCAATCCAAAAAATATATTTAAGGTTATAAGATCGTGAATAAATTAGAATTTTGTAAATTAGGGGGATATGATTTCCAAAAACTTGTAAACATATTTCTCACAAAACAAATGGGATACAGTATTCAATTTTATGGAGGCACTAAAGATAGAGGGCGAGATGCATATTTTGAAGGTGAAGCAAAAATACTCCCAAATGAAGAAATATGGAGTGGAATATGGATCTTTCAAGCTAAATTTAGAGATTTCCTTAGGCGTGGGGAAAATGAGATGAGAAAGGAAATAAGAGATACTTTAGAAGACGAGTTAGAAAAAATCATTAATAAATATAAAGATGAATGTGATGTATATATTTATCTCACAAACATCGATCTTACTCAAAATGATATTTCACAAATGAAAGAAATTGTAGAAAAATTTGAGATTTCACATTTCAGAGTATTTCACTTTCCACATTTCGAAGCTTTTTTATCTCAATATGAAAATATTAAATGGCAATTTCCTAGGCTTTTAGATATTACCGACATAGAAAAAATTTATAATAAAGAACTTAATGAGAGGTCTATTGCCATCTTGGAAGATATCAATGAAAATATGGAAGTTTTTGCCAATACAGACATTTATTCTAAATCAATAGATGTTTTAAATCAATATAATTTTGTTATTCTTTATGGACCTCCAAAAATGGGAAAGACAATGATTGGCAATGCTTTATGTTTCATAAAAATAAGGGAAGGATTTAATGTCTATGAAATTGTTAAACCTGATGACTTTTTGAGGATATATAAGCAATCCGAGAGACAAATCTTTTTTTGTGATGATGTATTCGGTAGTATTACATATGATGAGAATATTTCGAATATCTGGGTTAAAGACTTTTCTAAAATCCTTAGAAAGATAGATAAAAACCATCTAGGTATCTGGACTACTAGGTCTCTAATTTTTCAAGAAGCAATTCAAAAGACTCGCTTATATGAATATGAACAAGATTTAGAATCCGAAAAAGTACATGTTAATGTCACAGATTTAACAAATATTGAAAAAGCCCATATTTTATATAATCATATAAAGTATTCAAAAGAGATGCAAAATATAAATCCAAGTATTATTGAAAATCTAATTCAAATAAAGTATGATATTATATATCATCAAAATTATTCACCTGAAACAATAAATAAGTTATGTAAATTTATCCTTCCAAGGATAGATTCTAATATAGATTTAAATGAGTTACAAGAAGTAATTATAGAATATCTTAATAAACCAGAAGATGCTATAATAAGAGATTTTAATAATTTAGATCAAATTAATAAACTTTTTTTATTGACTTTATTTTCATTTGGCTCTAACATCAAGAGAACTCTACTCGAGAAGAAATTTAATAGAATCTTGGACTTATCTCAAATTAAGATTGTTGGAGCATTTGATTCTGTTATGAATATCTTTAATGGTACTTACATTAAAGTTACTAAAAGAGAATTGGGGTCAACTATAATGTTCTCTCATCCTTCAATAATGGATGTTATTTTTGAAATATGGAAATCAGAAATAAGCATACAAAACTTATTTTATAAAATAGGAGGTAGTTATATTCTCAGTGAAATACTTAAGTGGGATTCAATAGCTTCAGACCAAAAACATCAATTGCTTAAAAATATTTTTGAAAATAAAATATTTGAAGAAATATCTTCATGTCTTTGGATCTTATCAGAATCAGATTCAAATCTAATTGATAATAACGATATAGATTTTATATGCTTAGAATTAAATAAAGAGTTTTATATGTCATATAAGGAATATTCCCTTGATTTCCTTCCAATTCTGAGGTTTATTAAAAAATTTAAAGAAAATATGAGAGATTTATCATGGTTGATAGATTTAGTAGACAATTCAATATTAAATTTTTATGATATTTTAACTATTAATTCTGATGAAAACTTATTTCGTATATTGGATCTAATAAAAAAATGCATTCCTGATAGTTTCTCACATTTTTTTCAATCAAAACCAGATAGATTAGAGTTAATTATGGATATTCTAGAAAGTATAAAAGAAAGTGAAATTATTTCAGATAAAGAGCTAAATGAACCTTTTGATGAAGAATTGAATAAAGCTAAAAATGCTGAATATGCTAATCCTATAATTGAAAATTTTAATAATCTTTTTGAAGAATTTGAATTTTATGTGGAGCCGATAGATATAGATTTAGAAGATTATTATAAAGATTATTTCGATGAAAAAGACTATACAGCGTTTCGACAAATATCTAAATTTAAGCAAATGGAATCAGAAAAAGAAAAGCAGACTATAGATTTCATGTTTAGAGATATCTTAGATTAGATATTCAATAATGTTCTTTAAAATATTGATAATATCGTATTATTTTATTAATGCTCTACTATCATAAGATCCTATAAATTATTCAGAGGAAAAGGGGTACAGTACCTTGTATCGCCGAGGGGTGTCCTTTCTATCTCTGCTGTCCCTCTTTACTTCTTCCTAATTACTAAGGAAAATGCGATATGTAGAATATGTGATTTTTGTATAAGGCAATATGATTCTAAGACAAACTCCCCTAAAGATAATATTGAAAAAGAAAAAAGAATGGAAATAATTGAACCAATTGAAATTTTAAATATGTATAAAGATGAATCTCTTGAAATGGGAATAGTATTAAGTAGTGGCTGGGAAAAAGTAGTTAGTCCAGATTTGCACATTTTTATTTTTATAGATAATGTACTAGAAATCCAATTGAATTCTCCAAGTTATGGTAGAGTGGTTCATGCTACCATGACATATGACGGTAAATATGTTAATAATAAAAATACAATTGCTCCTGTTCTCAATAAGCTAATTGATAAAATAAGTAATCTTTAATTGTTTTTCAACTTCCCTAAATATTAGAAATAATAATTTTGAACTCTCACAATTTTCTTAAGTTTTTTCATGGAATTTTCGTAAAAATCTCATAAAACGGAATTAGATTTGGATGAATCTTACCGATTTATAGACGAAATTTCACAATTTGGTGTGCAAAATATTATGTTTACTGGTGGTGAACCTCTAATAGACGATTCAAAATTTTTCAAAATAGCAGAATATGCTAGAAATCATAATTTAAGTCTGCAATTAGCAACTAATGGTACTTTAATTACTAAAAAAATAGCAATGACGTTAAAAAAACTAAGGTTAAACGTTCATATAAGTCTGGATGGAGCTACATCTATGGTTCATGATAAAATTCGTGGAATTTCCGGAACATGGGAAACAACTATACAAGGAATTAAACATCTTAGAGAATGTGATGTACCATTTTTAGTAGCTACTGTGGTCACCAGGATAAATATACATCAAATTCAATTAATTTATAATCTTGCTATTAAGTTAGGTGCTCAATCCCTAAGAATTATCCCTTTTATTCCTTTCGGGCGTGGAAGATCGATTAAGGATTTAGAAGTTGATCGACTGGATATGAAGGAGCTTTGTATTAATATGCGCCATGGGGAAAAAAATGATGAGGTGAATATCAAACCCCTGGCTTTTGAGTGTTTATTGTATCCACCTTTAGAATCCACAAATAAAGAATCTCATATCGGATGCAATGGAGCTATACATTATTGTACTCTCACCTCTACTGGAGAAATATTACCATGTAATTATTTCATTGGTGTTAAAACCGATAACATTAGAGAGCATAGTTTTAGCTGGATATGGAAAAATTCTAATTTCCTCAATTATTTTAGAAGCTTAAAAACCTCTGATATTCAAGGAAAGTGTCAGAAATGTTCATGGCTTTCCAATTGTAGGGGAGGCTGCATAGCTGTTAATTATGCTCACAAGAATATATTTCAATCAAATTACCAATGTTGGCATAATAATAACGAACAATTATGAAAAATAAATTTTAAATAACTTTTTTTTTTTACTCTTAAGTCTTTTAAAATAAATGAATTATCTATTTTTACTTAGAAGTGTATTAGAATACATCAAAGGATGGAAAAAGTGAACGAGAATTAATAAAAATTTATCGTAGCGAAGAATTTCTAAAAAGCGAGTATAACAATTTATTTGGTGTATAGACTTACAACGAAGTCGCTTACTCAATTTTTGAAAATCTTGTTGAAATTGGACTAAAATCAATTAAAGGTTGGGATCAAATAATCGCAGATGTAATATATCGAATGAGCAATCATAACATTGATAAATTTCTTGAAAAGATATCCTAAATTTCTATAAAGAGATCACTCTTAAACAATTAATATAAAAATTGTTGAATTTACAGTAACTATTACATTTTCAGCGTCTGATTTCTATGAAAATTTAGCGGAAAAAGTCATACAAAACCAAAAAAGTATGAATGGTGCAAAAGTGAAGAATTTTTAGCGACTTAGATCTAAAATTGCAGATGAAAATTCAGTAAGGGAGTGTTAAGTATGAGCTTATATAAGGGGGTCTGATTTAACAGAAAGCACTTAAAAAAAAAGAAAATATATTAGAAAAACTTTATATTTTATAGTTTTATATCTTCATATCTTTCAATTGGTCTTGCGTATCCCTTAAGCAGTTCATCAACTGGTGCTGATTTCATAGGATCAAATTCGTTTAGTTTGTTGAAATCAATGCTGGTTTTGTCTATTATTTTTGAAATGGGTATTTGATAAGTTTTATATTTTCCATAAGAAAAAGTTTCACTGAGATCAGCAATTAGATTACTTTGGCTTAAAAGGTAAGCCGTTGCTGACTTTCCTTTATCAGACTTCCAAGCTATGATCTTCCAAAATTCTTTTGGTATTTGAAAACCTCTATAGTATGGATCGTAAATATTAAACATAGGACCAGTAAAGACAATTATTTTTAAATCGTGAATATCAGCATTATCAAGTATCCAATCTTCTATTCTTCTCCAAGACCTTCTATTAAAACCTTCATGCTGAGGTACACAATTAGTATAGTGAAAAGTATCATCATTTGCTTTCTTTGCAGAAGGACCCCATACAACATCTAATCTCCTTGTGATATGTCCTCGATCTAATGCATTATGAAAATATAACATATTTCCAATTTGAACTTTTTTTTCAATTCTAGGATCAATAAACCATTTATCTTTCCTCGGAATGCGTTTTAAACTATTACCATCTATGTTTGCTGCAGTGTACATCGCAAATCTTCTCTCTTTATTCATAACGACGGAAAAATTCTGATATTCTAAAACAAAATTTTTCCTTTTATCAATAGGGCTCTCTTCATTAAGTGGTTGTAATTTTGCAGTAATATCATCATTAAGTGGGAGTGGGATTTCCCAGTCTTCTAAAAATGTTGCTTCATATCCTTTTTTGTCTTTATAATACTCCAACTTTAATTGAGGATCTTTTGGTATTTCTTTTTTTATGTTCTCCCACTTATCTACTTCTATAGTGATGTTAATTTTCTTTAATCTATCTAGTAGATATTCTGCTTTTACAGCATAATTATTTTCATGATAACTTCCCATGAAATGTAATCCTATTGCCTCACCTGTTTCTAAATCAATAACAACAGAGCCAGAATTACCTCCTAGAGTAGAACAGTCATGGGAAAAATGCCAATTGTTATCAGAATCCTCCCAAGAAGTAATTTGACCGGGTTGTAATCTTTTTACTTGATAAATGTTATTAAATACACGAGACATTATATCAAGATTATTTCTGCTATCCTTAGCAGGATAACCAATCACAGCAACAATATCATCGATTTTTCTTTTTGATGTGCTAAGATTTATTGGTTTAGGGAGTGATCCATTACTTGAACTTACTTCTAAAAGTGCAATATCCGGTTTTTTAGAGTTATCGTCTTCGATATATAGAATTTTTTTTACATCTATCTCTAAAGATTCTGGATTATGATATTCTTCTTTAAAATCCACTTTTGCTCGAATTTTTTTATATCTTGGGCTAACTCGAAAACTATATTTACCCCCATTTGATTTTTCTGCGAATTCTAAAGCAACATGCCTATTAGTAGCTAATATGTTTTCAGAAATCATCCAACCAGTCCCAACCCATTGGAAACTTGGGTGATCAATAAGTTCAATTCTCCCAACTGAGCGAATAGCGTCCTCCACTTTTGATTTTGACATGTTTAATCTTATTTTCCAAAAATCACTCTCTGGAAGGGAAAAAGTATCGTTTCTTATAATCAAAGCAGGTCGTCCAAAGTCTAAAATGATTGCCTCGGGACTACCTTCCTTAAAGTCTATCATTGGTTTATCAATAATATCTTTAAAGTTGTTAGATACTAGTTCATGCATGGAATTTATTACTTCATTCGGTATTTGAGCATTCTGAGAGATAATATTATTATTCATTCGATTTTTAAACTCATCTAAAAGCATTTTATCTGAATAAATTTGTTGAAATAATTCCTTTGATTTCATCTATTTCACACTCTGATTTGATTTTAATATATCTGATATATATTAGTGATTTTCATCTTCACATATATGTCAAATAAAAATTAGATTCAAATATTATTAAAATCTTTTTCTTTTTAAACTTTCTTCAGCCAAGTAATTATCTAAAAAAATTTCATGATTGATAAATTTAAAATTTGATCTTGTTCAGGTGCCGGTTTTGCAGGGGCGTTTATCGATAGGTCATCGTCCAAAAATTAGAGAAATTCCATTGATGAAAAGAGAAGGTGTTACACACGTATTAACACTTTTATCAAAGAAAGAAGGTGCAGAAAAAATTGGAGAATTAGTAAGGAAAAGTGATTTAGAATGGATATGGCACCCAATGGAGAATGCAGATCCACCAGGTTCAGATCAATACGAGGGATATATAAAATTATTTGAAAAACTTCAACATATTTTAGATTCACATGGTTTTATACATGTTCATTGTTCTGCTGGAATCCATAGAACTGGCATGATCGTCTTTGCATTGCTTCTACATTTAGGATTCAATGAACTAGATGCAAAAAAAGTGTTGTCAAAGTTAAGAGAAGTAACTCAGGAATATGTTGGTGTAGAAAGAATTGAATGGGGAAAAGATCTTCTAAAATACAAGGAAAATCAGAAATTATCCCCTTAGATTTAATCATAATATGATCTTTTTGCCTCCCTTCCCCGTGGTGCTCCCTCCTGTAAAGAAGTGAGGGATAATCTAAGGAAATTTCAAATTTCCAACCTGAATCTTTGTTTTTAGTTATTATGTGGTTTAATATTTTTTTTTTTTTTTTTTTTTATAGGTCCTGATGATACTAATTGTAATATTGGAGATACTTGTAAATTTAATATAATAAGATTTAGTATTTTTGCTTGGCATCCAAATGAATAATTTTTACTTTATTTTAAATAATTCCTCTTCTTTTTAAATTTAATCTTCAAACTTCATTTTCTCCCTCCCCCGTGGTGCTCCCTCCTAAAAAAGTAGGTTTGAAGCATTATCCTTCAAAGTATAATTAAAATTCCGTTGGATTCAAGGAAAAAAAGATTTTCTAAAAACCTCTAAAGCTTTATTAAACACTGGATTGATTAAGTAACTAACAAAAATTAAAAATCAAAGAATGGGAAATGGAAATCTTTTTGAACTGAATATTCTTTTCATAATATCAGTTAGATTATAATTAATACCCTATATTATTTCAAAAAGAATCCTAATCCAAATCTGATTTTAAAATGTTTAACACTGTTTAAGCAATCGTTTAACAAAAAAAGAATAAAAATTATTATTTATTATCACTTCCTCCGTTCTTAAAAAGTAGTGGCAGGAAGTTGTCCATCTATTTGAAGTGCCTTAGCCATCGAAAGTAATATATCCATTAATACATAATTCTGAGTTGTTATTTGTTTTAAAACGTCTAAATAATTTATAATGTCAGCAGATTTAGTATCCTTATTATAATGTTTAATTAAATCTAATGCTTGAAAATAAAATTCTTTATTATCCATCTTTCTTTTTCACCCCCCTTTTATTCATTTTTTAAGATATATTAGAAATGGCGAAAAACAATAAAATAATTTAGATATTTTACTGATATAGAGAACGAGTTTTTTCTTTTATTTGTTCCATTTTTTCTTCTTTAAGTTCTGCAACTTTAAAACGAATATTCTTTCTATGAATTGTAATAGGATAATCTATTATAACATAAGAAGGTAATACTTTTACGATACCCTTTTCAATATCTTCTTTAAATATTGGAATTGAATATTCATCAGTTCCTTTTTCCGATGAAATCTTTAATACAATGAAATCATCATATTTCAACCTTTTAACAACAATTAAGATAGGTCTTATTTTAAAATCAATAAAATTAGTAAATGATATTTTAGCAATAACTATATCTCCTTGTTTAAATGAGCCCACACTTTATCCTCCTCTGGGGAAAACCAACCTGTTTTTGTTCTAAATTCTTCTTTTAGCTTTTCTTCATTTTTTCTTAGAATCTCTTTACCTTTTTCTGAATTAAAGAAAGCTATAATCTCAGTATCGGTTTTCTTGATATTATCACTTGACATTATTTTACTCCCTCTTTATTTTAAAATCTTTCAGTCTAATATAACTAATTATTATTTTCTAAAGTTATAATGTAAATCTTAACTTATAATGTTAACAATATTTGTTTCATAATTTAATAAATATTAGTTTCAATCTCTTGATTAGAAATTAAAAAAAAAAAAGATTATTTCTAATTCCTTTAATAACAGTTTAATTTGGATGTCTATATTTTTTAATCTTGTTACGGTTCTCGTTTTTTTCTAATATTCTACTTTGAATTTAAATGAAGAATATAAAAATAGGTATTGGATCAATAAAGAAAGCGATTAATATGAGAATTAAAAAAAAAAGCTTAAAAATTAGTATTTACTCAATTATTATAAAATTCTTCCCATTAAAAAATCTTCGTTCGATTTATCTAATTTTGGCAGATTTGGTGGCGAAGTTCTCTTTACAACTGTTCCTAGCTGTAGAAGGGGGATCATAATCGAGTGAGCAATGTATCCTAAAGTTTCGCCTTTATCCGTCGTTACGGGAATTGCCGCTTCGTCTACTTGGTAAAAGGTTGATCTTCCGCTCGAGATTGGATACCCTTGCATAAGTGCCTTTACCCTTTTGGTATAGCATTTTCCTACGGTATGCCCTAAATCTCGCAATTTTCCGTGAAGCATCTCGAATTGCAAGTTTAATATCAGTCTTGCTTCACCCGGAACTTCTATGTTTGGCGCTAATTGGTGAGTAATTCCAAAACTAATTTTGCCTGGAATTCTCGTGAGACGAATTACCGTGTCAAGATCTTTCGAATAACAATGTTCTTCCAAATCTGTTAACTCCATTGGTAAAAATCTTTTACCCGTTTTTTCGTCTAATAAAGGTCGCCACCGATGCACGGTTACAGAACCTGTAAAAACCAATTCAATCGTAGACTTGTTACTAAAGTCTAAAAGGTATTTTTTCACCGCTACCAAATCTTCACGGATTTTTTTTGGAACTTTTGGTGCTATTCCAAACCACACTCTAGTTATTGGTTCAAAACTAAATTCGGAATCGGCCATTGCGTCAAAATTTTTGTTATCTTGTACCATTAACATTTACAATACCTGCTTTTTGTTCTTTTTATACCTCGTTGATATAATAGTAGTTACAATTTTGTCTAATCGTTTTTAAATATTTTGGTATGCATACAAAGAATCTTACTTTTGGTTAGATTAGCATCCTTCAATTGAATTTTTTTTAAATACTTATACAAATTTTACGCTATAAAACTTCAAAAGTAATTTCTCGTTATAAAGTCGACTCTTCCTAAGATGACGCATCAAGTACAAGTTCCATAAAGGGACAATGCATC
>SDBT01020882.1_pt1 | contig 10234 bp, 8 predicted proteins | sample 2277101 | NCBI WGS metagenome assembly SDBT01 (sample SAMN10404973, study PRJNA504765) | marine sediment metagenome | isolation source: marine sediment core GS10_PC15, 103 cmbsf | place: Arctic Ocean: Southern Knipovich Ridge | collected 2010
GATATCGGCTGGAAGTGGAAAAAAGAGCGACCAGATGAACGAGCCTTTAACTGGGTGCTCACCTTTGGGCAAGCATTTTAATTAACTTTCAATTTGCACGCAATTTGCTATATTGAGCCAATAGATCAGCATATTCAACAATATGAAAGAGGTTATTATGGGTAATCCACATCGTGAGCATACGCTCCTTGGAGAATTAATTTGTCATTTACCGTATGCGATATTTTCAGTGGCATTCGGTTTAACGCTTTTAAGCTTTGTAACCTATTATTCATATGGTGAGCCGGCTGGGCTAATATGCAGAAAATCTGATATTTTATTTCATAGCTTTCATTTTATGCATATTGTGTTTGCAGCTACCGGTACATTAGTTACCTTTTTTAGATACTCGCGTAACATCATAAAGGCGTTACTATTGGGTATTTTTTCTCCCATGATTTTTTGTACCCTTTCAGATTCAATTTTGCCGTATATAGGGGGTAAGATGTTGGGTATAGATATGCATTTCCATCTCTGTTTTATTACAGAGCTTCAAAACGTGATTCCTTTTTTATTCGTTGGTATCGTGAATGGTTTTGTTATGAGTCTTCATAATGGCGATCGTCAATGGCTGTATGCAGTTAGTTCTCATGCAATCCATATTTTTATTAGTTCACTTGCTTCAATTTTTTATTTGGTAGCGAATGGTTGTACCGATTGGTATAATTTTATTGGTTTGATTTTTATATACATGATTGGTGCAGTTGTGGTGCCGTGCACACTTTCTGACGTGGTAGTTCCACTACTCTTTGCTCGAGCTGGTACAGAAAAATGAGAAGTATAGTTCTGAAAAATGTTTCAAAGACGTATGATGGCGAGGTTGTCCTGGAAGATATTAATTTGACGATTCCGGGGGGCCAGTTTTTTGCACTGTTAGGGCCGAGTGGCAGTGGCAAAACTACGATATTGAGACTGATTGGTGGATTTGAAAAACCTACCGGTGGAACTATTTATCTTGGTGATGAAAATATTACAGATGTTCCTATCAATGAACGTCGAGTGAATACGGTATTTCAGCAGTACGCACTTTTTCCACATATGAATGTGTTTCAAAATGTAGCTTATAGCTTGCGTATCCGAAATATTGCACCAGATATCATTGAACAGAAGGTCCATAGAGTACTTCGTGCAGTACATTTGGAAAAGCAGATCTACAAATCTATTAATCAACTTTCAGGGGGACAACAACAGCGCGTTGCGTTGACCCGAGCAATCATCAATGAACCGGAAGTATTATTGCTTGATGAGCCCCTCGCAGCTCTTGATCTAAAACTTCGGGAGCGCATGCTTATTGAACTTATTGAGCTGCAGAGTACGTTGAAAACGACTTTTGTGTATGTGACGCATGATCAATTTGAGGCACTTACGGTTGCTGATACTATGGCAATCCTGAACGAAGATGGGCATATAGAGCAGATTGGTACGCCAAAGGAGATCTATGAATTTCCTATTTCTTCATTTGTGGCTCGATTTGTGGGGACTACCAATATCCTGGAGGGTATTATGCATTTGGGATCTCATGGCGCTCAAATTGAAATTAAACATTTAGGAACATTTGAAGTATCGGTTCCTGAAAATAAACGATGGATAGTTGATGGTAGCTGCGTTTTACTGAGTCTTCGTCCGGAAAAAATTGAGATCAGAAAATCGTTAGTGGAAGGTTTTTCAAACAAATGGCTTGGTATTGTTGAGGCGATTGTCTATCATGGCCGCTCGACTCAGTACAATGTCCGCTTAAAAAATGATCAAGTTATTCATGTATTTGAACAAAATGAAGAACATTTTGAGCGTGAAGTAATTGATTATGACGATCAAGTGTATTTATATTGGCAGAAAGAAAACGTTGTATTATTGGAAAAATGAAACGACTATCAAATCTCTTTGCACAAGAAATTTCCTTTCTCTGTTCAATGCCTGCCATTCTTTGGCAGATTTTTTTCATGGTCGCTCCCGTCCTCATTATTATCTATTTTAGTATTATTGGGCCTGGATTTATTGTAACTTTTGATCATTATCGCGCTCTTTTTCAATCTTCCTATGCCGCAATTATCTTTCGTTCGCTTTTTCTTGCAGGAGCAACTGCGTTAACTACCTTTCTTTTTGCTTATCCAGTTGCCTATTTTATTGCGATACGTGTTAAGCGCTATAAAACGCTAATGCTTTTTTTTCTTACGCTACCATTCTGGGTAAATTTTCTTGTGCAAGTATATGCCTGGTATTTTTTGCTTGAGCACAAGGGACTTATAAATAAATTTCTCTTAAAGCTTGGCATAATCAGTGAACCACTCATGCTTGCAAACAGTTTGTTTGCAGTGTTTTTGGTGATGGTTTATTGTTATCTTCCCTTTATGATAATGCCCCTATATAACATGCTTGAAAAAATTGATCCTCGACTGCTCGAAGCTTCTTCTGATTTGGGTGCTACATCATGGCAAACATTTTATGGAATAACGCTTCCGCTTTCGGCGCCCGGCATCAAGACAGGTTTTTTATTAGTACTTATTCCTGCATTTGGCGAATTTGTAATTCCATCCTTATTGGGTGGTTCAAAATATATGCTTGTAGGGACACTGATCTCTTATTTCTTTTTGGTGGCTCGTAATAATGCATACGGCGCAGCTTTTACGTGTCTGAGTGGACTTGCATTAATTGGAACATTGGTCTTTTTCTATGCAGTCAGCCGCTTATGGTTTCTTCGAAAGACAATGGGGAGATGATGAATAGTCGATGGAGAAGATATGTTTTACCGCTATTTGTTGCACAATTTTATATGTTTCTCTATGTGCCTCTTTTTGTTTTGATTGTTTTTTCATTCAATGATAATCGGCTAGGATTTGATTGGGTTGGGTTTACCACTAAATGGTATAGCTTGGTTTGGAAGAATTCGGAAATTTGGCATGCGCTTTATAATTCTTTGATTATCGCCTCATCATCGGTACTGTTGTGTTTATCTATGAGTGTATTATTCATCTTTTATAGTTCTCGTTCATTTGTTAAAAAGACTTTGATTTTATTTTATGGCAATTTAGCCATTCCAGAAATAGTTTTGGCTGTAGGACTCATGAGTTTGTTTTATTTTTTCTCTGTGCCTTTGAGTTTATCTACATTAATTGCTGCGCATACGGTGTTAGGCCTGGGATACGTTGTGCCGATTGTATACGATCGATATGCGGAGCTTGATCAACGATATATGGAAGCGTCAATGGATCTTGGTGCGACGACATGGCAGACGTTTCGACGTGTTGTTTTGCCGCTTTTATTTCCTGCGCTTCTTACTTCGGGGTTGCTTGTGTTTATTATCTCGTTTGATGATTTTGTGCTTTCCTTTTTTTGTTCGGGTGGGGCTACTGTTACTCTTCCTATGTATATTTTTGCAAAAATTCGTTCGGGAGGTTCTCCCCTTGTCAGTGCTCTTTCAACGATGCTTTTGATGTTGAGTAGCGTTGTAGTGTTACTCTTTCTCTCTCTGCAAGCACGCAGATCTGGAGAGATAAAATGAATGCAACACGACTTATTATCCGATTGCTTATTGTAGTGGGAGTTACTGTATTATTTTTTGCTTTTTTGCAGTTTCCTCGATTTATTGAACAGTTTCAAACGCAAAAAAGTATTAATATTTTAGTGTGGCCGAATGTTATAGATGCAGAATATTTTGCTCAATTTGAGCGTGAGACGGGCATTAGAGTTTATTTTTCATATTTTGAAAATTATGAAGAGCTTTTAGTTAAGATGCGTTCAGGATCGGCAGATTATGATGTAATAATAGCATCAGACTATGCGCAGCGTCTTTTAATTAATGAAGGGGTAGTTAAGCAACTTGATCATAGTAAACTTTCTTTTTTTAAAGATTTATATCCTAGTTTGCTTAATCTGGATTCCGATCCAGAAAATAAATATTCGATTCCCTTTTCATGGGAAACGTATGGAATTGGTATTGATGAAAATGCCTTTAAAGAAGGGCTACCAGAAGCAAGTTGGAAATTGCTTTTTGATCCAGCGATCTCTCCTTCTCGGATAGGAATGCTTGATGACGCACGTGAAGTGGTTTCTATTGTGGCACTTTATCTTTTTGGCCCGAAAAAGATAAAACTTGATGCCGATGATTTACAAAAAATTAAAGAGCTTCTTATTTCCCAAAAAAATCGTGTGGTGATGTATACAGACTTAAGAACAGATTATTTACTTGTTTCCCAATCAGCTTCGGTTGTTTTAGGTTTGAGCTCTGACTTATGTGGTGCTATGCGCAAATATAAGAACTTCAAGTTTCTCATCCCGAAAGAAGGTAGTTTTATGATTATCGATACGCTTATGATCCCTTCTTCTACAAAAAAAGATGAGTTGGTGTATGCCTTTCTCAACTATCTGTATCAACCTCATATTATTAAAAAATATGCCGATCGATATAATTTTTTTCCAGCGTTAAAAGGAGTTGCTTCTGAGAAAGATTGTTATCTTTTGACTTCTACAAAATCATTATTTTCACGTTTGAAATTCTTTTCATACGATATTCCTGAGCAGATATTGAGAGAATTGTGGATTGCATTAAAATCCTAATTGTTTATTGACTTTTCTTTTCTGTCTTGTAAATGATGGTTAAGTATTTATCCGATTTTTGATCAATGTGGGAGAGTAGAATGAAACGAATTGTGGTTTTATCAATTTTACTTTGTATAACACCCTTATTGATAGCAAAAAAACATTGCTGTCCTGACCGTGAGGAATTTGATCGATTGCAGGAACTTCAGCGTTGCATTGATACTATTAAATCTAAAGTATGCAAAATACAAGATGTGGTTGACGGGATAGATACAGAAATAGATAACCTTACTGTTATTGCTACCTGCTCAGGTTTAGATGATCTTGAAAATGACATTTCAATTCTTAGTGAAACCCTTTGCTCGAAGATTGAAAATCTGGAGGAAGTTGTTATAGAAACTGCTTCAGCATCAGATGTTTTTCTTTGTTCCAAGATTGAGAATATTAATGTGACTGCTACATGTTCAGGAATTGAAGAGCTTGAGGAGCAGGTTTCAATTCTTGGGGAAACGCTTTGCTCGAAGATTGAAAATCTAGAGGAAGTTGTTATAGAAACTGGTTCTGTCTCAGATATTTTTGTGTGTTCGAAGATTGGTAGTTTTGATGATAGCGGTAGTTGTCTTGATAGCCAAATCGATGTACCTGAAGATATCAATGACTTGGACTTAAACGTTATTCAGCTTTTAAAAACGATATTGCTTGAATTACGCGGATGTAACGCTTGTTAAGAAGTGCCGATCATAACCTTTAGAAAAGCCCCGTCTAGTGCGGGGCTTTTTGTATTTGCTTGTTATTTACGGTATCCTGAAACATAAAGTGTATTTTCTTTTTAGCAATGGATATTCATTATGACAAAAGAAACATTTTATGTAACGACTCCCATTTACTATGGCACGGCCAAACCTCATCTAGGATCACTGTATTCTACGCTTATTGCGGATGTGATTTCTCGATGGGAGCAACTCTTGCAGAAGGAGACCTATCTTCTGACCGGCACTGATGAACATGGGCAAAAGATAGTCCAAGCAGCGGAGAAAGTGGGAAAAACCCCGCAAGAATTTGTGGATAGCTTTATTGCGGCATATCAAGAGACCTGGAACATCTACCATATTGATTATCAACAGTTTATTCGTACTACGGATCCGCGTCATGTAAAGGGCGTGCAAGAGCTTATTACAAAATTAATGGATCAAGGAGACATCTACAAAGGATCGTATGATGGGTGGTATTGTACTCCATGCGAAACGTATGTTACCAAAAGTGGTGCTGCTAAAAAAGCTCCAGATTGCCCCTCGTGTGGGCGTGAGACCGTAGCGGTTTCAGAAGAGAGCTATTTTTTTAAGCTCTCTGCATATCAAGATAAGCTGCTTGATTGGTATCAACAGTATCCAGATTTTATCATGCCAAAAGAACGGGTGAATGAAGTGATCAGTTTTGTGGAATCAGGGCTGAAAGATTTAAGTATTTCACGCACAACTATCAGCTGGGGTGTGCCATTTCCCAATGATTCGGAGCACGTGATATATGTCTGGGTGGATGCGCTTTGCAATTATATCACTGCAATTGGATATGGAGATTCTGCAGAGGCAGCAAAATTTGAAAAATGGTGGCCTGCAAATGTGCAAGTACTTGGCAAGGATATTGTACGATTTCATGCAGTTTATTGGCCAGCGATTTTAATGGCTGCTGGACTACATCTGCCAAAACAGCTTTTGGTGCACGGGTGGATTCAAGTTAACAAACAGAAAATGTCAAAATCATTTGGCAATATTGTAGATCCCATTGAGCTTGCCAAGCTCTATGGCGCAGAGCCGGTGCGTTATTATTTAATGCGTCATATTCCAGTAAACAGTGATGGCGAATTTAGTACCGGAGATTTAGAACGCTGTATTACTTCTGATCTTGCAAACGATTTAGGAAATTTACTTCACCGTATGGTGAGTCTGGCTGATCGATACGGCATGCACGAAATAGCGCCATCGAAGATTTGGGCAAAAGAAGGGCTTGATTTGCGGGATGAGTCATGGAATATGATTGAAGATTATAAACAGCATATGCTTGCTCATGAATTTCATCTTGCTCTTGCGCGACTTTGGAAATTTATTCATCAAGTAAATGCATATTTTCATAGTCAAGAGCCCTGGAAAGTAGCGCAATCAGACCCGACCAAATTTATGGAAATCTTATCCGCTACGTGCCATAGTTTACGCGATATTGCCGTCCTTTTATGGCCAGTGATGCCTGAAAAAATGGAAACCCTTCTTGCAAGTATTGGGCACGAGCTTAGCAAAGAAAAAGATAGTATCGAATCACTTGAGCTGGGTACCTGGCATCAAACATTTTTGCTTAAAAAAATACCCACACTGTTTCAAAAAATAGAGGAATCAAGCGTGGATACAAAAACGGATGAGCCAAAAAAAGAAGAAACGCAAGAGAAAGAACGATACATCAAAATTGATGATGTGATCAAAGTTGATTTACGTGTTGGTACGATTACCTCTGCTGAATCAGTGCCCGACTCTGAAAAGTTAATCAAGCTGCAGGTAGATTTTGGTGATCTGGGTACCCGACAAATTTTTGCGGGCGTACGCAAATGGTATCATCCAGAAGATCTCCTTGGAAAGCAGGGCATTTTTGTATGCAATCTGAAGCCTCGAAAAATGATGGGTCAGGAATCGCAAGGAATGATGTTGCTTGCTGAAGGAAGTGATGGAAAGCTACATCTGGTAAATCCAGAAGGATTAGTTCCGAATGGTATGCGCTTGCGATAGAAAAAAATGAGTTAATGCTGCAACGATTACTGCATTATCATCACAAACTACAAACAGTGGGCTTTGATCGGTTTTGTAAAGCGGCCGGAGCATGTATCCACAAGCAGAAATTTATTAAACAAATGAGAAATTTTGCACAGCAAGGCACTGCAGCAACACAATGGGGGGCTGTTTCTCAGTTTGAAAAAATTGCTTGTTCTCAACGAAAACTTACCTATTTTAAATCGTTTCAGGGTGATAGAGAGCAGCTTTTGGCATTGGCTGATCGCTATGCACAAAATTATTTTTCGCTATTAGGTTCCCAACAACAAAAATACTCCACCATTCCCTGGTATACTGATGTGCGATTACAACAGCACAATGCTCAAGCTGATTGTTTGTTTGATAGCACCAGTTTTTATGCTGATATTCAAATAGATATTGGCACAGCGTTTGAGCTTTCAAAAGATATCAAAGTGCCTTGGGAGCTAGCACGCTTTGCGTATGCGCCGATTTTGAGTGTGGCGTATGGGCTCACAAGAGATATAAAATATCTTTCCGCTCTAAAAGATCAGATTAATTCCTGGCTTGATAACAGTACCTTTTTGTGTGGCATTCATTGGCTGAATCCGATGGAAGTTGCCATTCGAGCAACCAACTGGATTTTTGCATATCAGTATGTCGGTGCAGAACTACAAGCAGACCCTTTTTTTCATAAACGTTTCAGCTGTAGCCTGTGGGATCATATGCGTTTTATTGAAAATAATTGGGAGTGGTACGATGGGCGTACTAATAATCATTATCTTTCTAATCTTGTGGGATATGCCTATTTGTGTTGGTTTTTCAAAGATATTCCCGGCATAAAAAAACGATGGAAGAACTGTTTTCAAAAACTGCAGAGTGAATTTGCATGGCAGATTTTTGAAGAAGGTACCTCATACGAAGGATCAACACGGTATCATACATTTGTAACAGAACTTTTTGTGCACGCCTTTTTGATTGCACAGCAGATGGGAGAGACGATTTCGCGCAAAATGATAGATAAAGTAGAGCGTATGATTCAGTTTAGCGAGCTATCAAAAAATATCACTATAGGAGATGATGATTCAGGATTTTTAATTCACTCGGTATTACAGAGTACAGAAAATCTTTTTTCTTTTTTGTGTGGCGCTCGTAAGAAAAAAAAAGATATCGGAGTATTTCAGTATCCATCATTTGGAATTTCAATTATCAAAACAAATTCCTGGTATATTTCATTGCGCCATCATGCCTATCACCGTCGACAACCAACAGCCCATTTTCATGAGGACGCGGCAAGTATTACTATCTCATATAAAAGTATACCGATTGTGGTTGATCCAGGTACCTATGTCTATACTGCGTCATCTTATTGGCGTAATTATTTTAGGGCAATTGCTCAGCACAACACGTTTTACCCCATCGAATGGGATCAGAAAAGGGGTAATGATTTGTTTACGCTTGGTATACCAGAAGCGAATGCACAGTATGATCAGACTGAAAACAGTGTGCATGCTACTCACTCATTGTTTGGGTATCCCGTATCTCGTTTAATTCATTGGATGAATGGATCGCTTAGCATTCAAGATGATATTTCGCATGCCAATGAGCCAATGATAGAGCAATTTATTTTTTCTCCCGAAATAGAGCTTCAAAAAAACAGTGAGGGGGGGTGGCATATTTTATACGCCAATCAATACCTGATGTGCATATATTCTGATGATGTTAAGTTTCAAAAAACATACGTATGGGCGGCCCCTGCGTACGGAATAAAGCAGAAATCATGGATTTTGAAAGGGATTGTAGGTGCTGCTGTTGATAAAGTGACTATTCAGTTTTTGCTCTAGAAGATTGTTTTATGCATTTTTTTGTTTCTACAGTCAGTAAAAACAAAGAGGAATTATGGAGCATAAAATAGTAGTGGTAGGACGGGTCGTTTTGGAGCCACTAAAAAAACAGAGCATTGCGCACTATCTCCACTGAGCTTAAAGAAATAATATTTCTCATACGATCCATTCGTTCCACAAGAGATTATATTTTGGAATTTTTTGAACCTTCAAAAAGCTGCAGACTCCGACAAAGAAAACCTTTGACTATGATGGCCGGGCAGAATGAAGGGTGGAATAAAGAGCTAATTTTTTAATTCTTTTTTGTATCCACACTTCTTGTCATGGCAAAGCAAAGTAACTTTTCCTTCTTTATTAGTTTTTTTTACGAGAAAAGGGAGTTTGCAATCGGGACACTTTTTTTCTTCTATTTCGTCAAAGACGGCAAACTTACATTTTGGATAGTTGCTACAGCCCCAGAATTTTCCGCCGCGCCAGACACGCCGAATAATTTCACCTTTATCGTTTGGACAGGGAAATCCTGCTATTTCTTGCTTGATATATTTGCAATCGGGATAGCCAGAGCAGGCAATAAACTCACCAAATCTTCCATGCAGTTGGCGCATTGGTTTGCCGCATTCTGGACATTTTTCTTTCAACAGTTTGGGGGGTTCGGTTTTGACGATTTTAATTTCACCTGATTCGGTACGTTCAAAATTTGAGGTAAAGTCGCAATCAGGAAATCCGGGGCATCCTAAAAATTCCCCACTTCTTCCAAACCGAATATTTAGTTTTTGTTTTTTGCATTTTGGACAGGTGATTTCTGTAGGTAATGCAGCTTTTGCTTTTCCCTTAGTGATGCCTTTAAATTTCTTTAAATCTTCTTGGAACTTTTTATAAAAGCTTCTTAAAAGCGTATCTCTTTTCAGTTCGCCGCCAGCTATTTTATCAAGATCTTCTTCCATATGAGCGGTAAACTTTGTGTCCATAATATGAGGTAAATTTTCAACAAGTAGTTTGGTTACAGCCCCCCCAAGCTCAGTGGGTACAAACCGCTTTTTTTCA
>SDBT01020883.1_pt1 | contig 10233 bp, 12 predicted proteins | sample 2277101 | NCBI WGS metagenome assembly SDBT01 (sample SAMN10404973, study PRJNA504765) | marine sediment metagenome | isolation source: marine sediment core GS10_PC15, 103 cmbsf | place: Arctic Ocean: Southern Knipovich Ridge | collected 2010
GTGGAGGACACGATCACGATGACCGCCTCTGTCTCTAGCCCGAAGCTGGTCGGGAAGATCTTTCGTGTGACCGGGGTCTACTTCGACTCCTACCAGACCCACATGCATGTTGATGTGGAGCGTGACCAAGGCCCGGGGGAGACGAACTGATGGCCACGAAACTGCTCGTCTTCCTAGTTGAACTGGAAGCCTCAATCCAGCTATTCGATCCCGTCATGCTTCGTATCACCGACAAGGCGGGAGACCGGATCGTGGCCGAAGCCCGCCCGAAGGCTCGACGCAAGACAGGCGCACTCCGCAAGTCGATCAAGAACCACGGCCCTCGGAAGGCAGGAGGCACCATCACGGTCAACGTGACAGCCGGTGGTCCGTCCAGCCCTCACGACGTGGACTACGCCGTTTACCAGGAGAAGGGAACCGCCCGGATGAGCGGAACCCATTTCATGCGTGACGCCACTAACAAGGTCAAGCCTCAGTGGGAGCGGGAGCTGGCTCGGACTGCTCAGCTACTCGCTGCTGGCCGACCTGGGAAAGCGAAGGGTGCGCTCCACAGATGAGCCCCATCGACCGCACCGTTGTTACTCAGCATCCGCTAATCGAAGCTGTCATCGCTCTGGTCACGTTCGACACGTTCCTCGCCTACGACACGGAAGCTCCTCGTGACGCCCCTTTCCCCTACACAGTGGTCTACTCCCTGGACGATGCGCTCCGCTCAGGTCCGATCTGGGACGGGCAGGCCGATGTGATGCATTCGGTGCAGACCACTTACGTCGGTGACACCGCTGAGCAGGCTCGGAAGCTCATGGACAAGGGGCGGGGTTTCATGCTCGCTCAGGGTGCGATCACAGTGACGGGCCGCTCGGTCCAGTTGGTAGATCTCGCTGACGGTGGAGGGGTGGAACGGGATGAGGATGAGCAGCCCCGATTGTTCTACGCCATCGACATCTGGGAGATCACCACTTCACCCGAGTAGCCTCCGCTCATGGCTCAGATAATCGACCCGCTGGATGGTGACTTCGTTGTGATCGGGAAGTGGGGTCGCCACGTGTACTACTTCAACGTGTCGGACCACTATCCAGAATCTGATGTGGCTCTGGCCATCAAGGACCGGATCGCGCAGAAGATGATCAGCACCATCGGGCAGCGGCCGCAGGTGTGGGCGATAGTCCGAGCGTCTGAGTTCGACCCGGACAAGGCGGCGGTCGAAGCGAAGCGGAATCCCGTACTCGTCGTCTAGTCCCTGCCGGTCTCCCTGCCCCACCGAACGATGCGAGATCTCCACCACCACGGAGTACCCGAAACGGTGCCGTCCTCTGGTGGTAGCACCTTGCGGTAGCGCCACTGATCCACCGTCTCCCGTTCCACGTGGAACAGTTCTGAGATCTCTGAGATCCCCACCGGATAGTCAGGCGGGCGGGCTGCGGAGCCTGCGATGCGTTTCGCCACCTGTCGAGACTATCCCTACACCCGCCGTGACCTTCCCGATCCCAGCCCCTAGAGTGTCGGCCCATGCCACAACGTGTACCGAGAAGTGTGAAAGCATCAGCCCACGTGACCGTCTACAAAGACGACGGCACACCCGTCCAATATCCGAAGGCTCAACTCCATCGGATCGAAGCCTCCGAATCCCTCTTCCTGGAAGATCACACCGCCGTGGATCCCGGCGAAGCTCCCGAGCCGAAGCCAGAGTCCAAGGCCAAGAAACCATCCGCCAAAACAGGAGATAAGAAATGACTAGGAGAATTGGTGCGGGGTTCTTTGAACTGTTCTTTGCCCCCGCTGGATACGCCGTCGATGACCAGGCCCCCACAGCCACAGAGTTGAACGATGCCTCTGTGATCGAACTGACCGACTTCCTGACTGATGGTGGAGTAGCTACCCCTCTCGACGGGTCGATCGTGGACTCAGCCGATATGGGCGCCAGGTTCAACAAGACAGCACTCGGAACCTTCGGTGGCCAGCCCATCGTTCTCCAGTTCTACCGAGACTTCCCCGCCGCAGGGGACACAGCCTGGACGACCCTCCCCAGGGACACCACCGGGTTCTACGTTCTCAGCCGTGGCGGTCTCGCTCTTCCCGGCACGTTCGCTATCTCCGATGAGATCGAATCGTGGCCGATGGAAGTCGCATCCCGGAACCCCGTCGATGTGGCCAGGAATGAGATGCAGCAGTTCACCACGGAGAACGCGATCCCGCAGGTCCCGCTTGAAGACTTTGTTGTAGCCGCATGACCGATGTCATGGCTCGCATCCTCGAGCTGAAACAACCCCAACGGCAGACGACTCACATCATGCTCAAGCCTGAGCTTGAAGAGGTGCGGACGCAGCTGCTCAAGGAGATGGTGAAAGCCGAGCGGTACGACGAAAACCACAACGAGAAGGACACCGCCCCGAAGATCCAGGCTCAGCTTGAAGCGGTCGAGAAGGAGATCGGGGAAACCCGCCAGACGTTTGTGTTCCAGTCGATCGGTCGGAAGCCGTACTCGGCTCTGCTCGATGAGTACAAGCCACGACCGGATGACGAGGACGATAAGGAGCTTGGCTTCAACGCTGAAGAGTTCCCGCCCCGTCTGATAGCCCTGTCCTCCCATGAGCCTGAGATCTCACTGAAGGTGGCTCGGGAGATATGGGACGGAGATCTCTGGTCGGATGCTGAGACCACGATGCTGCTCGGGGCTGCGATCCTTGCCAACAAGGAGATCGTAGATGTCCCTTTCACGAACGACGGATTGCCGATGGGGACCAGGAGTACCGCCAGTCCGTCGAATACTGCCACGACCGAGGTCTCCCCTACTCCGAGTTCGTAGCATGGCCCGCTGATGACAGAGCACGTGTCCTCGCCTGGAGGCGATGGGATGCGAACCGCTGCCCACGTGGTCACCACCTGGACGGGCAGGACGACATCATGGAGTTCGCCCTTGCGGATCTCTACAAGTGCGACCTGTGCGCTGCTGAGCAGAACCGGATGACCCGCCGAACCAGCCAAGGACCCAAGTCTGGATCCACCGCGGGGCTGTTCGTCAAGTGGTTCCCCAGAGGCGAGAAGGTTGTCAAGAAGTTCCTGACATGGAAGGACGGAGCCGACAATGGCTGAACGTCGCCAAGTCATAGTTGATCTGGTCACTCGGACCCAAGGTGGAACCCGAGGGATCAAGAACCTGAAGCAGAACCTGGGCGGTGTCAACCAGCAGGCGGGCAAGGCTTCCAAGTCGGTCAAGGGGCTAGGCAAGTCCTCCGCTGGGGCCACGAAGGGGATGCGTGGTTTGGCCGGCGGGATGGGCGCTGGATCCCTAGCGATGGGTGGGGTAGCTGCTGCGGGTCTAGCGGTCGGTGCCGTACTGAAGGGGAGCATCTCGGCGTTCGCTGAGTTCGATGACAAGATGAAGTCCTCCCAGGCGATCATGGGGGAGCTATCAGACGACGCTATGCAGGGGATGGAGGACGCCGCTCGGGACGTAGCCAAGACCACACGGCTATCCGCAGCCGACGCCGCCGAATCCTATTTCTTCCTCGCCTCTGCCGGTCTTGATGCCGAAGCATCCATCGCTGCTCTACCGAAGGTGGCCGCTTTCGCCCAAGCTGGCATGTTCGATATGGCGACCGCCACTGACCTTCTGACTGACGCCCAATCAGCCCTCGGTCTTACCTCTGATGACGCCACCGTGAACATGCAGAACATGGTGAAGGTGTCCGACATCTTCGTTAAGTCGAACCAGCTAGCCAACACTTCCGTCCAGCAGGTTTCAGAAGCGATCACGAACAAGCTCGGTGGATCTCTACGTGCCGCAGGGATAGACCTCGAGGAAGGTGTGGCCGTACTCGCAGCCTTTGCCGATCAGGGTCTCAAAGGGGCGTCTGCTGGTGAGGCGATGAACATCGCTCTGCGAGATCTATCCAAGGCCGCTCGGAACAATGAGGCCGCTTTCAAGAAGGCTGGGATCGAAGTATTCGACCAGCAGGGAAACTTCATGAATATGGCTGACATCATCGAAGACCTAGAGGGGTCGTTCGTTGGGCTGTCCGCTCAGAAGCAAGCCGACCTGGCTGCGGATCTCGGGTTCCAAGACCGGAGCTTCAAGAACATCCAGCTACTGCTCGGAACTTCTGATGCGGTACGGGAGTATGAGAAGCAACTGCGGAGTGCGGGAGGGGCGACCCAAGAGGTGGCCGACAACCAGCTGCTGTCGTTCTCAGCGCAGATGGATTTGATGAAGTCTCGGGTGGTCGATGCGGGGATCTCCCTCGGTGAAGCTCTAGCCCCGGTGGTCCTTGAAGTAGCGGGTGGGTTCCTCACCATGCTGGAAGCGATCATGCCTCTCATCTCGGCTGGGGCCAAGCTGTTCGCTGTGCTGTTCAAATTCTCGGGTCTCAACTTCATGTTCAAGTTCCTGGGTGCTGCCGGTGACGGGTTCCAGAGGCTGTCAGGGCTATGGGATGAGGGCGCCAGATCCGCCACTGTTTACAAGGATGCGATCAAGAACATCACGAAGGCGGTCGAAGACGGAGACGATCCGACTGTCGCTCTGGCGAATGCGATGGCTCACCTATCCACCAACGGGGAGCTAACCGCCGAATCCATTGCTGCTCTCGGAGCCGAAACCGGGATCACGGCGGAGATGATGCAGGGGGCTTTGAAAGCGAACCTGGAGTGGTCAAGAGCGCAAGGCGATATGGGTGTGGAAGTAGCTGCGTTGGAGGTGGCTCTGCTGTCTCAGATCGATGCCATGTCGATCACCACTGAGGAAGCCGACGCTCTGAAGTCAGAGCTAGGTCTTGTCCACCGTGTGGCGAAGCGAGCGCGGGGTAGTGCTGAAGAGTTGACCGATGCGGACGGGAACCTCATCAACGCCCAAGGTGAACTGATCGACTCCACTGGAAACCTGATCGACGCAGAGGGCAATCTGATCGACGCTAACGGAGATCTCATCGAAGAGGTACTCACCCTCAACGACGCTCTGCTGGCTGCGGAGGATGCCCAAACTTCCCTCTCTGACGCCATGCGAGCCCAAGCTGATCCTCTGTTCGCTGCGGCGAAGGCAATGGTCGATCTCCAAGCGGCTGAGTTGGCCTTGATCGAAGTGCAGGAGGACCACCACTCGACCGCCTCAGAGCTAGCCCAAGCAGAGCTAGATCTTCTCGATGCAACTCTGATGGCGCAAGGCGGGTTGGATGCTCTCGATGCGGCAGGGCTTGAAGACCAGATCACCATCGTCCAAGACGTACTCGGGAAGAGCCGAGAAGAGGCGTTGCTGTTCTTGGAAGCTCTCGGATTGCTCGACGGCAAAGAGATCGGGGTCGGGGTCAACACCGTGTTCACAGCATCGGGATCTCGGGAGGCTAGAGCGGCCGCATCGTCCGGTGGCACGTCGGCGTTCCTCATGGCCAACTCGGGCGGCGGGCAGAGACGGCATGGAGGTCGGACCGAAGCGAACAAGCCTGTCCTGGTTGGTGAAGCGGGCCCGGAGATCTTCATGCCCCAAGTAGGAGGGATGGTCGTCCCGAATGATCAGTTGATGTCGGCGGGTGGTAGCTCCACTGAGACCAACACCACGATCAACTTTGTGAACCCGAACCTGGCGAACGATCCGGTGAAAGCCATACGATCTAGATTCGCCTTCGACGCATTGGCAGGAAGAGCATGACCTTCAATTATCGGATCAACTCAACGGTGCTGATCAACACGGCTAGGGCCAAGCGGGTGATCATCCCCGAACTGGCTGCTGGGGTCCGAGCGGCTCAACTCCCCATCGCCTTCCGTGACGGCGCATACGTCTCCGATGAACACTCCACAGACACCAAGGTTGTGCCGATGCTCGTGGATCTCGCAGGAGACACCCCAGACGAGCTGTACACGTCGTATCACAATCTGATGGGGCTTCTATACGGCGGGACGAAAACGCTCCAGAAATTGGATCCTCAGGCGGGAGAATTGGAAGCGGAGATCTTCATCGGGGAGGAAACTCCACACGGCACAGGGTCGCTCCGACAGCGGCTCACCTACCCGACCCTGTTCACCCGGGGTTACTGGCAGCAAGACGTGGCCGACAGTGAGACCGACAACGGACTTGGCACGTCGGGATCCATCGGCCCGTTCACCCCAGGCGGGTCGCATCGGACCTATCCGAAGTTCACGATCACTTGTACCGCTGACGGTGCCAACCCGGCGATTGAGGAACCGGTCAGTGGGGCGAAGCTCACGATGGCTTCCGCCTTTGTCAACACTGATGTGATCGTTATCGACGTGAACGATCGGGTCAACGGTGGGGTTACCCTCAACGGCACCCGAGCCAAGAACATTCTCAACGTGAACCGGGGGTACTGGATGCGGTTCGCAGCCAACGTTGCTCACACCCTCACATGGACCGCCACATCGGGGACGTGGGACGTACTAACGGAATGGAAGGACACCTACCGATGACCTTGAGAACCGACGAACGACAGTGGCTCATCTACGACGAAGAAGTGTTGGGCGCCTACATGCGAGGGTTAGAAGCATGGGCGTTGATGGTCTTCGGGAACCGGCTGCGTCAGACTGGCCCCGACCGCTATCGGGCGCTGAACGGGATAGCCGCATTTGCTGAGAAGGTTGCCAACCAGAGGATCGTTGAGATGAAGCGGAACGGGGGAGCGCAGGAGGCGGTAGCCGATTGGGTTCTGATCGTGTCGAAGTGGGCCGCTGGCAAGTCGCCCATGACCCCCGACGTTGCGCGTGGCATCGATGAGTTCCATGCCATCTCCACACGGATCGACTCAAGGACGAACGGCGCCGGGATGACCGGGCCTGGTGTCCACCGGGAAGCTGTAAGGGGAGACTGATGACTCTGCTCGACACGAAACAACGAATCCGCCACCAGCGAGGCTTTGACCGGATCTTCTACGCCAGCCCGTCAGAGGTCCGTGAGATCTTGATGGTGCGTGGCGGGGCGGGTAGCTACGTCGATGCTCCAGCCAGACGGATGGCCCTCCACGACGACGGCTCAATAGGAGGGAAACGGCAAGCCTCCAACGACGAACTTCTGTTTGAGTTCAGCGGGGCGAACATGGCCACGATGCAAAACGAAGACTTGTCTTCGGTCAACATCGGTGGTGGATCTCAGTCGGCGGAATACGTGTTCATAATCTTCCCCGAGCTTCGGGAGTTCGACGGGATATTCCTCGGCGCTTCTCAGATCAATATCTGGGCGGCGGTCCACTCGTCGGGAGACTCGACCAACACGTTCGATGGGACCTTCACTCAGCGAATCTCCAACTTCGATGACTCGGCTACGGGAACGCTCACCGCCTATCGGACTGAGATCACATCGTTGGCTGTGTCAAACGTGCGGATGGTTCGCGCCAACTACGCCTCCACCGGGTCGTCCAAGAACGTTGTCGCCTACCACATTTACGGCGAGATCTCCGCAGCCGAATCACCCGACCGTTTGCTCTGGTTCGATGACGACGACGACCTGGAGTTCTCGAAGCCTCAGGACTACGGCGACAAGCCCCGAGGCTCCGCTGAGGATCACATCGTCTACCTGAAGAACAACTCAGCGAGCCTGTCGGCTAACTCAGTCCAGGTCACCGCTCAAGACCTGTTCGGTGGTTCGGGTGGATGGCTGACGTTCAATGACGGAACAGGATTCTCAAGTACGAAGGCCTTGGCATCGGCCATCGCTAACGGCGCCGACTCCCCGAACATCACCATCAGGGTCATTCGACCCGACTCGGCTGCGCTGAACCTTCACTCAGCTAACAGCTACGCCAACGTCGGCTCCTGGACCTAGGCCCGCCGCATGGCGGTCACATCCATAACGGATCTTGCGCCCGCTGTTGGGCAGCGGATGCCCGACACGATCGTTCGTCCTGCTGTCACGTTCCTGTGGGCGGGAGGGACAGGCCCGTTCGATATTGAGGTCACATGGGATGACGACTCATCATTCAACGACGGGAACGGAAACCGCCAGATCGTTTCGGCGGCATCGGTCACCTCCCCGCAGACTCGGGCGCCGTCTTCTGATCTAGCTGATCTGACTGTCCAGTGGTACATCAGGATCCGGGTGATCGACACAGCGGATCTCCAGAACGAGATCCAGAACATTCTCCACGACCACACAGGCGGCGACTTCACCGCCTCGTTCGACGGTCAGGGGCCGACTGCTGCGATCACATGGGACAACGACGGCACGACGATCAACACCGAACTGGAAGCCTTCTCAAACATCGTCGCTGTCACCATCACGGAGAACGCCACCGGCGATTGGGATGTGGAGTTCACCGATCCGGGCGACTCCGACTTGCCGATGATGACAGTCGATGGGACCAACCTCACCGGAGGGACAACCATCGACGTGACCGAAGTCACAGCTGGTGACAACGGCCTGGGCGGTGCAGGTGAGAACACCCAAGGGACGTTCACCTATTTCTTGACCAACCCGATAGATCGGACTCATCTCTACCACTATCAGAACGTCGGCGTGGCTTTCGATCCGCAGGACGAACCGACTGCTGGTTGGGGTACTGGCGGGACGGCTGGCGTTGACGGCGAGAACAACCCTGTCGTCCGCACTCATCTCTACCACGTTCAGAACATCGGGGTCGGCTACGAGAAGGACAAGCCAGCGGCGGGCTGGGGTCCGAACAGCCCTTCGACCGACGCACCCGATGGGGTGGGCGGGACCGGCTTCGACACGTTCCTCTACCACTACCAGAACATCGACACCACACAGCCTTGCCCGTTCATGTTCTCCCTGTCAGTCGCTCAAGCAGAGACGGGAGATTCGATCACGGTCAAGGGTCAAGGGCTCGTCTCTGCCACGAACCCGACACCGGACGCCTGGGATGCCGAAGTGCGGCTCTACGAAACCCCCGATTTCGGAGCTTCGTTCGTCACGTTGGCGATCACCGACTGGACGGCAGGCGACGTTGAAGACCAGATCATCGCCACGATCCCAGGAGGAGCTACCTCCGGGTTCATCGCTGTAGTCCACACCACCACACCTTCTTGCTCAGGCTCTAACTTCCTGGGTCTCACAGTCATCGCTTCCCAACCAGATCGTCAGGCTGGATGGTGGGCTGAACTGTGGGATCTCCGCAACGTGACCAAGATCATTTCACCGGTCCCGTTCGTGCATGAGGCGGGCTTTGAAGCGGTAGCCAATGACCAAGGAAGCGGCGAGATCTTCCTGCGTGGCAACGACCCCGACATTGACGAGTTCGTAGACCGCTCCACCAACCCGGAGATCCAGCGGCTTGTCAAGATCTACCTCCACGACCGCTTCGCTTATTCGTTCATCCCCGACGACTCGGAAGAGGACTACGACGAAGACGGAGCTCGCACCGTTCGGCTCTACGGCTCGGGTCAGGAGTCGATCTTGGAATGGGGTCGGGCGTTGTGGAAGGACTTTCCCGCACAGCCAGCCAAGAACCGGACCTGGCAGTACGGCTCCACTGACAACGCTGTGCCGTGGGGCGACATGGAACCCGACAACGTTCTCACCAACGGAGGCTTTGAGGACGCTCAGGTAGATCCGTGGGTGCCTGTCGAAACCGCAGCCCTGTTCGCAGACTCGTCGGAAGCCAACACTGGCACCTACTCGGGTCGGGTAACCCCGGCTGCTCTAGGCGACGGCATTGAGATCTCCTTCTCACAGGAGGAAGACGATGGGGTATTCGCTGACCTGTTTACCAAGGTCAATCTCACCGGAGGCACCTACGAGATCGAAGTGCTTGGGAAGGACGAAGACGACAACGATGTGGTCCACGATTCGTTCACTTGGATCCCGGCGTCGGGGGCATGGCTGAAGACCGAGTTGAATTACATCGCTGCCGCATCCGAGCAGCTGCGGTTCCGCATCACTCAGACGGCCGGGACGCTCACACAGTTCTGGGTTGATGACGCTGTTGCCCACACCAGCATCGACGGGACGATCATCACCTCTCGGGCGACCGCTCGCCTGTCCAGAACCCAAGTCGCTGCCGGGGTCTACTCGCTGGAAGTCGCTTGCGAGGCGGGCGGGGATTCATCGTTCAACGGAGTGCAAGGGTTCTTCTCAGAAGGAGCCAGTCAGGACTACCGACTGTCGGTGGCTGTGAACGGTCCAGCGGGTGACACGGTGCGCTTCGATGCTCGGCTCGGCGGGGTGCTTGTCAACGCCACACAGGTCCTCACAGGTGGTTCCACGTTCGACGTAATCACTCTGGTCGGCACCAGTGGGCTAACCGGAGGGACCGGACGGTTCACGGTCAGATCCCT
>SDBT01020884.1_pt1 | contig 10233 bp, 21 predicted proteins | sample 2277101 | NCBI WGS metagenome assembly SDBT01 (sample SAMN10404973, study PRJNA504765) | marine sediment metagenome | isolation source: marine sediment core GS10_PC15, 103 cmbsf | place: Arctic Ocean: Southern Knipovich Ridge | collected 2010
ACTTGAACACGTAAGAGGCACGGGGAAGCATACCTTTAACAAAATAATATGGAATCAAGAAGTTGTAAAATTAATAGTTGGAGATTCATTCACGGAAGTTAAAAAGAATAATAACATAATCCTAAACATGATTCCAATATCACCAGAGAGAATAAGGTTAGTTATCGGAAAAACTAATGGAATGCTTAAGCGTTATGATGCTTGGAATGGTACGGATTGGAAACCAATCAAAATAGAAAATATGTTGCACTCTATAAATAAGCCGATAGGAGACCAACTACACGGACAGGCACAAGGGGAGCCATCTAAGTTTATTGTAGATGCAAGAAACGAAGCATTAGCAGATGAGCGTGTTATCAAGCACAGAGACAAGGCTCTTGGTATCGTAGAGTACGCAACAAGCAACGCAGGCAAAATATCATTCGCAAATGCAGCAATAGAGAAGGCGGTTAATAAAGGCGAGATGCTAGGACTTCCAGAAGGCACAGCAAAGATTCTGCCTTACCCTTCCAGAAGTTCAGAAGACAGAACAGCATGGATTAGCTACTTAGAAAACTTCTTCTACCAAGTCTTCGGTGTTCCTAGAAGTATAGCAACATCAGACGGTACAAGTGAAGTAGGTGGAAAGATGGGTCATGTTATCTTTGAGCCTGTATATGTTAAAGAGCAGAAAGATATGGAAGAAGACTTACTTATTCAACACTCCATAAAGATTCTATTTAACAGACCTCCTAGCTTGGGCGGACTCCAAGCAGATACAGAAGCAAAGAATACAGGACAAACAAGCATTCAACCTAATGATGTGGAGGCATCTATAACAAGAGAATAATGCCACACGAACAAGGACACATAGCTGGAGGTACAGACCCACAATTTGGAAGACCAAAATTTCAGATAACACCCAAAGAACAATGTCAACTAGACGGAGGCACATGGGATGAGCAGTCCCAAACTTGCATTCCAAAAGGTTCTGTAAAAGCCCCAGGCGGCACAATACAAAAGCTTGAACTTCCAAAGCCAGAAGAACCGGATACAGTCACGATCAGAGACAAGACAGTAGTCAACAAAGACGGAACCTTCACAGTCACAAAGGGCGGAGTCACTGAAACATTATCAGCAGAGGAACATCGAACATTAGTTAGTCTTAAGGGTGGTGGTCGTGGAGCGCCTACCCAGGCTGTTAGTTCAATATTAGACGCTCCCACGCAGGAAGAGTTAGCAGCACAACGACAAGCAGCAGCAGGTCAACAGCTAGCAGGACAAGTTGGACAGATTGACCCATCAACAGGAATAACACCAACAGACCTATCACAAAAAGAAGCATTCACGCAGGGTGCTGTCGGCGCAATCCCTAACGCAATAAGACTAGCTGCACAATTTGGAACTGGAGCGGCTTTGCTTGGTGCTGGGGCAGGGAGTGTAGTCCCTGTAATAGGAACAACAATAGGAGCTGGTGCAGGTGCAGCGATAGGAGCAGTAACAGGATTTGTGGCTGGATTGGCAAGCGGAATGATTAGCAACATGGCAGGTCAGAGAAGAGATAATACAAACGCACAACAGAGGGTTTTGGACGAAGGAAAGCAAACATTAAAGGATTGGTCAACACTTGCGAAGTCAGACCCAGCAAACAGAGAATTCTATCTCTCACAATTTAACAGACAGCTTCAACTAATTCAAGATGCTCATGTCCAGATGCTAACAGATACCAATGCAGATTTAGCCAAGTTTGAGAGTGCAGTTCCAAACCTAGCAGAGTTCAACACGTTCTATTCTATAGGTGGAGAGAGAGATGCGTTGGTTCAGGATATGCAAATATCTCTACAAACTCCTTCCGGTGTGGATTTCGAGATGTTAGCACTTGCCCAGAGGAGACAGCCGAGATGAATCTAAGAGAGAGAATGGTTAAGGTTGAGACTAAGCTCATCACAATAGAGCGATTAATCTATTTGATTCTTGCAGGGCTTGTGACACAGACAGGCATAGAATACTTACCCGTTGTTTCTGCAATTCTAGGATAAGTTTATAAAGTGGTGTGTCATCTAAAAGCATGAGTGAAGATGACAAACCAACAAATGCGACTGACGACACAGGAAGTAAGGTTAATCCTGATCCTACGGAGGATAAAGCACCTGTTTCTTTGTATGATAAGACTGAGGCGATTGTTACAAGGCAAGAAGAAGCCAACAAAAAAACAGAAGAGCTGTTAGAAAGACAAGAGAAACTTCACGCTAACCAAAGATTGGCAGGAACATCCGGCGGTCACATAGAAGCAAAGCAAGTTTCCCCAGAAGATAAAAAGACAGCACAATCAAAAGAATTCTTTAAAGGAACTGCATTGGGAGATGCTATTGGCAAAGCAAATGAATAAGAAGACATGGAAAGAGAAGCTAGCAGGTATTAAAAAGCTATTAGCTCAATCAGAATTTAACAAACAAAGAGAGATAGACAACATTGAAGAGCTTACTTTAATGATAGAGTTCTTTACTTCTAAAATAGCAACATTTAAATAATCGGTTAACCGATTAACTCTATGGCAAATGAGGCAGCATGTATTGAGACCCCTTCTAGATTCGCAAGATTCACTATAGCTGCTGGTGCAGTTCTTCCATTTGGGACATTAGTTAAGTTATCAGCAGACCATACAGTTGTGGCATCTGATTCCGCAGACGACCCTTTTGAAGGAATTGTTTGGGAACGAGCATCCACAGCAACATCCACTCACACAGAAATTACAGTAGCTTTAGACGGTGTTTGGGATATATTATCTAGTTCTGGAACTGAGGCAATAGGTATTGCTGTGGCAGTTTCAGCAGCAAATACATTCGCAGCAGCAGACGCAGCAGATATTCTTAATGGAGCTTTCATAGGATACCTAGAAGAAGAAGCAGGAAACGCGGAAGTTGCTAGAGTTAGATTAACTAAATTTGGATCCTCGGGACAACTTTAAATGGCAACAGTAACATCAAACGACGAAGACATGCTTAGGGAAAACATTGATAGTGGTGTTAAGGCAGTTGTAAAGATTGAAGAGAAGTGGAGAGCAATGTGCGCTCAGGATAGTTCTAGCGCGTATACAGAAACATATTTTAGAGAAACAAATGACGATTCCGTAGATGGTGGTACTGGTTCACCAATCAGAGGCTTACAGCCTATGACCCCTTTCCCTTATGTTGATGTTAAAGAGACAGAGATTAGTACCATCACAGAGAAGTATGCAGCAGAAGCCCTTATGTCTATGGAAGCAATCGCAGACCTTACAGTCCCAATGCTTCAAAGAAAGATTTATAGGATTGGAAGAAAGATTATTTTTCAGATTGATACAGCAATAAAGAACATAGTTCGAGCAGATGCAGGAAACACAGTCGCAATCACAGCAGGTAACGAATGGGACTCGGCAACGGTAGCTAACAGAGACCCTGTTAAAGATTTCTTAGACGCAATCCAAACGCTAAGAGTAGACGGTATTGACTTCTTGGCAGGTAATGGCAAGATTGTTTTGAATGGACAGGATTACACAAACGTAATCTCTAACACTAAGATTCTAAACCACCCTACCTTTGAGAGTGTGAGTGCTATTCAGAATGGAGTAGTTGCTAGATTGGTTGGTGGAGATATTGTTGTTAGTGAAGTTGTTGACGCAGATGAATGGTATGTTCTAGTCGCTAAGCAAGGTATGGTATGGAAGACTAGACAAGCATTACAAACATCTATGGTTGTTGTTGCAGGTAAGTCTACATTAATTTCAGCATGGGAGCGTGGAGTGATGCAACTGCAAGCACCTAACGAAGTTTGTAAGGGGACAAACTCGAGGAAGACATAATGACAAAAGAAGGAAGATTAGCAAGAGGGAAGGCAAATTATGATAGAGGTAGATTTTTAGAGAATTCTGAAACTATGGCATACGTCTGCGTTAAAGATGGCGGAACGTGGGATGACCAGAACCATGTTTGTGAAACAGCCGAGCAGAAGAAGGCTAAAGAAGCTGCAAAGGCTAAAGCCGCTAAGGAAGCCAAAGAGGAGGCTAAAAATGCCAAACCCAACACAAGATGAGCTTTATCCTAAGAGCCTAGTTCTACCACATTATACAACTGCACAACGTAGAGCATTAGCTGCGGACATTGGAACTGTTGCTTATGATACAGACTTAAGTAAAGTTGTTTTCTCTAAATCTAAAACTGTGGCAACTGCTTCATGGGAAATAGTTACCTCGGTACAGGACGCTTAACATGGCACCAGGCGATTTAACTGCTGGAACTCCTGTTCTTGCAACAACACCGGCAGAGATTAAGGCAGCAGTTGACGCTCTTAACTTGGCTGCTGTTACAGATAGATTAGTTGTTCTTCCGTTCGGAAGTACGAATCAGTTCTACGTTTTTAAGGTTGAAAGGGCGGCATAATGGCTTTAGTTCTAGGAACGAATTGTGGTTTTGTTACTGTTGCTCCAACGACAGACCCCGAAGGTAGTGGTGCTCCCGGATTTATGAGCGCTAGCTCTCTTGCTGTAGAACATACGTCCCCTGCTGGAAATAATAAAGTTACAGAAATAGGATGGTGGTGCCAGAATGCAACAGAAGAGGCTAATTTTGAGGTTGGGATTTACACAGATAACGATACTGATAGTGAGCCTGAGGCAGTTGTAGGTTCTTTAAATCAGACAAACGCAAAAGGAACTGGTTTAGGTTGGAAGGTTGTATCTGGATTAAACATTTCTATATCTGCAAGTACAAAATACTGGATAGCTACTCAGTGTGATAATACTGCGACAGCAACTAGAATTGATAATGAAACATCTGGCGGACAGGGTAGGGCGACAAAGACTTCACAAACAACTTTACCAGACCCTTGGGGTGCTAGTTCCTCAACAGACGTGGACGCAAAGATATCTATATATGCAAAGGTCGAAGCAGTAGTATCAGGCACAGGCAACGGACAAGACGGAATCCCATACGTTTATTAAATCTAGTTCTATTCTATAATCATGGCAAAGAACCCATTAATTAGAAGCTATCCGAAAAGAGTTAACACACCACAACCTAACAAGTCAGCTGGAATTCTAGACGACCACGCTATTAGAAAGAACATCGCAACGAAGGAGGGGACGATTGAACACGTCCCGACAGAAGACAATCACATTCTAAACAAAAAAGCTGGGGATGATTCATATATAAAAGTAGACGGCACTTCCACGACAACGGCAGAGATTCCTTTTGCGGAGGGGATTAAGGTTTCTGAAAAACTAACTATTGGAATAACAACAGGTAGGCCAACAATAGATTTTGCCGACACTAGTGGACAAATATTTGTAGATGGCAACCCAAGATTATTCTTCGTTAGTACAGGAACATTAGTGAGAGAGAGTTGGGTGCCAGAAACAACAAACTCATACGACCTAGGAACTTCTTCTTTGAAATGGAAAGAGGTTTGGGCTACAGGAAAAGGGACTTTCGGAGAACTACAAGTCGACACTCTGAACCTCAACGGAAATGTTATCTCAGATTCCACAGGCACGATTTCTTTTGCTGATGAAAACTTAACAACATCAGGTCAGATTAAATTAAGTAAAGTCGGAGCCAATATAATTACGGCAACTAATGCAAATGGGGATTTAAGATTAGGTGCAGGTGGCGGAACAAATGATTTAAAAATTGGTTTTAACGGGAACGTAGATATTTTTGAAAATTTAACTGTTGGAGGTGATGTAAAAACAACAGGGGAAATAAACTGCAACGACAAAGTCAAACTAACACCCGAAGGCGGAGTTGCCATAAGATTAACAAATAGAACTGGCTCAGGGACGGTAAAAGGGAAGACAGTAAAGGCTGACCCTGCAAATGACGATTCAGTGATTTTAACAGGTGCGAATGATGATGAATGTTTTGGAGTATTTTATGAAACTCTCGACGTGGGGGCAACAGAAGTATGGGTCGTCGTTGGTGGTATAGCAGACGTTCTATTCGACCCAGACCATTCGCCAGCAAGAGGAGATTGGGCTGGTTCAGGAACTGCAGGATTTGCCAGAAGTCAAGCTAGCCCTCCAGCTTTGGGAATAGCTGCACACTTCGAGGAGATAGGACACGTTATACAAAGCTCATCGCCAGGCGGAGAAGGACAAAGCGCTTTGGCTAGATGTGTGTTGCACTTCAATTAATTCTACACCACCGATAACTATATAAAGACTCACTGAGTGAGTAAAGTATGAGAGCAATTAATGTTATCTTCACGGATAAAGAACACGCTAAGATTAGAAGATATAAAGCAAAAAGCAAAAAGACAAACTGGCACAGTCTGATCCTTCACCTCTTGGCAATAGCAGAAGGAAGAAAGACAAATGGGAGAGCGAAACAATGATAAAAGAATACATTATTTTCCAAGCGATAACGCACTCGGCAATGGGGCTAGCTATTATATTTGGATGGATAATTGAGAGGTTTGCATAATGCCGATTCTATTAGTAGAGTGTGTTGATTGCAAGGAAGAATGCGAAAGCCAAGCTAAAGGAAAAGCTAGATGCCATGATTGTTTCTCTACATATTACAGAAGACACGCAAAGAAACTCAGAGAGCAAAGACAAAAGAGAATAATAGAAGCTATGGTAGAGAAGCCTGTGTGTAAAGCCTGCGGTAAGGAAATCAAACAATACGACGAAGGTGATGACACGATGGAAACGTGCGAGGATTGTCGATGAGAGCTACTTGTAACATTAGAAATAAGGAAGATTCAGTTAGCCTTAGCCATTTAAGTGATACTGGCAAGTGCCATGTAATGACACAGAGTTGGGGAGAGTTTACTTCATGTTGCATCAACAAAACACAAGCCAAAAGACTTGTCAGATGGTTACAGAGATGGATTGAATTCAAAGAACGGGGTACACTATGAGTAAATGGGCAGAGGAGTTTATAGAGAAGTACAATGATAGCATAGACAAACTAGAGGAATGGAATAAGACAATTGAAGCGTTTAAGAATCTAAATCAGGGAGGTATAAATAAATAAAATGGTAAAAATAGAAAAGCCGAAAGCTAAATATCTAAACTTTGAAAGTACAAAAAACGATGATGTTGCAGTAATCATAGGCGAAGGAGAATACAGTCTAGACGAAGTATCATGGGAAAAAGAAAAAATAAGAAGAATTCACATTCCCGTAGAACTAAACGGAAACAAACTCGACTGGACACCATGGCCGAACGACGCTGATAAATGTGTAGAAGTTTGGGGAGATGACACAAGTATGTGGGTTGGACAGAAGCTTAGAATCACACACGATAAGAAGAAGATGATTCTATCGCCAATCAAACAAGAGAAGCCGATGATAGCACAATGACAGACTGTAACGAGATATCTAAGGGAGACACACCGAAAAGGATGGAGTTCCAAGTTGAAATAAAGATAGACGATGAAGACGACAGAAAAAGAATCGTGAAATTTTTAAGAGATAACAGAGAACTCGAAAAGTATAGCTGCTCGTATTGGGCTAAGAAACTCGCAAATATCATCGAAAAAGGATAATGAAAACAACGACATCGAGACAGAAAATCGTATCAGCGCTTAGAATGCTATGGAGGAATAGTCCTGAAAGATATGTGGCATTAAAGGAAGGTAAATATACATGCGTAAAGTGTGGAGCTAAGCAGAGTGTTGCTAAAGGCAAAGAACAGAAGGTGCTAATACATCATAAAGAAGGTGTATTGAATTGGGACGTAATTATAGCCCTAATTCGCCAACAGCTCCTCTGTAAGCCTGGTAAACTCGAATGTCAATGTCCAGAATGTCATAAGAAAGAAGAAAAACCTAAGTATCAAGGTTTCAGATTTACTGATACAAGAATTTAATTTATTATTTTACGGGGGCGCTTAGGTAGTTATCGCGCGTATAAGCAGGATGCAAATTCCTGTCGCCCCCATTGGCAGGAAAAGTGCCTTGGAGATATATTAGGTAATCTCCTTAAGAACTCGGACGCCGATAATTCGGCAGGGAACGTGCTAAGTGTGAGTGATGAAGTACGCCAGAAATGGGTCGGTAGCACCTGTGGGATCATTTCCCACCGTTCCCGTTGGGGTGGCTTCCGAAAAGGATTAACGAGGGCAGAGTACTACCCGAGCCCACCCCATTCATAATCGGAATGCCATCCGTGTCAAATAGGCTGAGGTCGCCCCACCGAGATGGAGTTCGGGGGTTATAATCATGACAGAATGTAAAGAATGCGAAGGCGGACTACTGAAGTGTATCGACAAAGACGGACGTATCAACGAATGCGAAAGGTGTGGATGTAGATTCGATGAGTGGGGTAAAATAATAGGACAGACAGAAGAAGAATGGTACGATGATTCGATGAGAGAAATAGAAAGGATGGGAGGCGGGTAATCATAATCATGGAAATAATACAACAAGAAAGGCGCTTAAATAAAGAACTGCCAGAGGCAGTATATTGCGATAAGCATGGGCATTTTACAGACCCGAGGAAAAGTTATATGCGCATGGGTATTATATGTCCAACTTGCGAAAGGGAGGGAGTAATTAGAGTGTGCAAACGATAATTAAATCATAATCATGGAAAAGAAATACAGAACACACGGAACTGAAGAGAATTTAGACCATCTAGTAGGGATAGCGAAAGAAGAAAAAGAAACATTAAGCTCGAAGATATACGAAATAGACCCACATCAGAAGGCTTACTTCGAAGATGACGTCAAACAAGCTGTGGCTCGGTTGAAGGGAGTAATTGACGAACCAAAATACTATATGCAATTAACTCCGGAAAAGAGATCTACTTATTTATTGAAGAGAATCAAAGAAATATTCGGGGAGGAGTTGGTATGAGTGAAATAGAAGACTTCGAGCCAATGAAAGAGGATATAGAAGAAGAACCGAAACACAGACATCGAAAGAGTTTATATGAAAGGATTAAAGCAAGGGAGAGATTCAGGAAGAGATGTTCAAGGAAGACAGGATTTAATATCGAGAACGGAACTCAAAGAACGCTCACACAAACGGAGGACTAGTCTTTCTTATTAATTAAGTATTCGTATCTAATCATCTGATCCTCTCCATGCCAAATATGCTCATCATCCTGTTTGGCAGTTCCCATATCAACCATTTCTTTAATGTAGTCTCTGGCCATGCGAGTAGAGATGTCATACATTGTACACATCTCTTTTATCAGCTTATCCTTAACTATTATCAGTTGACCTTTCTCTGCAACCCTAATAAGAGTATTCTTCAATGTCTTTAATATCAATCTTCTCCTATCTGTCTTATCCATACACACTACACACACAACACATACTTAAATGTATGCACACACAAGAGAGTTAGAATTATAAACACCTCATGTCTTACGTACGTAACGTCATGTTACGGACATCTATACGTCTGATGTGGGCTCGTCCCACATCCTATACTGTTCGTTCGCAACCCGCTTATGGAGGCGTAGTTAGGCGTTAGTAACGATATTTATTCACGTGTGTGCGTGATCATGTAACAGCATGCTTTGGATTTCTTAAAACACATTTTCCACAGCCTTTCCTGATATTTAAGGATTTAGGTGATGTTCTAACTGCGAACGTGAAGTTTCGTAGCGTTACGTTTATTAAGTAGCGTTGCGTTACGATGACGTACGTCATCGCCTTATCCTTCTTATAAACGTTACGTTACGATAGTAGTTCGCAGTGTAAAAGGGCTCTACAGCCCTTCTGCTCGTCAAATATGGGCTTTATACAGCCCTCCTAGAGCCGAGGATAGGGCAGTAGAGAGCCCGTGTGTTAACCCTTGTACTACCCATATACGCATAGTACAGCCCTTCTAAAGATAGCGGTCGAATAGGGGGTATTAGAACGTATAGTTTACGATATATATATCCGACGTTGGTATATAGGGGGGGGAAAGGGGGGGGTCATCGCCCAGACATTTTTTATTTTTTAGAAAATTTTAAATAATGTGAGTTCTTCGAATAATAGATGGAGTACGACAAGTGGCAACAAGATGTTCTAGATGCGCAAGGAAATGTTCTATGTAATAAGGGAAGACAGATTGGAGGAACTGAGATATTTGCTCATAAATCAGCGGAGTATATGGTTAATAACCCGGGACACCAGATTGTCTGTACCTCCTTAACTCTTGAACAAGCTGAAAATATTATAAACATGGTTCTGGCTTATCTTAGCAAATACCACCCGGGAAAGATAGACAGGGGAAGGAAGAAGCCCACTAAAACTAGAGTTTGGCTAAAGAACAAGGG
>SDBT01020885.1_pt1 | contig 10233 bp, 13 predicted proteins | sample 2277101 | NCBI WGS metagenome assembly SDBT01 (sample SAMN10404973, study PRJNA504765) | marine sediment metagenome | isolation source: marine sediment core GS10_PC15, 103 cmbsf | place: Arctic Ocean: Southern Knipovich Ridge | collected 2010
GAGTACAGAATGTAAGCTTTACCATGAAGCAGACACAACTTGTGAAGAATGTGGACTTGAAACAGATAAGTATGGCAACAATGAGTTAGAGCCTTTCACATATTGTTGCTACCCTGACTGTGGTTGTGATGGAGCAAGACTCTGTCAGGCAATAGAAGGTGCCGGTGATTTTGCATTAAACTTAAACATCGAAGGCAGAGTTAATATTGCCTGCATTATTGAAAAAGATAAGAGGTTTTAAGATGGGATAGGAGGAACTTAAATGCTAAGAATAGAAGATATTATAAAATGCAGTCTAACTGAAATTATTATGCCTATGAATTTGAACGGATTTAAATGGGGATTACATTGCGATTATAAATTTTTGATAAAAGACAACGGAAGAATACCGGAACTAAAAACTAAAGAAGAAAAAATACTATTTGCAAAAAAAATCATGCACTCAGCAAATGAATTTGATGATTATATAGAAGAAAATATTAACCGCATCCATAGGATGGCTTTTCCAGCATGTAGTTTTGACGGCCCTGTTCTTAGTGTTCGTAAGCCAAGAGATGAATTTTATGACCACTCACGTTTAATTCTCACAGTAATATACTATAGCATACATATACGAAAAAAATCAGATTATACCTTTTCAAAAAAGAAAGAAATGACTGTTGAATTTCAGTAGTATCTCAATTAGTTACGTTGGTAATTTCATTTTAGCCACCTCTATTACCGACAGCTCAGAGCCAATTTCCCTCATCCGCTCCCAGTTTTCATCATTACAGGCTTCGGTGTATTTAATGTTTAGTCTTTTTTCTTCTTTTTTCAAAAGAAATATGGTTTTGTTTTCACCAACGTTGTAAGTATCTGATCCGCTCTTATCTTTACCACTCTCTATAATAGAAATATTACTTTCTTTAATACTTAAGGACGACCTGTCTGGGTGACCTTTTGACGACCTGTCTGGGTGACCTTTTCTGGGATCCTGTTCAGAATTTACCCGATAACCTCCACGGTCTGTGGATAAGTCTTTCTTGTAAATGCTCATATCTTTTGCTCCTAATTGATAAAAATAAACACTACGGTGGTGGGGTCTGTGACGTGCTATCAATCTTTCAGCTAGCAATCGACCGATTAACGGCGATGCGTTGCTTTTCGATAAGTCTAATTTTTGAGCGATGTAGCTCATCTCAATTCGGCTTTGGCCTGATTTTATGAGGCTTATAATTAAGGCGAGCGCTCTTTTTGCTTGATTGTTTATTCTTTTGTTTTTCAAAATATCGACGGGGAACCAATACCCGAGATGGAGCCTCTCCAATTCCCTTGCGCCTACAAGCCCCGTAGAGCTATCGAGGCTGAATTTTTTAAACAGATAGGTGCCGTCGTCCTGTTTTACAATAAATCGTTGCTTACGGAGGAGGCACAGGGCGTTCTTGATGACCTTGGTGGATAGGTTCACGTTTTTAGAAATGTTGCGGGCTGAGCACTTTATTTGGTGAAACGACAAATATTGCACAGCCGCGTAGGTCAATGTTTCAAATGGCCTGCATTTTTTAAAAATATGATTTGGCACAAAGCTGCTGTAAGAACCGACAACTTGCAACGCCACGGGGTTTTTTTCGGGGATTGGTTGCAAGGTTGTGTTTAATAAATCACCAACATGGTTTAACATCATAGTCTTAGTCTCCTAATTACTATAACGCCTTGCCTGTTGACTTATTATTTTGATGGGAATATAATCATTCCGTTCTATTGCTTCAGAAGTCGCTAGACAACAGCGCACCCAGGGGCGAGGATTAGTTCTCCTTCGCCCCAATTTTTTAGAGCCCCACTATATCCCCACCTCTAAGTAAAATCAACAAACGGTTGATCTTAAAGCAACAATGTGTTATAAGCACAGAACAGCTCGGCTGAGAGCAAGGGGGTTTTGTGAAAGAAAAAGATCGAAATATGGTAAGAAAGGCCATAACTAAAGCGTCCATTTATTTGGGCGGAAGAAAAGCTGATTTAGCACGGGCATTAAAGGTTAACAGGTCTCTGGTCAGCAGATGGGCGAACGGGCAAAGCAAGATATCTTTGTCTAGGGCTATTCAAATAGAAAAAATAACCAGCGGAAGCGTTAAGATTGAAGATTTAATGCCCGACTTCAGAAACTTAAGAAAATAACCTCCTTTTTATTTGACTTATCTGTTGCATTCTGATAAACTTTTGTTGTGGCGTTAATTCAGCCATGACTTACAATAGAATTAGAAAATAAGGGGTTTTTTTTATTCGCAGGGTTTACTAATATGCAACTATATATAAATTACGGAGGCTATCATGTCAGAGCAAAACACAAACATACCCGTTAGTGACTTGAGAGAAATAAACAAATGTTCCCGGTATCTTAATTTCATATCGGAAGTCTATCGAAAAATGTCAAAAAGAAATAATGAGCTAGAAGAAATTATTAACGGCGATTATTTAGAGGACAACATTGAAGAGCTTGAAGGTTGCCTTTCCAGAATTAAAGAAGGGCTGAGAGATTTGCACCAAGATAGTTTCTTAGCTTTTGGGGAAAAATTGGAACGCCAACAATTAAGTAACGGCGCTATTGATGAGGACAGGGCATGAAGGGATGTTTTATGGTTGACCAATCAAAAAGGCTTTTTATTTTAGATAAGTCAAAAAGAAGAAAAGACCTTATATTTTTTGCATTAATGGGCGTTGTATTTTTGTCTGTAATGATTGTTATTTAAGGGTTTTTACAAGGAAAGTATAATGGACCAGCAAAAAAGATTTTTGGGAATAGGCGGCAGCGACGTTGCTGCAATCTTAAATATTTCAAAGTTCAAAACAGCAGTTCAAGTGTGGGATGAAAAAGTTAATAAAATTTTATCCCAAGAACCCAGGCCAGATGACCCAGCCACGTCACTACGTTATTGGGGTAAGGCTTTTGAGCCCGCAATATTAGAAGCCTACTCAGTCGTGACCAAACACGACATTATCAATGGTGATAGTTGCGGGCAAATGTCTCACCCAGACCATCCCTGGCTAATTGCAAACATTGATGCTTTTGCGCTCACACCCGAGGACGGGAAGATAGTGGTTGAAGCCAAAATGTGCGCACGCCCAGTCAAAGGGGAATGGGGCGATAACTATACCGATGTTATTAAAATGGAATACATGTGTCAGGTTCAACATTACATGCATGTAACAGGCTTAAAAAGAGCTGACGTTGCGGCAATGATTAACGGGATTTTGAGAATTTACACAGTAGATTATACTGAATCCATCATTAATTTGATAATGCCAAAATTAGACGAGTTTTGGAATCATCACGTGAAAAAACAAATACCGCCACCTGTATCTAATTATAATGACGTTAGATTGATTTACAAAAACTCTGTTGATGAAGAAATAGAGGCAAATGAAAAATGCCTAGATGCAATAAGTAAATATGTGATGCGTGCGGCGGAGAAGAAAAAAATTACAGAGGAACAAGAAAAGGAAAAAACAATAATCGCAGAATTTATGGGGAGTAATGCAAGGCTTGTGGCTGATGGCACAAAACTTGCGACATTTGCTCAGAGAAAAGACGGGGTTCGGGTGTTTAGAGTATTTTAAGGAGGTTATTATGGGTGAATCAATGGTGGTTGTTGCAGACAAAAAAGGCGGCATTAAATTGGGGTCTTTGGGTGAGGTTATGCAGTTGGCTGAGCTGTTGATAAAAACAGATGGGTTTGTTCCTGATCACTTCAGAAAAGACAAATTCAAAAAAGACAAACCCAAAGAACAATCTATCAATGAGGTCACCGCGGTAATTTTAAAGGGGCTAGAATTGGGTTTGGGGCCCATGGCATCCCTGCAAGGGATTTACATTTACAGGGGCAAGACAGGAATTTATTATGATGTAATAGTGGGCTTGTTAAGGCGGGAAGGTTACGGGGTCGCATGGAAGAAAACAGATGAGTTTATCGCAGAGGTTGAACTTACACACCCCGACGGAACTACTTTTCCTCTGTCCTTCACAATTGAGCAAGCACAAAAAGCGGGTCTTGTAAGAACAGACAAGAACGGCGGTGAAACAACTGTTTGGTACGTGCACCGGGCGACAATGCTCCGTGCGCGCGCGATTACAACAGCAGCTAGGTCGTTTGCCGGTGGGGTTATGGCTGGAATTTACGAACACGATGAGATACGAGAAATTGAAAGAAAAGAAAAAGTTATTACTGTGTTTGAGGTTGATGAAAATATGTCTGGAACAGACAGATTGCTACAGACCATTAAGGCAACCAATCAAAAGACCCCAGAAGAAGCCCCGGAGTTGTCCGCACCGGAGGAGGAGATGGTACAATTTAACACGGACGTAAGAAGCGAAGTATTTATTGAGCTGAACGCCAAAATAAAAGATGCAAAAAATCAAAGGGAATTGGCAATGTGTGTTGTGCCTATCAAAACAAGCGCTAACCTGTCGGAACAAGAAAAAGACGAGCTGAGAGGCACTTTTTCAGACAAGAAACAATCTATAGGGGTATCACCATGATTAAAGGAATGCCATTCCATAAATTGATGGAGTCTCTAAAAAGAAAAATTATCGTTGTGCCTGGTGCCGGGGCAGAATTGCGATTACCCATATTTAGAGTCGGTAATAACGGTAAGATATATTCTGCCCCTCTACCCAAAAAAGAACGGCGGTCTTTCTTTTTAGCCCGTAGGGAGAAATAGACATGCTTCGCATAAACCGTAAAGAAAACGAGGAAATCGTTGTGGAATGCAAAGGCCACAAGATTTATTTAACATTAAAGGAATTGGATTTTAAGTATAAGTGCGCCACTATTAATATAGAGGGGGACGAAGAAATGATTGTCTACAGGAAAGAACTTGAGTCCACGGGGTTCCCTTCGGAGAGACGGAAAAAGATTCACGGATAAGATAAAACGTTCTACGTGGAACATTCTAGCCTGTTTTTTGTACAAAACCATTCGGTTGCGATTTGAGTCATAAAGGAGTTTTTCTACTACGGAAAACTTACCTTCAAGTAATCCTAGCCTCAACATTATTTCGTCGTTAAAATCCTCTTGATGATGACTCTCCTCCTCCATGTCTTTGATTCTTTGAGTGTTAATTGACACAGATTCTTTTAAATGTCTTACGGTCTTGATGTGATAAAAAAAGTACGACAACGCATATTCAAGGATTATCATACACAAAATAAACACCAAGAGGATAGCTAACTTCTGGTTACTTTTGTAAAAATCTTCAATAAAACTTTTTATTTTCATCAGATGACTGGTTGTACTGTAATCAAAATTATGGCATTTCCATCCAGGTTATCGTCAACTGTTTTGCCCTCAAAGCTGGCGCGAATGGTAACCATACATCCATGATTATATGTCCTATCAAAAATTGAAACATTGTGCATGGTAATAGAATTGTTATTTGTTTTTAGTTCATATTGATAATTTGGTATAAGCGGGTCTTCTTTTTTAAAATAATGCAGTTCATCTGGGGTCATTTTATACACGATGCCATCAAACGGATAATGTAAAAAATCATAGTCGTTTTTATTGCCTGACAATACAAAGTTAGCTTTGCCGTCATAAGACAAATACCTATCATCTATTCCGTTCGGACAAAAAATTGCTGGCTGGCAAACATCTTGAAAAAGACCGGGTGACTTTCCTACCCAATAAATAGATGCCAAGTAACCTACATCCGGGTCTGGATGGATCACATCCATCAAAGACCTGGTGTTATGTAGGTCGTGCTTATTAATGATGAACTTCTTTGCTTCGTATTCATTCACTTCGGTTGGTCTTTGTTGATAAGAACTCATTTTACTATTCCTCTGTTATTTCATTGCCTCATGCCATTATGCGCGGTCAATTATTGTCAATTGTTATGTTTGTTATTGTTCTGCTAGAAAAAGGAGTAATAACGTTGAGCACATCGTACCAATCTTGATATGCTGGCATCTCCACAATATCCATCTCAATACAATTTCCGGTTTGTGATTGCGTATTTTCATTAAAAAAGTCCATTATGCTAAGAGTGGCACTGTGACTGACATTATTGGCTTTAATGCTGGTTATATCTGTAGCATCTACTAAAGTTATGTCTAGGCTGATGAGCATGTTTCCTTCTTGACCGTTCAAAAAAGTAAGGCCGGAAATATCTGTACCAAGACCGTCGCTTAATGGTAATAGAGTTGAAATGTAGCTGCTCATATCTGTTGTGCCAGAAATAAAAGTAAACCTAACATCAGCTCCCAAATCGGCGCTAGCCGTTACAACGGCATTGGTAAATCCGCCTGTCGCGAACACTCTTAGTGCAGCTTGAATTATTGCGGCAATCTCGTTGTAGCCAGTGGCTTGAGTAAAATCCAAGCCCGTTATTTCCCCCAAAACATTGTCAATCTGAATTTCCAGCTCTCCAAATTCGACGCCTGTAAATGCATTTATATTACCAACAATCCCAGTTACCATTTTTGCTTGATGTGACATTTTAAACCTCCAAATTACAATTTATTGTCATACGCCGAAACGCACCAGTCCACACTTATTTTAGGTAGCCCAGTCTGTATTATCACCGAATAATCCTCGCCAAATGGAACGGTGTACACTTCTCCCATGTCTGTGAAAATCATACCATTGGATATATCACTCCCCGACAACCCACTTATCGTAACATCATCTGCTGTTTGAGTAGGAACATCTATTATTAACACATTATCCCTACTTTGTTTTGGTCCCATATATATTTTATCATTGCTGGCTGTAACTGCTCCTCCATTGTGCAATGTAAATCCAGTAATGGTTGTGTTGTCAACCGTGTTGGTTGAAGGGTCAACGATTAAAGTTGCGGTGTTGGCTTGTGAACCGAAATAAAGAAGTAAATCGCTTCCCTCACAACCGAAGTTCCATTTGTTTGTTCCAGCTAACCCGGCAATTGTAGTTGTATCTACTGTGTCATTAAATGGATTTATTATGGCAACATAATCAGCCTGTGTTCGAGGAACGGCGTAGCCCATACCGTTAAACGAAGACAAAACGACGCCCTGACATTTTTGGGCGAATCCAGGATAAACGCCAAAAGTAGAAAACGTTTCATTAAAAGGATTTATTTTTAAGGTTCCTCCGAAGCTGCCGAATGGAGGGGCATAAAGCATTCCATTGTTGGGCGCCAAAAACCCGGCATAATATGAATTAAAACTGCCTGCCATAGTGGTTAGGTCAATTGTTAAATTTTCCATGTCCAAAATTCCAATAGCACCGAAAGATCGAGGCCACAGATATGCTTTACCGTTCCAAGCGATAGTCGCGCCGCCCCATTTTTGTGCACCGGCTGGTACGGGTATTGTAGTTGTATCAATTGTTTTATTAACTATATCAATAATGCCAACATTCGTTGCATTCCTGGGTATTAAGAATATTAGCCCTCTTTTTCTATAATAAACCGCGCCAACGTAAGCGCCGTTTACTATTCCGGGAATAGCGGATATTTGATCAACGTTAAATGTATTTTCTACACGTCTTTTATAAAAAATAGAAGAATTAGTTATTGAAGCCGCGCCTGCACCGTTAACGAAGCCATCATCATTTATTAATTGACCCGTACCATCAAGATCAAAAAATCCCTCTATGGTGGTAGCTGACCACTCGCTTCTAGTCTCATTTATAGAGATTAAAACAATAGTACATTTGCTATCTGTGGAGACCAGTTTTCCGTTAGCTCCATTTTGAGTAGTCCAATCGCCTGTGCCAAGTATGTTTTGTCCGCCATTTTGTTTTATTTCATATAATGCAATATCGCTTCCTTTAATGGCAATCCCATCTCCTTCACCACCACTTGCAACTGTTGGCGGCAACGTGAACGTTTGAAGCCCCGGGCCGCCATTCGCAATGAAGGCATCCCCTATTTCCAGTTGCACACTGACACCGGTTTTTAGCTGCCATGGTGTTAAGACACCAGCAATATTTACATTAGTTGAACCTTTCTTGAGATTTACATCAATAGCCATAATTATGCTACCTCCCCGCCGTTAACATTGATGCCAACATCTATGGTGGTCGTTGCGCCCATGACAGTACCAATTATGGTTAATTGGCCTCTTTGGGCGTTGGCTATGGGTGAGCCATCGAATTCTAATGATTTTCTTGAAAAGAAATTTCGATATTCTTTTAAAATATCTTCTTTGCTAATTGTTGCCTGGTCATTACCATTAACAATAATGCTCCCAATGAGTATTGCAAAAGTAAAGTCTGAGCTTACCGAATCATCCTTATTGACTTCTAACCCAGAATATATGCTAATATCATTATAGGTTCCCGACAGTGCCACATTCCAAAAAACATCGATCGAAACTGCATCATTTAGGTTAACGCTTGATGTGTTGATGTTGATGCGATCAATGCTATATACAGTTCTGTTTGTTTGACCAGTCGTTATTTCCGCCTTTGGGCTAATAGTCAATAAATGCAATGAACTTGTTATGGTTTTATAAGTTGTTCCAGTTCCCGTTGTAAACGGAGTGGTTAAATCTTTGTTACCAGCACCTACCGTATAAACAACGCAACTGTTAAGAGAATAATCTACTATTAAAGCCGGTTCAGCCGCAGTATTCATCGTGGATACGAAACTAACCCCACTTAACCCTGATGAACCCACATTAAAAACTCCGACCTTACGCGTAATGAACCCTGTTGTTCTTTCCACCGTGTCGGAAATTGGCAAATTTAGGTTGCCAAAATCTAACAAATCCATCGCATTGGCCACTTCAAATTGATGCGCAAAATAAATGGTGTGATCAATTAAAAACCCCATCCTGACGCTGCCATGGTCGCGATTGTTGAACTCAATTATCGGCACTTGTATTTTCTTGAAATCCAGCACGAGTGAGGATGGATTTTTAATACCCGCGCCAAAACTGTCTATATTCCAGTCGGCTTGCTGAATAGTGCTTGTCGCGCCCGGGTTGGAAATTTCAAAACTAAAGGTAGTGATATTTGCGGTGACACCGGGATGTTCAAAAACGCCCGACATTTCCGAATAAGTTCTGCCTGTATTTGGTATTTTCAAGTGATGATTAGACACCAATTTGTAGACATCACCATTAGCACCGGCGGCATCAATCGTAATCGGAAGCGTTGCCAAATCTATATTTGCTGGTCCGATAGAATCATTCCCGTTTACTGCTGACGCATTCCTTGAAATAGGTCCGACTATTCCCCCGTTAAACGCTAACACCCAATCATAGGCATTATCTAATCCAGCATTAAAGTCCGATTGAAAAAGAACTTTGCTGTTGTCATTGGTTAAATTTAATTGATTATCAGGCACAATATCACCTCCGCCTATCGCATTACTAAAAAAAGAGTTATAGCCAGAGATATTGTCAACGTTGCTATAATTAAATAGCACTCTTTCCGTTGGTAAAAACTGACTTCCATGTCGTCCATGTCTTCCATGATTAATCATTTTGATAAATCAGCATCATCGCGTTTATAAAAAATAATCTGAACCCAGGCGTCATCAGTTTCAGACAAAAACCTCAATGTTGAAATTCTTGTACCCGATGCGTCAAACATAGGTCTGATTACTGGATTTAATTCGCTTGTCTCATTAACAAAACTGGTAGTGGCAATGGCTAATGGTGTGCTGCCATGACCGCACCAAACAACACCGCCGGGCGCCACTGTAAACTTGGCGCGAAAAGCAAAGCTTGGAACGGCTAGAGTTTTTTCTATACTAATATCCAACTTTATTTTTAAACTTTGCTCAAGGGAGGCCCAGGGTATTTCATTGGTAACCTCTCCCGCGTCGTCTCTGCCCAATTTAAATTTTGTTAAAAATCCCATTTTTATATCCTCAATATTTAATTACGTAGGTTACATATGCGTTTGCAGGTCGTGATTCTGAGTTTTGATTTTCATCAATTGCAGTAGTAATTGTTGTTGCCGTTGTGACAGAGCCAGAGTTAAGTGTGATTACAGGATTTCCAGCCGGAGCAGCGTTAAACTCTGCGGGTCCTGGGCCAGCAACAGGATTAAGCCCAGAAAATCCATTTGGTATGCCGTTTATTGTGGATGTGCTTACTGCAATTGAATTTGCCTCATGCAAATGCCTTCTGCCCGTGCTTAATTCTTCACTTCCGATTCTGCCGTTTCCAATCTCCGCATTTTTAAAGTTGTTTCGAGAAAATCTAAGCGCAGGGTCATCAAGACCAATGTCTGTCCGACTAAATGTCGCGCCCCTTAAAAACAT
>SDBT01020886.1_pt1 | contig 10233 bp, 10 predicted proteins | sample 2277101 | NCBI WGS metagenome assembly SDBT01 (sample SAMN10404973, study PRJNA504765) | marine sediment metagenome | isolation source: marine sediment core GS10_PC15, 103 cmbsf | place: Arctic Ocean: Southern Knipovich Ridge | collected 2010
GGTTGTGTTATAGTTTGGAAGCTTGTTATTGACGCAGAATCTATGATAAATCGATTGGCCTTATTAAGAGGTTTGACTTGGGATTGGATTTCTAGGAAAAAAGTTGCGGAAAGTGGCGGATTGTTTCCTTCGGCATAGATTAGTTGATAATATTTTAACTGCTATGTGTTAAAAATGGAGAAACAGGTTTTAGGGGGAGAGTGGTAATGAAGGTGGTAGACATAAGCGGAGTTTCTTTGCATGAGGATCATGCTCGTGAGCTTAAAAAAATTGTAGATGATTTTATTGCCTACAAAGGTGCATTATTTATTGACGATGAAGAAATTTTAAAGCGTCTGGCGGATGCAGACATTATGATTAGTGCTCTTACTAAAATCTCAGCCAATGTGATTTCTAAAGCTCCAAACTTAAAAATGATTTGTCTTGCAACAACAGGTTATAATGGAATCGATTTGGAAGCGGCAAAAAAGCGAGGGATCAAAATTTGCTACGCGCCCGGTTATGCAACCCGTGCTGTTGCGGAGCATACCATTGGTTTAATGCTTACGGCAGGACGTTTATCTTTTTGTGCTTCGCAAGATTTAAAGGCTGGAGTTTATAATCATCGTCGTTATCAAGGCAAGCAGCTTCAAGGTAAAACATTGGGTGTTATTGGCTATGGAAGGATCGGGCGAGAAGTTGCAAAAATTGCACGTAGTGGTTTCGGTATGACAATAATGATTTTTGATAGTGGATTGTCGAGAAATGATTTTGAAAAACTTTTAAAAATGAGTGATTTTATTTCTCTTCACCTTCCGTTGACTCCTGAAACGGAAAATATTCTTGGGCGCAAAGAATTTGAGTTAATGAAAAAAGGGGTTGTTATAGTCAATTCTGCCCGTGGGGGTTTAATTGATGAATCTGCCTTGCTTGAGAATCTAAAATCTGGAAAGATATTTGCAGCAGGTCTTGATGTTCTAAAAAACGAGCCAATGAAGCCGGACAATCCCCTTTTAAAAGTGCCCTCGGTTTGTATCTCGCCACATATTGCTTACAATTCTGAAGAGGCAATATATGAGAGATCGCGTATAACGGTTGAGAACGTTATAAAGTTTATTCAGGGGCAGCCTCAAAACTTGGTGGAGTAAGATAATCTCTAAGTAATTGTGCAATTTCCATGTGTGGTGCATCGTCAAAACTTTCGGCGATTGTTAAAGCTGTTTTCCCTTCCATGTTTGTCTTGTGAATTAAATCAATTAATTCAGGAGTGGTTGATTCTGGGAAGTTGATTAATATTAACCGAACCCCCTCTACAAGTCCTTTCCTAGAAAAAATGGTTAGCGCTGTATCGCCTTCGTTGTTTGCTATTTTTACAAATTCCCGGATGTTTCCTTTGGCTTCTAAAAGGTTTGTAAAGAGGGAGGCTATTATTGTAGGGTTGTTTGCTATTGTTAAAGATGTATCACCATTTCGATCTCTAGCCATTAAGAACCGTACAATATTATAAGCTCCAAATCTGTTAGGATCGGTACTATACCTGAATGTAGCATCAAATATTATTTGATCGATTGTTTCATAATTATGATTTGCTACAGCCAGCCTTAAGGCAATTAAAAGAGTATTTAGGGTTGTTGGTAAAGAGTTGTAATCATTTGCATCTGCTTCAAAGATTTCAGGGTTAGATCCAAGGTAGGCATTTTTTAAGAGTTTAAACCTCCAATCAAGCTGGGGATGGGGATCTGTTAGAGCTTCGGAAATCCTTAAATTAGTGCTAATTTCATTGACGTATAAATTTATAAAAAGTTCTACAGCAGCTCGATCCATTGATTCTACGGCTGCGAGAATAACGTTTGTTCCACTTCCTTGTGTGAGAAGCCGTTGCTTGCTATGGCCATCGTGGCTTGCTGCATAAATTAATTCCTCTAGTGCATCAAGATTATTTTGCCTGAGCGCGATAATTAAGGCGCTTTGCCATATGTTGATATCGACTAGAGGTTGATGTTGTTGATAAAGAGAAAGACTTGTTAATATTCCATCTAGAACTGTTGGGTCTTCTTTATTATTTGCGATAGCCAAGAATAATGCTGCATACCAACCTATTTCTTCATTTTCTATGGTTGTTGTGTGTTGTAAAGCTTCAATAAACACTGAAGTTATTTGAATTTGTTTATTACTAATCGCTTGATAAAAAGGTGAGGAATCTATGGTGTCGTTGCAACAAATTATACGCCATAGCGCAGGCGAATTACCCGTTTCAAGAGCTTTTTGGATTATAAAATTTATAACATTAAGCCTGCTATGTCCTCGCATGGCATAAATAAGAGCATTGCGACCGGCCCTATCTCTTGTGTTAACAAATTCAAGGAAGTTTTCTTCTTCTCCAAGTGCTACGTTGATTAAAAAGTTGATTATGTTGGTGTGGCTTCTTTGAAATGCAAACATTAAAGGAGTGGTTCCATTTCCATCAGGCGTTCTAATAAGCCCTAAAACACTATCGCAAGATGCTCTTTGCGCTGCGATAATATTTTTGACTAGACTCATATTGTCATCTATTATGGCTCTTTGTAAATTTTCTATAGAAGGGGTTAGAACTCTTAAAGCTGCACGGCAAGTAGGACAAGGAGTGAAATCGCCTTTTTGTTGAAGCCATGGAGTTATGCATTTTTCGTGAAAGGTGTGATAACAAGAAAATTTGAGGTCTAGTTTGTGCGGTTCTTCAATATCATCTTGGCATATTGTACATTGAATTCTCCCTCTTTTTGCTTCAGGAGCAGGGGTGGCTTCGGTTGTTTCTTGGAGGGCCCTTTTTGCCACCATTTCATTAGTTGTAATTCCAAGTATTGATACGAGAAAAAGAAACGTTTTAAAAGAATTGTCCATTTTAAACCTTCATTTAATTAAATTTTAAAAAAAGAAAATTTATGATTTTATGTAAAAGTATCTCTAGGTTATACCGATCTTTCTTTGTTGTCAAATAGAAATTGTTACGCTATGGGTGCCAAAGAATTAAATTTTTAGAAAAAGATGACAAATTTTATAAAAATCGGAAAAATTGGGTGCAAAAAGTAAAAAATTATACCATTTTTAAATCGGATGCTTTTTTGTCGTGAATGGAATCAGTTTTTTCTATAAAATTGTCGGTTATTTTTTGTAAAGTATTATTGAGGCGTTTTGCAAAGTCTTCCGAAATCAAATGTTCTTTTTCAGCCTCTCTTAGTTTGTTGTGTGCTTCTTTACGAATATTACGTATGCTAACTCGGCACTCTTCTGTTTTTTTTCCAAGAAGTTTTACTAGTTCATCCCTTCTTTCTCCGCTAACCATAGGAAATTGCAGGCGGATAATATTTCCGTCATTTATTGGTGTTATGCCAAGGCTTGATGCAAGAATTGCTTTTTCTATGTCCTCAATAATACTTTTGTCCCATGGTTGTACGGTTAACAGCCTTGCTTCTGGAGCGGAAAGAGTTGCAAGTTCTTTAAGTGTCATTAATTGGCCATAACATTTGACTTTTAAATTTTCTATGAGAGCGGTTGAGGCTCTTCCCGTTCTAATAGAAGAAAGATCTTTTTCAAAATGTTTTATGGCATTTGCCATCATTTCTTTTAGTACAGATTCAAATTCGCTTGAATTGCCTTCAGAAAAAATAATCGGTTTCATTTTTGTTCCCTTCAATAAATTCCATCCGTCCGATCTGTGTGTCTCCGATGTTGTTCCTCGAGGCAGACGGATGAGGTAGCAACTTAGGTTAATCTTAATATTTACCACATAAAAATTTTAATGCAATCTTCATTTTTATTTTATTGTGCTGCCAAATGATTGGTCCATTTCTGCTTTTAAGAGCGCATCTTTTTCAAATAAATTAAATACTCTGATTTTTAGATTGTTCTCTTTTGCTAGTGTAATAGATGTTAAATCCATGATTTTTAGTTTTTTGGCTATGACTTCATCGTAGGAGATTTTTTTAAGAAGTTTAGCTTTAGGATTTTTTGTTGGATCGTCGTCATAAATACCATCGACTTTAGTTGCTTTCCAAACTTCTATTGCTCCAACTTGAAGTGCTCGTAGGATGGCGGTTGTGTCGGTTGAAAAATAAGGATTGCCGCTACCACCAACGAAGATTATATTCTGGTCATTTTTGATAGCAGAATTAATTTTGTCATGACAGATAGGTTTTGATACTTGAGGAAAGTACAAAGCACTAAGTAGGGTGGTGCTAATTTCTTTGGCCTCTAAATTTTCTTGAAAAATTCGGCCATTCATTATTGTTGCAATCATGCCTATCTCGTCGGCTGCAGAAGGAGAAAGATTAAGTTCTTTGCCTTGATCTCTTCCTCTAAAAAAATTTCCTCCACCGAGGACAAAAGAAAGAAAACATTTTTCTTTGAGCTGTTTTATTTGTTGGATTAAGGAAGAAATGAAATTATTGGAATCTTCTTTTTTATATGAGAACAACTCCCCGCTTAACTTTATTAGGATAGATTTTTTTTTAGTAGGCATAGGATCCTTTCTAGTAAATTATTCACTACCAATTTGGTATCTGCAAAAACGTTTAATTTGAATACGTTCACCGATTTTAGCGACTAGTTCATTTAAGTGATCTTGAATGCTAATTTTATCGTTCTTGACGAATCGTTGTTTTAACAAGCAGGCTGTTTCATAAAGTTTTCCGAGTTTATTTTCGGTAATTTTATCAATCGTATTTTCAGGCTTTCCAGACTGCTTGACCTGTTCTCTAATTATTTCACGCTCTTTTTCAATAAAAGAAGCATTCAAGTCTTCAGGTTTTACACATAAAGGACTTGCTGCGGCTATTTGCATGCAAACATCTTTAGCAAATTCTTTCATAACGTCTGTTTTTGCGGAAAAATCGGTTTCACAGTTTATTTCTACAATTACACCAATATTTGCACCCGGGTGAATATAAGAATGGATTATTCCGTTTTTTGCATCTTTTCCGGCTCTTTTGGAAGCGAGGCTGGCGCCTTTTTTACGAAGCAGCTCGATTGCCTTTTCCATGTCCCCACCAGCTTCTGTCAGGGCTTTTTTGCACTCCATCATACCGATTCGGGTCTTTTCTCTTAGTTCTTGAATCAACTCTTTTGTAATGTTAGCCATTTAAAACTCCTGTCATTTGTGAAGGATAGAAATGTTAATTATTAATATCACAACAAATTTGTTAAAATTTTTTCAAATTAACTCTATAATCAAACATACTTTTTAGTCTGCCAAAATCGATTGATTTTACAAGTAATTATGAACAACTTTGACAAAAAATGTTTGAAAAACTAGGATAAATTATATTTTAAGATAAATTATAATTTTTAATAGAATAACCTAATTTGCTAATTTGATTAACCTTAGAAGAGGTTTTCCGGATTCTTCGATACGATTTTCTCGGATTAACGTTCTCGAAAATCACTCAGGGCGGACGGGTGTGCGGCAATTTTGGTTAGAACAAGTTATAACTTTTAGGAGTTTTTATGCCAGTACCGAAACGCAAGACTTCCAAGTCGAGACGAGATAAAAGGTCGGCAAATAAAAAGGTAGCCGTAGGGTCCGTTGCTTTTTGTCCAACTTGTCAAGCTGCTGTCCTGCCACATCAGACTTGTCTTGAGTGTGGCCATTATAAAGGTGTTAAAATTTTGCAAACAAAGACTGATCGCATGTACAAGCGAGGAGAAACAAGGAAGGCCAAGGAAAAGGTAACGTCAAAAGTAGAACAGGAAGAACCTGTTTTTGAAAGAAAAAGGATAAAAAAGGATTAGCTAATGATTGCGGTAGATGTAATGGGTGGAGATTTTGCCCCTAAAGCGATTGTTGAAGGAGCCTTTTGTGCTGCAGAGGAGGGTGTGCCGGTATTGCTTTTTGGTCCTAAACCAACTGTGATTGCACATTTAACGTCTTTAAGGCCTGAGTGGGGTTCTTTACCTATAACCATAGAGGAAGCACGAGATGTTATAGGAATGAACGATGAGCCGGTGAGGGCTGTACGTGAAAAATCGTTATCCTCAATTGTTTTAGCCGTCAAGAGTGCAGCAGAAGGACGGAGTTGTGCGGTGGTTTCTGCGGGAAATTCTGGAGCTTTGATGGTTGCCGCAACTTTAATTTTGGGAAGAGTAAGAGGAGTAGAGCGGTCTCCAATTGCAGGTTTTTTGCCTGGCATTAAACGGCCGGTGCTAGGATTGGATTTGGGTGCGAATACGGAATGCAAGCCCTCCTTTTTAGAGCAGTTTGCTTATTTAGGGTCTGCTTATGCTGAAAAGATGTTGAGAGTTGAAAAGCCTACAGTTGCTCTTCTTTCTAACGGAAGAGAGGAGAATAAAGGTTCACTTTTAGTGAAGGAGGCATACAAGCTTTTGGTCGCAACGAATTTAAATTTTATAGGAAATGTGGAACCAAAAGAAATAGTTTCAAATAATGTTGATGTTGTTGTTTGTGATGGTCTTACAGGTAACGTTCTGCTTAAAACTTTTGAAAGTGTTGCGCAGATGTTTAAGGGATGGTTTTCAGATGAACTTGAAAAATTGCATGGTTCAAATGAAGATTGCATTTTGAAGTGGGGCCAAAAATTTTTGGATAAAATTATTTGTAGATCAGATTGGATGCGACAAGGAGGGGCCGCATTGCTAGGAACGAATGGAACTGTGATTGTTGCGCATGGTTGTTCGAATTCGTCGGCAATTAAAAATGCAATTAAGTTGGCTTGGAAATTGGCCCAAGAAAAAGCGGTGGAATTTAAATTTGAAGGTATTGATTTAACTGAAAATCACTCACGGAGAATGCCATGGAAGATGTAGGGAAAAACCATTTTGATTGGATAAAGAAACAGTTTTTAAAATATAGGCTACCAATAATTGTTATTGTTTTGGTGGTGGGGCCGTCAATAGGAGGATTTTTTGGGTATCGTTTTTATCGAAGCGGAATAGAAAGTAGTGCACAAGCGGAGTTTACAACGGCTATGAAATATTTTGACGCACCTGTTCAAACAGTCGATCTTAAAACTGATCAATTGAGCCTAGAAGATGTAGAGATTTTTTCATCAGAGGAAGAGAAGTGGACACGAGTTGCGGAAACTTTTAGGAAGGGATATGAAAATAATACCTCCTCAGGAATTGCTCCGATGTTTTTAGCATTTCAATCTGAAGCTTTGGTAAATTTAGGGAAATTTGATGAAGCAATTGGGGTATTAAAAAAGGTCATTGATCTTTTGAAAGATGATACCATTAAAGATCCTTATCAAGTTAAATTAGCATTGATGCAGCTTGATAGTAAAGATGGTAATGTGCAAAAAGATGGTTTAGAATTGTTACAAAGTATGTCCGGGAAGTCGGAAAGCTATGTTCGTGATTTGGCGTTGTATCACTTGGGAGAGTATTATTGGGTGAAGAAAAATTTTGCGGAAGCTAAAAATTATTGGAGCACTTTAGTTTCGGAATATGGAGAAAAAGTTAAGGTTCCATCGGAATGGGCAAAGCTAGCTACAGAAAAATTAAAACTGATAACAGGTAAATTTTAGCCCTGCTGAGGCTTGGAAAGGTTTTATTATGCAAAAGATGAATGTTATTGTAAGATTTGCGCCTTCTCCTACAGGACATTTGCATATAGGAGGAGCCAGGGTTGCGATTTTTAATTGGCTTTTTGCGCGGCATCATGATGGAAAATATTTGGTTCGAATTGAAGATACAGATATTTTAAGATCAAAAAAAGAATACTCAGAATCGATAAGTAACTCTTTGAAATGGTTAGGACTTATGCCCGACGAACCTGCCCTTTATCAATCGTCTAAGATTGAGGACCACAAAAAGGTTGCAGGGTTTTTTCTTGAAAACCGATTGGCATATCCCTGTTTTTGTGAGAATGTTACTGAAAAAAAACTAGACAATCCAGAAGCTACTTTTAAATATGATGGCAGTTGCAGAGATAAAAAGTGGTCGGAAGAAGATTTAAAGAGGCCGCATGCTTTAAGATTTCGATTGCCCAAAAAAGATGGCGCTATCTCTTTTGATGATAAGGTTCGCGGGAAAATTTCTTTTTCTTATGACCGGTTAGATGATTTTGTTATTGTGCGACGTGACGGAACTCCAACTTATAATTTTGTTGTTGTTCTTGATGATATCTCTATGAATATATCCCATGTTATAAGAGGTGAAGATCATATTTCAAATACGCCTAAACAGATTATGATTTATCAAGCCCTAGGAAAACATGTTCCAGTTTACGCACATTTGCCACTTATTCTTGGCGGTGATGGTAAGCGGCTAAGTAAAAGGGAGGCAGCAACATCCGTTCTTGGGTATTGTATGCAAGGATTTTTACCTAGAGCATTGTTTAATTATCTAGTTAGTTTGGGATGGGCTCATGGGGATCAGGAGGTTTTTACCACAGATGAAATGATTAAACATTTTAGTCTCGAAAAAGTCGGAAAGAAGGGTGCAATTTTTGACTTTGATAAATTAAAATGGTTGAACGGCGTTTATATGAGGCAAGCTTCTTTTGAAGAGTTAATGGCATCGTTGGAATTTGTGGGTGAAGATAATTTAAAGCGGATGAAAAATTCATGGTCAGAAGTTAGTCTTAAAGAGCTGGTCTCTTTGTATAAGGAACGTTCATCAACATTGATTGAAATGTCGGATGTTATTATGTTGTTTGCGCAGGATCCAAAAAATTTAGATATTGGTCTTATTGCTAAATGGTTGATACCAAACAGTTCAAAATTGCTTGGGCAATTTATAGAAAAGTTGCATCAAATAGAGCAGTTTGATCATGATTCTCTTCTTGCCCTAGCAAAGGAAGAGAGCAATTCTTTTGAGGCCAAATTGGTTAATCTTGCACAGCCGCTGCGACTTGCGCTTACAGGAAAGGTGCAAAGCCCGGGTGTGTTTGAATTGATGGCCATTTTGGGAAAAGAAAAATCAATTAAGCGTATTAAGTTTTTACAAGAAAAACTTTTAAATTATTAACGATAAGATAAAGTGGAGGCTTAAAGTATGAATATGAATAAGAAGATAAAAATAGGAATGATTTTCCCTGGACAGGGTGCTCAATATGTTGGAATGGGAAAGGGGCTTTATGATAAAGAGCGCTTAGTTCAGGACTGTTTTGAAGAAGCGTCAAACTGTTTAGATCAGAATTTTATTAGGCTCTGTTTCGCATCTTCGGAAAGAGAGTTGATGGAGACTGTCAACGCTCAGACCGCGATTTTTTTAGTCAGTACATCAATATACAGATTATTACATGAGAAATTTGGCATTATTCCGGATGTTGTGGCAGGTCATAGTTTAGGAGAATATAGTGCGGTTTATGCGGCAAAAGGCATTAACTTTCCTGATGCGCTTTATCTTTTAAAGAAGCGAGCATTGTTTATGGAAGAGGTGACACTTGATCAAAAGGCGGCTATGTATGCGATACTTAATCTCTCTGAATCAAAATTGAAAGAAATTGTTTCATCTTATGATAATGGAGATGACAAAGTTGTGGAGATTGTAAATTATAATTCACCAGATCAATTTGTTATTTCTGGAACCTTGGAAGAACTTGAAAACGTTAAAGAAGATGTTAAAGCGAATGGTGGCAGAGCTATCCGATTAAAAGTTTCAGGTGCATTTCATTCGCGTTTAATGAAACAAGCACAAGAAAAATTTGCCACACATTTAGAAAAGGTAGATTTTCACGACCTTGCTGTTCCTCTTATAAATAATGTTGAAGCAAAAGTTATTAAAACGGCAGAGGAATTAAGATCATCTTTAGTAAAGCAAATTAGTGCACCGGTTTTATGGTGGCAATCAATGCAAAGTTTAAAAGATTGCGATATTATAATTGAGGTTGGGCCAGGTTTAAAATTTTCAACGATCTTGGAGCGTGAATATCCAGATAAAAATATAATTTCGATTAACGAACAAAAAGATATTGATAAATTGTTAGAGAATATTAAGGAATTATCAGGGGATCAAGATGTTCAGGAAGGATCGCCGGTTTAGGTTATGGGGATTTAAATGCAGATTAAGCAACGGGTGTCTTTGATTGTTGGCGGAGCAGGAGGTATCGGCCAGGCTATTGTCCGTGAGTTTTTATCGCGAGGGGATCGCGTTTTTGTTTTTGATTGTCTTGATGATTGTAATGAAAATGTTTTGAAGTTGAAAGAGAGCGGTTGTATCTATAATAAAGTTAATGTTTCTTCTTTGCATGAAATACAGAATGGTTTTTCATTATTGCAAAAAAAATTTGATGTGGATTCATTAGATATTCTTGTGAAC
>SDBT01020887.1_pt1 | contig 10233 bp, 8 predicted proteins | sample 2277101 | NCBI WGS metagenome assembly SDBT01 (sample SAMN10404973, study PRJNA504765) | marine sediment metagenome | isolation source: marine sediment core GS10_PC15, 103 cmbsf | place: Arctic Ocean: Southern Knipovich Ridge | collected 2010
CTGCTGAGCAGGAATAAGATCATTTCTAAACCCCCACCATACAAAATAACCATTATCTTTAAGGATTTTCAGAAGATTAGGCTCATTCCTATCTTGATGAAGCATGTGAAACATCGTTCTATGCCCTCTTACATGAGGGTACCACCCTGTCATAAAACTACATCTACTTGGGGTGCATACGGGATTCTGACAAAATGCATTACTAAAAGAAACTGCGTCTTCTTTAACAAGTTGGTCTAAATTTGGAGTATCTGCCGCGGGATTTCCCAAATGTCCTAAAATATCACCACGCCATTGATCGACGTTAAATATTATGATATGTGGTTTTTTATCCATATTCTATAAATCTCCTGACAAAAAATACTAATTTCTTTTTTAAATAATTCCAATTTTATTATGATAAATAATTCTCGTTTCTATCTAGTATTTCTTTTACTAAGTGTTCTCTTCCCGTCTTCCTTAATCGTTTAATGTACTTATTAAGGTCATATCTCGTATGTTCGGGACCCCCTTCCTGTATGGTTAAACGCATATCTGCTGCTGTCCCTCCATGCCCTACAATTCCGGAATGGATACCAAATCTTCCCGTGAAAAAAGAGGCCCTCGACGGTAAACATGGCACATCTGAAGCATAACATTCAGTAAAGATCGTGCCTTCTTTGGCGATATTATCTATATGAGGAGATGTATTCCGTTCATACCCATAGCATCCTAAATGATCTGGTCGAAGCGTATCTATATCTATGTATACAATTCTCATACTACTCTCTTATAGATATTTTCTTAACCATTTTATGGTTATTTCTATAAATTCTACTACATGATCTCCTTTAAAATCATGAGTAGCATCGTCAATCTCAACTAGTTTGTGATGTTCATCCTGTGGTAAATGTTTAAAAGCTTCTCTTGTATTATCTAATCCAATAGTCGTATCCGCCGTACCCTGTATTATAATCGCGGGGATAACTAAACTATTAAGGTAGGAGTTCGAATCAAAATTTGAAAGATCTTCTACAAATGTATGATCTATTGTTATCGGTTCAAATTCTCCTGACGATGGTATTCTAAGAGGTTTTTTTTTCAAATTTTTTACCATACTTGATGGAAACATTTTCTTCAGATAAAATCCTGGTGCCCAAAACACTTTAGTTTTAATTTCAGGAAGATTGGCAACTAATAGCGTAAGCCCTCCAAATGAAAGACCTATTGCTGCTATATTAGAATATCCTTGGTTTATTACCCAATCATATACATCTTCAAGATCTCTAGCTTGCTTTGACAATGTTATTAATTCCCGTTCATTTTCCCCAGAGCCAGAAAAATCAAAAATTAAGGAATCAAAACCGATCTTGTTTAAAGCTATTGCAGTTTCAGGGAAACGATCCCACTCGTACTTATCTCCCGTAAATCCATGACAGATTAATACAATTGGAATATCTTTAGGATCTTTAGATTTGTTATTTTTATCATTTGTGAAGTGAACTGCATGCAAATGCCCCCCAATACTTCGCGGAATTAATTTCTTTGTTTGATTCAATTTATATCACTTGATCTTTTAATCTCAATATTTGGTTTTTATCTTTAATCTCATATATAGTTTAATTTTCTTAATTTCAATTAATTTCATTCGGATTATTTATTTCTTTAAGTTTTTCATACGTTCTGAAAATATTAATTCTGTTGCTTCCATTTCCGGAACACAGTTTTTTATCACTGAAATCCAGAAAAAAGGAATTAAAATCCAGAATAAAATGGATATTGCCATACCATATAAAAAACCGAATTGATCTGCTAAAATAGCTCCAATTAATGGGCCTATAGCTCTTCCGAAAATATCGAAAAAATTTGCTGTAGATAATATTGTTCCTCGATGTTCAGGTAAATTCAAATCTACTACTGTGGCATACCAATTACCATTTACAGCTCCATTTAAAAATAGTCCAATAACAAAGAAAAGTAGCAATAATACGAATCCAGGAATTAATAAAGCTTGTTCTAGAGTTGCATCATTTGGAGCTCTAAAAGGAATCATTAAGGCAATAAATATAAATGGGATAGGGGCAATATTTCCCATAAGAGCCAGATTTACTCTTGCCTTTTTCTTACCATTTTTAAATAAGTTATCCCCAATAAATCCAAAAACAATAGTTCCTATTAATGCGCTAAGAAGAGTTAATAAAAGTAAGATTAAAGGAACTGTGCCCGATAAATTGTGATAATCTTCCATATAGGCAAAAAGTAGAAATAAAATAATACCAGTTGGAATAGTATCAACAAAATTAATTATAAGCCATTTATTCGATTTTTTTTTAAAGATTTCCTTTAAATCCGAACGTTTTATTCTATACGTGTAATCTATTGCGCCTCGCTCAAACTCATCGAAATAGTCCTTCCCAATCCTTGAAGGTTCTTTAAAAAAGAAAATAACACATCCAATTAAAATTCCAGCAATTCCTATAATTAAATAAGGAACTCGCCAGTCCCTAGAGCCCATTAATGTTGCCAATCCAAGTCCTATAAACATTCCAAACAGAGAAGCTATGGAAAAGAACGATAGTCCTTTTGATCTATCTTCTTTTGATATAATATCACCAATTAAAGAAAATGTAGTTGGAATTGTAGCTCCAACTCCTATTCCGATGACAATCGTTATGAAAAAAAACATATAATATCCATTTATACCAGAGGGTACAAAAATGGTAAATATTGATGAGATAGAATAAATTAAAACACCAGCAAACAAAATCCATTTTCTTACTATTTTATCAGCTAAATAACCAAATATTAGCATGGCTACCCCTGATAGAATGAGAAATGAAAAGGTTAGTATCCCTAAGGCAGTTATACTTTTGCCAAATCCAAAATAATTTGAAATTACGAGCAGATTAGGAGAAATCAGGTATTGAGCTGAATTAATTAAGGCGACAACTGTAATAAAAAGCAATAAAGATAGAATTGAGGTGTTTTTTGTACTTTTATCCATAATGATAAATTGATCTTTATTCTATTTAAGATTTCAAATTATGGATAATGTTGGAGATAATTTTTTTTACTTCATTTCAACTATTCCCTTTAATTTCTAGAAGAAATAGTTTTTTTAATTACTTAGTTTTAATATAAACTAATGAAAGTTGCTTTTGACTATATTAAGATAACACCGAAAAATTATCTTGGCATGCCAATGGCTGGCTATGAACTGCAAGACCCTTGTTCTGGACTTTTAGATGATTTACATGCTTATGGGATCTTACTTGAAACTCCAAATTCCAGTGGTGGTAAGAAATTTCTATTGCTAATTTCATTAGATTTATTGAAACTTCCTTTAAGTATTGCTAATTACATAAAAAATAAACTTGTCACTGATTATGGTTATTTAAAGCCAGAAAATATTCTTATCCATAGTACTCACACTCATGCAGCTCCTGACCTTACAGGAGAATTTTACTATTCTGGTAGTTTTCTCAAAGGGGCTATGTTTGGAATGAATAGGAATGATAAGTATATTCTATATTTAACCCATAGAGTAGTTAAAATGGTTAAAAATTTATTTTATAAATTAACTCCTTGTAAAATCGCTTGGACAAAAAAACCGTTTAATCCCGATATCGTAGTAAATAGACGACATCCCACTAGAAGGACTAAACCTGAATTGGGAGTAATTTCCTTTCGAAATTCTACAAATAATGATATGATCGGCATTCTCATAAATTATGCTTGCCATCCTACGACATTATCATTTAAAAATAGTAAAATGTCAGCAGACTATCCCGGTAGAATCATGAATAAGATAAGAGAATTAACCAATGATTCAATAAAGGCTGTGTACTTTAACGGCCCTGCAGGAGATTTGAATCCTATTACTACTTATAATGTAGATTATGAAACGTTAGATCAAAATTTAGATCCAATATATGATCAATTAGGGAATTATAGTCATACTACTAAGTTAGGAAATATTATCGCACAAGAAGCGCTTAATTTAGCGAACTCTATTGATAACAATAACTATTTCGAAGATTTGGAATTCGATTCTAAAGTAAGAGATCTCTGGCTACCTTTAAAAGACTATAAGTATTTTAAAAAGACTTGGTTTCATAATAAATTATATCACGCGATAAAGAAATTCTTGATTTTACCCATTATGACAATAAATAGCGCTAATTCTAATTTTAAGGCATTTATTACTAAGCGACGAGGAATTCGCACATATTGTCATACGAAAATACAATATATAGAATTGAGTGTCCATTCTAAAACACATTCAAACAAATTAAGCTTAACAGCTGTTCCAGGGGAACTCTTTGAAGATCTTGGAAAACTACTAGTTAAATATTCACCCACTGGTAATAAAAATTCTTTTATTTTTCAAAATACCAATGATTGGATTGCTTATTTATTCTCCTTTACAGAGTATTCAGAATATGGAGGTTATGAGCCTGTAGCAAGCGTCGGACCCCAAGTTGGCGAATATATATCGCGGAATATTTTGAATCTTTTTAACGAATCCTTTCTTATATAAATATTTCTTAAGATTTTCCTTATGAATCGGATTCCTAATTAGAATTAGGTTTATCAATAATGCTTAGTCGGGTTATAGCTCCTATTTCATTAAATTTAGAAGGTTCAAACCTAAGTTCTTTTCCCGTGATTTTATTAACAATAGAAGCAGTAAAAAGAGCCCAGGGACATACTGCGTTAGTCAATTCCTCAGGGGTCATGACACTACGCACGGCTGCTGTAGAGCAATTAACAGACTCCACCGTAAATACAGTATCAGATTCCCATTTAATCTTTATCTTCTCTGCCATTCCTACTTTTGCTGCCATTGCCATAAATTCTTTCATTGCATCTGGAATACTCATTTGCTCTAGTTTCCCTATATCGAAACCTGACATGGTCATCATTTTTTCAATGAATGCATATGTTTGTGGGACAACATATTTGAAAAGAGCGGGAGTGCCCATTAATTCCTTGGCTGATTTTTCATACCCAAAAGTAATCCCATGTAAGATAAAAGCTATTTGATTAAATGCAAATCGTCCTCTTTCTTTCCTCTCAACGCCTCTCTTAATCATAACATACATGAAAAGGCAAGCCCCAACAATAAAAGGGAATATTGCCGCCCAAATAAAGTTATTAGGGGCAATTATAGTAGTGGTTCCAGAAGAAGGGAGAACAACGAAATAAAAGTTGTATAGGCTAGTCCAATGCGATAAGCTCCACCCAATAAATCCAATTGGCCCAATTATATGACCATATTTGTAAATTTGGTCCTTTTTCCATCGAGCGATAAATAATTTAAATGAAACGAGTACTAGGGCAAAAAAACCTCCAATCCAAGAATGTGCCCAAACGCCTGAAGGTCTATATAAATTAGGATCATTTGCACTCATGTGAGCCCATAACATGTATAGGCACTGAACGGTTATTATATAAAAAATTGAGATTTCGATTCTACCAAATAGCTTGTGGTATTTTACAAACGTTAAATCTCCTTTCATCTCGTTTAAATCTTTAATATTATATATGCCAATGAAGTCATTAGCTATTACAAAACAATACCCAACTAAAGTTTGAATAATCAAAAGCTCAAACCAAAGACCTACCATTCTAATATCTCATCTCATGTTTAATAGTTATTTATTAAATACACTCTGATTACTTATTAATATTCTTCATAAGAAATTATAAGTCTATATTTTTTTAAGTAACTCCAAACCAAGTTTTTGTATTTCTTGGAAATCTCTAGAATTTTGTGCATCAAGTGTAAAAAACAATCCACATGTATCTAGATTAATACAGAGTAATGATGAATTTTGCCCTTCAATGTAGGATATAAACAAATCTCTACTATAAATTTGTTCGCACGCTTTTCTTGAAGAGCTTAAAAAACTAATTATTTCTGTTTGATTGTCTAATTTCATATCAGTGTTTCCTATTACTTTTGAAGCTAATGTTGTACCCAATAAGTCCGTAATAAGCATATTCTTTATATTAGGGCCCCAATCTATATTCTCAAGTAACGGTTTTAATTTCTTTTGTTTTTTCATAATGTTCTTTTTATTTTTTATAAATTCTATTGCCTCATAATCAGCGTTAAATTTCTTGATGATATCATAGAATTTAACTATAACAACTCCCTCTCGGAGTTCTACTATAAGATTTTCATTATTTAATGACGTAATTAAAATTGAGTTCAATTCTTTATTCTGATATAGGCGCTTTCCCGAATTTATTAGCAAAGGGATTAAAAAACTAATATCATCCTTATTGATATATTGTTTTGCATGGATGAAAAGTACTTTCCCTTCCAAGGGTTCTATTATCGCAATTGCTTTTATGATATCTGAATCATCTATTTCCTCTATCATCTTCGGTAGCTGATCTATTCCGAGATTATTTAAGATTTCATTGACCGAATCGGCGAATATCTTAAACATATATACAGCTCCATCAAATTTTTTATCTAAATCTTTTCTAAACTTCTCTACAAAAGAATCCATAATATCGTGAACAAAGGAATGCAGTAAATCAATGACCTTCTCATTTTTTGTGGTTATGATAAAAATTAGCTTTTGATGCAATTCTTCATATTTTTCGAAAATGATATTACTTTCTCCTAATTTCAAAAACTTTAGATCTTCTCCTCTTTCAAAGGTGGCAAATGTATTAAGAGCACTAAAAAAACCACTAATTAAATCATCTTGGTTTTCTTTAGGGGAGCCTTCAGGATGCCAACTAAACAATAGTTGCCCCGTGTCATTGATTATTAGTAAATCATCAATCATAATTAGAATAATTTTTCTGATTATAAATAGAGAGTTAAATTTCTTTACTATAAGCTACTATAAATAATTATTTCTTTTAATACCTAGAATATTTTATTGAGGAAAAACAACAGATCTATTATTGTCAATTTAAGGCCAACTAATACATTTTATCCAATTTCTCTAATAATCGCCACATTTAGCCGTGCTTGGTCCTCAACCGATTTTGGATCTATTAAATCATATTTGTCTTTTGGTAAATGTGTATACTTTCCTGCTTGTCTGGATACAAAATCTATTGCGGTAAAACCTTCATTACGAAATAATAATCCATCCGTATTCGCACCTATCGGTAAATACCATCCTTTAAGTTCTATGCCTAAATCTTTGGCAGCTTCAAATGCAATGGGTAATAAAAAAGGAGAAATTTTACGTTTTCTCGGAAAAGAATATGATTCTAAAACCTTTAAGGGAATATATTTTAATCCAATCATTTCAAAATTTAAAATATAAGTTGAATTTGGTTCTAAATCACCTTTAAATTTATTTAGAAACTCTGCAGCCCCTATCTGTCCTATCTCTTCTGCACCAGTAAATACAAACCAGACCTCACAATATTTTAAAGGAGATTTATAGAGAAATTCTGCTGTTTTCCAAAGAGTATACATCCCAGAAGCATTATCTAATGCTCCAGGTGAATTGTTTGATATACGATTTAAAGAAAGCAGTAGAAACATTCCGACGATAATCCAGCCTAAAACAAAGGTTAATGGGCGTAACCATAGGTGAGTAGTAATACCTAATATCTCGAATGCAATACATATAATATAGAGAATAACAAGTAAAAGGAAAACACTCGCTAAGGATAGCGCAAGATAAACGCGAGATTCAGTCGGAAAAGTTTGGGATTTACTATCGTGATGAGCCATAAGTAAAAAGTTAATTTTCTTCTCATCTGTGGCTTTTAACCGATAAACAAGATTTGATTGAGTAAATCCTAAATCATCTACTATATCCGCTTTTAGTTTCATTCTTTTTGAACATACTTCTGTACATTTAGGAAATCTTCTAACTCTTCTAAAATAAGGGATTATAATGAGTAAGGCCAGAAGACTATACCAAAAAGCAAACCAAAATAACAACAAAAAAACGGTAAACATTATTGCCATTATTAAGAATTTTAAGGACATTTGAAAAGAAGTGTCAGATTTAAATACAGGAAATTTATGTTCAGTAAATTCAAAATTAAAATGCTTAAAATCGTCTTTTAGTTTTTCTACGATTTTATAGCTTCCAGGTGAGCCCGCTAATCTTGGTATACACCATCTTTCCATTAATCGTTTAAAATCCTTATTTTCCAAAATTGAAACAGCTTAGTAAATTCTATTGGTTATAATCTCTAATTATTTCTGATAATCTTAAAGAATTATTTTATAAATTATAAGATGAGCCTCTTTCTAATTAAAATAACTTATTTTTTTTTAGTAGATCTATCTAATACCTTAAGTTTTTTAATAACAATTTTATTAATTCTTAAAGTAAGTGTGTCAATTAATCATTGATTTTAGGTTGATGTGAAATGAGTAATGAATTAAGAGATAATAATGACGAGAATCTAGTTAATCAAGAAATCTTAAAAAAGATCAATCAAGATTTAGAAAAGGAAATTCTAGTTTTGAACAACAAGATTTCAAATTTTGAGAAACAGAATGAAATACTACTTCAAAATCTTGAAAAGGTAAAATCCAGTGAAGAAACAGTTGAAAATTTACAAAATGAAATTGTACAATTAAATATTAAGATTTCTGATCTTGAGGAAGATAATACGATCCTTGTTGAAAGGAATAAAAAATTAAATATTGAGGATCTTGAAAAGAGCTCATTACAGGATAAAATAAAAGAATTAGAGGATAGCATTATTAGTCTTGAAAAGGAAAATAAAATACATCGCGACAATATCGATCAAATAAAAGCAGAAAAATTTACTGAAGTTAATAAATTAGAAAATGATATTGAAGGATTGAATGCAATGATTCTTAACTTGGAGGAAGAAAAAGCTAGACTCCCTGAAGCATCTGAGACGCTATCTGATGATCAGCCATCTAAAATCATAGAATTAGAAGATAAAATTAATGAACAAACTGCGTATATATCTTTTTTGGAAGAAGACAACACGGAACTTCGGAAGAAGGAGAAGGAAGATCAAGGCGGGATTGAAATCGATGATTTAAAACAAAATATCCATCGATTGCAAAAAAAGATTGCAAATTTTGAAAAAGAAAATAATGAATTGAATGAAAAAAATCAAGTACTAAAAACTGCGCTTTTAATGCATATTGATACAGAAACAAAAGAAATTAATAATTTAGGTATTCCTCCCAAGTCAGAACAAATTCAAGAAGAATTAGAAATAAGTCAGGCAGAAGATATAAGTTTAGAACCAAGAGAACAGGACGTAGAAGTGCCTAAAGGATTAGTACAAGATTTAATAAATAAGAGAAATACTGCTATAGAAGAAGATGTTGAAGATAAACCACCGAGTGTTGAAGATCAACCTGAAATAACCTCGGGAAAAGTGCAAGAACTAGTAAATAAAAGAAATACTGCTCTAGAAGAAGGTGTGGAAGATAAACCACCGAGTGTTGAAGATCAACCTGAAATAACTACGGGAAAAGTACAAGAATTAATAAATAGGAGAAATGCTGCAATGGAACAAGGTGAGAAAGAAGAATTAATAAGTGCTGAAGATGAGCCTACATTGCCACCTAAACCACCTATGACTGAAACTATTCCCGAAAAAGAGCAGGAAGTATTACAAACTGCTCTAAAATCAATTAGCAAACCGAAATCTAGAGAAACATCTGAAGAATCTAACCTTGATAGCATCGGAGTTATTGTAACTCCCGATGGAAAAAGAAAATGCCCGATTTGTAACAATTCAAGTCATAGGCTTATTCGAGAAGTTGAAGATAAATCTAGAGTTATTAATGCTTACCCTAAAATGTACGGTAAGAAGTTCAAATGCGGACAATGCGGCGCTGAATGGCGTTAAAACTAATTCTTTTTTTAAAATCTTGTTGTCTTAATTTATAAAAGGATATAACTTATTACATCTACTTCTTATTTTACCTTAGATTAAATTATAAGATTTTGATTTTCAATGAAAATCGCTTTACGAGAAGCTAAAAGTGTTATAACGAAAAGTAATATCCCCTCTATTGATTATGTGATTAATCCATATACTGGTTGTCAGCATGGATGTATTTATTGTTATGCTGAATTTATGATTAGGTTCACAGGACATAAAGGTGATAAATGGGGTCAATTCTTGGATGTAAAGGTCTTTGATTTGAAAAAGATTAAACCTCTAAAGTATGATGGAAAGAGTATTTTAATGAGTTCGGTCACAGATCCATACCTCCCTCAAGAATTAAACTATCAGAATACTAGAAAAATACTCGAAGCT
>SDBT01020888.1_pt1 | contig 10233 bp, 13 predicted proteins | sample 2277101 | NCBI WGS metagenome assembly SDBT01 (sample SAMN10404973, study PRJNA504765) | marine sediment metagenome | isolation source: marine sediment core GS10_PC15, 103 cmbsf | place: Arctic Ocean: Southern Knipovich Ridge | collected 2010
GATCTTCACCGATCCAGCCAAGCGGGGAGGCGTCCCTACTTTTGATATTAACGGAAACTTGCTCCCCGGATTCTACAATGCCGAAGCCACGCCGGAAGTAGAATTGGAAGTAGAAGACATTTCTTTGGTCGATACGACTGTGAACATCTATTCCTATTGGAGCTCATTTCAACAAGTGGGTAGCGGGTGGCTCAAGTCAGACTTCTTTACCACGGACCCTGCGGGCGTTGATTTTGACGTAACGACAATGTCCACGGGACAGGATTTGCGGCCCCGTAAGAATGAGAATGTGCGAGCATTCTTAGCTGCATTTATGACTGCTTGGTGGGCAGAGTACGCAAGGCTTGGTGGTTTGATCGATACCATCTATTTCGATTACGAAAAAGGTTCTCTCCCTGGGACTATGTGGAATCAACACAATAGAGATTATGGACCGAATGGCAATGGTACGGTTGCTCAAGATGTGTTCTATGCTGCGTTTTCCGATCAACCATGGTATGACACTATTTTTCGTCCTCAACTAGATGATGAAACACATATTGGACTTGGTAATGGTTCGTTTAATGCACGTCCTAGCGAAAGTGTTGATGGTTGGCGGATACTTGATTGGACGGCTTACTCAAACAGAGCAGAGGGGCACAGGTTGTTGCAAGAAGGAATCATTGATCCGTGCATACTAGAATATCCTGATGTAAATGCATTCAATTGGTTTGGAGGTTATGGTAACAATGGGTTCAACTGGTTCGGCGAAGGTACAACACCCAAGACTCATGCCCTGGGGTCCATGGTGGGTACGCATCAAATGGAAGATGTCTACGGAGGGCAACATTGGACTAGCCCATCGAATCGCTTTCCGCACCGTCGTCCCCATCCCGATGATGATCGTACTTTGCAGCCATCGACTCAGGTAATTAAGAGGATGAGACAAACAGGAAGTGAGATAACCATCACATCGTTTGACGAGGGGGAGATTACTACTGATGATCGCCGTGGGTCATTACACCATTTCAATGCAATGAAAGTTGGTTATGTGGTTCAATGGTCCAACCATTACGCTACTACATTTCCGCAACTAACGACAGAAGAGCAAGCCTTCAAAATAGCTGAGTGGGCAACAGGGTCCAATTTGTCGGCTGAGTTTGAAGTCATAAGCGTGACAGAGGATGGTGATGGCAATACATACGAAATTACGGTAGATGCTGGTAATGAGGATGGCGATGGTATTGATTCGGATGCCATTGAACCGGTCGGTGATCTTGGAGCAGGTTACCAAGATCGAACGCTGCGGTTGACTATTGTCGATGACTGGATAGGGTTCGCTGGTAGAGTGTATCCCATGCGGATGAGGGCCAACTCATCCACGTTACCGCTGGCTCATTACTACAGAGACATCGACCAATCGGACGACGATTTGATCTGGCTGGCGGAGGTTATGATTCACGCCAAGTTGTGTGGTGAAAAAGAGAGGGTTACATACAATGCATCGTTCGACGGTAATTACCTTGCGTTCATACAGGGCGTTATTGACGACATAGACATCCAGCTTCCCTACGAGGATATTCGGCCCATCACGCGAAACATCTACACGCTGACTTGGAGCCCATGGGACGATGACTTTATCGTCTCGGGGGCGACGCTGCCAAATGGTACGGTGATGTTTCGGGTAACTCTGCGGGAACCGAAGCCGAATGCAACCGAGGTCAACAACAGCCCAGGGCTCACGTCGCAGGAGGACGGCTACGTAGACTTCTCGACGATGAACGGAAATGTAGTTCGGGTGCCCGGCGTCGCACTGGAGCAAAGCAATGACCTACCATTTGGTTGGTGGGTAGTGATGCCGTCGGGCGTAGGTTCTGTATTGGGTGGCGGAGTATTCGACAGCTACGTTTTCGGAAGCGCAATCATTCAGGGTTAGGATTATGGGCTGTCCGACAGAAGTAGAAATCGGCGACAACCTGGTGTTCAGCGTAACGACGCACGACCCAAATACGGGAGTGCTGACCGATGCCGACGCGGTACCGACCTATCGAGTTTACGAGGATGAGACGAGTACGCCTATCTTAACGGGAGTGCTAGCAAAGCTCGAAGATGCGAATACAACGGGATTCTATACGGAGTTGATTGCTTGCACGATCGGAAACGGTTTTGAGGATGCGAAGACCTACACTATTTATATCGAGGCCACGGTAGACGGTGACACGGGCGGGAAGTGCTACGGCTTCAAAGCATACACTGTGCGTATTGCGGCCAGCAATGCCGGCGCCGGCTCGCAAGAGGAAACCCTGACAATCAAAGACAACAGCGGCAACCCGATATCGGGCGCAGAGACTTGGGTGTCAACAGACGAAGCGGGTACGAACATCGTGACCGCTACAATAAATACTGACGACTTTGGGCAGGTCACGTTTTTCTTGGACCCGGGCACATATTGGCTCTGGGCCGATGATGCGGGCCATCGGTTCTCACCCAACCCCCAGGAAATTGTGGTGTCATAATGGCAGTCACACCCAGCACGATCACGGCCGTAGCGGTAGCGGGTGGAAGCCCCCCGCCCGGTAGTTCCGTCATTTCGGGGCCGGCCGTCGAGCCGGTCCTGTACACCGCCGTCGTGGCCCACTCTCGTCTGCCGACCCCGACGCCCGGCGAGATAACGCAAATCAACTTGATGATCACTGCGGCCCGCGAGAAGGTCGAGGAGACGCTCTGGCGGACGCTCATCACCCAGTCGCGACGGCAGGCGATGGATCACTGGCCGCACAGGAGTTGGCATGGTTCGCTACGGCCAGACGACCCGGACTTCCATAATCCGAATCCGATTGAGCCGGATTACCCGCCGCTCCAATCCGTGGATTCGATTACCTACCTCGATACGGCTGGCGATCGGCAGACGGTAGACAGCAGCATCTACGACGTGACCCGCTTGGACCTGTACGGGCGCATCACGCTGGCCGACGGACAGGTGTGGCCGACGAACCGCGGCGACGCCGAGTCGATCCAGATCAACTACGTGGCCGGCTACGGCGACGCGGCGTCGAACGTGCCGGCGATGATCCGGTTGGCGTTGTTGCAGATCGTCGCAAATTGGTGGGAATTCCGTGAGGAAATTATTACCGGGACGATCGTTGCCAAGATACCTGACGTTGCGATGGCGGCACTGAATCCGTTCATAGCGAGGCGACTTGTTTGATGAGAGCCGGACGACTCAGACACCGGGTGAAGATACGGCAGAACGACGGCAAGGCCGATCGGCTGGCAGCCGCAGGCGATGTGCCGGACTGGACAACGATTGAGCCGGTGCAAGCCCGGGTCGAGTCGACAACCGGACAGGAGCGAATCGAGGGCGGCCAGCAGCGAGGTGACGCAACGCACATTGTGACGATGCGACACCGGATGGACGTGACGGAACAGCACCAGTTGCTGTGGGAGTCGCAGACGTTGGGTAACGTGCTGCTGAATATCGAAGCGGTGATACCGGCCGAACGGCCGACGGAGATTGTGTTGCTGTGTAAGCGGGTGGCGTGATGTCACGAGTGGCTTCGGGAACTATTGAGGCAACCGGGTTCAACGAACTCATTGGCGAGTTTGAACGGCTCGGCAAAACCAAGGCAAAGAAGGTATTCCGGAAGGCGACGCGGGCGGGAGCCCAGATTGTACTGGAAACTATACGGACATTTGTTCCGGTGGATTCTGGAGAGCTTGACGAGCTATGGCAACAGATGCGAGTGCGAGCGATCAAGCGGAGTCGTACTGGTATCGGCGTGACATTTGCACAACGAGATATTGACTGGACAGAGGAAACAGGACAAGACCCCAACACGGCGTGGTATGGCGGACTGGTGGAACTTGGCACAAAGAGGCAAGCCCCGCAGTCGTATATTCGCACGGGCTTTGACGTATCCCACGAACGGGCCAATCGCAAGATGATTGAGATAGCACGACGCGAACTATTCCCAGCACGGCCACCGGCACGATGAGCATACGACTTGACTTTTTGAACTATGTGAAGGCCCGGCCGGCAATCCTCGCGATCGTGACGAACACGGATGACGTGGTGGCCGTGTTCCACAACCGGCCGCCGCAGAACGCAAACACGAAGTCACGGTCACAACCCGGCAAAGCATACCTGACCATAACAAAACTGACCACAACCAGAACGCACGACCTTGACCTGAAGGCCGGCCTGGCGGACGCCACCTTTTCAATCGAGTGTTGGAGCGATGACCCGAATACGCTTGACCTGTTGGCCGAAGCCGTATACGACGAACTGGACGGTAGGTTAAGGCCCACGGTTGGCGACAGCACGGTCCAGTCGATCGTAAATATAAACGAGATTGACCGGCCGGAGTTTCCGGGTGAAGGCCGCGACGTGAGTATCAATCGGATAATCCTGGACTATAAGGTTACGTTTCAAGAGGCCCTCCCGGCCCATTAAGCAAAGGAGCAATAGTCATGGCAAAGTACACTGGCGACGGAACAGTCTTGAAGCTGTTCTACTCAGCGGCGTTTAATGCGATTGGACAGATCACCAGTATCAATGGTCCGAACATTGCCGTCGACACGGCGGACAGCACTTCGTTCGACAGCACGGCGAGTGCAGGCGGTAACATCGCGCGAGAGTTCTTACTTGGCCTGGTAGACTTCGGTGAAGTCAACGTCACCATACAATTCGATGCTGGGAGCGCTGGACACCAAGCGGTCTTGGACATCGTTGGCGACCCGGGGCCGGATGCCCCAACTACTAATGGTCACAAGATTCAATTGACGGAGAGCGATACGGGTAACACCGTATGGCCCGATGACGGTGTCCCTAACGAATGGCGGGTCTATCTTACGTCCTACACAAACGAGCGCTCGCTCGGCGAAGCCGTTACGGCAGACATCACCTTCAAGACAACCGGCGCGCTGGCAACACCAACCTAAACCGGAGATAGCCATGAAAGTACGAACCACAGAAGACGGCCTGGAGACATCTGCCGGTATCCCAATTCCGGTCGGCAGCATTTTGACGCCACCGCTTAATGGTCGCGCGCCGCGAAATGGCCGGGCCGAGAAACAGCGCCGCGAAAGAGAGAAGCTCGACTTGCTGCGGATGATGCAACTCGGACGCGCGGAGCCAGTGGACAATGAAGCCAAGGCGGCGTACGAGAAGTGGCTAGCGAAGCAAGCCACGGCATTCGTACGGGGACGTGCGGCGGCGATGATCACAGAGAAACAACAAAGGAAACAGCAGGCGATAGCCAAGGCGGAACGACTCGCTCGCTTTGAACAGTCCCTGAAGAGCGGAAGTCTGCCAACCAAGTCGGACCGGGAGCCAGAACCGCCTGGCCAGATAGTCACGATAACCCCAGGCGAGGCCACCTCATTGCTGGCCGATGCCCAATTAGAAGAGGACGAGGACGATGAGCAAACAGTTGACGCGGAGTGAGATTCTCGACACGCCATTTGACCGATGCCCGCTGAAGGTCGAGATACCGGAACGTGACGGTCACGTGTTCGTGTGCCGGATCACAGCGCAAGAGCGTGAGCAATGGGAGAAAGTGTTTACAGGCACTGACGACAACGACCCCAATACCCGCGGCAGTTTTGTCTGGCTCACGCTGTGCGACGAAACCGGGGAGCGGCTGTTCGTCGGAGAGGACAAACAGATAGCGCCGTTTGCGCAGAAGGACGCCCTATTCGTGTCGCGGATATTCAAGGCCGCAATCAAGCACAATGGCATGGCCACCGAGTTTGGTGAGGAGACGGCAAAAAACTCCGAGACGACCCCCGAGAACTCTTCTGGTTCCGACTCGCCGGACACCTGAAGTGCGGGACCGTCGCCGAACTAAAGGTGAGAATGGCGGAGCGGGAGTTCAATAAGTGGTGGACAATCCAACAATACATCGAACCGATTGGCGACGAGCGGGGTGATTACCACGCTGCACTTATCGCGTCGAAACAATCACCGAAACCTGTCGACGCGCAGCCATTCGCCATAAAGACACCACCGTCCGCGAAAGCAATCGGCAGAGCAATGAGACAGTCGCAGTCTAGAGTAAAACGACTTAGCAAATAACCATGGCCATTATCCGATCACTCGCCGTAAACGTCACCGCTCGGACAAAGCAGTTCGAGTCGGGGATGAAGCGCTCGTCGAAAGTTACGCAAGGACTGAGGGGTAGTGTTCTCAATGCCACCAAGTCACTCATACCTTTCAAGCTTGGCTTGGCAGCCGCGGCTGCCGCGGCAGTAGCCCTTGTGAAGAGTCAACTCGCAACCATTGACTCACTGGGGAAAACGGCCGATAAGATCGGCGTGACTACTGAGGCACTGGCCGGTCTACGGCTTGCTGCCGAATTGACCGGAGTAGCCGCAGGAGGGCTGGACAAGGGACTAGAAAAGTTCATCATCCGGTTGTCAGAGGCGAGGGCTGGCACAGGCGAAGCAGTGGACGCCTTGAATGACCTTAATCTTAGCGCCGACGAACTAATCAACCTATCGCCGGATAAGGCGTTCATCAAGGTTGCCGAGTCGCTGCAAGGTATCGACAACACGGCTGACCAGGCCCGCATCGCCTATGATCTATTCGGCCGAGCGGGTGTCGATCTTGTCAATACTCTGCGACTCGGTGCGGATGGGCTGGCGGACGTTCAGAAACAGGCTGTAGCAGCAGGCCAAGCTCTTTCGCGGATCGAGGTTAGGTCCGTCGAGGACGCTAATGACGCCATCACAATACTAAAAGCAACATTGAAGGGGATGGGGGGGCAGGTAACGACTGAACTCGCTCCAGCAATTGAAGGTACGGCAAACCTTGCCACGGAGATAACCAAACAAACAACGCTGTGGCGGACATATTTTGCCGTAATAACATCTGGCATTTCGGAGATACAGATTGCAGGGTTATCGCTCTTTGCAGACACGAAGAAGCTGACTGGGGCTATTGACCCAGCGTTATCGGGACGAGGAAAGGAAATCGCAAAGCTAGAAACGGAGCGGGCCGAGTTATTCGCAACGGCACAGGATATTGGCCGGGCGATTCTCAAGACGAGCAACGAGAATAAACGAGCGATCAACAGAGAGCGTTTTGAAATAATACAAAACGAAATAAAACGAGTGTCGGCTGAGATACGTGCGTTAGAGGCTGAGCGACAGAAGGCGATTGTTCGTGTTAGTGCTCAACGCTTTAAGGCTGCCGGCGGTGGGCCGGTGGGCCTTGGTGGTTCGCTATTAACACAAGTCCCTGTCCTTTCTCGTCTTGGTGCAGAGGCCGCGGTTACTCGCCTTGGCGAAGAGGCCGCAGCGACGGCCGTCCGAATGAACAACCTCACCGACGCCATGAAATCCTTCGCCGACGCTGGCAAGACTGTATTTGACCGCACCCGCACGCCACTTGAACAATTCCGCAAAGAGATACAGGACATACAGCAACTCTTGCTGATAGGCGCCATCGATCTGGACACGTTTGCCCGTGCGGCCATCCTAGCACGCGAAGGACTGGCCAAGCCAGACGCCGTCACCGACATCACCGGCCCCGGCTTCGTCCGCAACCCCGTACTCGAAGCTGGCAGCAACGCCGCAGTCGACGCGATCCAGCGGGCACTGGGTTTCGGCCAGCAGAGCGAGCAGAAGAAACAGACGGGCGAACTGAAGAAGCAGACCGGGCTCCTCGGCGCCATCGACCAGAACACGCGAGAACTCGCCGAGCCCGAGACAGTGGGGCTACCGCCATGACCGTCACAAAGGTTGCCCGCCAGCTTAAGGGCCACACCGACAAAGAGGCAAAGAACGACGTCCACGTCTACACCGAGTTGTACACGGTCAAGACGGACAGCCGGGACGATACGTCGGCTGATGTATTATCAAGCACGGCGTCGGACGACCTAGACTTGCCCTTCCGTGGCGACAAGCATCCGGGCGATACTGCGGCCGTTGTCGTATCGCGGAGCGCTACGCAGGGTAAAGAACTGGGCGGCGATGAAACGGTTTGGGACGTGACCATCACGTACTCGACGGAGGTTTCGATAGACGAGGAGGCGGATACGTTTGGTCAGCCCGAGAACCCGTTGATGCGATATGCCACACTCGACATCGGCCAGATCAAATTCCAGGAGCCGTTCGAGTGGGACTTGCTCGGTAAGCACGTGGCGACGGACCTCGGTGAGCCATTTAACCCCAGGCCCACCCGTGACGCTACGAGGCAGGTGTTCCGGATTACCCGCAATGAATTCCAGGGCACATCGCCCATTCCGTTTCTGCATCCACCATTCAAGAATGAAAACCACAATACATTTATTAACACCGTCAACGGGAACAAGGTCCTTGGGTTTGAGGTGGGGTTTCTTAAACTGGATTCCGTTACGTCGCGACCGGCTAGCTTCATCTTCAAGGAAGAGAACCACCTCTTTGACGGTGTGAGAATCCGATACCGCATCGTCACGTATGAGGTACACGTCGCCGAGAAGAAGGTAATCCTGAATAGCGACGGCGGCACAATCGCTGAGCAGTTATGGCAGTTGGTTGTCTTGCACGCCGGGGTATTCGAGTTGCCGCCAGCAGCGGGCGGCGGCGTGGGGCTCGGAAAGAAACGCAGGATTACGCACGACAATGCGATGGTGACAGACCCGTGGCCATTAGTAGGAACACAGCAAGGCGCCGTCGTTAAGTTTGACAAGGAAAACGACAACCACGAAATTGAATACCTGGAGTTTCAACGGTACATACAGAAGCCGTGGAACGCCCTCTTTTTAGACGGCTCCTTCCCACCTATCCCATAAGGATAATCCGATGGTGCAATTTGTATTCGACTTAAATAACATCCCTGGCTCTGACCTTTCGGTACAGCAGGCACACCGGGGCAGCCCGGATAGTCTGATTCAGCAGTACAAAATCAAGTATCGTCAGAACGGCGTTGTGGCCGCGGACACTGGCGAGATGATTTACATTGCGGCGGCCGGCGGTACGATCGTGTCCGTGCGGGCGGCGCTGATCACGGCACCGACTACTACGGATGATGTTGCCGTCGATGTCCACAAGGGGAGTGCGGGCTCCGCGTATGCTACGATCCTAAATACACCCTTGCTGTTCGACACCGGGGCAGACCGTACGCCTTTGACGGCGAGCCTGCTTACAACGACGTACGCCGCCGCCGATTCGTTCATCGTGATTATCACGCTGCCGACAGCTAACTCAACAGGCACGGACCTTACGGTGATAGTGACACTTCGCGAGCAACCATCGTAATGGCCGAACCAGTCTTCAACACACCGGCTCGCCAACGTATCGGGGGATCGGTGCGCGAGACCGAGGCCCTGCGTCACGATCTGCTGTCGGTACATGGTCAGCATCGGACGGCGATTCCGATACGCTCTATGCTGGAAGCAATCAACGCAGTGCCGGTAATACTTGATGACGAGACAACCGAGGCATTAGTGACGTGGGTAATTGATACCAATCCCATTAGCGGGTTGCCGGGCAATCCAGATGACGGCATGATTGGCAGTGACTTCGCACTTGCGCAATTCGAGGGTGCGCAAACATTGATTCAAAATGCCAGCGACAGAAACATGCTCGTCGAGTTCCTGTGGAACATCACTATGCACCGGACGAGGATTCCTGGTAGCGGCGGTGGTCAAGACAAGGTACACATCCATGTAATACATATCGCCGATGATGAGGACCAAGGGGACATACCCGGGCAGTGCGGTGAAATCTCAACATCAAGCGTAACTGGTGACCCCAGCTTCACTAAAGGCAATGCATGTTCCGCTGGGCGGTTCGGTTATAGGCTGCGTGCTGGCGACGGTTTCGCTGTTCGCATCGAATTGCACAATAATCAGGTCGATACGTACGAGACCATCGAGAACGGGTCGAGCTTCTCAATCAAGGAGGTGGACAGCTACCCGCCACTTAGCTACTTGTCGGAATAACCCTACTTGTCCCGGCCGGACCGGCTGCCGCCCAGCGGACTATCATAGATGTCCGGTGGCTTTAGCTTCCGCCGAATCGGGCCCATGCCGGCCAGCATCGGCGGCGGAGGGTATTTGCGTGGCGGCGTATCGTAATGCGTGGCAATGCGCACCGCTGGCTCTTCGGGCTCGGCATCCGCATCGCTGGCCGGCATGTGCCCGCCGATCGGGGCCGCGAGTCGCGGACGATATGCACCTCGCACGTCGAGCGACTCAACGGCACTCAGCGGGTGTTCTTGAAGCGGCTAAACCGCCTGACGCTGTGCTTTTCCAAGAAACTGCGGAACCT
>SDBT01020889.1_pt1 | contig 10233 bp, 11 predicted proteins | sample 2277101 | NCBI WGS metagenome assembly SDBT01 (sample SAMN10404973, study PRJNA504765) | marine sediment metagenome | isolation source: marine sediment core GS10_PC15, 103 cmbsf | place: Arctic Ocean: Southern Knipovich Ridge | collected 2010
CTACTGATCTGTACCTGAGATTTCATTCTGATCCGCTGTTTTATTTCAGCTACACGCATCCTGCTATGGGCTGGATAGATAGATACATCTCATATCATGGTGGAGTTGTGAAGAAATAGCATTGAATGCTCAGCGAAGGGGGCGAGGGGCAGCTATGTGCTGGCGGGGTGGGTTGTTCGCCGTAATGCTATCGGTTCCGCCAGTAGTAGACGGCCTGCATCGCTGAAGACCTGGTCAATTTGCGAGGCATAAACCCAATGGCCCGAAGATCATATTATTTCAGCTCTCCTGTCGCTATATCGCGCCTTTCAATTCGCCACTGATCGTCCGCCGGACCAACGTTTTCACATCCAGCTGCATAGATATAATCTGAATCAATTGCAATGGCACTTATATACTCACCATCTGAACTTTGGACGACACCATCGGAGTCAAAAGCAGAAATCAGTGCGCCTGTGGTTATATCACGCTTCTCGATCCGCCACTGCATATTTCCAGGCTTGTAATCATATCCGGCTGCGTATATGTAGTTTGAATCGATAGCCACAGCCATTATACTTTCGTGCGATGAGGTCGGATTCGATTGTACGACACCATCTGTGTCGAAGGCGTTGACCAGCGCTCCTGTTGTTTTATCCCGTTTTTCTACCCTCCACTGGTTACCGTTTAGCGAGTCAAACCCGGCTGCGTATATGTAGTTTGAATCGATAGCCACAGCATTTAAACTTTCCCCCGATGAGATCGGATTCGATTGTACGACACCATCTGTGTCGAAGGCGTTGACCAGCGCCCCTGTCGTTTTATTGCGTTTTTCTATCCGCCACTGCTCATTGCCGAGAGAATCGTCATATCCAGCCACATAGATGTAGTTTGCATCGACGGCACTGGACTCTATAAAGGCATAGTTGCCATTTGGATTCGATTGTACGATGCCATCCGTATCGAACGCGTTAACCAGCGCTCCTGTCGTTATGTTGCGTTTCTCTATCCGCCACTGATAATCACTGGCAGAAACGTAAGTTCCAGCCGTATAAACATAGTTGGAGTCGATAGCTATGGCGTTTATATGCCCACCCGGATTCGATTGTACGATGCCATTCGTGTTGAAGGCGTTGACCAGCGCCCCTGTCGTTATGTCGCGTTTTTCTATCCGCCACTGGCTATTGCCGAGAGAATTGTCACTGCCGGCCACATAGATATAGTTTTCATCAACGGCTGCAGCCCATATGTAATCTCCACCTGAGCTGGGATTTGATAGCACGACACCATCTGAGTCGAAGGTGTTGACCAGCGCTCCTGTTGTTTTATCCCGTTTTTCTATCCGCCACTGATCTTCACTTCCTCCGGCAGAACTGTCATGTCCTGCCACATAAACATAGTTGGAGTCGATAACTATAGCAAATATTCTTCCCAAGCTCGAAGTTATTATTGGGAAAAGCACTGTGACGCCATCCCCGTTGTCATCTCCGTCGCTGGCCGTTTCAGCTTCACCCTCGACCAAATTCACGAGAAGATCGCGAAAGATGCTATTCTCGCATCCGATCAGCAAAAATACAAAAAGCAAAAATACAAATATTTTTAGAGCTATATTTATTCCTCTTCCCATATCACGACACTCTTTATCTGTCCTATTTCAGCCGCCCGGTCAGCCTCTTCCCCTTTCAAATCGAGATAGGCAAAGCGGGAAGCCAGTTCGGGATCAAGCTCCTTTAGCTTTGTGTAAGAATGTTTGGTCTCATCGTAATTCTCTAGCGCATGGTTGGCTCTCGCCACAAAAAGCAGCACTTTGGGCTTATTCGGAGCTATGATGGCAGCCCTTTCATAGTACTCCAGCGCCTTTTCCGCATCATCTTTCAGATAGTAGAGGTTTCCGATGTTGATGAGAGCAGGTAGATATTCCTTTTGCTCTAAAATCTTGTTGAACTCTTGTTCAGCCTTATCATCAAGGCCATAGCGGGCATAAAGCACTCCCATCTTGTTCCTCACCCTCACATTGCCTTGGGTCCTTTCAATATCGGCTTGCAGCTTTCTTATTCGGGGACCTATCTCCCGCTCTACGAAGCGGGTAAGTTCCTTTACATGGGCTTCCACAATGACGTTTTCGGGGGGTAGGGATATTTCTGATACATCTGCAAGGAATCCCACCGGCTCATAAGTCTGCCAAGCATCATGAATAGGAAAGAAACCTGTTTGCCCTTTGGGATCAAACTCACGCCATTCTTTGGCGCCTGTCTGCCAGGCTTTCAAAAAACCGTCCCCTATCTGCGTTACCTCGACGGGAAGCCACACTTTGTCGTCTCTGATAATGAAATCGTCCGGATAGAGAAACATCTTGCGTGCTTCATCGGGCTCAATACCCAATGAAAAGGCGGCATATATGTGGCCAGGGACAGTTACAAAAGCCGTTTCGATGCCAAGCGATTCGAGCAGAGCGCAGTAAAGGATCGAAAGATCATCGCAATCGCCTGCCTTGTAGTCCAGGGTTTGTCTGGGGAACTGCAGAAAATCAATGGTAAACTTGTTTTCAGAGAGCTCGACATACGGTGTCGTGGGATCAATGACATAGCTCATGCCATACAGAGTCAGCGTTTCATGCAGTCCCATCGCTTTGATAAGATTGGCATTTACTTCCCTGCCGCCCATGTCTTTAACCATCCCCACGACATTCTTTGAGAATTTGAGAATTGCTGGATCTTTGGCTGTCACAAAAGCTGCTGCCTTGCGGTCATCGTCCCACGTCATGGCGTTGCGGTTGTTGATTCTCAAGGACTCTACAAACTCCACGCGGCGACTCTGCCCGGCTATATCGTATTCCAGAGTTATGCTTGCGGTTACCTTTGTGCCTTCTGAAATCTCCAAAATTCTGTCCGCAAAAAGCCCGAATAACTCTATCGGTTTTCTTGCCCCTGGTTCAAGCGATTCTGCCACTAAATACTGCTTGGGATCATCCATATAGCGTTTGATGAACAGGCTGGCTTTTACATCTTTCAGCGGAAGATTTCCTTTATTATAAATGGTTGCCTTTGCTACAGGGTTGTCATCATAATACTTAAAGAACACCGGAAAAATGGGTACGAATTCGATATTCTCGATTTCTATCATGTCTCCCGATGGCGCAGATGGGAAATGGTACGAAGCCGCTAGCGTTATTGCCAGATTGTTTTTCAGGCCGAAATAGTACCTGTATGAAGATTCTAGTCCGACTCCAATTGCCGGGAAGAGCATGAATGTGAAGGACAGCCCACCGCCTGCAAACAAATGGCTCAGCCCTATACTCTGAGAGCTGCTTAAGCTACTTGTGTCATTTAAAAAGGCGTATGAATAGCCGCCCCGAGCATATCCTCCCAAGATCAACCTAGGTACAAACTCCCAACTGACTCCAAGTCCCAAAGCAAAGGCAATAATCGAAATGAAATTATTTGCTTTTATTGGCGTCAGGTTGTAGCCGATCTCGCTGTGCAGGTCTAAATCAAAAGTGGGCAATAAAGGAATCTGAAACTGTGCAAGAACGTCTCCCCCGCCACCAAGAGTGAAAATATCAGCATCGTCGCCCAGGGGAATGCCCAAGCCGGGGGTCAATTTCAGCGAGAAAACTGAATCAACTGGCTGAAAAAGTGGCTCTTCGTCTTGGCTGAATGCCGAAAAGGACTGAAATGCTAAGAGCAGGATTAAAACGACGGTATTTTTCTTTCTTTTCATTAGCTACTCGTCTTCAAATTGAGAAATCTAGCTAGCAAAGAAGCATATGCTTAATTTCTATCAGATGACGAAAAAGCAGGCAGAACTAAAGGTGAAACGCAACTGGATAGATATTCTACTCTTTTTTTCAGCTCGCTGCAACGACGACGATTACCGAGTCGCCATGTTTCCGTCTAAGCACGGTCTCGGAAATTCCGCAAAAAGACTAATCTGTCTGACGTAAGAGTTTTCTACTTGCCTCAGAATGCTGATGCATTTGTCGGACAACTTAACACGCCGCCCTTGCCCTCGATGATACGTGGCAGCGTATCGTGCTTGGCCAGCGATTCCTTCATACCCTCGGGAAATCGCTCCCACAGTTTCGTGCTTCCCTCTATGTCGGTGAAGAGAAAGGTGACTGTGCCGCTTGGCGAAGCGAGCATTATTGTTGCCCTATTCAATACGTTCTTGCGTTGACTCGATTATATTCGATATTGAGCAGATCTTCTATATGTTTTCCGGTCAGCATTGCTACACCTCTCGCAAGGCAAGAAGTGTTGATACATATTTAACAACAATTCTATGGCTATCTGGGGGTCTAGCAGTGCTTTTGGGGGAGACAAAGGCAAAAATGGCCGAAAAATTACGCGGCGCCCCGGCAACAGAGACGGCTTGAGCTCCAAGACGCTCATGTTCACTCACAAAAAACGCTCCCGGTGGATTCGGTAATACTTGCAGATGCCCCTCATTGGTGAATATGTGTACCCAGATGCTTTCAGAAATCCTATATCAATTAACCAAGGTATAAGTTCTTTGTACCTGTCATTCGCCTTCCGGACGCTAACATGAGCAACTAATCTTTGTGGCATTCCTGGGTCACGAACGTCTTAGTCAAGGAGGAATCGTGAAGAAAAAGACTATCATCGAGAAGCAAAAGTTTGGACTTTCCGGAGACTGGATACTACCGTTTGCCGGAGAGCTCTCTCATTTCATCCCTTTAGTTTTTCACCAATCAATTCTCGGTACCTTGGTTCAAAACGCTATCCTTCACTCGTGAATAGCCAAAGCGAAGCCGTGTCCTGCATCTATAGATGTAAATCCCACCCCGGCGGGTACATTTGTTTGTCCATCGGAATTAAGTCCCCAGCCCACAATCGAGCCATCAGCTCTCAGAGCCAGACTAAAGTACGTTCCAGCGGAAATGGCCTCAAAATCATTGGCACCCGCCGGCACCGATCTCTCGCCATATATGTTGCTGCCCCAGGTTTGTAACGAGCCATCAGAACGTAATGCGATGCCGTGGGAACGTCCTGCAGCGATAGCGACATAATCGGGATCGGCCTCCAAACGAGGTTCGCATTGTCTAAGGGAATTAAGTCCCTAGGCCACAATCCGTCCATCAGTTGTCAGAGCCAGACTGAATTGACCACCAGCCGAAACTGCAATAAATTTCGTACCAATCGGGACATTGGTCTGACCGTGGTCGTTGCTTCTCCAACCGATGAGCGAACCATCAGATCGCAGGCCCAGAGCGTGATTGACTCCAGCTGCAATAGCTACAACCGGAACTCCTGAAGGAACACTTATAAGCTTCCTGTTTTTCTCAATCCACTCGATCATATCCTGGTCCAGCTTCAGGCCTGTTCCTTTTCCGTTCCTTTGACAATCAGCGCAGATCCCCGCGCCGGCGCAATCTGCTCCGGCTGGGGTCTGCGTCTCGCTCCGGTCTACTGGTTGATTCAATGCTTGGGCTGCTGGATGAGACGCGGTTGGGAGACCAGCAGGACCCCTCTTCGGTCAGCAGCAACCAGAGAGCTGGAAAACCCACAGCGCACTAGAACTCTGGCCAGGGAACACTGTGCTTCAGGCAAATCACATCATCATGTGTATAGTACCGACGACGAACGATGAGATCTTGATCCAAGATCCTGCAGAGGTATTGGCTCTCCTTACCATTCATCGTGTAGAAACTGGGAACAGTCCGGCTTTCGAGTGCAATCAATAGATCGCCAACATGCTTGCACGGACTTCTCAAATGAATAGCTGCTGAATTCTTGAAGTAGCCGCTAATGAAGTCCTTGATCCGCTTAAGTTCTGCTGTCATTTTCGCGGTTGGGACTTTCTGCAATTCTTCCTGTATTCTGACGAGAAACGACCTGCATCTGTCAAGAAATAGGCCAATTCCGCATGTATCACCTGCGTCGCGACAGTTCAAAAACCCAAGATCGGGTTTGCCTTTTGCATCAATTCTAACCGATGTCATTCCGCATGCACAGCAAGAATCTTTGAAAATATGGTCAACGGTATCATCAAAATCCTGCATTCCATATTCGATCAAGGACTCCAAGAAGAGAATTGCCCGATCAGTAAGGTCTTCGTCAGTTTGATCCTCCAATATGGTTGCGAGAATTTCCAGGCAAATATTCCTCTTTCGACCCTGCTGAACCGGGAGGTGGTCGGTAATATGGCGCATTGCCTTATTGTACGATTTTAATTTCCGAACTTGTTGTAGCAGATATACTGCTTCCCGGATCACGCGACGTTTGAATTCGTACCGCACTACCAATCCCGTGGCGGTGATATCATATTTGCCGATTCGTATACTGATTTTTTCTTTTAGTTCGGGTGCATGGAAAAATCGGGCTATTTGAATTGATGTATCGACAAAAAGAGCAGTTCCTGTCACCCTTCACTAGCTCTCTTTGCCGAAATCCCCTTCCAGATGTCGAGACCGGATTCTCGCATGGTCCTGATCGCAATTGCGGTTCGGTGCTTAGTCAGTGCTCCTGCTGCTAGGAAGTCTATGACTGTAGTTCGAATGCCCTGACACTGCTCAGAAGTCAACTCTTCAAATACTACTTTTGATAGCGTAGATTGCAGAAAATTTAGCACTTTTTGCCATTCTCGTTCTCTTATTGTCCTGAGTCGCCATAATTCATTCAAAAACTCGATGAGTCCATTGCCAGCAATGGCTATTCCCATGGCGTCATGCTCGTTCATAGCGCTCACTATGTTCTCTACACACTCGACTGCCTTCTGCAAATATGCCGTTAATGCGGATCGCTGAGAAACTAGCAAAGTAGAGTTAGCTATTCCTTTGTGGGGTATTTGCTGGGGGACAGTGCCTATGGCAACTTCCTTGGCAGACTGGGCATATGGACGATCATATGCTTGGCACCTCCCCTCGGTCATGCTAGTATTCTTAATAATACCAGGCGCCGAAAATAAATTCGGCTGAGGTACTTCACCTGTCACCGTGTCTGACATTCCTATCTCCTCATGTTGTCCGGGATACTTTCTAAAACCCTTGTATATTCCTCAACGTTTTTCTGAATGAAGTCTGTTGGCTCAATTATTTCCGGGTCATCAACGAAACAGTCTATATCTATCATTATGGCAAACTCCGGATTCTGTCTCATCCGTTTCTTGACTTCCATCTGCTTCTGCAGATGCTCGCGCTGACCCTTGTTGAGGGACCGGGCCGGAATATTAAGCAATCCCTGCCCGAAATCGAATTGCGCTTGTCTTTCGACTCCGTTGAAAGCTATGCGGTACTTTGCATCAGTCCCCGCTACAACAACAGCCACACCTGCTGACTCCAAGTCTCCCGCGAACTTTTTTTTAAAGAAATCCGAAAAACTGTAGAGGCCGAGATCGAGCAACCACTTCTCCGATTGTTCTCGAGAGTCTTTCGCGAAAAGATACCATGCGCGGAAGCCTATCCGCGAGAAGTCATTTAGCCCTAATAGATCAATAATTATCGCGGAGGTCTCGTTCGTCTGCTCCACAAAATCCTTGAAATCTTCGTCAGAAAGCGTTCCATCGCCGATAGGTTTTTCGAGTGACAGATCCAACTTAAGTGACGAAAAATTCAGTACGCTCCCGTTTCTCAGGCTGACCAGTGGAGCTGCCTGCGGATTTGGTGAGTCGCTTCTCAATATCCATTCAGGGGAAGTTTTCTGTATGGTGTTGACTGTGTGGCCACATACGTCGAGATATATGAATCCAAACCTATATTTTAGTTCGAATACAACACGCTGCAGTAGCGCTTGTTCTCCATGTATTGTCATTTCTTTAAAATACCACGCTTAATCTATAATCCACTGACCTGCTTGTCAAGGATCCATTTCATCGCTAGGGAAACCTCTCTGTGAAACATAGCCGGCAAAAATCATCGCAGGAAGCAGGATAAACCCGGAATAATTACCTCTCATCGCGCATGGATGCCCCGTCCGCGCAGACTCTTACACGCTGATACTCCCGGAACTAATAATGCTGCATATGAAACCAGTTAGTCCAGCTTGCGTTCTTTCACGTGCCAGAATAGAGCAACATAACCATAACCTAATTGATTGCATATTTCGCTTATCTTAAGCTCCGCCCAATTAATAGATTCCTCGCTTAATGTCGCACTAGCCCCTTCCAGGCCAATGTAGTACACGATAAGGATTCTCCGCAATGCAAACAAATATATAGCCTAATTTGATCATCTGCATTTTGCGCGCCATAAGTTGACTTATGGCCTGTTCTTCTGTCGTCGATAACGTCGCGGATCACACGCGGCTATATGCCGTCGTGTATCCGGCTTGCTAGATGCTTTCTAATTCTCCGTGCCCAATTGTAGCTCAGAAGTTCTGTGCTTTTGGTGGCCAGCCTGAGATCTTCTTCTACTACTCTCCAGTTTGTCTCCGCCTTGCTCCGGTTTCCAATTCTTCGCCGCAACCACTTTCCGAGCACAATCGAGACATCGTGTCCGCGTATCACGGATTCAGTCATCACACCATCGCATGTTTGCAGCATTTTGCGAAGAGCGCGCAGATCTTCTTTTTCGATTGCGTTCTTTTGCTGAAGAAGGGACAAAAACTTATCAGAGTCCAGTTCTCCAGCACTGTCCAAACACCGCTCCAAATTTACATCATTAATGTTCCAGCGGTTTCCGATTTTCGCGTTGTACTTCCTAACAAGGCCAATCACTCGAAGAGCTTCGATTGCATCATCTACTGTAGCGCGCGCATCAGAACACTTGTTCCGCGATGCCTTCTCTTTGAGCAATCTCTCACCAGCCTTGGATTTGTACATGTCGATCTCCGCATCGCGATAGTGTGACACTGTGATACGCCGATTGTTTTGACAGGATCCATAATCACGATCGATGAAGCCTAAAACCATCATGCTGGTGTCGTGCGCAGCTTCCCATTTCTCGATAGCAGCTATGGCTTCCTTGACACCAACATGTCCCCCGCAGGAGACAATCTGGGTTTCGTATTCTAGACAGTGATGGGCGATAAGACGGATTTCGCATATGCCTTCGACAAAGAGGACTGGGCAAGCACGGACTGTCGGACTCATTATTACAGAAGCTGCAGCGGCCGCGCCATCATACGAAGGAGCTGACATGCTATATCTCCTCGCAGAAATCAACACGCGTCCCGATTATTGCCGGAGAATGCGTTGCCAGAAGGAACTTCAGGTTTGCAGCTTTGCCGATGGCCTCAACATCCGAAAGAAACTTCTTCTGCCAGTCGATGTGCAGAGAAATCTCTGGTTCATCAATAAGCACCAAAGTGCCGGGCTCAGAGAAAAAGATGAGATCAAAGAGCAAGACGAATTCGTGTTGTTCTCCAGAACTTAGCAATCGCGGGTCAATCTCCCCACCGCCAGCAAGGCCTATTCTAATACCTTCGCGCCCCCCAATCTCCACGGACTTTGTAGGCTGGAATTTAGTATTTATGATATCGAGGAAGAGTAGAAGTTTGTCTGCAAAAGGCTCGAGCACCTTATATTTCTTAACACTGTCCGAAAGGTACAAAGCGATTGCTCCGCGGTTCTCTTCGCTGATAGACTCTAAAGTAATATCAACGTTGTCTCCGGAAGACAAAAGCTCGACCTGCCTCAGTTTTGCTCCAAGTCGCTCCATCTTTACAAGGAGTTCCTTCAACCGCTTGTCGCTTAGCCTTCTTTTCCCTGGCCCCTGTAATAGTCGCCTTGGATAGGTGCTATCAAGAGACTGCGCCATCCGCATCGAATCGCTCAACTTGTCCCTAATCAGCACACGCAGTCGCTCAGAGTACTCATTGACTGTGGTCTGGTATCGCACCGCACTTCTGTGGTGGTACGATTCAGCTTCAGCTTTCATAATCATCAGACGCTGGGTTTGGATGAATTTCACCGAGAACCCCTGAACAAGCTTTCTGTACCAAACAATCTCGGTCGATGGCTGCAGCCACGGGAGCCGATAGGAGTACTTAGCGATGACATCACTCAGATGTAGAATGTCCCCGGTGATGACATCAGCCCATTCACGCCGTCCAACTCGATTGAGCTCAGGGATCTCGTTCTCAATCACTTCCAGCGGAACTCTGTCGGTTAGCTCGACTTCGTCATCCATATCTGAGCTCTCCACTGCCTCGCCGGATTCTGAAAGGAGCTTAACACTACAGCGATACTTTGGCGGGTAGATTTTTTTTTGAATAAATAATACAATCACATGGCAGCACTGAGAAAGGGCGTATCTCAAGCTTGAACCCGGTCAAAATTAACGGCTCGTGGTGCAGG
>SDBT01020890.1_pt1 | contig 10232 bp, 7 predicted proteins | sample 2277101 | NCBI WGS metagenome assembly SDBT01 (sample SAMN10404973, study PRJNA504765) | marine sediment metagenome | isolation source: marine sediment core GS10_PC15, 103 cmbsf | place: Arctic Ocean: Southern Knipovich Ridge | collected 2010
GCGGGGAGGCATCACTCATCGAACCGCTCGAACAACTCCGCGATCGCCAACCGCAGATCCGCGAACTAATCGTCTGGGCACGCGAACGCCTGCTTCATCCAGGCGGGAATTGACCCGACAGTCCGCGAAACGTATAAGGAAAACGGGGACTGGCTCAAGCGCAGCGACGCGAAGCGGCGCGGAGACGTGCCTGTCCCCGCTTTCCTGCCGAGGAATTGACCCGACAGCCCGCGAAACGTATAAGATATTGCATCCGGAGACTTCAGATGCCCAAGCGTCGCAAAAAAATTGACTTGCCGAAGATTGAAAAGGCCGTCGCCGAAATTCTCGAAGCCATCGGTGAGGACAGCACCCGCGAGGGTCTGCGCGATACGCCGCATCGCGTCGCACGCATGTACGGAGAGCTGTTCGGGGGATTATACGAGAACCCCGCACGCCACCTCGGTGTCGGATTTACCGAGAAGTACGACGAGATGGTGGTCCTTCGCGATATCCCGTTCAACTCGATGTGCGAGCATCATCTGCTCCCGTTTACGGGCAGGGCGCACGTGGCGTACATTCCCAGGGGTAAGGTGGTGGGCCTCAGCAAGCTGGCCCGCATCGTGGACTCCTTCGCACGCCGCCCGCAGGTCCAGGAACGCCTCACCTCCCAGATCGCCGAGCTGCTCCTCGAGCGCCTCGACGCAAAAGGCGTGGGTGTGATAATCGAGGCCACCCACACATGCATGACGATCCGGGGCGTCAAGAAGCCCGAATCCGTAATGGTCACCTCCGCCATGCTCGGAATCTTCCGCACCAACCTCGCCACGCGCACCGAGGCGATAACACTGCTCACCGGGGGCCACAGTTCGTAAGGGGTTCGTCCTCTGCGGGGCGATGTGAAGTCCCCCCGCTTGCGGCGAGTGCGAGGCTAATATGTATTAAAAGCGGGGCCCTTGATGAAACACACAATACTCATTGATGGACGGCAGCGGGAGATAGACATCCGCCCCATGGATGAGGAGTTCATCGTCTATCGCAAGATGTTCGTAGCCCCCCTGACGGCGGAGAATATCGGGAGGGTTAACCCGGGCGATCCGGATTATCTTACCGAGCAGTTCGCGGATCACCGCTTCGGGATCATCGAGGAGTTCTTCCGCAGGCAGATTCGGATCGTGGGCAGCTGCATGATCCTCGCATGGGACTCCGAAGGCGTGATCGGAAAGATGCACTTCACCACGCGCGAGATGCACGAGGCGATGGGAGGGCCCGAGCAGTGGAACTCTCCGGGGTGCTACTGCGTCGATCACGACGGGTTCGCTTTGAGCATCAAGGCGCTCGGCGATGATGAACTGAAGCGGCTTTTGCGGTCCGAAAGTCGCACGCTACGCGTCTTGTGCTTCAACGTCGGCCACATGGACAAGCGGTATCACGGGCAGGGGATAGCGACGGCGATGCTCGAATGTCTCAAGCAGTGGTCGCGCGAGCGGGGGTGGTCGAGGATCGAGACGCTCTCGTGCCCGGACATCACTCCGACCACTGTTATCGGGGATTGGATGATGCGCCGCGGGCCCCTGGAGCGGCGCGGGTTCCGCGTGCTTGAAGAGAGGCCCGCCACCGCAGAGGAGGCCCACGCTCGCCTGCGCGTCATCGAGGATCTCGCAGCCGGGAGAATGGAACACCCGGACTGGGCGGATTGGTACGTCCGCAACTTTCACCGCCTCGCCGCCAACGGCGCCTGGTCCTACGAGTACGACAGGGACTACCTGATGGGCTGCGACCTGTAACGGGCGATACTGAGAAGAGCAGGTCCTAAGCTGGTCTACGGGGATTTTACGACGTTGCTGCGGAGTCCGTCGCGGAGTGAGGGTCCGTGGCGGTTGAGGCGGGCGCGGTCCACGAGCAGCCAGACCAGAAACGTCGTCCAGATCAGTATCGCTACCGACACCATCACAGGCAGTGAGATTTCGCTGACGACCTCGAAGAGCGTGTATTCGGCGGCGGAGGCGCTCTCGGCGATGAGCGAATGCGGGGCGTAGACGGCCCCGCCGACCAGGACGGCCCCCAGCCCGGCCACGAACGACTGACATATCGCGCAGACCCACGCCCACGATATGCTGATCCTCTGCCGCGACCCGAGCATCACCAGCACCAGCGACCCGATCAGCCAGGCCAACCCGACCACGTCGATCATGAACCCGGCGTCGACGAAGAACACCTTTACGCCGCGCGTTATGGTGGGCAGCGTCATTTCGATGACGTTGGCGGAGAGGATGAATCGCTGGACCAGGGCGCGGGATCCACCGGCGATGAGCGACCAGACGAGGTAGGAGAGGCCCGCGAAGGCCACCACGAGCCCGACGTCCAATCGAGTTGTCCGCCGCATGCGTCCAAGCATGTCGCTTATTACACCGCACGGGCGCCCGCAGGTCAAAGCAAACTCGGACCCTTTCGCCTCCGCGTCCCACCCGTCAAGATCGATCTGGCGTGCCGCCTGGACCGAGCGGAATAAGCAGCTTCAGCTTTAGTGGTGGCGGTTTCAGCGGGAGTTTGTACAGGCTGCACGGTTCGGTTCTGAGATCTTCACCCTTGTTGAACCGTGGAGTCAGGTGAATCTGCGAGACGGTAATATAGAGATCATCTTCAGGTGAGATCGCGAGCGAATCGCACCAGCGGAGGCGTTCATCGGCGACTACGGTTTCCATCTTCCCATCGGGTGAGCGGCGGATTACGGCGTTTTGCTCGAGAGCGGTCAGGTAGAGGTTACCCTTGCGATCCATGATCATCCCGTCTGAGATGAGAGTCTCTCCGAGCGATTCGACGGCGTTGGCGATGTGGGAGTCGGGTAAGGAGAAGTTCCTCAGGCCCACCGTCGGGATGCGATAGAGCGTCTTTCCCGTCAGCGCCTTGAAGTAAAGATGTTCACCATCTCCGGTCAGTGCGATACCGTCTGCATGGATCTGCGGTACGCTTCCGTCGTCTTGGCTCCAGGGCATCCCCCCGATGACGGGGGCGAGTTTCTCTTCGGCGCGGCCGGCCGGGTGATCGTCGAGGATCCGCCTGGATCGGTTGATGTTGAGATCGACGACGATGATCCCCCCAAGTCCGGAGTCGGTGATGTAGGCGAACCCGCGTTTCTCGTCCACTCGCACGTCGTTAAGGTAGCTGTCCTTCAACGCGACCGTCGAGTCCAGGCGAATGATGCGAACGACGCGGCCGGCGGTCAGGTCGATCTGGACGAGCTTGGGAGCGTTCGCCACGACACCCTCAAACCGCGGGTTCCCTGAATCCAGCACCCACAGGGCGGCGCTTGGGTTGAAAGTATCGATCCAGAGGCTCTGGACGCAGACGAAACGCTCTTTGGGGCTTTCGCTTTCGTTCCAGCGGTTCCACTGTTCGTTGGGGAACGGGCGGGTCGTACCATCTGGGAGCACTTCGACGAGAGATTCCCCGTGAGTTTGCGACCATCGCGGGAAATTGACGAACACGCGCCCATCGTGCGCGATCCCCACGCCCGTGCACTGGCGCTTCCCGAACTGGGCGATAAGAGTCAGCTCGGGTCCTTTCCTGCACCCACCCCACAGCGAACCCATCATGCAAATCAGAACAACCAAACCTGCGCGCCCGGGGCGCGAAGTCTCGATCATGGTAAGTCTCCTTGCGGGCGATCCGGAACCTTTGCGTTCGAGGGATCGCTGAGGGTATATAAGAAGTCTATCGACGGTAAAACCTTCTTATCACCAACTGATTTCGCCCCAGCTTGCCGCAACGGACCAGGCGGGGTCCCTGGAAGGAGAAAACGCACATGAAGTGGGAAGAACTCACCGCCCCGGATTTCGCCCAAGCGGTCAAAGACACCGGAGTGTGCCTCCTGCCATTTGGGATCGTCGAGAAGCATTTCGATCACCTTCCGCTGGGGACGGACTTCCTGAATGTGAGCAAGATGTGCTCGCTAGCGGCCGAGATCGAACCCGCCGTGGTCTTCCCGCCTTACTACTTCGGGCAGATCGAAGGAGCCAGGCGCTTTCCAGGAACGGTCGCGATCGATCCAATCCTGAGCGTCAAGCTGTTGATCAACGTCTGCGACGAGATCGCCCGCAACGGATTTAAGAAGATCATCATCTGGAACGGGCACGGGGGAAACAGGCAACTGATACAGTACGTCGGGCAGGCTCACATGTCCAAGCGGAAGGACTACATGCTCTACATCCCGGAGTATCTCTATGGGATATCCGATGAGGAGCGGAGGAAACGCTGGAAGGCGGTCCTCGACACCGATTGGGGCGGGCACGGTGGAGAGGTCGAGACGTCGATCTCACTGGCGAATCACGAGCACCTGGTGAAGATGGACGCTCTGAAAGGCCGCTACGCCCGCCCGCTGAATCGCCTCTCGCATCTTCCTCCAGGCCGGCCCAGCGGGTACTGGTACGCCAACTACCCCGATCACTACGCCGGAGACGGCAACGCGGGAACCAGGGAAAAGGGAGAGAAGCTCCGCGACCTCGCCGTCGAGTCGCTGGTGGAGTACATTCGGGCGGTGAAGAACGACACCGTCGCCGCCACGCTGCTCAACGAGTTCTACGACCGCTGCGACGAACTCGCAACGGAGCAGTAGATCATTGTGCACCCGGGCGCGACGCCGGTGCGGGTCCCGAGCCCACCGACAGAAGATTCACGAGTATCCTCTCCGCCGCAGGGTCGTACGTCGCACTATCGCTATTGATCCGCCCACGAACGTGAAGCAGAGCGATCACGATCTCGCCCTTTCCAAGCGGGACGCTCAAGGCGACGCACCGCTCGGGCTTCTCCATCCAGAGCAGCTTCTTACCCTTTTTGAGAATGTCTCCCTTTATCGACCCATCCGAGATCGTCCCCGGGATTCCGTTCCATCGCTTGAGGGATTCCGGGCTGAGACCTTCGAGAATCGGATGGTCGAGGTCATGATATGGGAAGACGCGCGATGAGATGCCCGTCAACCACGTGCGCTTGCGGTCGATCTCGAAGGCGAGCAGCTCCTTCCACTCCCAGGTTGCCGGATTGAGTATGATGAGTTTCCCTCCCAACCGAACGAAGTCCAATATCGCGGGGGCCTTACCGAGCTGGGCCTTACTCAACTCGCTCGCATCACCGACAATAACGATGTCCGCCTGAACCTTCTCGCCCACATCAGTGCTGTATTTCGCACCGTTCGATCGGGCCCATCTGGCGACCTCATCACCGGCGTCGAGCGCGATAATCCGCTTACCCTCCAGCGCCTTTTTCGCCTCGGGTTTCGCGAGGGACCGAACCATTCTTTGAGAGACGACCGGGAGGTCACCATCCCGCGTGAGGACCACCGCTAGATAGTACACCCCCGGTTTCTCGGGGACTCTCCATTTGAAGCTTTCCTGCGCGTGTGAATCGGCCGGGAGCTTGCGCGTGAAACTCTCGCGCCAAACTGCCCGCTTCAGTGCGTTCTCATCGGGGACGCAAAGCGGATCCAGTGGTGTCAGGTAGGCGTCGATCTTAGCCTCGACGTCATCGTGGAGTTCGTTGATTAGATGGAGCGGGGTGGAAACTTTTCGCCCCGCGGCGAAGTTGCTATCGAACAGGTCGAGGCTCGCCAACACCGGCGCCATCGAGCTGTGCAGCGCCGCCGCCATCGGCGTCGGGAACTCCTTCCGCCACTGCCTCCCGCTTCTCAATCCGGTCCAACCGGCGTACATGTATGGGAGGATCGCGTCGAAATCGAGGCGGCGCATCGCCTCGGTATGCTCGGCCGCACACTCGGCGAAGACGCGTTCGTAATCCGGATGGTTCGGTTCGCCCAACCAGAGCATGCACATACGATCTCGCCCCTTGAAGGCGTTCATATACTCGGTATTCGTAAGCGTTCGCGTGGGGTCTTTGACGGCGGCGGCGGCTTTGCAGACCTTGATCAACCACCCCTCCGGGCCGCGCGCGAAATTCTCAGTGGGGTGCAGATCGAGATTCTCCAGCGTCCCGGCCGGTTCGCCCCGCTCGCCCGTGCGCATTGTGGGGCGGGTCGGGTCGAGCTTCAGCACCGCGTCGCGATACTTCGTCGTCTCCCACACGTTGTCGTATCGCGATTCGTTGGACAACACCCACATCACGATCGAGGGATGGTTCCAGAGCTTGGTGATCCATCCGCGGGCGTCGAGCAGGACGTTCTCGTGATAGGTCTTGTACTCTTCGGGCGTGAAATTGAACTTTGCATAGTTGTAGAGGACGGGGGTCTCGGCGAAAAACATCGTCCCGCCCTCGTCGGTGACGTTCGCCCAGGCGGTGCAGGGTGGTTGGGTGTGAGTGCGGAAGCAATTGAGGTTCATCACGCGGGCCTCATCCACGAGGTATCGCTTGGCTTGTGTGACGAACTTGTCGTTCCAGAGATACTCCTTCAGGACGTTGGACCCGCGAAACCAGAGCGGTTTGTTGTTGAGGCGATAGTGCCCGTCCTTGACGCGGATCTCGCGCATCCCGAAGCGAAACTGCACGTCGTCGCAGAGCTTCCCATCCGCTCTCCCCTGGAGCTTCGCGATGTACAGATGGGGCGTTTCGGGCGACCACAACTTCGCGTCCGGAATCGAGACGGTGACGTCCACGGGGGCGGTAAGGTCGGACGCGGTGAGCTTACCCGTCAGTGCAGGGGCGTTGGGATTCTTTGCGTACCGGACGGTGGCGGTCAGCTCCAGCGTTTTCGCCGGTTCGTCGAGACCCTCCGCCCATACGCGGAAGGTTACCTTCTCGCGGTTCACGTCCGGGATCGCGAGGATCCATTTGAGGTAGACGCGGTCGTAGAAGTCCAGGTAGACCTCGTCGTAGACGGCGGCGCTTCTGGGTCCCCACGAACGGCCGGAACCGATCGGTATGAGCGGCCGCTTGGATTTCGACAGCGGGACGGCGTTCCAACCGGTGACCTTCAAGAGTATCCGGTTCTTCCCTTCCTTGAGCGTTCCGGTTGGCAGCAGTGCGGTATGGGGGCCCATGGTCGGATGGGAGGTGACTTGGTTTCCGTTAATGTAGGCGGCAGCACCGAAGCGGATACCATACCAGTTCAGGACCGCATTTTTTTTGGCTTGTTCTGCGCTGAGCGTGAAATCCCTGCGGACCCAGATGCCGTTGACCTTCATGTGGGCCCTGCCGCGGTGATCGTCGAGTTCGGGTGCGAGCCTGCTCGATGGGATCTCCACCTGGCGCCAATCGGGGAACTCCTCGAAGACCTTCGCCTCCCAAACCTTCTGGTCGGTGTGCCCGATGAGCCGCTCCCACGTCCCGTTGAGTGAGAGATGATCGCGCCGGTATTCCAATACCGCTTCGGTTCCCACCGGTTGCGATTGTCCCAGTGCGACTGTGCACAAGATGAGCAAGACCGCCAGAGAGAGGGCGTGTTTTTCTTTCATGATCGCGTGCTCCCTTTGAAAGCGTCGAAGGCTAAAGCAGGCACTCACTAAACCAACAATGCCGCAGCCCGTGGTTATCCCCTCGCGCCCTTGCGAAGCAGCCGCATCTTCGCAGACCACGGTTTGTCTTTTGTCAATCGTCTCCCGAGAGCGCGGTAGACGTCGGGCAGATCGAAGTGCTTGAGCACGCCGCGCGGGAGTACCGAGAACGGCCACAACGAAACGGGCGTCTGGGCGATGAGCTGATAGGACGGAAGGTAATGGAATATCTTCACGCGTGGTTTAGTGCGGTGGAGCAGTGCGGCGAAGGTGACGATGATCGAGCCCATCCCTCGCCCGAGCAGGTCTACGCGGGTGGCCCCCTCGGAACCGAGTAAGTCTATAACTCTCAGAATGTCGAAGACGCGTTGTCCGAGATAGCTTTCTGCGAGCATGTCGGCGTTGGCGGCGTACATGAAGTCGCCCCCATAGAATTCGAACAGGCCCTTGGACCCGCCCACCACCGCTGTCGACTGTCCCATCCCCCGCGGATCGGCGACCACGAGCGGTTTTGGTCCTTTCGCGAGCTTCCTGACCTCGCCTACCTTCACCGTGTCAAGCTGCCCGGAGATATCTCCGACGTAGAGCGTAACTCGACCCTTCGGTGGGTGCATGAGCCCGTGCTCGGGTCCGAACGTCGTGAGGATGACCTTGATTCCCGGCTCGCTGTCCACCGCAAACTGGATCCGCTGGTTCGGTAATGCATCGAACCGCCAGGAGTACTTAATCGGCCAGTACTCCGGAACACCTTTGACGTTCGGTATGCGCAGAAGCCTGCGGGCGGTGCGGATAAGGGCCTCCTCCGAGGGCTTCTTGCGTTTCTTCGCGAGGGCAGCGGCGCGCTGCGAGGTGATCTCGAAGACCCTCCGCGATCCCGCGCGATAGGTCTCACCCGTTGGGGTCGCGAAGAGTTGCTTCTGCGAGAGCAATCTGATCCGCGGTTCGGTCGCGCTTGTCCGGACCCCTGCGTGCTTGCAGAAGAACGCGTACATCGCCTCGCGGTTTTCCCTGGAGTATCCGTGGGCGTGCGGGCCCGCGAAATAAGCAACGTTGTTCTTCGCCCCGAGGAGGGCGTAGATCCTTTTCATCTCCCCCGCCGCCTTGCGGGCGTAACGCTCCAGGAAATAATCGTCGTATTGCGCGAGGATGAGCGTGGGGCGCGGCGCGTACGCCATCAGAAGGTCCGCCTCGTCGAGGCCCGCCCCGATAATCCCCGGTGGGTTCTGCTCGGAATCGCAGGGCATCTCGCTTTCGAGGTTCGCCAGGAACGAGCAGATGTAGCAGCAAGGCGCCGCCATCGTCAATCGAGAGTCAAGCGCAGTCAGATAGCTCGAAAGCGTCCCCCCGCCCGAAACACCCGTCACACCGACGCGCGTGCGGTCCACCTCATTCCGCGAAAGAAGATAATCAAGTGCACGGATAGCGTCCCAGACCCTCCATGTCCCGAAGAAATCATCGAGAAGCACCAGCTGGTTGCCGGTCAGGTTGTGCCCCTTGCAAACCAGAGGCGTCGCTCGTCCTTCGCGGTCCAGTGCGGGTCCGCCCTCTTTCGGGTAATACTGCGCCCGCTCGCCCTGATCGATGGGGTCGATGATGAATACAACGAAGCCTTTGCGGACGAGCGACTGGCAGACCTTTTGATGGCGCGGGAGGGCTTTACCGTTTTCGGCGTGCCCGCAGAGCACCAGGACCGCGGGATGCTTTGGGCCCGCGCCCTTCGGAAGGTAGAGGTTCGCGGTCACCAGAAAGTCGGGGCGGGACTCGAAGATTATCTTCTCGATGCAAAAGCTCGAATACTCATCCCTTCCCGTGACGTTTGCGTTAAGAGGTGTCCGCTTCGGGAAGGGTGCGAAGCTCTTGTGGATCGCTTGGCGGATACCTCGGACGTAGGCTTGGGCGGCGCGGGGAGTCTTGATGCGACTCAGGCGCTCGGTCCTTTGCGAGATGCGGTCCCGCAGGCGCGCGGCGAAGTATTCCTGAACCATGTGAGGATATCGATTGAGATACGCGGTCGAATTCATCTTGAGAACCTTCCTTGAAATCTGTCGGTTAATCGCACCCACTATGGATCCCGCTCAACCATAGTCTACCAAAGACCCGTGCTGACCGACAGGCTGCTTGACAATGACGATGGACTGCAGCGGATCGGTCGACGGGTGCACAAGCCCCACGCGGGCCTGAGAATTACCGAGGCTTTTGCGGACCTTCGGAGAGATCCACAGAGATTTGCGTAGGGCGACGTTGGTCGCCGATTCGCGAGAGGCGGGTGATGAATTCCCGGATCTTCGGTTTCGACGCGGAGAAGGCCCGCGGGGAGAGAAGCTCAAGGGGGCGCACCTCACTGAAGGTCTTCCAGAAGTCCGAGCTCTCTACGATGAACATCCCCTTGGCGGGGAGTGGGCGCTTGAGGTAACTCGCCGGTCCGACAAAGAGAAGATCGGCATGGTCTTCGGTGGCCTCAATGCAGACCCAGCACGATCCGACGGCGTTGCTGAAGGCTTTGGCCCCGGCCAGTGCGGCCCCCAGGGCGTCGTCATTGGCCTGCATTCGCAGGACCGCGATCCCGTAATCCCCACGCTGCCTGAGGAATTTCCGCATGGTCTGCTGGTTGTAGCATCTCCATGCCTCCGCATGCCCCGTTGGTATCGGGGCCACCACCACCCCGTCATATCGCTGACGCCCAAGCAGCCCGGAGGCGAAGAATCCGCGGTCGCGCCCGATCACAAACTTGTCCTCCCAGGTCTTCCCGGGAGCGGCGGTCGGATCCGGCTCGGAGATCGTTACGTGCACACCGCGCGGAACACCGCCTGTCTC
>SDBT01020891.1_pt1 | contig 10232 bp, 16 predicted proteins | sample 2277101 | NCBI WGS metagenome assembly SDBT01 (sample SAMN10404973, study PRJNA504765) | marine sediment metagenome | isolation source: marine sediment core GS10_PC15, 103 cmbsf | place: Arctic Ocean: Southern Knipovich Ridge | collected 2010
GCGCATGCCTTCGATCTGCAAGCGGGCCTGGTGCATGTCGTCGGTGAGGTCGGCGAATAGCGACAGGTCGAGCGAATCGAAATCACAGACGCACAGAGCGCACGCGCGGCCGGCCTTGCACTTGCACAAATGCGGGTCGTCGGCGTCGATGAGCTCGCGGCAGTTGTCGCAATGCGATGGAGGGTCGCTGTCGTCAGGCGGCGTCGCGGTTTTCCACTCATCGTATCCGGGGATGCCAGTCATCGTCGATTCCTTTCGGCCCACATCTTCTCTTCCATGCGCCACCGGTCAGACGGAAGCATCGGCGCCGGGCCCAGGCTGCGAACGTGATAGACGAGCCAGACGAACAACCCAACAAACAACCCGGCGGCGAAGCACCCGACGCCGAAAACAGCCCACATCATGAGCCCACCCCTCCGCGCCTCGGCGGATCCTTGCGGTCATCCATGATCGCCTCGGCGCGGCCGACCTCGACGCAATCGTCGCAAACGCTCGCGTCGGCATCGTCCGCGCCGCGAGTCCATGAGACCCATTCGAGACACGCCGAGCAGCGGAACAGTTCGCACGAGCCGCACTCAAAACCCTCGGCGTCGCGCTCGCAACGCGGGCAGGCGGGGGGCTTGGCCATGGCGGCCTCGGTTGCTTCGAGGGCGCGGGTCGTGCGGTCGAGTTCGGCGGGGCTCAAAATGCAGCCCTTTCCCTGAGAGAGTCGAGCAAATCGCCAAGGTTCCCGCTCGACCAGAGGACAACGCCATGCGGCGGCACAGTCACCACATACCCGGATCGTCCATGGAGGCGGGCACGGGCCTTGCGGACCACGGCGCGATCACCGTACTCCTGGCGAGCGAGGGCCTCGGCTTGCTGGCGCTTGGTGGTTCTCATGCTGCGGCTCCTTTGGTCTTGCGTTTGCGCTTGGGGCGCTCGAAGAAATCACAGCCGGAGACGCACCCCCAAACGATCTTCGTTTCGGACTCGTCGAACTTGACGCAGCGGCCACCGCACTCGATGCATTTCATCTAAAGGCCCTCTGTCGGGCTCAGGGGTGAGGCCCCGGAGGCGCTGAGGTATCGCTCGACCTCCGGCGTTGCCTCGATCCCCATCGCCTGCAAAACGCCGGTGGGGGACGTGTGGTCGCGGCAGTAGATACTGATGTACCCGTTGCCGGTGCTGACGTTGCCACGGAAACGCGTGTGCGAAACCGTTGACCAGTCGAGCGCCTTGAGGCTGGCGAGCTGCTCGGCGTACCGATCGCATCGCGCGCACTCAACGGGCTCGCCAAGTTTCGTGATGCGATCGCATTCCTTATGGGGGTTGGGGGTTCGGTGGAGAGTGAATCCGCCGGTGTAGTCGCAGCACCCTACCTTGTTTCGATCGCAGTGCAGCGACACCGACCCGCAGCCGCCGCACGCGTACTGGCTTGGAACGATCTCAACACTGGTGCCGTGACCGCATGCGGTGCGCGCCCACGCGTAAGGCCGCCGGCTGTAATTGTTGGAAAAACCGGTTTCGATTGATGTGATAACGGTCTTCATTGAGTGCTCCTTGGTTACGCGGCTACGGGGGTGACGGTGATGGTCGGGATTCGGTAGGTGCGTTTGATTCGAAGCGCGAGCTCCTCGGCCTGGTATTTGTTGGCGGCTTCGACATGGAACTTGCGACGCTTGCCGGTGGTCATGTCCCAAGCGGTGAAATCAACGGCGTGGGGGGCGGCTGCTTTGTTCGCGGTGGTCATGTTTAGAGATTAACACACCGTGAAACCCGGTCAACACAAAACGTGTTGATTCGTGAAGTTTTTTCACGTAATGTCGACAATATGACAGACATCAAAACCGACACCGAGGACCCGACACACGGCCCCAGGCTGCTCCGTATGGCTATCGCTGACAGGGGTATGAGCAAAAGCGATGCCGCGACCTCTGTGGGTCTCTCAGGGCCCCAGTTGAGCCAATTCCTGCATGGCAGGAGGGTGCCATCCTTGTCTCAGGCGGCTAAAATCGATGACGAGCTAGGGGTTCCCTCGCGGTCGTGGCTGTCCGGGTGGAGGCCTTGAGCCGTCAGCGCCCAATCCTCTTCAACGGCGCCATGGTCCGCGCCATTCTCGACGGCCGCAAGACCCAGACGCGGCGGGTCATCGTGCCCAGCCGGGCGTTTGAGCCGGGCACGCTTGAGCTCGACGATCACGGCGCCACGGTCGCAACAGTGCGTAAGACCGGATCCAGGGCCGAGGTTCCGTGCCGCTACGGCAAGCCAGGTGACTTGCTCTACGTGCGCGAAACGTGGCGCATGGATAAGGAGCTTGACGACTGTTCGCCGAAACAGGCCGCAGCCAAATGTCACGATGCCGGATATGTGAACGCCTGGGCTCCTATTCGATACGAAGCCGATGGCGCCAAGGTCAACAACAACTGGGGCGCCTGGGGCAAAACCCGTGTGTCGATCCACATGCCCAAGTGGGCGAGCCGTCTCTGGCTCCGGGTCACCGATGTACGGGCCGAGCGGGTGCAGGAAATCGACGAGGCGGGCGTCGAGGCGGAGGGTGCCTTTGACGCAACCGGACTCCATGCCTTCGATTGTCCCGGCCCCTACGAGGAGTGCTGCGGGCACGAGTCGCCAGAAGAGATGTTTGGCAGGCTCTGGGACTCCATCAACGCCAAGCGCGGATACGGCTGGGGCGTCGATCCTCTCGTACGAGCCGTGACCTTCGAGCGATGCGAGGCGCCGGCATGACCCGAAACGTCAGGGGGCACACCCCTATCAATTGCTGCAAGTGTTGGGACTGCACTCTCAGCGGGGAGCTTGCCGTCTGGTCGGCCCTCGCAGTGTGTCTGATGCTGGCCTGGTGCCTGGCATGAGCCGATTCCGAGTCGCCAACCAGGACGCCACCGAATGGCTCTCACAGCTGCCCGACGAATCGGTAGACCTCTGCATCACGGACCCGGCCTACGAGTCCCTGGAGAAGCACCGCGCCAAAGGCACCACGACGCGCCTCAAGGTGAGCAAGGCGAGCTCGAACGCCTGGTTTCCAATCTTCAAGAACGAGCGCTTCCCGTCTCTGTTCGAGCAGATCTACCGCGTCCTGAAGCCCGATTCCCACTGCTACGTCATGTGCGACCACGTGACCATGCGCGTCATTGTGCCCATGGCCGAAAAGGTCGGTTTCGAGTTCTGGAAGCCAATCGTTTGGGACAAGAAAACCATTGGGCTCGGATACCACTACAGGTGCAAATACGAGCTGATACTCTTCTTTGAGAAGGGCAAGCGGAAGCTGGCCGACATGAGCATTCCGGATGTCCTCCCGTTCCCTCGAGTCCGCGGCAAGTACCCGACTCAAAAGCCCGTTGACCTGCTGCGCGTTTTCGTGACCCAGAGCTCCTCGCCCGGAGAAATCGTCATCGACCCATTCTGCGGCTCCGGGGCCACCGGTGTCGCCGCTGTCACCGAGGGCCGCCACTTCTGGGGCTCGGACATCGAGGGTGGTGCGGCGATCCTCAGCGCTCAGAACATGACCGAGGCCGGCGGAACGCTCTCCGACCACCCAGCGCCGCCGCGGATCCCTACCGACCTGTTCCGGTGACGTCGGATCTCGAGGAGCGACGGGTCTGCGCCTGGTGCGGCGATCCGATTGGTCGAGCTGCTCGGCGCGACAAAAAAACGTGCTCGAAGCCGTGCCGCCAGGCAAAGTCACGGTTTCGGGTCGGGCCTGCAGGAGCGACGGCTATCCGGGCTCAGTGACACCTGACGTCGGCAAGAATCGCCACCCAGAACGCCGCGACCACCAGAATGGCGAAAAACGCCTCCCTGAGTTGACTGCGGCTCACCAGCGGCGCTGGCAGCTCCTCCTCAGGCGGCTCGTCGCCCAAACGTCAGCCCGTCCGCGTAGAGCTTACTGCGGGCCTGATCCTTCAGGATGGTAGCTACGTCGTCCCTGAGCGGGTTCATGGCCAGGAGCTTGCCGGGGCACTCTTTGTTCGGGTCCGAGCTCGCCCCCTTCACCTCGTCGTGGCCCACGATCTGTTTGTAGGGGTCCCACAGGAACGCCGCGCACAGGGCCGCGCAGAGGTCGACGAGGTTGTTCAGCTGCGTGGCGCTGGGTGGTTGGACCCTGAAATCCCCGATACAGGCGATTCCGATGTAAGGGACGCTCCAGCGCCGGCCATGGAAACCGACCTCGCTCAGAGGCAGCGCCTGCCAAATGAGGCCGTCGAGCTCGGCTGGTCCGGTGTCACCACCCACGAAAAGCGTATAGGCATTCTCACCGCCGGTGTATTTGGCGACCTCCGGCATGCCCCCCGTGAAGGCGTCGCAAATCGTCTCAGCGTCGTGACCGATGAACCCGCCGGACTTCAGGTCCACGCCGACACGGTGCACCATGATGCCCTGGCATTTCTCCCAGTCTCGCTCGGGGTCCTTCCCGTCGCGCCCGCCGCCGTCCGATACCCTGTCGATGATGTCGATGATTTGCATCGCTACCCTCCGATGAGACGTTGAAGAACCACGGTGACGATGATGCCAAAGACCGACCCGGCTCCCGCGAGGGCCGCGCCGGCAATGAGCGTCAGCCGCCCCAGCGTGACCTTGATGTGGGTGAGGTCGGCAACGATTGTGGTTTGGCCGTCTTCAAGGCGCTTGAGGCGCTGGGCCACTACGTCGGCAGTCATGCCGGCGTGGCCGGGAGGTTCAGATCCTCGAGCGTGCACTCGGGCTGGTTGGGAATCGACACTTTCGTATACCGGCGCGAGCCCAGGCCGAGGGTGTAGGGGCTGAGCGGAATCGTAGCCGTCTCTGGAACCTGCAGGGTAAAGGTGCCATCCGCGGCGGTGGTGTCTTGCAGTCGCTTGCCGTCAACGAAGTTCTCCCCATGCAGAAAACCGGCATGGTCGAGGAAAACAACCACGCCCTCTACGGGGATTCCGTTCTCTAGCACCACGCCCCTGAGTGAGCACTCTGCCGGCGGTGCGGGCGCCACAAGCACCTGGCTGGTCGATAGCGTGTGGTCGAAGACGAATGGCGAAGTTGCCTCGGCGGAAAGCAGATAGGCGACGGCGCGGAGGCGCTTACCGGAAGGCGTCGGACTGAAAAGTGATTCGGCCTCCGAGTCAACCAACGAGGCCAGCGTCGTCTCCTCTTTCGTACCGTCGGCCGCCAGCCACGCAACTCCATCGTTCCAGAACTCGACGCCGTCAACACAGATGGTCCAACGGACCTCATTCCCGTTGCCGTTCAGGTCGACGTTTTCCTCGAAGCCGACGAACTGCGTAGCGAGGATGTCGCCAACCGGCGTCACCGGAGGCCCGTCCTCGTCGAGCGTCTGGCCGAATATCTCGGCTTCGGTGTCCAGGGTAAACGCGTCCGCGGACCCTTCGAACACCGCCCAGAAATCCACTTCGAAATTGGCTCCGGACTCTATACCGCCAACGATGGGGCTCGTGTCGCCAATACGCAAAGCACCATCGGCAAAGAGATTGTCGCGGCGCTCAGTGCTGGCGAGGTCTTGCTGTAGGCGCTCAACGCCATTGATACGGACAGCGACCGACCCGAAATTGTCCAGGTCCCACAGGATCGCAGCAGTAAACGCGTTGCCGTCGGCGATTGCAGCGTCGGTGAGAGTGTCGTCGATGATGACCGTCCCATCGCTCTCGGTCACCTTGAAGCGGAGCGTGTCGTCGCCGTCAACTGGATCGTGGTGCAGTTGGATCAGGCTATTGGCCCCGTTGCCGTTGGACATGTGCCACAGGAACTGCCGGCCGCTCGACACGTCCGCAATGATGGCGCGCAGCACGATTGAGCCCTGGTTGGGATTGTCGAAGACCAGAGATTGAGGGTCGTAATCGACGCGGAGCGATTGCACCGTTGCGCCGCCAAGCAACTCCAGGTTGGCGCCGTCGGTCGTGGGGGGGCTGGTCGCGCCGCTCGGTGTCGCGTCGAGGTCCGCCGTTTCGCTCACCGAGCTGAAATCGGCATCGATGCGACCCACGGCGCCATTGTATTTCGCGAACATCAGCGCGTTTGCGTTGGAGCGGTCGGTCACCAGACTGGCGGCGCCCGTGGTCGCGTCGTCGTCGACGATGCCGTCTTCGCCCTCGGGCGTGTATGGGGCGGTGTGTTTGACGGCGGCGAAGACGGCGAAAAAGTCTACATCAAAATCTGCATCGAACGTCGGGCTGGTTCCACCCAGGCGAAGCACGTCGGCATTTTCTCCGCCGCGCGCATAGACATCGGAAACCACAGGGCCCTGTTGCTCGCCATCTATGAAAAGTCGGTGGGATCCGCCGTCCGCATCAAGATTGAACTCCCACTCGGTTGGTTCATTTTTTACGGCCGAAAACACGCCCAAGTCCGCGACCACAACCGTCCCCCCGGATGAGTCCCTAAGGGTTAGATTCACCCTTCCGGTGGTGACGACATGCGCCAGCAAGATTTGCGCCGCGCTGTCTGAATTTCTGAGGACATCGATAATTCTCTGACTGTTGGGCGGGCTGCCGTCGTAACGAGGAATCCACCTGACACGTACCGTACCTTTCTGGAGCATGGTGTCCACGTTCAGCGCGCCAGCGTAATTGACAAAACGGGTCGCCGAGGCATCCCGGAGGACCAAATTCCCAAACCCGTCAACATCAGCACCGCCGCCGGTTGCCTCAAGCGACCCATCATTTTTGCTGAAATCAGCAGCAGATGACGTGCCGTTATAGAGCGCCGCGAAAATCAGATCCGGGTCGTTGAATACCGGCGACGTGATGACCTGCGCCCGGTTCGGATCGAACTCAAACCCGGCCGGGTTCTCGTATTTGACCTTGGTATCGATTTCGCCGTGGCTCATGGGGTCGCTCCAGCGAACGCGTTGTCGATGCCCTTGTCTGTGATTCTGACGATTGCCCAGACCACCGACACGATGAGAGCACCCACGCCGGTCCAGAGCATCGGGCTTCTGTGCACGCCGCTGAGGTTGTCGATCGTCTCGTCGCGATCTGAAATGCGTTCCTTGAGATTATCGGTCTTCACCGTGCACTGCTCTTCGGAGTGCTTCAGGCGGATGCCGAAAACCTCCGTGCTGTGCGCCACGGCGCGGTCAATCGATGCGTCGATGTCGGCGGTCTGTACGATGTACCAGGCGGCGAGCGTCGGTGAGAACAGCGTGCCCTTGATGGGTGACTCCATGCCGGGCACGAGGTCGACGGAGCAATCCTCGGGCGCCCCCGGGACACAGAAGACCTTACCGGGCTGCCCGTTCGCTACGGACGCGGACAGCGAGAGCAGCAAGGCCACCAGGATCGCCGGCCAGCGTCTCGACGTCAGAGGCGCGGTCTGCCTGGGCCTGCTCCAGTTCCTTGGCGTATTCCGTTTCGCTGGCGGCGAGCGCCACGTCGCGAGTGCTTTCCAACTCCAAAAGCTGGTACTTGCGTTTCGCGTCGAGTTCATCCCGCCGCGCTTTTACCACACGCGAGCGGGAACTGTCGCGCCCAAAATTGAAGCCCACGCCGGCCAGCACGATCACGGCAATCCCGCCCAAGATCCACTTCCCGTACGTCTTGAGCCATTGCCACATGCGCCCTACGTTTTGACCTTCACGAGCTCGTGCAGGGACACCTCGCACGCAGGGCAAGGCTGCTGCATGTCGTTCACGCGAGAGGTCGCTTTGCAGTTGATGCACTTGACCTTGAACTTGGCTTTCGGCTCGCCTTCGAGCATGCCCATCACCTTGCCGTAAGACCAGGTCATGACGACACCAAGAAAGAGCGCGGTGGTGATGCGCATCGAGACACTTTGGCATCCCTCCGCCATAGCCGGGCCGCAGAGGTCAGGCTGCGCCCCTGGGATCCAGACCGCGACCGAGCACCAAATTGTAGCAGCCAACCGCTTGCCCCACCGAAACACGTGGTAGAGCTTCGTGCGGTGCTTGCCGAAATGCTCCGACCAAACGAACGCATGGGCCGCGGGCTTCAGTGCGTAGATTAACCCGTAGGTTCCGAGCACGATCGCCATGTTCATCTCGTTGGTCCCCATCTGGACCGCGAAATCAACAATTGCGCCGGTGACCTTCGCTAACGCTTCTTCCATGCGCCAATCCTAGCGGTTCAACCAAAAGATTGCTAGACGAGTGTTGCAAGCTTCGCAGCCTGCACCGGGTCGGTCGTCACGGTACGGGGGTAGCGCGGCGGCCGGCCTCTACCGCTGGCCGATGTAGATCGAATCCCACAGGTCGAATCCCAAGCCGTGTCGCTGCTCGAGCTGCGACAGCTGGTCGCGGGTCGGGCCGCGCTTGCCGTCGAGAATTCGGTCGAGTGCGCGCCGGCTCATCTTCATGGCGCGGGCCTCGGTGCGGCGGTCTTTGTTCTGGAAGGCCGCGACCAGGGCTGTTTCGCACCGTGCCGCGCGCTCCTCTGCGACGACAAGCGCAGCCGCGCTCTTTGCGGCTCGATCCTCGGCGCGCTTTTGGGCGCTGGCGCTGAGCGGCCTTGAGCTCGCACGCCGCGCCGTGGGTTTGGAGATTTCCCGAGGCTCGTGCTTGGTCATAATTCATCCAGGAGCAACAGCGTCAAATAACGGACACTGGCCGACGTTGCGCCATTTAACCGCCCTTCAAGAATGTAGGCCTCGGTGGACAGCGGCAGCCCAGGGTCGGTATCGAACTTGAGGAGAGCCCAGGCCGAGCCGACGTCCCCAAGCGCGTGCGGGGAGGCCATCATTACTTCGGAATCGGAAGCTTTGACCACCCTGAGCTCCGCGCCGGCATCTGTGGAGATCACCTGGCCGAGCCCGCGAAGGTAGAGGTTCGCCCCGTCGTCTCGGAAGAGCCCGGGTGAGACCACGATCCCCCCGAGTTCTTCCCATGTCGAATCTGAGGTAATGGCCTTCGCCTCAATGATGGCCGTTCCGCCCCCCAGGGGGATAATCATTGCCTCCGGCGCCGTGTAGCCAACCAATGCGTCAGTTTCAAACGTGGTCACGAGATCATCCGCATTCGGACCGGTGGTGCCGCTCAGGTCCGTGCCGCCCTCGGGCTCGACCATGGCGATATCGTCGCTCTCGACTTGGATTATCAGCTGCTCAAACTCAAGACGGTGACCGCGGGTCGAGGTCGTCACCGCCGCGTGCGGGTTGTAGGCCGCCCAGAGCTGCGGCGCGGTTCCGATCGTGATCTCAAAACACGATCCAGCAGGCGTGCTCGACGGATCGTTGTTCGCGAGAAACGCCTCGTGCACCTCTTCGTACTCGAGCTGGGCGGCCCATTGGCTCATTCGACCCGCCCTCCGTGGAAATAGGTGCGGTCACGCCCCACGATGGTGTTGCGCGCCGCCCCGTTGGTGTGGCGAACGTACACCTCGACCTCATCCAGAAAAACGAGATTGAATGTGGCTGTGGCTATCAACTGGATGCCCCCCGCGCCCGTGGCTGCCGAAGTCTGAACCTGAACGCCCTTTTTGACGCGAATCCCGTTGACGTGGAAGCCCACCTCTATCACCTTGTTCGCCGGCATGCTGCTGAGCGCAACGCCAGCCTGGAACCCGTAACGGCCATCCTCGAGAATTCGGTAAATCCGATTGTTGACGCCGGGGTCCAGACCGAAGTTGGTCGACGGCGGCAGATTCAGCGTGGCGCGTCCGAAGTCGTAAACCTTCGTCTGAAACGACGGGTTAAAATCGATGTTCCCGGCCACTGACTGCAAGGTGTCCTGAAACGCCTCGTGTGATTGGAAGCCGCGCCAGCCCAAGACACGATCGCAGTTCAGGTCGAAATTGACCGAGGCCGCCTTCTCAAAGAAGACCGAGAAATATTTGGCACCTTCGAATGCGGGCTCGAGGTCGGTCGGGTAGATCGAAACGAAGAACCGCTCCCATTCGCCGGCAACGGCCAGTGGCCCGTCGTGAATATCGGCGTCGATGATGACCGACTTGTCGTCTCGAAAGAACGTGATGCCGGCGCGGGCGATGTTGGTTGCGGCGACGGCGCTGGCCTTCATTGCCCAGGTAAGGAAGTAGAGAACGCGGTCGCTCACAGGAAAGAGCTCGCTCTCAATGCGAGTGGCAAGCACGCTGGTCGATGGAGATTTGACCGAGCGCGTCCCGGTCTGCTGGTCGGCGGTATCCTCCACCCAGTCGGTTCCCCAGACGCCGAGTTCGACGCCGGTGCGACGATTGATGACGTCCCAGCCGTCGGGCGCCACCGTCGCGATATCCTTTGTGTCCTGCCCGAAGTCTCCATTGGGCACCATGTTGACGCGGCTCGTGTCGCTG
>SDBT01020892.1_pt1 | contig 10232 bp, 12 predicted proteins | sample 2277101 | NCBI WGS metagenome assembly SDBT01 (sample SAMN10404973, study PRJNA504765) | marine sediment metagenome | isolation source: marine sediment core GS10_PC15, 103 cmbsf | place: Arctic Ocean: Southern Knipovich Ridge | collected 2010
CAGCGGTTTGCTCCGGCCTGGCCCATAGGCCAGATAGCGGTTATTGACCGGAATATTCTCCGACTTGCAATCTCTGAAATTTTATTTGATAATAGAGTAATAGTTAAGGTAGCTATCAATGAAGCTGTTGAACTGGCAAAAAAGTTCGGCGGTGAAAATTCATCAAAATTTGTCAATGGCGTATTGGGTTCAATCAGTGCGCTCGCTAAAAAATGAAAGGTTTTCGGAAAGGGGGTAAAACGTGGCGACAATTTATGAGCGAATAAAACCCTTAGTTGTGGAACAACTTGGCGTTGAGGAAGAAAACATAAAACCTGCAGCGAGCTTCGTTGAAGAATTGGGAGCCGATTCTCTGGACCTGGTAGAGCTGATAATGTCACTGGAAGAGGAATTCAGCACTCCGGCGAAAAAAATCGAGATACCGGATGAGGATGCGGAAAAGATAGCCACCATTCAGGATGCGGTTGATTACATTAAGGACCTGGGAGTAGAAGACGGTTAATTTCACCTCTAATACCTTAAGATGATAAAAAAGCTCGGCACGAATTCGTGCCGAGCTTTTAACATAACTGGTTCTTCAGTGTAACCGGCGGAACTAACTTCCCTTGCCGATATCCTCCGCAGCAAAGTCCAGCCCGAGTTCGACCAGCTTTTGCTTCGTCGGATTGCCGGTCTTCAGGTCCCAACCCCGGTAAGTGTAGTAATCGTCTTTCAACCGTTCGAGGGTTTCCCTGGAGATGAGACTTCCCTGCATCGGGCCTTCCGGCACCGGGTCTTCCATAAACCGGGCGGGAAGCTGGTCGTCTTCGCGGGTGAACCCTTCTCTGGCGGCAAAGCAACGGATAATGTTCCACTGTCGTTCCGCAATCTTTCTGGCCCCTTCGTAGTCGAGTTCCCATCCCGTCACCGAGTTGAGGGCATTGATGGTGCTATCGCTTATCCTGAGCGGCCCCCAGATGGGCTCAGCCAGATGGCATACCAGCATGGAGTCGCAGAGAATCAGCCAGTGATTGACCTCCGCGGCCAGAGCCCCTTTCCCCTCGAGCGTCTTGCGGTCGACCAGTCCGCTTTTTTCGGCGGTGGGCCTGATGTCATGGTGGCTGCCGCCTCTAGGGCCGGTGGCATAGCCAACGGCGGCGGCGGGGAAGGGGCGACAGGTGTGGCCCGGCCACTCCAATCCCTTATTCTGAATGGCAAAGTGGCTGGTACCCTTACCGACGATTTTCGCGGCGTCCCTTGTTCCCTTGGCCAGCAGTTCTCCCAGGCCCTCTCTTTTACCAATTTTTTCAATCATCTCGAGCATGCCATCGGCGTTGCCGAACCGTAAATCAATTCCATTGGTGTCTTTTTTGGTGAAGATTCCTTTTTCGTAGCATTCCATAGCCCAGCCAATGCACAGCCCGGTGGAAATGAGGTCGATTCCATAGTAGTCGCAGAGCTCGTCCGCTTTGCAGAGCACCTCGATGTTGTCCACCTCACAGATACTGCCGAAAGCGTAAATCGTTTCATAGTCGGCCCCGTTGATGACCGATTGGTACGGGCCCTTTGGCACGACGCTGTACTTGGTGCAGTTAATGGAACAGGCGAAGCAGGCGCGGTCGCCCTTGACCACCTGCTCTCTCATCACCTCACCGGTGATATTCTTCATCCCTTTGAAAGTCTCGGTCTGCCAGTTTCGGGTGGGCAGGATACCGCCTTCGTTCATGGCGGCCACATTACGTGGTGTGCCGTACCCGGAAAGGCCCTGTACCGCCGGGGTGGTGGCAAAGAGCTCATTGATTCTGACAGCCGTGTTATAGACCCTGAGCATATTCGGAACCACGACGCTTCCCGTGCCCCGGACGGCGATCGCCTTGAGGTTTTTCGAGCCCATCACCGCCCCCATCCCGCCACGTCCGGCAGCCCGGATGTCGCAGAGTATCATGGCGTAAGGCGCTTTCTCTTCACCGGCCAGCCCGATGGTAGCGATGTGTATCTCCTCATCGCCAATTTCGCTCCTTAAAATATCCTGTGCGGTGAAAGGGTCTTTGCCCCAGAGGTGGGTGGCATCTCTTATTTCAACCTTGTCATCGTCAATCCAGATATATACTGGTTTATCTGCCTTCCCTTCAAGGATAAGGCCATCGTAACCGGCGAACTTGAGCTCCGGCCCCAGAAAGCCGCCGAAGATACTGTGGAAAAACGATTTGGTGTACGGTGACTTGGCACAGAACGAGGAGCGCGAAGCCGCTGGAATCATCGTGCCGTTTAACGGGCCGGTCATCATGACCAGTTTGTTTTCCGGCCCCAGCGGGTCGATTTTGGGCGGAATTTCTTCATACAGGATTCTGGCCGATAACCCGACACCTCCAACGAAGTCCCTTGCCAGGTCTTCCCTGAGGTCTTCCTTGGAAATACCTTTATTGCTGAGATTGACTCTAAGTAGCTGTCCCATATACCCGCCGTGTGGAAAGCCTTTTGCCATGATTAACCTCCTCCTATTGGAAAGATGATGGCGATTTCATCGCCGCTTTGGATTTTATGGTCTATATCAATTGTGGAACTGATAATAGCATCATTCAATTTGATGAGAAACGGGGCCATCTGACCGGTATTCGGGTCCCAGATTTTGCTTTTAAAAGGCTGCCCGTACTGGCGTAACAGTTCATCGAAAAGCCCGCCGACCGTTTCCGGTTTATTTACCTCTATTTCAACGACATCGGAGCCGAGCACGTCTCTGATGACGGAGAAACTCTTGACTTTAACTTTGGCCACTTCCTGTCACCTACTTACTCACCGATTTTAACCATTCTTCGGCAATTTTCTTTGCCTCGGAAACCTTCGGTCGTTCCGGTTTGGTTTCCATTTCCTTCCACTCGATTGCCTTGGGCAAGCAGAACTGGACACAGGCCGGATTGCCAAAGCAGTAATCACAGTTATCGAGGATTATCGGCACGGGAATCTCGGGAATTCCGACCAGGCATACCTTGATTCTTGAGTCTCTGGGGTTGAAAGCACCTGCTTTTACCGCGGAACAGGCCAGTTCACACAGCTTGCAGCCGGTGCATTTGTCCATATGTACTTCAATATGCTTCTCCAAGACCGGACCTCCTCTTATTGTTTATGCTCTCTCAGAAGAGCCAGCAGGGCATCCTCTTTAGCCAGTTTGATGTGCTCACGCATCGTCTTCTCACACAGTTCAGGGTCCTTCAATCGCAAAGCCAGCAGTATCCTCTGGTGACCATCCAGCGTTCTCTGCGCACCTTCCATTGACTGCAGAGTTTCTTTGCGGTGCCGCAGCACCTGTTTTCTCATATCAACAATCATCCGGTAGAGGCGTAACGTATCGGAGACGAGCTCATGAAGGTGGTCGTGAAAGCGGGTGTTCCATTTGAAAACATCGCCCATGCGGCCTGCTTCCAGCGCCGCCTGCGCTTTGTCGATAAAGGCGCCCAACTGCTGAAGGTTCTCTTCGGTGATTCTTTCCGAAATGATTCTCAGTGTATATCCTTCCAGAATGGCGCGGAGTTCAAAGAGCTCTTCCACTTCCTCTTTCGAATCTCCGGAGACGATAAAGCCTCTCGTTTCCAGAGGGCGAATCAGGCCTTCAGTCTCGAGTTTAGAGAGTGCCTCTCGAACCGGGGTGCGGCTTGCTCCCAGGGTTTCCGCAAGGTGTTCTTCGGTTAACCTTTCGTTGGGGCCAAGGCAGCCGGAAAGAATCGCCGCCTTAAGGTTCTCATAAACCCTTTTCCGGACGGGAACGTCTCTCTTTTCAATTCGACTATGCACGGCCATTTCACGGTAATTGTATACAAATAGAGGATAATTTGTCAATAAGTTTTATATATTTACGTCTATAATATATATTTTTTGTATACATTTATTTATATTCAACAAAAAAGAGATTTCAAAACGAAAATAAATCCAAATCATTCTGATTAGCGTATATCTCGCTCATTTGCAGTCATTTTATACTTGACATCGGTGGCCTGGTTTAGATAACATACCTTCAAAGAGACCATGGGAAAAATATTTCTCGCTCTCTGCCTAGCGTCTTTTAACCCCCCTCGGTTAAAGTCCGGACAAGGTTACCTTTTTTCCAATGTCATTAAATATAGGAGTAGGTCTGTTGGTTAAATTTTCCCTCATGCCCAGAGGCAAGATATTCTTTGAGCTTTACCAGGAAAGTGCGGAAAACATGGTTGAGACCGCTGAGTTCATGAAGAATATGGTCGACAACTGGGAAAATACTGAACATAACGTGGAGCAAATAGAGGAATACGAGCATAAAGGCGACAATACCACGCATCGGATTATTGGACTTTTGCATCGCACTTTCGTGACACCATTTGACCAGGAGGATATGGCGCTTCTGGCCCATTCCCTCGATGACATTGTGGACTTAATTCATGCGGCAACAATTGCCATGCATATTTACAAAATAGATACTCCCAAAGAAGGCGCCAAAGAACTGGCCGGTATCATAGTGGCCGCGACAAAAGAAGTGGGAGTGGCATTGCAACAGTTGCGCCACCACCCCAATCTGAAGCAGGTTCTGGAGCACTGCATAGAGATAAATCGACTTGAAAACGCGGCGGATAAAGTCTTCCGCAGCGCCATGGCGGGACTATTCGAGAATTGCGACAATACCGCCGACATAATCAAATGGCGCGAAATACTGGAACACATGGAGAGCGCGACCGACAGGTGTGAGGATGTGGCCAATGTCCTTGAAGGGGTAGCGCTCAAGCATGCCTGATGATTCCTTTTCACTCCTCATCCTGGTCATTGTTCTAGCAATTGGTTTCGGGGTCGTAAACGGTTTCAATGATGCCGCCAATGCTATTGCCCCGGCCATAGGCACCAGAGCTCTTTCGCCACAGCGTGCGCTTTTCATTGCCGTAATTGCCAATTTTTCGGGTGCGGCCACCGGCACCGCCGTGGCGCACACCATTGGCAAGGGCATCCTCATCCAGGATGTGATTTCCTATCAAACGGTTATTGCCGCCTTGATTTCCATCATAATCTGGGGGTGGCTGGCAACGTGGATGGGCCTGCCCATAAGCATTCATCACGGGTTCATTGCCGGACTGGCGGCGGCCGGAATGGCCGTGGCGGGCAATGCCGCCATAGTATGGAGCGTCATGCAGCGCGTGCTGTCCGCTGTAATTATCGCCCCGGTGCTGGGCTTTACCGGCGGCTTTATTATTATGCTTGGCCTGTACTGGATATTTGAAAAAAGCCGACCGGACCGTATGCGCCGCGTTTTCAGTCGCATGCAGTATGCCAGCACCTTCTTTATGGCCTATAGCCATGGCAAGAACGATGGGCAGATGCCCATCGGGGTCATTACCATGGCCCTGGTGATTTACTATAACGATGTCGGTATCTGGGACCGACTGTCGCTATTGAATCCGGACACATGGTGGGTGATTATTGTCTCCGCGGCGGCGATAAGCTTTGGCATGGCTCTGGGTGGTCGACGGGTCATTAAAACAATTGGCATGAGGATGACGAGCCTGCGGCCGGTTCAGGGATTTACCGCTCATCTTGCCGCGGCGTCGGTCATTGAAACGGCGTCGCATTTTGGCATTCCGGTGAGCACTACACAGTGTGTCACTGCCTCGGTAATGGGAGTGGGGTCCACAAGGCGGTTTTCTGCGGTTCGCTGGGGAATAGCCGGTAATATCATAATCGCCTGGATACTTACTTTTCCTATCTGCGGCATACTGGGTTACGTTCTCACACTATTGCTTAGAATGATATTCTAGGCCCGCGGTAATAACCTCTATGTTAATCACCGGTGGGAAATTCAGGTTAGCCTTTCTTTGCCCAATCTTCGCTTTGTGGGGATGTTAAAAAGTATAAAAAAAAGAGGACGCAAACGCCCCCCTTCTCTGTAATTTAAGAACTAATCTATTAATTATTTCTTATTTCTTCAATACGGACTTCGCCGTTGCGGGAAATGCGGCCCTTGTAGCGCAGTAAATCAGGATACTTATTCAGGTCATTGTATCTCTTTACGGATATATTTGAATCATAGGCTTTTGCCCAATCGTAAATAAAGATAGAATCCGTTTCGACCTTGTTAGAAAATACTTTGCGTCGAATATACCACAGACGCAGCAAATCTTTGGGAAGCAGATGATATTTCGTTTCCAAGGTTTCCAGCACATTTGCCGGCCAATGGTGGTCACCATTTTTTATTAATAATCTGGACAATTTTACAGATATCTTGGTCAGCCCCGTTTTAAATTTATTAACCATCGCTTCCCTCAATCGATAGTTTATTATCTTTCATTTACTGTCTTACAAGATAAGAAAATATTTGTACCTGCTCAAGTGTCTTTTAGCCTATGTCATTATCATGTATTGTATATTATGAAACCATATACATGAAAACCACTGCATGAATAATACTTCATAAATAAATATCTGTCAATACCTTTGACTAGTGCTTTAGTAATAGTTAATAAATAAGCGCATTTATAAGACTACAATTACTTGGCAATTATCCGTAAATATACGGGGGGCAAAATTATTAATATTTGCTACTTGCAGAGTAAATAGCTATATGCTATAAAATACAATTGAATTAATTTGCATGAATTGATAGTATTGACTTTTCATTCCAATTAAGGTATATTTGTGGCAAATTTGTCGTCAGTTAGGTAAGAAATGTCAAAGTTCAGATTTTTAACCAATCACGCTTTAGTACTGAGCCATATCGCGCGTCAGTCTCGCATCACGGCAAGAGAACTCTCTGGCATTATCGGAATCTCGGAAAGAGCCACTCATAATATCATAAATGACCTGCTTGAGGAAGAATATATAACCAAGAAGCGTGAGGGAAGACGAAACCGTTACATGTTTAATCCGGACCGCCCTATCAGCCCTGCCGGCTGGGAAGATACGGCCGCCGGTTTTCTGCTGGAATCAATTGGCTGGAAAAAACGGGGACGACCGCGCAAGGTCAGTCAATAGTGTTCTATTTAATTTCTGTCGCGTGATAATCAGCCCATCAGATTGGTTCTGCCGCCGTTACAGGCAATAATCTCGGCGGTGATGAAAGCGGAATCGTCCGAAGCCAGAAACAGCGCTAAATGGGCGATCTCTTCAACAGTACCCAATCTTCCCAGTACGGATGTGCTCTTACCCACTTCAATGAATTTTTCCACCTGCTCCGGTGTCCGGCTGGCGTAAATCAGCGGTGTCAAAATCCTCCCTGGAGCGATGGCATTGACGTTTATTCCGTAGGGGCCGAACTCGCGAGCGCATGCTTTGGTAAACGCGTTCACGCCGATTTTTGAAGCCGCATAGGCTGCTTGCCCCGGTTCATTGGCACCCCGTGAGGCCGTCGAAGAAATATTAATAATCCTTCCCGATTTCTGCTCTACCATATGCCTGGCTACGGCCTGGGTGCAGAAGAAGAGGCCTTTGAGGTTCGTATCAAATATAAGATTCCATGTATCTTCGGTCAAATCAAGTACCGGCGTGGGACGGTTAGTTCCAGCGTTATTCACCAGGATGTCAATCCTTCCAAATTCATCGATTACCTTTTGTACCATATTATCTACCTGTTCCTTAAACCACACATCCATGGGTATCGCCAGCGAGCGTCTTCCCAAAGCTGTTATCTCATCGCGCACTTTTTCGATATTCTGAATATTACGACTGCAGACGACGACGTCGGCTCCGGCGCTGGCAAACTCCAGAGCGATGGCTTTCCCGATGCCGGTGCCGCCACCGGTAACGATTGCTTTTTCCCCTTCTAATTTCATTCTGATTGCTCCTTAAAATGTAAATTTGCTTCTGAAAAAGCGGGCAATATTCCCATATTCTGTGCCCTGAAGACGGGGAGATTTTAGCACTGAGTCGCTGAAGAAGCAATTTTTTCCTCGGATTATAGCCGCCGTGCTACAATAATATCTAAGTTTTCGGGAAAAAGATAAAAGACGACATATTTGAAGATGAAGGAGGCAAGCATGTTGAAACTAACCGCTGAGCCGCTGGGAAGGCTGATGCGTGTGGATGAGCCAGTTGAAGAACTGGGTATCAGTACTTACGATAGGCTGCGGGATGCCGTTAAGGCGGGAGACAAAGAGACGGCCCTGGAGTTGGTCGATTATGTTCAACATGAAGTCAAGGGAATTCATGATGTCTACTGTGACTGGTCCTATGCTTTTCTGACCTGGATAAGCGATAACTGTGGTGAGGAGATGCTTCCCGACGTGCTCAGATACACGAACGAAAAGATTTCGCTGGCGTTCTTTGACCAGCTAAAGGGCCTGAAAACGGTGAAACAGCGGGTTCAATGGTATACCGAGCAGATGAGGGCTCACCGCTCCGGGCCGGGAGAAACGGGAACAATCAAGGTGTGGGAAGAGGAAGACAGATATGTGATAGAATGCGACCCCTGTGGTAGCGGTGGGAGGATGAGACGGATGGGTGAATTGGACAGGACTCCGCCGAGAACAGGGGTGCCTTTCAACTTCGGAAAGACGAAAAAGGCGTATCCATGGTCGTGGTATATGGAGGACGTCCCGTACTATTGTGTGCATTGCTGTTACTGGTCTGAGCTTATGCCCATGGAAGCCACCGGCGCTCCCACCAGAATAGCCGAATATGACCCCGACCCGAATGCTCCGTGCCGACTTTATTTCTATAAGAAACCGGAATTAATACCGGAGAAATACTACCGGAGAGTTGGCCTGGAAAAACCGCATAAATGAGCTGGGCCTGATGTCATTCCTTGATGAGTAACCTGCTATAATGCGATATATTATTTCATATTGATTTTGAGTTATAAGTGTTGACTACAATTGTTTTTTTTGTTATCGCATTTGTAGCTGCTGCCGTAGCCAGCGTTGCCGGATTTGGTTCGGCAACTATGACTATTCCCTTCCTTTCATGGATAATCGGATTCAAGCAAGCCATAGTACTGATTGCTTTTTTCCACGGATTCAGTAACCTTTTTAAACTGATTCAATTGAGACAGGCGGTTAATGTTCGGTTAATGCTCTGGTACGGGATACCGACGGTTATAACTGCTGTCGTGGGTGCTTACCTTCTGGAAATCGTAGCGCCAGAAGCCATAGGGCTTGGCATTGGCATATTTCTCATATCCTTCGCCGTGTATACCTTCATTAACCCGTCACAGGCATTGCCCGAAAGAGAATATGTGCTGGTAACTGGAGGGCTGATATCCGGGTTCACTGCCGGTCTCATTGGACTTGGTGGCGCTATCCGCAGCGCCTTTCTCATATCCACAGATATCAGGAAAGAAATGTATATAGCTACCTCCGCATCTATTGCTCTTGGTACTGATATTGCGCGCTGCACGACTTATCTGGTTCGCGGCTCTCTTGATTCGCAGTATTACTGGTTCATTCCGGTGCTATTCATCATCGGTTACGCGGGTACCAGGCTCGGGGTTAGGCTGCTGAGGTGGTTACCGGAGCGGGCAGTTAAAAAGATAGTGCTGGTGGTACTGTTACTGGTCAGCATCTCATTTATACTTAACTATTTTGGAATTATAGATATTAGTTGAAACGCCTATCCTCAAGGAAAGCGGGAAGGGAGTATGCCAGGAAAGGTTAGATTGGGCTTTACGCGGGATTTTTTCGATGCAGAAGGCAATTTCATTATGCCCGGTCCGGGACCAGGGGTGTTCGATGATATGCCGAACGTGGAGTGGCGGATATTGTCGGAATTTCTGGGTGAAATAACCCCTGAACAAATAAGCGGCTTTGATATGATTATAAACTGGTATCCAGCGTGGACACGGCGTAGTTTTGAGGGTAGCGACCGGCTGCTTTCTATCCAACGTGTCGGGGTGGGTTACGATAAAATCGATTTATCCGCGGCTACAGATGCGGGGGTAATGCTGTGTATCACCCCGAAATCGTGCCGCCGCCCGATGGCCCTGACCGTGATAACGTATCTGCTGGCTCTCAGTATGCGGCTGACTATTAAAGATAAACTTACCCGCGAAGGCCGTTGGTCGGAAAGGACGAAATACTACGGCGTCGGTTTAACCGGGAAGACGTTGGGGTTGGTCGGCGTGGGAAACATTGGCCACGAGGTGTTTAAGCTGGCCAAACCTTTTGAAATGAAATACATTGCTTATGACCCTTATATGAGCCCGGAGGCGGTAGCCGATGTCAACGCCAGGATGGTGGATTTGGATACGGTGCTCACTGAATCCGACTTCCTGAGTATCAATTGTCCCCTCAATGAAGAAACCAGACATA
>SDBT01020893.1_pt1 | contig 10231 bp, 10 predicted proteins | sample 2277101 | NCBI WGS metagenome assembly SDBT01 (sample SAMN10404973, study PRJNA504765) | marine sediment metagenome | isolation source: marine sediment core GS10_PC15, 103 cmbsf | place: Arctic Ocean: Southern Knipovich Ridge | collected 2010
CGGTTGGAAAGGGAAACAGGTAATGGTCAGGCTGGATGAAATCACCGAACCATTCAGTCTGAAAATCAACGGATTTCATTATGGATCCGGTAACGGACAAAGAATATGTGTCGAGTTTAACATTACTCCCTTTCTGAAGCAGGAGTTGAACTTATTAGAACTGGAGTTTGATCAGGCACCTGATCGGCTGTTAGAAAACTGCATGGGTACCCTTTTGGTCAGGGAACCTGTCCATATCAGGGATATCCAGGTGAACAGCTACTTCCAAACCGGATCTTCAAATATTCTTGTGAGGGTACACCTCTATATCCAAAGCTTCCTGACTGAGAAAAACAGAGGCAGGACGCTGACTATGAAAATTTCAGATCCTGATAAAGAAACCATCATAACCAAAAAGCAGGTGTTGGATTTTCCGCTTGCATTCCGGCAAGAGGTGGAGTTCACATTTGATCAAACCATTGAAGATCCCCTGCTCTGGTCTCCTGATCACCCATATTTATACACCGTGCAATTAGCCCTGATGGAGAATGGACAAAAGCAGCAAGACCTTATTTCTACTACCTTCGGTATGAGGAATGCCAGTTTCACGGATTCAATTTTGGTAATCAACCATGATACAATTATTCCAAAGATAGTTGATCAACAATTGCTGATTCACCAATTCATGCAATCAGATGAGGAGGTCCTCAATCTTTTTAATGAGCGGGGATAAAATGCAGTCCAACCCAATGAACCATTGCCTGCTCGATTGATGGATTTGTTAGACAGACATGGTATTATAGTACTGAAAAAGAAGACAGCTTCTAATCCTCGAATAAACCAGCCTGATGTGAATCGTCCCTCCATCGTCTGGATTGAATAATTACCCCCTTTCAAAAAAAAACATTTCCGGCTGACCGATTTTTGATTACTTGGCACATTAAGAGATGAACAAATGAGCTCTGTGTTCAGGTGGAAGCCGAAAAACCTTTTAAAAGAGTAGGTCCTATAAATACAATCTTATGAGAACTTTAGAATTTAGTCAAATGGAAACTATTGAAGGTGGAAGAAAAAAAGGATGTGCTGCAGCTATTATTGGATTTTCAGCTAGCCTGTTTGGAGTTATTGCTGGCGCAGCAACGGCAGTGACAGGAATAGGTGTTGGATTAGCGGCGGCATCTATTGCTGGTTTATTTGCTAGTTCGGCTGGTATAGAATTGTCTTGCTAATTATTCCTGGCTGGCTACAAAAATGATTGGCAATAACTATTTTGTTCGCCTGTCACCCTGAATTTCCTTGAACTTGTTTGCGCTCTACATAGAACTTATTAAGGTCGCAAACAAGTTTTTATCCGAAAAAATCGTATAATTATTGTGGTGGTCAGAAAACCCTATTTTCTTGAATAAAATCAGAAACATACCTAATGCTTCATAATCTCAAATTTTATATACACACTATTTTAGTCACATCTTATACTGTCGGAGCATTAATATATATGGTATTCTTATTCTATGATCCAGGAGATGATGTATTTGATCAATTTCTGTTGCTGATTTGCTTTGGCAGCACTACAATTTTTTTCTCCTATTCTTTTTATTACAAATATTGTTTTGATCATTTTAATCAAAACTTTTTTTTCCTTTTTCCGATACAAAAGTCCAAAGTAATACTGTTGGATGTCCTCTATCAACTCAGGTCATTTAAGAATATGATTGTCTTAATTATTAATACGGCATTTCTAATACTTTTGCTATTTGATAGTCTAAAGGAAGTAATTTTATTATTTGTACTTATGCTTGTTCAGTACATAAGTATTATTACAATCCTGGTATTGCTTAAGAATTTAAAGTATGAACATAGTAAACGTGCTGAATTAGTTATGGGGTTTTCAATTTATATGAACCTCATTACCGTGTTCGCGTCTACTCCCTTTGAAAATTTAACAGTTCTTAGTTTATATTCTCCTTTTCACAAATCCATTTACCTACTCAACTATATATCGCTAATTTCATTCGTTGTTCTCACTATTGTCATGTTCTTCATTTATCAATCCGCAAAAAAATGGAGATTAAAATAGTATTGACAGCTTACACCTTTTTCCAAAAGCTATTTTTAAGGGATCTGGTCGTTATTCTATTCTTCAATACTGTTGTTGGACTTTCAGCTATTTTTTTAAAAGGTTTGCTTTATTATATTCTGTTAGTGCAATTGATCTCTTATTATAAGATTGCCTCCATAAGAACTTTGGATTATTCCCCTCGCATTTTGAATTTCCTGAAGCTAATGCCAGTTAGGTATAGTCAAATTGTTATAGCAAAGACATTACTGGAATTATTTTTATTCCTATTTCAAAATATTTTCATTCTTAGTATTCTACTCAAATACAATATATTATGGGTAGTATTATTGAGTTTATTGCTTTTCACCTTAACCATAGTGGTTAGAATTGTTTTTGGATATAAAATACGATAAACTATGATTGAATTTCAAAATGTATATAAATCTTACAATAAAGGTAAGCCAGTGCTTGACGATATTTCATTCGATATCAGAGAGCATGAATTCTGTGCGTTAATCGGCAATAATGGTTGTGGAAAGACTACCACGATAAATATTATTTGCAATCTTATTGACTACAATTCCGGGGGGGTGTTTGTTTATGATAGAAAGGTCACTCCGAACTATATATCTTATAAGAATAAGCTTGGAGTTGTTTTGTCTGAACACCATTTTGTTCCAGAATTCAAATTGACTGAATATTGGAAGTTCGTTGCTGAATTTCAGGCAGTTTCAAAAAAGAATATTAAACAACGTATTGAAGATCTTATATCGCTTCTAGATCTAAATGATGAGTTGGATAAGCCTATTAAAAACCTTTCATCAGGAAATCAAACCAAGGTTATTTTTGGAGCCGCAATTCTACATAATCCGGAGATTCTTATTCTGGATGAACCATTCACTAACCTTGATATAGACACGAGTGAAAAGCTTTTATCCGTCCTGAAATCGGTTGCAAAGAAGAAAACTATATTTATTACTTCACATAATCTTGACATGGTGGCTGATTTGTGTGATAGGTTTTTAATTATGGATAAAGGGAAAATTGCAATAGAATTAAGAAAGTCCGATTTTGAGACAGCTGAATTACTCAAGATGCATGTTAAAGAACTTTTAATTAATAAGGATAGAAATACAAATATTTCATGGTTAAATTCATAGAAAGGAAGAGAAGAGCCAGGATTATTCTTTATGAACCATTCTTCCATCCTTCCCAGCATGATATGTGGATAGATATCACCTGCCAAAAAAATACTACTACTAACTGATTTTTTTATCCAAGACACATTAACAGGTGTATTTACAGATCAAGGATTATTGAACATCAGTTTCTATACTAGTATGCTAAATCGTAAAGAATCGAATAATTCTTACCAGTAGTATAAAAGCAATTATGAATTTCTTCAAGCACAACATTTGGGTTGTTACTAGTCAACGACTATGCATGAATAGCGCTAGCTATTTCTTACTTCTAACAACGCTTCTGTTGTCATTAAATATGGTTTCCAGGGAACTGCTTAACTCCGATGCACTATTGACCAGTACTTTATCTGAACAGCTGGCATCTCATCAATTGGAGAAAGCATTGGATTTAAAGAGGAAATTGGATTGGCTTAGTTATTTTATTATTCCGGCAACTCTTTTTATTAAGGTCTCTCTTATTGCGGCCGTTTTGAACATTGGAGTTTTCTTCTTTAGCAAAGAAATTTCCTTTGGCAAACTATTTGAAATCGTTGTAAAAGCCGAATTCATCTTTCTGCTTGCCATCATCTTCAAAACTGTCAAGTTCTATGTTTTTCAAACTGATTACAGTCTGGAAGATCTACAGTATTACTCTCCATTATCTGCCCTTTGTATTACCGGGTATCACGTTGAACCATGGTTTATCTATCCGTTTCAGGTCTTGAATCTATTTGAGCTGATATTCTTGATTCTGCTCTCCTCCCCCCTGGCCAGGGAACTTGGTATAACTGTGGAAAGAGGTTTTATGCTTGTGGTTGGTAGTTATGGAGCGGGGAAGATAATCTGGGTAGTGATTGTTATGTTTTTGATCATCAACACCACCTGAATCGAATGAAACGTTTTTATAAAATAGTGATATTGGTGTTCGTGCTAGGTTTGCCAACGATTTTAGGGCACCAGATCGTTGTTAAAACAAAGCATAAAAAGGAAATGATAGCTTCTATTGAGAAGATGCCTGAGTTTACCTTCCTAACACTGAATGGTAAGCCCCTCAGCAAGGTTGATCTTTTAACAGGTAGATACACGATCTTATTATATTTCAATACTGAATGCGAATACTGTCACACTGAAGCAATATCCATTAGAGAAAACATACACAAGCTTGAAATGATCCAGCTCCTGTTTATCTCTCCAGAACCAATTATAAGAATAGATGGATTTGCAGCAAAACACAAACTCCTTGAATATGAGAATGTTATTTTTTTACATGATCCCGAGGATTCGTTCCTTGTCAGGTTCGATGCTATTACGGTTCCTTACCTGCTATTATACGACACAGACCAGGAACTTTTGCAAAAGTTTGAGGGAATGGTGACGGTCGAAACTATCTTAAAAAGTCTGAACAGAAAGTGACCAAGCTATCACCATCCAGGGATCATATAAAAAAAACTTTTGTGCTACAACATGACCAGAGCGACTGCGGCGTAGCATGCTTGCTATCGCTTATAAGATATTATGAAGGAAACCATAAATTGGAGAGATTACGGGAATTGAGCGGGACCAGCAAACAGGGTACAACTTTACTGGGGCTTTACCAAGCAGCCAATAAGGTTGGGTTCAAAGCAGAAGGTAATGAGGCTGATATAAAATCACTTATCGACCTGAACCAACCGGCAATCCTGCATTTGGTTATAGACAACAATCAACATCATTATGTCATATGCTATGGATATTTCAACGGGATATTCCTAATCGGAGATCCTGTTACGGGCATTATAGAGTTTTCGGAGGAGGAACTTAAAGAAAAATGGCAAAGCAAAGCTTGTCTTACCCTAACTCCTAATCAGTCGTTCCTTAAAACCAGGACAGAGCAATTGCTTCAAAGAAAATGGTTTTATACGCTACTAGAACAAGACCGTAAAATATTGTTATTTAGTATATTACTTGGATTCGGAATAGCCTTTCTTGGAATGACCATGGCAATTTTCTCTCAGAAGCTTATTGATGACATCCTGCCATCAAAGGAATTAAACAAACTAATTACGGGACTGGTGCTGTTAGCATTTCTGCTTCTTATCAGGACTTTTTTGGAGGCTTTGCGAGAATTCTTCCTAGTTAAACAAACCAAGGACTTTAATATCCGGATCATTGACAGGTTTTACAATACTTTATTATACCTCTCCAAACCTTTTTTTGATACACGGAGAATAGGTGAATTGGTTGCCCGTTTAAATGATACTGAGCGAGTACAGGAGGTTATCCGGATTATCATAGGAACTACAGTTATTAATGCCCTTGTCACATTGGTCTCATTAGGCTACTTATTCTATTTTTCCTGGCAGACTGGTTTAATCGCCTTGTTAACTTTGCCAATCTATTTTCTATTAATCTACGGCTTTAACAACAAGATTATAGCGGTCCAACGAGAGGTAATGCAAGGTTATGCCAACAGCGAGAGCAACTACATCAGTTCAATGCTGGGAATTGAATCCATAAAGAATAATAACAGGCAACCGACTTTCCGAAGAATCAACCAATTGGTTTACGGTAGCTACCAGGAAAGTTTCTTCCAACTGGGTCGGATCAAAGTAAATCTATCACTGTTGTCCGGGCTTTTCAGTGTCCTGTTCATGATTAGTATCCTGGCTTTCACATCAATCAAAGTCCATTACGGAGTACTGAAATTAGGCGAATTGATGGCAATCATGGGGATTTCTGGCACATTGCTCCCGTCTGTGGCAGGTCTGGCACTTATTACCATTCCCATCAACGAAGCAAAAGTGGCATTCATCAGGATGTATGAATTTGCATCAATGGAGCAAGAGGAAACGGGATCTCAGGCCATAGGAAAATTCAAGCTGCTGGAAGTCCGAAACCTCGGTTTTCGTTATCCAGGCAGAAGTCAATTGCTGAAAGATATCAATATAACCGTCAGAAAGCATGAATGTGTGGCCATCATCGGCGAAAGCGGTTGCGGTAAAAGCACTTTCGGACAAATCCTGCAGAAGTTCTATCCCTTTGAAAATGGAACTATCCTTGTAAATAGCAGCTACAACCTTGCTGATCTGAAGACCGAAGAGTGGAGAAGACTCACCGGGGTAATTTCTCAGGAAATAACCATTTTTGATGGAAGTATTGTTGACAATATCCTTATAGGATTGGATGACACACCAGAAAACATAGCAAAATTCATTGAAGAATACGGTTTCCAGGCGTTTATCGATGAGCTTCCCCAAGGACTGGCAACGATGCTAGGGGATACAGGTATCAATTTATCAGGAGGACAAAAACAGCTCATCGCCTTAATGAGGGTTCTTTACAAAAGGCCGGAATTATTGATCCTGGATGAGTTCACCTCCGCGATGGACAGAAATACTGAACAGTTTGCAATTGAAATGCTGAATAATCTAAAATCAAAAATGGGCATCCTTTTCATCTCGCACCGATTGCATGTATTAAGAAGCGTTGCCGATTTCATTTATGTCATACAAGATGGCAAGACTGCTGTGGCCGGAACACATAATCAATTACTCGAATCGAAAAATTTCTACAGTGAATACTGGGCTGGGATTCAAATACCAGATGTTGCCATGGCATCCAAAAACCCAAGCAACTCAAAAAGAGTGTGAAGATATGGATGTATCTCAGTTAAGAAGCACTAATTTTAAAGAGAGTAACTGGGTGATTATCAACGACGGAATTGGAGGAATATTGGGATCTATATTTGGACCTATTGGAGCGATTGTTGTCGGCACTGCGTTTTCAGTTGGAACAAATGAAGAGATAAATAATTAAATAAGTAATCTACTAAAATCTTTGTCTATGAAGAGAATAACATATTTACCTTTGTATCACTTTTACTTTAAATACCTTGGGCTATTGCTATGCCTGGTTGGTTTGGGTCTCCTCTTACTGGTAAACCCTCAATACCAGCTGCTCTCTTATACAGGTTTACTTGTCTTAGTATTTTCAAAGGAAAAGACTGAATCTGAAATCGTTGAGTCAATTAGAGCCGAAGTATTTAAAACTACTTTTGGATTCTCTATCTCTTTAGCCATTGCATTGTACATAACAGAGGTGTTTTCAAATAACTTTACTTTTGCAGTAACACCTTTCATAATCATTGGTTTCCCTCTTCTCCTTTACTTGCTGCTATTTAACATTACGTTCATACTCAGGATCAACGTAAACAGCTCTCAAGACCTTGGAGAAAATTTAAAAAACCACAGGCGCTTTTATATCATTTGGTTTTTTATTATCCTGGCTATAACCGGTCTGTTTATTGTTAGGATTTTAATGAAATGACTAAGGATTGGTCTTTATTTTTTTCAAAGGCACAAAACCAAGAATAAATAGCATGGCTTAATAATTGTATGGGAATAATGTGGATATTTTACTAACCGTCCTTTCCGGATTGAAGTATTATTGTCCGCATTATTCTTAATATTTCTCCCTGGCCGTCCACACTCAGGTCCTTGAGAATCGGAAGAAACGGCGCATTTGTCACTAAATTTTCGCTATTTAACAAAATATTTTCGGGTTGGGACTTAACCATTGGGGATAAGATGTATATTTAGGATGCCTAAAACAGTGCATTTAAATACCATTAACTTTAAACCTAAATCATATGAAAAAATTAGTTGCATTTGCCCTGGTGGCGATCTTTTCAATCTCACTTCTACAGGCACAGGAGAGTATGTTCAACCTGGGAGATAAAGTGATAAACCTTGGCATTGGTTTTGGAACGACCCTGTACTCCGGAATCTATTATCAAAGTGGAGTCCCGCCAGTGTCCATCAGTTTTGAAAAAGCAATCAAAGATGATATACTTGAAAAAGGAGTGATCGGTGTGGGTGGTTATGTCGGGTATTCATCTTACAGTTGGGATTACCTGGGATGGGGATACAAATATTCAAATATTATATTTGGTGGTGGTGGATTTTTTCATTACCCCCTGGTTGATAAACTCGATACCTATGCAGGTATATTATTAGGTTACAGGATTTCGAGCACAAGTGAATTTGGCACCTATTCAGGTGGTTATGACTACAACACTTCTTCAGGTGGTCTGGTCTTTTCAAGTTTTGTTGGTGCACGTTACTATTTCACAGAAACGTTTGCGGCATTTGCCCAGGTAGGATATGGCATTTCTTACCTTACCATAGGAGTAAGCTTAAAACTCTAAACTTTAAACTCCCCGGCGAGCAATTAGTCAACCCGGGGAGCACCTGCATCTTTAAGGTCGCGTTCAAGCTGTGGCAAAGTCGTTTTGGTCAATTTCTCAACGCCCAATTTAATTGGTTCAAGTTCATTGATACCCAATTCAAGGCTCTCCCTGTGAAGATTCGTTGGCCCGTAGGATGTCATTAAACCCATGGAAGCGACTGAAAATCTTGCACCGGGTGTGGCCGGTTGTTTTTCACCCACCTCCAATTTGGAGCTCCCTCCGTTTAATTGCATGTCCAGATCCTGCAGTTCTTCTTCCGCCTTATAAATACTGTTCAGCAACTCAGGTGTCTCCCGTTCGATCCGGAAGTAGGCCTGTTTCATAGCCCGGATCTTCTTCTTCCCCTGGTTCAATTGGTTACTTACCACGCTCAGCTCCTGTTGCAACGCATGTATCTCGGTCCTGTACTTCTCCAATTCATTGTATGTAGATCCCTGCAATGCTCCTAAACGTAGCGGTTTGACTTCAAAACGCTGTTCCTCTGACAGTTGAAAAACTTCCTTGTTGGATACAATGGACATTGCAACTGAATAGAAGCCCGGAGTCGCCATAAAACCAGAAGAAGATGTAATTTCATCAGAAGCATTCATCCTAATGGTTCGTTTTGACGCGTGCCTGAGGTTCCAGTTTACCCTGTGAATTCCTTTTTTCGTGGGCGCTGTGACACGATTAACAATATTGCCCTGGTCATCCTTAATGGTAAACAAAAGGATGGGTTTATCTTCAGTCTTCTCCTTCTCCAGCGTCTCCCATCCTGGAAAGGGAACATCCACCTGCTGCTTTTCAAGTGGTTTTTCTTTCTCTTTTCTCTTCTCTTGAAGGGGTTTTATATCTTCCTTTAAATAGTATGTGAAGACTGCCCCAAAAGGTGGATTATCAGCCACATAATCTGCTGCACCTTGTGCACTTACCACATTTTTCTGAATATACCACCAGGGATCTTTTACAGGAAACATTACGGCATCCTGGTCCAGTTGCCCTTCAGTGATATCTCTGAGCGGTGTATAATCATCCAGGATAAAGAAACTCCTCCCAAAAGAAGCCGCAACAAGGTCATTTTCACGTCGCTGAATGGTGATATCCCTGAAGGATATGGTGGGTGCCCCACCCGTGAGTTTGATCCATTTCTCCCCTCCGTTGATGGTAAAATAGATGCCGAATTCCGTAGCTGTGAACAACAAATCACGGTTCACATGGTCCTGTACCAATCGCCAAACCAGGGTACGTTCCGGTAGATTCCCGGCAATGCTGTTCCAGCTCTTTCCTGCATCTGTGCTTTTAATAAGGTAGGGCTTGAAATCTCCGAATTTGTGATTATCCAACGCCGCATAAACTGTGTTTGCATCAAACAGGTCTGCCTTGATATCATTGACAAAAGCTGTTGAGGGAATTCCCTTAATGGATCCCACCTCCAACTTTTTCCAGTGACCTCCTCCATCTTCAGTCACCTGAATGATCCCATCATCCGTACCCGCGTAAATCAATCCCGCCTGCATTGGAGATTCAGCCAGAGAAGTAATGGTATTGTAGGTGGACATCGCATTAAAGTCCCAGGCGTTATCCCAGCTCTGAACCCTTCCCATAATGGCAAGCGAGAGTCGTTCCTGGTTTTTGGTCAGATCCCGAGAGATTGTTTTCCAGCTATCTCCCCTGTTATCGGATCGCCAGACCCTGTATGATCCCGTATAGATGCGGGCCGGATTGTGCGGACTCACCAGAATGGGAGTATCCCAGTTGAATCTCTCGTGGGGCTCTCCAGTCCCTGCCTGCGGTTTAATATAGACC
>SDBT01020894.1_pt1 | contig 10231 bp, 7 predicted proteins | sample 2277101 | NCBI WGS metagenome assembly SDBT01 (sample SAMN10404973, study PRJNA504765) | marine sediment metagenome | isolation source: marine sediment core GS10_PC15, 103 cmbsf | place: Arctic Ocean: Southern Knipovich Ridge | collected 2010
GACCGCTTTCCATTCAGATTACCAAAACGGATTGGGATTTGGCGGTTTAATCGGCCTTTTAGTTGGAGCTACCATTGCAATTTTATTAACAAAACAAATCAAATTGCACAAACACACCATTAAAAAAATAATAATAATCAGCATAGCCGCATTAATCATCATCCCTATAATCCTGGCCTTCTATTTTATAGGTTCAAAAATCGCAATTCTCTACATAATCCCTATGGTCAGCTTAGCATTCTTACCTACAGCAGGTCTGACCTCACTAATAATAATAGGGATAATGCAACGGAAAAAAGTGTAACCGGTTACGTTTTTAGAATAAATAAACCGAACTCCGTCTTCGGAAATATTCTTGACTTCGAGGCTAGATACAAATAGGTTATAAACATGAAAAAATGTAGTAGATGCAAAAAAGAAAAACCAATCGAAAAATTTAATTTTAAAAAAAAGTCTCTAGGAATCAGACAAAAAGCATGTAAAGTATGCACAAGAATTGAGGTTCAAAATCATTATAAAAAAAACAGACAATATTATCTCGAAAAAAGTCGAAAAAGGAATAAAAAACAACGTGAAAAAATTAGAAAATTCATTTATGAATACCTATTAGTACATCCTTGCATTGATTGTGGAGAAACTGATCCAGTGGTCTTAGAATTTGATCATAAATCCAATAAAAAAGACGAAGTATCAACATTTATCAGAAAAAATTTTCCACTAACTACAATTAAAAAAGAAATCGCAAAATGTGAAGTAAGATGTGCTAACTGCCATAGAAAAAAAACAGCTAAAGAGTATAATTGGTACAAACACAAATATGCGCCCGTAGTTTAACGGATAAAACCCTGGTCTTCGGAACCAGTTATGGGGGTTCGATTCCCTCCGGGCGTACCATTTATAAAATCCCTGACTTAAATATCGGACGATGTTCCCGCACACCATTCATAATCCGCGAAAACGCCTTTAAGCTGTGCTCAAAAGTTTGTTCTGAAAAAATCGCCTCACATACTGCATGTAAAAGGAAATCTAAAACGCGTTCCCAATTCTCTGCATATTTATCTTTTCCAATACCCAAGACTTTTCTTACAAAATCAGTCCCACGAGCCTTCATAGCAGTCATATATCGATCCCTGTGCTCCAAAACGTGATAATAAAGCCCTTCATGAGAAATCGCTATAAAATCAAATAAAACATCCCATACAACGTCATATTTCGGCTCAGTTATCTCCAAAACCTCCCGCACGTGCACAGATCCAAATTTTATATATTCATTAAGAAAAAACTCCATATTAGTAATAATCGTCTTATAAAGTAGATTCTCCACAAAAACCATATAATCAAAAATCGCAGTCCATTCCTCATCCGAAACACCCAATTCTTTCTTTACCTTGGCTGGCCCATCTTGAATATAACTATCAACAAGACGATCTTCTCGTCCTTTTACATACCGTTCTACAAGCAATTTTTTATCTTCCACATTCATAATTATAAGGTTTAAGCTTGCAATTATACGGGCTTTCCGCGAATTGTCAATGCCTAGTGTTGACAAAAACCACGAAATGAAGGATAATTGCAAACTAAAAATAGTAACCTGTTAAAAATGAAAAAACTCGTAATTTTCTTGGTAATCGTCGCTCTTGGAGTAACTGGTTACATTTATAGAGAAAAAGTCCAAAAATTCATTGAAAACTATTCAAATTCAGAAGAATTAACAGAAGAGGTTCAAAAAATTCTTCGAGAATATCCACCTAAAGATGTAGAAGTCTTTCAGATAGGAGAAACTTCCGAAAAAATCGCATTTAGTTTAGGAGGCGAAACAGATTCTTCCACTTCAGTCTTTGTAACTCCTCAGATAAACGGCACAATTACAGGAATATCTGTAAAAGTCGGCGACGAAGTCAAAAAAGGAGAAACTCTTGTAACTTTAGGGGAATCTTTAAATACAGATATGTTGGAATTGCAATATGATTCTGCGAAAAAATTACTAGAAAACGCACTTCTTTCAGAACAACTAACTCAAATGGCAAATCAAAATGCGGTTTATACTACTCTTTTAAATATTGAAATGGCAAAAGAAGCCTACAAAAACACCATTCAATCAAAAGAAAACACAATTGACGCTTATGAATTACAGATAAAAAGCACTGAACTTGGAATAGAATCAGCAGAAGATGCATATGACACGGCAAAAGACAATTATAATAATGCTGTCGACGCCCTCGATGATTTAGAAGATCAATATGATGACTTAAGGGACGTCCTCGAACCTTCAGACTCCACTCTAAAAGAATTATTGCAAACGATCTCCCAGGCAGAAACCGCTGTCGACAATGCAAAATATGCTAAAAAAAGCGCAGACACAGGAATAGAACAAGCAGAACTCGGACTTGAACAACTCGAAGAATCATATGATACCCAAATCGATCAACTAAACTATGGCATCGAAACTTCATATCTTCAATATCGAGTGGCATTAAGCCAAATCGGGACTGTCCTGACTTCAGCACAACTTCAAGATTTAGGGATAGATTCTCAAATTGTCCAGACAACTTCATCCCTTCAATCAGCAGCGTTGACACTTGAATACACAAATGTTAAATCCCCTATTGATGGCGTGATCACGTCTATCACAGCTGAAGAAGGCAATCTTGCCGCTCCAGGACAAGCACTACTTATCGTCGAAAATCTCGACAATCTATCTATCAAAACTTCTATTAATGAAAAGGAAGCATCACTTATAGCCCTCGGCGACACCGTGACAATCACGACTCTTTCTACTGAAGGCAAAGGTGAAATAATCTCAATCAGTCCTTCTTTGAATGAAATGAGTAAAAAAATTGACGTAGAAATCGCGCTCACGGACGATCTAGACCTTCTCAAAGGTTCTCTTGTAACTGTTGAATTTTATCCTTCTTCTAAAGATAAAATTTTCATACCATTAAACTCAATCAATATTTCCGAAGACGGCAAAACAGTAAAAATAGTTGACGAAAACTCTATTGTTACCTGTGAAGAAATAGAAACCGGCCAAATCATCGGAGATTTTATTGAAATCACAAAAGGTCTTGATGGAGACGAAACAATTATAAAATCCGTAACGACCTTTATCGAAGATGGAGAAACTGTAAATGTCACAAATTAATATGGAACAAAAAAATAGTTCAACAAGTAGAGATTTAAAGAAGATTAAGCGATCTTTCTGGGGATTTTTTATTCAAAAAAGACCCATCGCCTGGCTTCTAATAATAGCCATAATTATAGTTGGAATAATGTCTTACAATTCCCTACCTCGTGAAATACAACCTGAGATCAACATCCCTTTCGTAAGCGTAGCAGTCGCTCTCCCAGGAGCAAATCCCGTCGATGTAGAGACATTAATCTCCATTCCATTAGAAGAAAAAATCGCCAACGTATCAAATATAAAAACTCTTTCCTCAACTTCAGGATTCGGATTTTCTTCAGTTTTTATTGAATTTGAAGCAAGCGCAGACATAGATAAAGCTGTTCAGGATGTAAAAAATGCTGCGGACCTCGCAAAGCAAGAGCTCCCAGACGATGCCACAGACCCAGTAGTTGTAAAAGCTGAAGCAAACGCTTTCTCAATCATCACGTTCTCTCTAATCTCAGACAAACGCCCCTTACACGAACTCACAAAAACAGCTGAATCAATACAAACCCACCTGGAAAACATAGCAGACATTTCATATGTCACAATTTCCGGAGAACAAAATAAATACATAAATGTTGAAATCGACCAGAAAAAGGTTGAATCATATGGTCTCAACATAAATCAAATAGCCAATTTAATAGAATTCTCAAACAACAATCTCCCAATAGGAATAGTCACAGCTGACAAAATCAATTATTCAGTCAGAATCGACAACAGATACACTTCTTTAGAAGACTTAAGAAATGTGCCCCTTTTTACTGTTGGAGAGAAAGATAAAACAACAATATTTTTAAAAGACATCGCAACAGTCGAAGAGACATACCCAACTCAAAACGTCCTAAACAGACTTTCAACTAACAGCGAATCTTCTCTTCCTACAATTTCTCTACAAGTTTTCAAAAAAAATGACACAAACATCCTTGCTATCGCTGAAGAAGCCCGCGCAAAAATCGAAGAACTCAAATCAAATGGAAAAATTGAACAAGACATCGATGTCATAGTAACAAACGACAACTCAGTCTTTATCGAAGAAGAGCTCGGGAATCTCGGTAAAAACGGTATCCAAACCGCCCTCGCTATCACAATAATCCTATTCTTTGCTCTCGGACTTACAAAAGGAATAATCGCAGGACTTTCAATCCCTGTAATCTTTTTATTCGCATTCTCAATGTTAAAATGGCAAGGAATGACATTAAATACTCTTTCGTTATTCTCATTAGTTATCGCACTCGGACTAATAGTCGACACAACCATAGTAATAATGGAAGGCATCCACGAAAACATGAAAAAGGGGTTGTCACCAAAAGACTCAGCACTCCTATCAGTTTATGCATACAGATGGCCACTTATAGCAGGAACTTTCACAACGATCTTCGCTTTCTTCCCGATGCTTTTAGTCAGCGGGATCTTAGGAGAATTTTTAAAAACAATGCCAATAACAATCTCAGCTGCACTTTTTGGATCCTTGGTTGTTTCTTTAACACTCGCACCTTCCATTACAACTAAATTTGTGAAATCGCGAAAATCAGATAAGAAAGGAAGTTTGCTTGAACCAGTCTTCGATAAAATCGGAAAAAAATTCAGAAAAATTATTCAATATATTGTTGTAAAAAGATCCATAAGAATAATGATCGTACTCTCAGCAATAGTTGCCTTCGCTGCAAGCATGAGCCTTCCTATAACCGGACAACTCAAAGTAGAAATGTTCCCGATAACTGATCAAAATTATTTTGTAATGCAAATCGAAACTGAAAAAGGAGTTGTAATTACAGAAACTGATGAAATCACAAAACAAATCGAAGAATATTTGTATTCTGTTCCTGAAGTAGACAATTTCCTTACACGAGTCGGGACCTCAACTTCTGGAGCAATCACAGACGATCCATTTTTTGTAACCGGAACCAGCAATTCAAATCTTTCAAACATAACAGTAAATTTAATTGATAAAGAAGACCGACCGCGAAAAAGTTACGACATCGCAAAACAAATTCGCGACCATTTCAAAGGATTCCAATATGCAAATGTAAATATAATTGAACTCCAAGAAGGCCCACCAACAGAAGGCGCAATCGCCTTACGAATAACAGGAAAAAATCTCGAAACACTGCAAGAACTTGCAACCCAAATAAAAGAAATCACAGACAATGTACCTGGCACAGCAAACGTCAAATTAAGTCTAACCCCAGGCCTTAACGAATTCAAATTCACACTCGACGAAGAAAAACTTTCCCGTCATGGACTATCATCTCTTCAAGTTTCTGCAAACATAAGAAGCATAATACAGGGAGTCCAAGCCAGTTCTCTCACAATAGGCGATGAAGAACTCAACATCTTTGTAAAATACAATCTCAATGAAGAAGCAGGCAGAACAAACCTATCGATCCAGGACATTGAAAACTTTGAAATCGCGACTCCAAAAGGCTACTCAATCACTCTTGGCCAGATCGGCGAATACGAATTTGTACAAAGCCTTTCTGCCATAACCCGCGAAAATGAAAAACGAATCATAAAAGTAGTCGGCGATCTCGAGCAAGATGTAAACATCGTGGAGGTAAACGCCGCAATCCAGGCAGAAATCGATAAAACAGAAATCCCTGATGGATATAACGTAAAGTTTGGTGGAGACTTGGAGGAAATCAACAAGTCATTTCAGGAATTATTTACTTCTATGGGAGTCGCAGTCATTTTGATTGCATTTACTTTAGTGCTGATGTTTAACTCATTTAGACAGCCTCTCATCATTATGATTACTTTACCACTTGCGATGATTGGGGTTTTCCCGGGATTGATGGCTATTGGGTTGAATCTTTCTTTCCCAGCGTTCTTAGGGGTCGTAGCGCTTACTGGTATCGTTGTAAATGATGCGATAGTATTGATTGATAGAATAAATACGAATCGAAAAAATGATATGGAATTTTCAGACAGTATTGCGGAAGCTGCTAATGCAAGGCTTCAACCGATTTTGATGACAACTATTACTACTATTGTGGGGATTTTGCCTCTGGCTTTAACTAATGAATTCTGGAGCGGCCTCGGCTTTTCATTAATCTTTGGTCTGGCGGCAGCTACTGTATTAACACTAATTGTAGTGCCAGTTCTTTATTATGCTTTGGAATATAGGAAAGAGAAAAAGCGTTTAAAAAAACTACAAAATGCTTAGCCCTGAAAATCACGAAGATAAAAAGCAAGAATTCGTAGATAAAATAACTGCGGAGATTAACCGTGAATTCACAGGGGGATCTGGAAATGTATGGATTTCATGTTTTATAACCCAATTAACAATCTTAAATCCTGAAATTTATTTTGATGATGAAGAGTCAGAAGAAAAAACAAGACTTCAAGCAAAATTCAACGAACTAAATGACTCTATCGCTCGTTTCAAACAGCCTAACGTTGAAGTCCCTGAAGAAGACAAACAACGTTTTATAGAAGAACTCGCAAATATATGTTCAGAACTCGAAGCAATAACAGATGAAGTTCTTTTTGAAGAATAAGCAATCTCTGTTATATTTCATATCACCATGAAATACGCAGAAGTTCTTCTTCCACAAAAAGTCTTACTTACGCAGGATACACTTACCTACTCTATTCCTGAAAAATTTAAAGTAAAAGAAGGCCAGGCAGTAAGCGTCCCTTTAAAAAGATCCACCTCTCACGGAATTATCTGGAAAATAACTTCAAAAAAGCCAATCTTCAAAACTCTTCCAATAAAAGAAATCATAGACGATCATCCCCTTCTTTCAAAAAACCAAATTTCCCTAGCAACCTGGATCTCAAGTTACTACTTTTGCCCTTTATTTAAAGCTTTAAAACTTTTTATTCCAAAAAGAATCCTCCAGGGCAATCCAGTTAAAGCCCGCGCAACAAAGGATGAACAAATAATTAGATCAAAAACCTTGAAACTTACCAACGACCAAGCAAAAGCAGTCGATCAAATTCTCGAATCAAAGCTGAACAAATTTTTAATTCACGGAGTGACCGGATCAGGGAAAACCGAAATATATACAAGAATTGCAAAGCATTACATAAAAACCAAAAAGCAAGTCTTGATCCTTGTCCCAGAAATCTCTCTTACTCCTCAAATAATCGAATATTTCGAAAAATCCATTGGAATCAAAGCCGCTGTCATTCACAGCAAGCTTTCAGAAGGAGAAAGACATTCTTACTGGCTCGATATTCACAAAAACAAAGCAAAACTCATCATAGGTTCCAGATCAGCGATCTTCTGCCCCTTCCAAGACCTCGCTGCCATAATAATTGATGAAGAGCACGAATTCTCATACAAACAAGAAAACTCCCCACGCTATTCAACTCACCGTGTAGCAGAAAAGATCCTCGCACTAGACCCAAACACAAAACTCATTCTCGGTAGCGCAACTCCATCAGTCGAAACAGCCGAAATGCTAAAAGACTCAACAATCACACTTAAAGAACGCATCGGCGACTCATGTCTCCCAGAAATAGAAATCGTAGACCTCCGCGCAGAATTCCACAAAAAAAACTATTCCATGTTCTCAGATCGCCTCCAGGAAGAGCTCACAAAAATCTTAGAAGCCAAATCCCAGGCAATTCTATTCTTAAACAGACGCGGCGCAGCAAGCTCCATGGTCTGCCGAGATTGCGGACAGGCAGTTGACTGCAAAAACTGCGAACTACCTATGACATACCACACCAAAACCCTCTCACGCCCTTCCCTGATCTGCCATCACTGCGGAGACATCGCCTCCCCTCCCGAAACCTGCCCAAATTGTAAAAGCACATACATCAAATTCCTCGGGATAGGCACTCAAAAAATCGAAACCGAACTGCAAGCCCTCTATCCTCAAGCCCGCATCCTCCGCGCAGATAAAGACACCACTTCAACAAAACACGGATTCCGCGACATTTACCAAAAATTCAAAAATCACGAAGCAGACTTCTTGATAGGCACTCAAATGATCGCAAAAGGCCTGCACATTCCAAAAGTAAATTTAGTCGGAGTCGTCCTTTCGGATATTGGCTTAAACATACCTGATTTCCGCACTGCAGAACGAAATTTTCAATTAATGACACAAGTCGCAGGTCGAGCTGGCCGCAGCAAAGAAAAAGGAAAAGTCATAATCCAAACCTACAATCCCGAAAACCTCGCATTAAAATTCACTCAAACAAACGATTATGAAGAATTTTCAAATATGAACGCACTCAACGAAGCATCCTCAGAAATCCCCCATTCTCAAATCTCATAAAAATCCAAATAGAAAATCCGTCACTTAGATCATGTAAAGAAACCGCAGAAAAATTAGAAAAACTACTCTGGAAAATCGCCCGAAAACTTAAATCAGCAAAGTCCCTAGAAATCAATGCATACCCCTCATATCTCCTACGCCTTCGCGGAAAATACAGATACATTGTTCTCATAAAATCCACCAACCCAGACACAAATTTACACAAAATATTAGAAAATCTTGAAAAAGAATATATAATGGACCCAAATATCAAATTCGACGTCGATCCAATCTCAGTCACGTGACGCCGCAACCAAAACTTAAACCTATCCTATGAAACGAATTCTCTCCGGAGTGCAACCCAGCGGAATGCCTCACCTCGGCAATTACCTCGGGGCAATGCGCCAACATATCGAAATGCAAAAGGAATATGAAACTTTTCTTTTCATAGCAGATCTCCACGCACTAACCACGATCAAAGATCGCGATCAGATGCACGAATACACTTACACCCTGGCTGCCGCTTATCTAGCGCTTGGCCTTGATCCTGAAAAAACAGTTTTCTTTAAACAATCCGACCTTTCCGAACACACTGAGCTTTGTTGGATTTTTGACTGTATGGTGAAAATGCCATTTTTAGAACGAGCACACGCCTGGAAAGATGCGCAGAACAAAGGGAAGAAAGACATCACAGTTGGACTTTTCAATTACCCGGTTCTACAGGCCGCAGACATTCTTCTTTATAAACCAGACCTAATCCCTGTTGGCCAGGATCAAAAACAACACATTGAAATGACTCGCGACATAGCAACTACTTTCAATAATACTTTTGGAGAAACTTTTAAAATTCCAGAACCTTTCATAAAAGAAGAAGTCGCAGTCGTCCCAGGCACAGATGGCAAAAAAATGAGCAAATCCTATGGCAATACCATCGAGATCTTCGCTCCCGCTGACATTCTAAAAAAACAAGTCATGGGAATAGTGACCAACTCAGTCCCAGTCGACGATCCCAAAGATCCAAAAAGCTGCAACGTTTTCAAACTCTACCGCCTCATAGCCTCTCCCGACGAAACAAAAGCTCTCGAACAAAAATACCTAAAAGGCGGATTCGGCTACGGTGACGCAAAAAAACTCCTACTCGAGCACATCCTCGACCACTTCGGCCCTGCCCGCGAAAAATACGAAAAACTGCTTCCAAAAAAAGACTACATCAAAAAAATCCTTGAAGAAGGCGCTACAAAAGCAAAAATCACTGCCTCAAAAACCTTAGAAGAAGTTAAAAAGAAAATTGGATATTTATGAGAAATAAAAACTTGCACTTTCTTCTCACATCCTCTAAATTTTAAAAAAGGACAACGTTAATTAAAAATAATTTGTGTAAATATATCTTTGTTACTGGTGGTGTATGTAGTTCATTAGGTAAGGGAATAGCCTCAGCCTCCATAGGAGCACTTCTAAAAGCGTCAGGCTATAAAGTGTTCACTCAGAAGCTCGATCCTTACCTCAATGTCGACCCCGGAACAATGAGCCCCTTTCAGCATGGGGAAGTTTTTGTCACAGATGATGGAGGAGAAACTGATCTCGACCTCGGCCATTACGAAAGATTCATTGATACAAACCTTTCAAAACTTTCTTCAATTTCAACCGGAAAAATTTACAACAAAGTCTTGGAGCGCGAGCGAAAAGGAACTTATCTTGGAAGAACAATCCAAATAATCCCTCACATCACAAACGCAATCCAGGAAGAAATCACTAATGCATCCGCTCAAAGCAACTGTGACGTAATGATTGTTGAACTCGGCGGAACAGTCGGAGACATCGAAGGACAGCCATTTCTAGAAGCCATCAGACAAATGCG